>Ga0082335_1004658_pt1 | contig 20189 bp, 21 predicted proteins | sample Subgrocontami58m_FD_72375 | JGI IMG/M metagenome (GOLD analysis project Ga0082335, IMG submission 72375) | Subsurface groundwater microbial communities from S. Glens Falls, New York, USA - GMW37 contaminated, 5.8 m (SPADES assembly) (version 2) ... | reverse complement strand
GCCGGTATTAGCAGCATTAACTATTGCATCAATATCTTCTTTTGTTATATCGCCAAGCTTGATGGTTATCATAATTTTAACTAATCGCTATACCTGCCTGCCGCCTGCCTGCCGGTAGGCAGGGCAGGCAGGCGCTACTCGCTAAAATATTATATCCTATTTTCTAAAATTAGTTAATAAAATATTGCTAAATGAACTTGACTATCAAATCTATTTAGATTAATATACCTATAGTTAAATAAAATTAAAATTTTTAATGTTCTAGCTATGAACAATAAGTCTTTCACGTTAATAGAGCTTGTCGTGGCAATCGTAATCATGGTCATAATCGCTACCATGGGTACAATAACGCAGCTAAATAGTTACAATTCGTTAAAACTTGACGCGGCAGCCCAAAAGATAGCTTCAGATATAAGATTAGCGCAAGAATTAGCCATGGATTGCTCTCCGGCAATAACAGGCGTAACCTGGAGCGGCAGGCTGGACCAGAGGGCAGTAATAAATTTTAACGCTGCTAACGAGACATATCGTATCGTATCATCGCTACAGACAGCTACGGGTTGCAGTTTCGGCACCCAGGTCCCCTCAACCGATATAGAGTACGCGCCTATCGAAGACCCCTTCACGCATCAGCTGATTATGATAAATATAAGCCAAGAATATCCCGGAGTCGAAATATTGAGCGTAAACCTGAACAGTAGCAATAGAGTTGACATCGTGTTTAAAGATACCGCTGGCGCGGTAGGAACCGGGTATTGGTATTGCCTTGACTCACCTAATGTTGTATTTATGGCTAATCAAGAGCTCGATGCCAACGGCGGCACAATCACGCTACGCGATACCAGAGGCAGGACTAAAATAATCCGGATAGCTCAAAGTACAGGCAGGGTGACTATTGAATAAAATGAGACTGAAAAAAAATTTGCGGGCTATAACCCTCTTAGAATTACTTCTATCCATTATTATCCTGTCTGTCATAACCACCCCTCTCTTTGTTCTGTTTAATCAGGCGTATACCAATAATATTAATGCCCGGGTAATGTCCACAATGGCTTATGTCGGCCAATATGCGATGGAAACAATGATATCGGCAGATTTCTACTCGCTGGTTGCCAGAGATGGCCAGGCTTACGCGGCCAACCTTAACCCTTATTTTCCTAGCAGTGATTCTTACCTCAACCACTTCAGGTGTAACGCCAGGGTTGATACAATTAATAGAAACTACGCGGGAAACCTTGCGGATGCCGCAGCTACGGTTACAAGGCCTTCTCCGTATACTATTGACCAGGTCAGCAGTAATTATATCCGAATCTATGTACTGGTAACAAACGACATTGTGCCGGAAAAAACATTTGAGTTGTGGACAATTATAACGCCGGCAGGAAGAGGATACTGATAATGCATAAATCAAAAGGCAGAATTTACAGATTAAAAAATTCCTTCGGGGTATCGTTGCTGGAACTCTCCATTGCCATAGGAGTCCTTTCTGTTCTTGCCGGGGTTACTGCGCCGATAATCTCCCAGGGCATAGATGCTGCCCTCTTGAGCCGGGCCCAGGCGCAGTTGTTGCACGATGGCCGGCTGGCAATGAATTTAATGTCCGAGGATTTAAAAAATAAAAATATTTACCTGACTGTCGCTTCCGGATCATTAGAGTTCCTTGTCTACAACAGCTATCCCAGTAGCCTGTACGCTGATATTACGTATTACAGGGTTCAATATGCATCAAACCCAAACCGCTTTGAATTACGGCGCAGAGTAACAACCTGGAATTCTGGTTCGGGTTCCTGGAATACTCCTGTTAATTATACGCTGGTCAGAGATGTAAAGGCATTTGGTATTGTGGGCTACCCGGCTGTAGGCGCTCCGGGTACTAATTATGGCGGCCAAACGCCGGCTAATTTATTTCCGCCTTCCTGGGGCACTGTGCAATGCGACTGCCCCAGCGCCTGTACAGCATGCACTACAGACGACTTTGCTTATATACAGATATATCTTTCGCTGGAAGAAAGCCCCAGCAGCCCGAATACATTAAGCTTCGTGACCAGAGTCTCGCCGCGGCGTAATTATGCTTACGGTATAATTATCCCGTAGGAACATTTGTTATTAATTTTAAAAATTATGAAAATGAACAACAAGTCTTTCGCGTTAATCCTGGTTTTGTTTATCATGCTTGCTTTTAGCGCCCTGGGCTTGACGGCAATAAACATTGCCAGCCGGATGGATTACTATTTTATTAACCAGATAAATTATTTAAAAGCTTATTATGCTGCAGAAGCGGTAAAGAATTACTATCTGGAAGATATTTCGTTTGCCAACAATCTTACGGATGGAACTTTTAATGTGGCAGCTTTTTCTGAAAACTTAGGCACTGCTACATGTGCAATAGTTTACGAATCGCGAAATGCGCGCGCTGCCGACATACGCTTCAGAGGCTTTATCCAAGCATCCCAATTTGACAAACCCTTAAGGATTGAAGAAAATTCACAAGCAATAGCCGGCTCTACCGTTGTGCCCAGCCCTACTATTGTTGACCAAATAAAAAGATATAACGTCATAGTCTGGGGGGCTTATGATCACCTGGGCGCTGCTACTTCTCCTATGCGTATTAACCGGGATTGCCTTAACTGTTATAACTGCGGCGGCGGTTATTGCAGCGAAGGTTCCCCACCCGCAACCTACGCACCGGGACAAAAGTTTTATGCCAACGCATACTTTAATCTTCCGCTCGTTCTTACCGGGACATGGTACTATGGGGGTTGCTCTACTACAATGGTATCCTGGAATAAGGCAGCCTGGGGTACTAGCGCAGCCCCTAAAAATCTCACTGTAAATGGTTCTTTAAACAATAGCCAAATAACTACGCCTCCTACTTATTACGGCGTATTCGGCACACTTTTTAATAACGGTTCCCTGACTGGCACTACAGATTCCTTGCATGGAAACCCGCAATGGGTAAATTGTACGGGTAACCCTAATCCTAATTGCCTTAACTGGCCCACAACAAAACCAACCCTTAACCTCGCGTATTATGACGCTATCCTTACCAAAGCCTCGAGTTCCACGCTTGCCACTTTAACAATGAATGCGACTCATGCCTTGCGCCAGCTTAGTGGCCGCAATATCTTCGTTAACGGCAATGTTACAATTTCTACGACAAGCGCCGCGCCTCTTACCGGGCCGGGTAATATTATTACAACCGGCTCTATCACTATCAGCGACAATACTTATATTGGAGATAATATCGGCCTGATCGCGCAACAGAATATCACCATCGGCCAGGGCTGCCGCATAGGCGGAACTTATAACGCAAATGGCTTTATCTACGGCGCCGGCACATTGATTTATTCAAGATTAGGCATAATGAATGTCGGCAAAAACACAGTAATGAAGTCATTCTGCGTGCTTAAAGACGCTTCAGACACCAACACCCCCAACACAGCCGCAACTATGTATTTTAACCGCGAGCCAACCACAGGTGACTGCTATACTTTTGCCTATACCAAAATCCAGGGCCTTGTTTACACAGAAGCGCTGACTAACCATATGGGATATATCTACGGCACACTCCTTGCCGAAAAAATCCCTTCTGATCCCGGCCAAAAATGGTGCGGAAGCAGTTGTTCGGCCTGGTGGACAACCGGTATGGGAGTGGGAAATGTCTATGATAATTACCAGGGGGCAAACCCGGCAATCGGAGATGACACGACGAATTTCCAGCTGCCTCTAAAAATAAGGGGCCTCTATAATCTACTGGTATTACCGAATTAGGCCTGCCTTTAGTTTTTCTTAATAAATAATTCTAAGATTTAAAGAGACTCCGGCATTATAAAATGAGCACGAAGCAATCCCGGATATTGGACTAAATTTGGAACGAAAAGGAAGGATTAGCGCACTAAGAGGCGGTTCTTGACTTTTTTCGCGCCGAAGAATTTGCGGGTGAATTCCCGCGCCTTTATGTGGTCGAATGTCTGGCAGGAAAACACATTTATGTAGGCCTTGCCCCAGAATTCAGAGAAATGGCCGGTAATCGAGCTTGTCTCGATAAGCTGGACCAAAGAATAACCTTTAGTAAACTCTTTATCCTCTCCGAAATAAGGCACAAGGGTATCCCCGAATTTTTTCATCTTTATCAGCTTACAAAGCTTATCGACATATTCTTTTAACTTTGCGCTGGAAGTGATAACCTTTTTGTCACAGCCGGATAAATCCATAACTAATTCATAACCAAAAATTTTCTTAGGCATCTAAATTGCTTTCTCCTTTAAAACACTTAAACTCTTGAGCGGTTAAACATATACCTTTATACTTAATATTAGACTAATTTTGGAACTTTTCAAGAATTTTTTTTATTTTTTTCTTTAATCTACCTGTTGCCTTTTCCGGCTAATTGCTCAAGCTGGTTCTCTATTTTTTTAATATGGCCGGCCTCTTCGTCTTTAAGAGACTCTAATAATTGCGCGATATTTTCCTGGCCGCTAAAAATTTTCAGCATATCCGCGTAGAAGTTTAGCGAAGCCTTCTCTTTCTCCCTTGCCAGAATTAACAATTCCTTTGTATCTTTAGGTTTGGAATATTCTTCAATGCGCTTATACTTCATAGTGAAACACCCTCCTAAAATTACGCCTTTGTTACAAGGCCTCGAAAAGAAGCAGCAGGAGATACCGCTAAAATTTACGCGGGCTCTCCTGCCAAAATAAACACTCTTATTGTTTTGATTTATTTTTTAAACTTCGCCTTGATCTCGGGGCGGTTTAGAAGCACAAAGCTTATCAAACCTATTACTATCGGCACAATAAACGGTATGCCCAGGACGTTAGCGGCAAGAGCCAATTTCATCCCCATAGGCCTACGCCTGATCAGAAAAACCGCGCTCAATAGATAAAGAGCGCCGACTATTAGCGCATAAATTGAAAAAGGGAAACTTATGCCCAGTATGATTAGCGCTGTCCGGCCTGACAAATAATTTAAGATAGGGAGATAAACCGCCAGGAATAATCCCCAAAGCAAATAAAGAAGCTCAATGCCCACCAATGTGACATCTTCAAAAACTTCGACGCTCTTCTTCATGCCCTTCCTCCTTTAATTAATATACACTTGCCGCGCCTTTATAAACGCAAGCGAAGTTTATCCCCTATTTAAGTTTAGCCACTCTTTCTATATTACCTTTTTTTTATGCCCTTTTCAAGATTAAATAAATTTTTTTAATCAATTATCCCTTCTTAAATGATTTTTTAAGAACCGAGGTTAATTTTGCATTGGCGCTAAAATTTTCACTAAGCCAAAAATCGGCTATCCGCGCCTTTTCCCTGCCCCAGCGGGATAAATAATTCTCCCAGCCGTAATCCGGGCCTTCCCTTTTTATATACTCATTATTTTCAATATATTGATAAAGCCCGTCAGGAAAACAATTGTTGGCTATAGCCTTGTAAGTCCAATAAGTGTAGCCAAAGCCAAAATCATCAAAGGTTTTTAAGATTGATTCGAGCCAGCCCAATTCGCCCCAGAGCCCGCCTCGCCAATTGACGCCAAATTCCCCTACAAAAATCTTCACCTTATATTTTCGGGAAAATTTATAAATAGGCTCCAAATATTTGCTTATTGCTTCCTCGTCCCAAAATTGGCCGTCAATTTTTCCCGGAAAACTGATGAATGGGGTGAAATTAAACACAAAGCTTAAAGGCTGATAAGTATGAATACTGATATGGACTTTTTCATCAATAAGCTCTTCTAAAAAATATATTTCCTGGGCGTAATTATTGCCTTCCAGAAATATCAGATGCCGGGTGTCGATACCTCTTATTGATTTGATCGCGGCTTTGTAAAACTTTTTCAGGCTCTCAGGGTTAGCCCCGCCCTGCGCCGGCATTGGCTCGTTAAGTAAATCATAACCCAAAAGTCCGGGAAAATCTTTAAACCTGTCTGCGATCCTTTCCCAAAGCCGTATTACCCTCTCTCTATTAACTTTATCAGACCAAAACGCAGCCTTGCCGCGGCTATCGCTATGCCAATCTATATTTTGAGCCCCGCTTGCGGCATGTAAATCAAGGATAATCTTCAATCCATATTTCTGCGCCCAGATTAAACAATCGGCAAGAATCTTAAAACCTGCTTCATCGTAAAAAAAAGGCTTTGGCTCCAGCAATGAATAGTTAAATGGCAGCCTTATCGCGTTAGCCCCCAACTCTGATATCTGCTTGAAATCCACCTCTCCAATAAAATTGGCCCGGAATAAATTTTCAAACCCACTTAATTCTCGAGGCCCGTAAATATTTTTAAATTTTTCTTTGAATTCACTCTCAGGGATATTGCGGCCGGCCAAGATATAACCCTCCATCATTAACCAGCCACCGATATTAACGCCCTTGATTATAGGATTATTTGTCATCAGAGGCGGGGACTACGCGCGTACATCCGGGTCATCTCGGAGATTTTATTGGCTAAATCAGGCGTTAGTTGATCTTCAAAAAGCCGCCAGCCCCAGTTTCCGCTCGAGGTCGAGGGTAAATTCATCCTCGCGGCTCCATTTAAGCCCAATATATCCTGCATAGGCGTTATGGCAAACTTAGCCACGGACATCATGGCTAGCCTTATAAAATCCCAGTTAATCCTGGAGGCATCCGGCTCAAAACCCATATAGCGTAACAATCTTTCTTTACTTTGCGCATCAGCTTCGGACTCAAACCAGCCTCTAGCGGTATTATTGTCATGCGTTCCGGTATATACAACGCAATTTTCAATATAGTTATGAGGTAGATACGGATGCAGAGGATTTTCTTCGCCAAAAGCGAACATCAGTATCTTCATCCCGCTGAACCCAAATTCTTTAATTATTTTTTTTACATCGGCTGTAATCACGCCTAAATCTTCGGCAATAAATGATTCTTTGGAAAAATTCTTTAAAAGCGCCTTAAAAAAGTCTTCCGCCGGCGCCTTTACCCATTTTCCTTTGACCGCTGACTCATGAGCAGCCGGAATTTCCCAATATGCGACAAAACCCCTGAAATGGTCTATCCTTAATAAATCGAAAAGGGCTAAATTATGTTTTACCCTTTTCAGCCACCAGCTGAATTTATCCTTCTTTATCTGGCTCCAGCAAAATACCGGATTTCCCCAGCGCTGGCCGGTCTTACAAAAATAATCCGGAGGCACTCCGGCTACGAATTCTAACCTTTTATCCTTATCCAACTTGAAATTTTGCGGCCCTTGCCAGGCATCCGCGCTGTCGTAATTAACATAAATCGGGATATCGCCAATAATCGCGACGCCTCTCTTGTTGCAATAATCTTTTAAAGCCTTCCATTGTTTAAAGAATATATATTGGAGAAACTTTTCTTTTTCTATTTTTTCAGCAAGTTCCAGCCTGACTGCTTTTAGGCAATCCTTATCCCTGTCGCGTAAATCAACCGGCCAATCACTCCAGACCTGGCCCTTATAATATTCTTTTAAGGCAACAAAAAGCCCAAAATCTTCCAGCCAATCGCTATTCTGGCCGCAAAATTTCTTATATTCGTTTTTTTCTTTTGAATTTTTAAAATTATCGAATGCCTTGGCAAAAAGACCCGCTTTGCGGCTCGAGACTGCTGCGTAATCAACTCGCTCGCTTGATAATTCTGCTGACCTTAAATCCTCCTGGCTTAAAAATCCGTCGTCAGCCAAAAGTTCCGGGCTTATAAATAAGCTATTGGCAGCATATGCAGATATGGAACTGTAGGGTGAATGGTTATTAATCGCGTCTGTGGGGTTTAAAGGAAGAATCTGCCAGATAGTCTGCTTTGCCTGGGAGAGAAAATCTGCGAATTTAAGCGCCCCGGGGCCGAGGTCGCCGATACCGAAACGTGACGGGAGGCTACTTATATGAAGCAATATTCCGCTGCCTCTTTTTTCCATAAGGCTCGCTTTTAACGAATTGGCTTTTAATCCAAACAGGGCAATTCTTTAATCGCCCGTTTTATTTCTTTGGCCGGATGCGCGTAATTCTTTAATTCGTTGTTCAAAAATTTATCGTACGCCGAAAGATCTAAAAATCCGTGGCCGCTGAAATTCACGACAATACATTTTTCTTTTCTGTCCCGCGTGGCAATATCCATAGCTGCCTTTAACGCATGCGCTGTTTCAGGGGCGGGAATTATTCCTTCTGCCTTAGCAAAAAGCACAGCTGCCTTAAAAACCTCTAACTGGTGATAGGCGCGGGCATCTACGAGTTTTTCCTTGCACAAAGCGCTTACCAAAGGCGAGCACCCATGATAACGTAACCCTCCGGCATGTATTCCGGCAGGCATAAAAGAATGGCCCAGGGTAAACATCTTCAGGAGCGGCGTTAAAAATGCCGTATCGCCAAAATCATATTTGTAAAGTCCTTTCGTCAGTGACGGGCATGCCGTAGGCTCAACCGCAATGATTTTTAACTTATTATTTTTCAGTTTGTCTTTTATAAAAGGAAAAGCAAATCCTCCGAAATTGCTGCCGCCTCCGACACAGGCGACTAAATAGTCCGGCTTTTCGCCGGCTTGAACCAATTGTTTTTTAGTCTCAAGGCCGATAATCGTCTGGTGAAGAAGCACATGATTCAAGACGCTGCCCAAAGCATATCTAGTATCCTTATGCGTGACCGCGTCTTCGATCGCCTCTGAAATAGCAATGCCTAAACTTCCCTGGCAATGCGGGTCCTTTCTTAGTATTTCTCTGCCGCTTTTAGTCATTGTTGACGGAGAAGCTACAACCTCAGACCCCCAAATATGCATAAGGGATTTTCTAAATGGTTTCTGGTGAAAACTTACCCTTACCATATAAATCTGGCACTTCAAAGAAAATACATTGCAGGCAAAACTTAATGCCGCGCCCCACTGTCCGGCGCCTGTTTCGGTGGCCAAACGCTTTATGCCTTCTTTCTTATTGTAATAGGCTTGGGCTACGGCTGTATTTGTCTTATGGCTGCCCGTAGGCGAAACACTTTCATCTTTATAATAAATCCTGGAATTCGTCTTTAAATATTTTTCCAGCCTTTTTGCTCTCTTTAAAGGCGTTGGCCGCCAGAGCCTGTAAATATCCCTCACTTCATTGGGGATATCTATCCAGCGCTCTTGGCTCATTTCCTGAGCTATTAAGCTCTCGGGGAATATCCGGATTAAATCTTTTTTCTCTAAAGGTTTTTTTGTGCCCGGGTGTATAGGAGGCGGCAGGCTAAATGGCAGGTCAGCTACTACGTTATACCACTTAAAAGGTATTTCTTTCTGAGTTAATATAAATTGTACATCTTCCATAGGTAACTAATTATAATATAAATTCCTAAAAATGTAAACCCCGTTAAAGATTGTTTCCTTAACTTCTCTAACGGGGCTAAAATCAACGCAAAAGCTTAATATCCTTAAAATTAATCCTTCAAGGCCTCTTTTAAATCTTTATCCGGGCTAGTCACCGGGCTGATATTAAATTCTTTAACCAGCAATTTCAATACGTCTGGTGAAACAAACGCAGGAAGGCTGGGCCCGAGTTTTATATTTTTTACTCCCAGCGAAAGCAGGGTTAACAAAATACAGACCGCCTTTTGTTCATACCAGGAAAGTATAATCGACAAGGGCAAGTCATTTATGCCGCATTTAAAAGCCTCGGCAAGCCCTGAAGCGATTATTATCGCCGAATAGGCATCGTTACATTGGCCGCAATCAACCAATCTTGGGATTCCTTCTATAGCCCCGAAATCCAGCTTATTAAACCTGAATTTACCGCAGGCGAGAGTAAGAACAACGCAATCAGGCGGCACTTTCTGGGCAAACTCCGTATAATAATTCCTTCCCGGCTTTGCTCCGTCGCATCCGCCGATTAAAAAGAAATGCCGGATCTTGCCTGCCTTAACCGCTTCTATTATCTTTCCGGCAAGGCCTAATACTGCCTTGTGGCCAAAGCCGGTCATAATTTCTTTTCCCGGCATCTCCTGCCGAAAACCGCCTAACTTAAGAGCCTTATCTATCAATTCTCTAAAATCTTTTTTATTCCCGGATTCGTTTATGTGTTTAACCCCGGGAAAAGCCACCAAGCCGGTTGTAAAAATCCTATCTTCATAAGAAGGCCTTGGCTTCTGGATACAATTGGTCGTCATCAGGATTGCCGCGGGAATATTATCAAATTCCTTCTGCTGTTCTTGCCAAGCCCCGCCAAAATGTCCGGCCAAATGTTTATATTTCTTTAAATTAGGATATCCGTGGGCCGGCAGCATCTCTCCGTGGGTATAAATATTTATACCCTTATCTTTAGTATCTTCTAAGAGTTGTTCTAAATCCAATAAATCATGGCCGGAAACTATAATTGCCGGGCCTTTGCGTATCAAGAGGCTCACCTTTGTCGGCTGAGGAGAGCCGAAATGCTCATTATGCGCCTTATCCAGCAGCTCCAGGCACTTGAAGTTAACTTTGCCGAATTCCATAATCAATTCTATCAATTTTTCAGAACCTATCTTATCGTCAGCCAACGCGGCTAAGCCCTTATAGAAAAACGAACTTACCTCCTCATCTTCCTTACCTAATATAAAAGCGTGGTCAGCATAAGCAGCCATGCCTTTAAGCCCGAGAAGAAGCAGTTCGCGTAAACTCCGGGTATCCGCATCCATGTTAGGAATCTGCATTAACCCCACAGCCCTGCCCTGGTCAATCAGCCCCTCTATGTTCGTAGCCGGGATCCAGTTAACAAGTTGAGGTAATTTTCCATCAAAATCTTTTGCGTATTTTTTCTTGTAAGAGCCTAAAAAATCACGTTTGATTTTCTCTTTCACTTCATATGAACGCAAAATAATTTTTTCTATCTCCTCTGCGTCAAAATTCACATTCGTCACTGTCGTAAACAAACCTTCCATGATAAACAAGTCTGTATCCGGGTCTTTGACTTGCAATTGCCTGGCTAAATTGCCATAGACTGCAATTGCCTTAAGGCTATAAAGCAGCAAGTCCTGCAATATAGCTACATCCGCAGTCTTCCCGCAGACGCCCAAACTAGTGCAACCAACTCCTTTTGCAGTTTGTTCGCATTGCCTACAAAACATATCCATGACTTTCCTCCCTTAAGCTTATTTTATTTTTTCACCTTTGATGCTTATGATTGTTTCTTTAAATGGAATGCCCTTTTTAGAATTCGATATCGCGTCCTTAATGATATCCACGAGCCCAAAACAACACGGCACTTCCATATGCGCGTAAGTTATGGACTTGATCTTGTTTCTATTTATAATATCTTTGAGCTTCTCTGCATAAGATTCCACGTCATCTAACTTCGGACAGCCGATAAGAAGCGCCTTGCCTTTTAATAAATCCTGATGAAAAGACGCGTAGGTAAACGCCACGCAATCAGCCGCTATTAGAATATCGGCGTTTTGTAAAAACGGGGCAAGCGCCGGAACAAGAGTTAATTGCACGGGCCAATGCCCTAATTGCGAATGCATTTGCGACTTCTCTCTCGCAAGTTCGGGCTCATCGGATTTATCATTTCGTTCCAGATCCATAACCCTTGAACCAGGGCAGGCGCAGAATTCATCCCGGCCTGAGGCATGTTCGGGCGCAAAATCAAATTTAACCTTAGACTCTTTTAAAAAATCTAAAGCTTGTTTCAAATATTGCGCCTGCTTATGTTCTTTAAGATGAACCAGGTGGGCCTCTATAACTGCCTTTCCCTGCTTAACGATATTTTTTATTACCCTGCGCTCATCATAGCTTTGAGCCTGCCTTTCCTCTATGTTTATCGCGCCTTGAGGACAATGGCCGATACAAGCTCCCAGCCCATCGCAAAATAGATCGCTGATAAGCCGAGCCTTTCCTTCTATAATCTGCAACGCCCCTTCCGGGCAATTCGGGATACATTCTCCGCAGCCATTGCATTTCTTTTCATCAATTTGGATTATTTTTCTTTTCATTTTATTCTCCTGCTTTTTTAAGTAAGCCGGCAATACTTATACTCTCAAATTCACGCTTTAGTTTATCTTCGATTTTTTTGATCCTGATGCGCAGTGCGCAACCGGATCGCTGCGGGCAGATCTTTTTTCTAAACAAGCATTCGCTAAGCCCGATCTCTCCCTGGAATATCCTCATGATATCGCTGGCTTGAATGCTTTTAGGGCTCTTTACGAGCTTGACTCCTCCGTCAACACCTTCCTTTGAAATAATGATACCTTCGTTAATCAATATCTGAAGGATCCTGCGTAAATAGGCAAGCGGAATCACTTCTTTTTTGGCTATGGCGCGGCTAGAGACAAATTCATTTCTGTTTTTTGCAAGGTTTACCAAAGCCCTTATGGCGTAATCCGTATTTTTTGTTATAAGCCGCATCGGCCTCTCCTTAAACTAGTACTAATATAGTATAAGTTTAAGAAAATGTCAAGACTTTTTTTAACTTAAATTTCTAAGATTGGATTTGAAGCGACTTATTCGTAGGCGCGAGGGGTTAAAGTAACCCGTCATTACTTTAGGGAAGTCTTTTTTGACTGCATCTATTATTTTCCTGATCCCCAGCATTGAATGGCTTTCCGGCGAAAATTTTAACAGCCTGAAATAGGCCAGAGGGTCAAAATTAAGGTTTCGCCACTGGATCATATCCACATTCTTTTCACTAAGAAGTTCGCGTAAGGCCCTAAATTCTTTTTCCGTATCAGTTAATCCCGGCATCACCAAATAATTCAGGGAAACAAATATATTTTTATCTCTGGCAATTTTTATTGATTTTTTGACGTCGCCAAATTTATATCCCCTGGGCTGGTAATAGCTGTTATAGAAAGCCTCTTGAGCGCTGTTTAAGCTCACGCGTATGCTGTTCAGGCCGGCATCAAAAAGCCTGGATAGAATCTCAGGCATGCTGGCATTCGTATTCAAATTAATCATGCCTTTCTGTGTCTGGCTGCGAATTATCCCTAAGGCCCTCTCTATTGCCTTCCCGACCAATAACGGCTCTCCTTCACAACCCTGGCCAAAGCTGACTATCGGATCTCTTGTGCGCTCTAGATGATATATCGCGACTTCTGCAATCTCTTGCGGGCTGGGAATGAATTTTATGCGCGGTTGCGTAATCGGCACGAGTTTTCCCGGTTGATAAGAGATACAACCCAGGCAATTGGCATTGCATTGCGGCGAAGTGGGTAGCGGCGCTTCATATCTATTTAAGAAAAGGTTCTTAGCTGCCGGGCAATTATTTACAAGAGCGCAACTCTCAAGGTGCCGGAACAGCCTGTTTCTTTTGAATTCAACCCGTAATCTTTTAATGCCCTTCTTTATCTCGTGCTTATCCATACAGCGCTCATCCTGGCGCAGTTCTCTATCTACCCTGGTAGCCGCGGCATAAAACTCGCCCTTAATAAAAGCCGCGGCTGCATAAGCAAAAAGCGGCAGTGGTTTTATCTTCTTCACTTCTCTATATGCGCTGTTAAATGTAACTGTATAACCGGGAGGCAAAAATGCCGCAACGGCATATACTTTTTCCGGGCTGATAAAATTTGAAGAATTTCTATCATAGCCTATAGCTAGCCTATCTTCTAACATAAACAACTGGCTGCCAAAAGGCATAGGGATTAAATCCTTGAGTTCCAGCCTGAAGACAATGCCTGCCTTCATCCCGGCGGCTGTTATCCCCGGGATATCGTATAACTTCTTATTTCTCGCGCTGACAAGTAATCGCGGATAGCGTTTAGTCATAGGTAATATTGTACCTTAAATAAAAAACCCTCTGCAATATATTTATTGCAGAGGGCCAAATATACAAAAAAGTATTGTCTTTAGCTTCCCAGGGACAATACTTCTATCTTTACCTTGCTTACACCTTTGGTGACCATGCGTAACTCTGTAGCAGCGGCAACTGAAAGATCTATGATTCTTCCGCCGATATAAGGGCCGCGGTCATTAACCCTGACGATCACATGCCTGTTATTAGCTAAATTGGTAACCCTAAGTACGCTTCCTAAGGGAAGTTTACGATGGGCTGCGGTTAAAGCAAACATATCGTAGCGTTCACCACAAGCGGTTTTACGTCCGTGGAACCTCTTGCCGTACCAGGAAGCTTTCCCGATATCGCTATGGCTAATGTTAGAAAGATTAGCGCTGTTAAAATTAGTAAGATAGCGGTCATGGGCAAAGCTCTTAATGCAATAGAATAATACTATCCCAGATACGACCAAAGATAGAAATATTATTTTCCTTTTTGTAAACATAGATTTGCCTTATGTTGGTTTTTTGCTACTTTTTAAAGAATTTAAAAATCTACAGATAATAACGGCTTTGTAATTTTAGCCGGATTTAGAAACTTAAACAAACGAAGATATTAGGATGGTTTAGAACAAGATTAACAAAGTTCATTAAGTATACTACATGGGAGGGTAAATGTCAAGTCTTTTTTTAAACTTTTTAAAACAAAATAAGAAGTTACTTCTTTTATTTGTGCCCCCCCCATTTCGGTATCAGGCCCTGGTAATGACAAAAACAGCATTTGAGGCTAGGAGATTCGGCCAGGCCTTAACCTCATCTTTATCGCCCAGGTAATGAGCCTTAAGGATTTTTATATTTTTTTCTGAACAAAATTGCTTAAAGTCGCTTATGCTCAAGAAATGCAGATTCGGAGTGTTATACCAGCGAAAAGGCAGAGAATCGGTTATCGGGGCCTTGCCGTTAAAAAAAAGCATAAACCTGGCGCGGATATTGGCAAAATTCGGAAAATTGATAACTACTTTTGTCCCCACGCGCAACGCCTCTTGAATTACGAACTCGGCTCGCCTGGCCTCCTGCATAGTCTTATTCAATATTACATAATCGAAAGATTTATCGGGATAACCCCTCAGGCCGGTATCAATATCGATATGAAATACACTTAAGCCTTTTTCAACGCATTTATAAATGGCCCCTTCGTCAACCTCAATGCCCTGGACCTTAGCGTCTTTATTCTTGGATAAGAGATAGATTAACTCCCCGTCGCCGCAGCCAAGATCAAGCACCCTTGAACCGGGTTCAATAAGATTGTAAATAATCTCGTAATCTAAACGTTTAATCCTGTCCGGCATCTAATCCCCTAATCTTTAAAAATGTTACGCAGAAAATGTTTGATAAGATGAGTCTCTTCTTCAATTTCCAATAAGAATGCGTCATGGCCGTAAGTTGACTGGATCTCGCAGTAAGTCGCGCGAATATGCCTTGCCTTTAGCAAGCGCACCATCTCTTGCGACTGATAAGCCGGATAAAGCCAATCAGACTTAAAACTTATCACCAAAAAATTGGTGTTTATATTTTTGCTCACAGCAAAAAGCTTGTCCCCGGACAAATCAAAATAATCCAGGGCCTTTGTTATATAAAGGTAAGAATTGGCGTCAAAACGCTTTACAAAATTATCTCCCCTGTATATGAGATAGCCCTCGACTTCAAAATCCGGCTCAAACTTAAAACTGTAATCCTTATCTTTAAGCTTTCGGGAAAATTTTGCTTCCATTGACTGGTCGCTCATATAAGTTATGTGGCCGATCATCCTGGCTACGGCAAGCCCCTTTTCCGGCTGGCTGAAGGCATAATAATCACCTTCTCTCCAATCCGGATCTGCCATTACTGCCTGCCTGCCTACTTCATCAAAAGCGATCTGTTGGGGTGAATGCTTCAAGGCCGTGGCTATAGGTATACATGAACGCACCTTGTCCGGAAAATTAGCTACCCACTGCAAAGCCTGCATTCCGCCCATTGACCCGCCGGAAACACAAAGCAGTTTTTCTATCCCTAAGAAATCAATCAATAATTTTTGAGCATTTACCATATCTGAAATAGTAATCACCGGAAAACTTAACGCGTAAGGCTTATTGGTCTTAGGATTTATTGAGGCCGGGCCGGTCGAGCCTTTACAGCCTCCGATAACATTAGAAGATATGACAAAATACTTTGTCGTATCAAACGCTCTTCCGGGGCCGACTAAATTATCCCACCAGCCGGGGTTGGTTTCGCCTTTATGGAAGCCGGCCACATGAGCGTCTCCGGATAAAGCATGCAGAATAAGAATAGCGTTACTCTTATCGCTGTTAAGCTCGCCATATGTCTCATAAGCCAAGGTAATCGGGCCCAGACTCTGGCCTGACTCTAATTTTAGCTCATTAGGCGGCTGGGCAAAGGTAAAGTAACGCGGCTCCACTACGCCAACGCTAGCGGCTTGGTCATTATTATTTATATTTGCGTTTTTATTTTCCATTATTACTAAACTGTCTCCTCTTGAAATAACCAGGTAGATAAATAACGCTCGCCCGTGTCAGGCAAAATAACGACGATGGTCTTGCCTTCTGATTCTTTTCTTTTGGCAACTTCCAAAGCTGCCCACATTGCTGCGCCGCTGGAGATGCCGACAAGTATTCCTTCTTCTTTTGCCAGGCGCCTGCTCAGGCTGCCAGCATCCTTCTGGGTAACCGTCAGGATTTCGTCTATTATATCTTTATTTAAAATTTCCGGCACAAAACCCGCGCCGATACCCTGGATCTTATGCGCTCCGGGTTTACCGCCTGAAAGGACCGAAGATTCAACCGGCTCAAGACCGATAATCTTCACTGAAGGCTTTCTCTTCTTTAATACTTCGCCTACGCCGGTTATTGTCCCGCCTGTGCCGATACCGGAAATAAAAACGTCAACCTTACCTTCGGTATCGTTCCATACTTCCTCGGCAGTGGTATGCCGGTGAATTTCAGGATTTGCCGGATTATCAAACTGCTGGGGCATAAAACTATTAGGGGTATCGGCTAATAGCTCTTGCGCCTTTTCAATAGCCCCCTTCATGCCTTTTGCGCCTTCTGTCAAAACTAAATCAGCTCCTAATATTTTTAATAATTGCCTGCGCTCTATGCTCATTGTCTCAGGCATAGTCAAAATCAACTTGTAGCCTTTTGCCGCAGCGACAAAAGCCAAGGCTATGCCGGTATTGCCGCTTGTCGGCTCAATAATAACCGTATCTTTATTTAATTTACCATCCCGCTCTGCAGCCTCGATCATTGCCACGCCGATCCTGTCCTTGACGCTTGAAAGCGGGTTAAAAGATTCTAATTTTACCAATACAGTTGCTTTTAAACCTTTGGTTAATCTATTTATTTTAACCAAAGGCGTAGAGCCGATTGTTTTTGTTATGTCCTCAAAAATTTTCCCCATGGAACCTCCAATATTAGAAGCTAAAGATTGTTAATAATTTTAGCACAAAACCAACAAAAGCTAAAGCGCTTCTTATGCCTTATCTAAGGCCTGGGAGATATCCGCGATAATATCATCTATGTGCTCGATACCGATAGATAGCCTTATGAAATCAGGGGTTACTCCTGTAGCGAGCTGCTCTTCGCTGGATAACTGTTGGTGCGTTGTAGTAGCAGGATGTATTGCCAGGCTCTTCGCATCGCCCACATTAGCTAAATGCGAAATAAGCTCAAGCGAATCAATGAATTTCTTGCCTGCTTCTAAACCGCCTTTAATCCCAAAGCCCAGGATTGCGCCTGCGCCTTTAGCCAGGTATTCTTTAGTTCTCGCCTTTTCCGGGCTGGAATCCAAGCCCGGATAATTAACCCAGGAAACCTTCTTATGCTTCTCTAAATACTTTGCAACCAAAAGCGCATTTTCAGAATGTTTCAGCATCCTTAAGGGCAGTGTCTCCAATCCTTGCAAGAATAAAAATGAGTTAAACGGAGAAAGCGCCGGTCCTAGGTCCCGTAGCAACGTAACCCTTGCCTTGATTATATAGGCAATATTACCTAAAGGCTTTAAGGCCTCGACAAAATTAATCCCGTGATAACTCGGATCAGGCTCTGAAATCAGGGGAAACTTGCCGTTGGTCCAGTCGAACTTGCCGGAATCGACTATAACTCCGCCTATTGAAGTTCCGTGGCCGCCGATAAATTTCGTTGCCGAATAAACTACGATATCCACTCCAAAATCAATTGGCCTCAATAAATAAGGAGAAACAGTATTATCCAAAACAAAAGGGATCCCGTTTTTATGCGCGAGTTTTGAAAGCCCTTCTAAATCCGCAACATCAAGCTTGGGGTTACCTATTGATTCGGCATAGATTGCTTTTGTCTTTGAATTAATCGCCTTGGAAAATGCGGCTAGATCATTAGACTTAACAAACTTTACGTTAATGCCTAGCTTTGCGAACGTATAATGAAAAAGATTATAAGTCCCGCCGTAAAGATTATCAGCCGAAACAATCTCATCGCCGGCTTTGGCAATGTTGAGCAAACTTAAAGTTATTGCTGATTGGCCGCTGGCTACGGCTAAACCGCCCACGCCGCCCTCAAGAGCTGCCACTCTCTTTTCGAAAACATCGGTGGTGGGATTCATCAAACGCGTATAGATGTTTCCGAATTCTTTTAAACCAAAGAGATTTGCAGCATGCTCGGTATTTTTAAACTGATATGAAGTTGTTTGATAAATCGGCACAGCCCTTGAACCTGTTGTCGGGTCCGGTTCTTGGCCTCCGTGTAAAGCTAGTGTTTCAATTTTTAACTTAGAATCGATCTTACTCATTACTTCCTCCTTTTTATTTTTTGTTTAAATAGAATAGCTTAAATTTTCGCTTTTAAATTTTAAAATCAAATTATCAAAAGTCTCTTCCTGTAAATTGCTTATTACTCTCTTGCTTATTTCATCGCATATTTTCATAAATATCCGGCCAGACCCGTCATCAAGTTTTACCGGGTTTGGCTTTACCAGAATATTATCGCCGACAGCGCTAATTACATGCGCTAAGTTTATTTCTGACGGCGCCCTGGTTAATAAGTACCCTCCCTCCATACCCCTCACGCTTTTTACTAAACCGGCATTCTTAAGCCTAATTAGAAGTTGAATCAAAAATTGACGCGGGATCCCCTGCACTCTGGCAATAGCATTTATCTGAATCGGGGCCTTGCTATCATAATGCAAAGCTAGCTCTAATATTGCCTTATATGCGTATTGTACCTTTGCCGTAAGCTTCATTTGAGTAAGTTCGGTGAATAGCTTAATATCTACTAAGTTGATTATATTAATATAGTATACACTATAATTAGAGAATGTCAAGCAAAAATTATCAACTGATGTTTAATTTTTGCTTGATGCTGAGCATACTTGCGAAGCGCAAGAAAGTTAATAATAGCAGCTTAATTTTTAGTTAGATAGGCTGGTTATTAAAAGGGAACCGTTGAAAAGCCGTTTATGGTGAGAACCTATCCCTCTGTTTTCTCCATGGGCTGGTCACAACAGACTAATTCGCCGCCGCCGACTTTTGTTACAGTGACTTCATTGCCACAGACATTGCATCTGTATTTTTCTCCGACATTTTTTACCGGCATTTTAACCTCCTCTGTCTTCTTTGTCATTCTTCTTTTTTTCTTCTATTACTTTCTGGGCTATTTCATTGGGCACCTGTTCGTACTTCTCAAAATGCATTGAAGCATTCGCCCTGCCGCTGCTCAAAGATCTGAACGCATTTGTGTAGCCAAACATCTCTGCCAGGGGGGCCTGGGCGTAAATAAGCTTATAGCCAGCCTTTTGCTCTATATTTAGAATCTTTCCCCTCCTTTGGCAGATATTACCTATAATATTATTTAGGAATTCCTCGGGGACCATGACCTCGAGTTTCATTACCGGCTCTAATAACACAGGGGATGCCTTCATAAAAGCTTCTTTGAATCCAAATATACCGGCCATCCTGAACGCCAATTCCGAAGAGTCGACTTCATGGTATGATCCGTCATAAAGGTCGACCTTTACGTCGACAACAGGATAACCAGCCAAAACCCCGTTTTGCATTGCCTCGATTACGCCCTTCTCCACAGCCGGTATAAACGATTTAGGTATTGCTCCGCCTTTAATACTATCAATGAAATCCAGGCCCTTTCCTGACTCAGCCGGCGAAAGCTCAATTTGCACATGGCCGTATTGGCCGCGGCCGCCGGATTGTTTTATATATTTTCCTTCGCCCTTAGCCTTATCTTTTATTGTTTCTTTATAAGCTACTTTTGGCGCTCCGACTATTGCCTCAACATTAAACTCTTCCTTTAACCTATCCACAATTATCTCTAAGTGTAACTCGCCCATTCCGGTCAAAAGCGTTTCTTTGGTTTCCGGGTCGGATTGGACTACAAAAGTAGGATCTTCTTCCGCGAGCCTTGCCAGGCCCTTACCCAGCTTATCCTGATCAATACGCGTCTTAGGGGTTATGCTTAACGAGACCACAGGAGCCGC
>Ga0082335_1004654_pt1 | contig 20223 bp, 14 predicted proteins | sample Subgrocontami58m_FD_72375 | JGI IMG/M metagenome (GOLD analysis project Ga0082335, IMG submission 72375) | Subsurface groundwater microbial communities from S. Glens Falls, New York, USA - GMW37 contaminated, 5.8 m (SPADES assembly) (version 2) ... | reverse complement strand
CCCTCAAACTCGATACCATCATCCCAGGCACCTTCAATGTAGTTGTTGTAAACAAAGGTATTAGCTCCTGGACCGCCATCTATAGCAAAGTTAGGCCCACCGCCTACGCCATCTTTGAAGCAACCGCTCACAGTGTTATCGCGGAAGACGTGTCCGCCGGGTAGACCGGAAAACCAAACCCCCATAGGTTCGCCGCTATATGTATTGTTTCGGAGTATCTGGTTTCTCTGGATTATGAAGTTGGATGAATTGCCTAGGATAGCCACACCGGAATCCCGCCAATCGACACCGGCATCCCTTAGTATGTTATCTTCCACAATGATGCCGTCTGAAACGGCTCCATCCGGGTCTGTGCCGATATTGCTATCAGCAGCGTTTCTAATATCAAGGCCCTTTATCCTGATATAATTTGCTCCCTCAAGTCTGATGTTATTTTTCTCATTTTCTCTCCCGGAGGGCCAGGATGCTGGTGCGCCAATTACCGCCTTATTATTTAAGTCGTAACTCTGGAAGGTTATGTAATTATTTATAGCGCCAGAACGTGTTATAACCAAACCTTCGTTGTAAGTGCCGGGCATTATCAACACTTTGTCGCCGGGATTAACGATGTTGGCGGCCTTTTGAATCGTCTTAAAAGCCGTGCCAGTAGAAACTCCGGTGTTGGCATCATTACCAGTCGGAGAAACATAATATGTCGCGCCGTTTGAAGGAGGGTTGTCAGCTCTGGTTCTAACAGTAGCAATTGCAGGATTAACCGAAACGCCTTCAGGGTCAGTATAAGTCACCCTGACTTCGTAATCAGTATCCGGTTCGAGCCAGAAGATTACCGACCGCCATTGGTTTTTATAGGGATTTGGCACGTTAGTAGCTCTATCTATCTTAGGAAAGATATCCCTTCTATCCACGGTCATTTCAATACCGGGTTTCCAAGAAGCAGTTTCAATTTTGCGATATTCTAAATTTGCATTATTATTTCCGTTGCCGTCACCGCTGAACGGTGAAATGACCCCTATGCCCTCCAACGACGGAGCAAGCTGCAAAGCGCCCGCAACAGTGTAGTTGGCTTTTATAACAGGCATTGGCGTAGGTGCGGGTATCGGGGTAGGTGTTGAAGCAGGAGGTGGGACAGTGGGTAGTTTGGGAGTCGAAGTAGCCGTGGGTACGGGTGTAAGCGTAGGCATTGATATTGGCGTAGGGGTCGGTGTTTGACCAGGAGTTGGAATAACTACGGGAGTAGATGTGGGAATTGGGGTTGGACCAAGGTCGGAAGTAGGCGGCGCTGAAGAAATAATATCTGCTTTGGGATGGCTCCACAAGTTCACTAACGGTTCAAACTTCGCTTCGATTTTTCTGGTTAAGACCACAGATTTATCAGCGTCAAAATCCAGCGTAAGGACCGTGGTCTTGCCTTCTTCTACCTGGAACTTCTGCATAATATAAACTTTTTCTTCGGGTATATTAGCCTGAAGCTCTTTCCCTTCCAATGTGATTACAACAGAGGTCAACGCCATCCTGATTTGCTCATAAGAGCCAGCTTGGAGAGTGTTGCTTCCCAGTACCTGCTCAATACCCATAAGTGCAGCAAGGTCGAACGTTCTGGCATCTTCAACTACAGTAACCCAGCCTGCCTTATCGTCAATGTCCTTGTCCGAGTCTGTGGAACGGCGCACCTGCAATTCCCTCACCGTAACCACCACTTTGCTTGCCTCCGGTAGAGACGCATTGGTTACCCTTACCTCCAACCCTCCGGTCTTCCAGGGAACTGGAGTTGGTGTAGGTCTGGGAGTGAAAATAAGAGAAGGTGTTGCAGTAGTAGTAGCATCATGCTGAGGCGTTGCCGCAATAGTCGGTAGCGATTGTGGATAAAACGGGGTTTGAGGTGTAAGGGACGGACGGGTTGCTGTCCGAAAATATGCTCCATAAAGAAGCGATAAAATAAGAGCTAAAACGAATATCCAACTTTTTCTCATTCCTCCTCCATAAACTAGCTCATTTCGGGTTAGTATGCCCGCATGTCTATCGCAGGGCTGTCTTGAAACACATAATCCCTGGCTTGCAAGTTCTCACTATCTCTCTCCTAAAAAGATATTCTTGAGTTATTAAAAATAGTTGAAATCCTTACATTCCCATAGGATAATCCTGGCCCTCCAACCTACCTGCGCGGGTGGCTGTTTATGCTACCGTTATTGTCGGCTTTTCAAAGATAAAGAACAAGGCGGAAAGAGGAGGTAACGTCAAACAAAGAGAATAAGCGCGCCCACCAAAAGGCGATGAGTCTGCCTCCATCCCACCTGAATTACCATAGTAGCCATTTCCACAATAGTCCAGGGCATCGCTATTCAAGACCTCTCTCCAGAAGCCACCACATGGAACACCGATCCGGTAATTAAATCGGGGGATGGGGGTAAAGTTGCATACCACCAGGACGATATTGGAAGGTTGGCTGCCCCGGCGAATGACACTGATAACGCTGTTATCACAATCATTACAACTACCCCACTCAAACCCCTCAGGTACAGAATCCAACTGGTAAAGCACACGCTCCCTTTTATACAATTCATTCAAGTCCTGCACCCATTTACGGAGCCCTTTATGAACGGGAAACTGCAAAAGGTGCCAGTCCAAACTTTCTTCGTGGTTCCATTCTCTCCACTGGCCAAATTCGCTGCCCATGAAAAGTAGTTTCTTTCCCGGTTGGGCATACATATACCCATAGAGAACCCGTAGACTGGCGAACTTCTGCGCGACATTTCCTGGCATTTTGGAAAGAAGCGATCCCTTGCTATGCACCACTTCATCGTGAGAGAGTGGAAGAACAAAGTTCTCAGAGAAAGCGTATAATCCGCGAAAAGTGAGCTTGTTATGGTGGTATCGGCGGGAAATAGGATCGTTGGACATGTATTCCAATATATCGTGCATCCAACCCATGTCCCACTTGAAACCAAAGCCAAGCCCTCCAGCGTAAGTAGGTCTGGACACCATAGGCCACGCCGTCGACTCTTCAGCAACGGTTTGTACATCGGGATAGTCCTTATAAACTTCTTCGTTCAAACGCCGCAGAAAAGAAATGGCATCCAGGTTCTCTCGCCCACCGAATTGGTTAGGTATCCATTCACCTTCTCTTCGCGAGTAATCCAAATAGAGCATAGAAGCAACTCCATCAACCCGCAGGCCGTCAACATGGTATTTATCCAACCAAAAAAGGGCGCTGCTTATTAGAAAACTACGAACCTCGTTACGTCCATAATTGAATATCATTGTGTTCCAATCAGGGTGAAACCCTTTTCGGACGTCCGCATGCTCATACAAGTGTGTCCCATCAAAGTAACAAGGACCGTGATTATCGGAGGGAAAATGGGAGGGGACCCAGTCCAGGAACACGCCGATGCCGTGCTGGTGCAGGTAATCAATGAGGTACATGAAATCCTGCGGAGTACCGTAGCGACTGGTCGGACAAAAGTAACCAGTCGTCTCATAACCCCAGGACCCGTAAAATGGGTGCTCCATAACTGGCAAAAACTCCACATGAGTAAAGCCAGTCTGACGAACGTATTCTGCCAGCTTGGGTGCCAGCTCCCGATAGGTCAGCGATCGACATCCCTCCTCCGTCACCCGCATCCACGAGCCGAGGTGGACTTCATAAATCGAAATCGGGGCATTCAATGCGTTAGACCGGTGTCGCTCTTGCATCCACACCTCGTCTCCCCAGGCATATTCCAGGTACCAAACGATAGAGGCAGTCCTGAAAGGCGTTTCGCAGTAGAAAGCGAAAGGGTCAGCCTTGTCCGTCCGGAACCCGCCATATTTCGATACAATATGGTACTTGTAGAGGTCTCCAATACCTATACCAGTTATAAAACCTTCCCAAATTCCGGATCCTCCTCCAGGAACTAAGGGATGGCTGCCCTTGTTCCATTGATTAACCTCACCAATAACGGATACCTGTTCTGCATTAGGCGCCCATACGCCGAAATATGTACCCTTCACACCATTAACCGTCATAGAGTGAGCCCCCAGCTTCTGGTACAGCCGGTAGTGATTCCCCTCAGCAAAGAGATAGACATCATAGGGGGTTAAGAGCGATATGTCGTAACGAATGGGAGCAACAGATCTCGGCGTGAGTTGCGTGTCCTGTTCGCTTGAATAACCTGTGGGACCGGGTGATTTGTGAGTTTCATCAATACGTGGATTCTCGTTCAACATTGCATTTCACTATATAGTTGGTGGTATTAAGCGAGGACTATTTCAGAGCCTCAGCCAAATCCAAAAGGGTATATCAAGTGTATCCCAGCTTAGGTTTGGAATTGGTAAAAGCACGGTTAATTGTTAGTTAGTTTTATAGCCCTCTGAGTTTTGCGAACAGCTTCCATGAGTCGACTTTGTTCTACTGGCAGTATTAGAAGAAAAACTTCTAAAAATATCAGTATGCCAGACAATAATAAGCACTGAGGAGGGATATTGTCTCAAGGATGTTTGATGGCCCGATGTATAAAGTGACGTTTTTTTATATAGCATAGAGTCACATAGATTACCATCAGCCAGTCTGAACTCTGCTACACACCCTTTTCGTGTGCACCGGGGTACATTTACCCCAGAAAGGATGCGTTCACCCAGTTAACTATTTTGCAGTTTTGCCCGGTAAGTTAACTTTACTTTTTTCTAACCTGGTTTGTCAAATATCGTGGTTACCACCGGCTACAATGAAGGTAATAAAAACCGCCCGGATAAAGCTAAATAGCCGGTGCGTTGCCATTGCCAATTGAATGACTGCAAGCTCCAGTTTGTAAATTGTTGTTCGGTGGATCTAACCGTATCGCAACGCCCTTGCGACTCTTAAATAACCGATTGGGTGCTACAATAGGCACTAGTTTCAACTCTGCTAGGCGCAACAGACGGAACCGTACGTGAGTAAAGGGAGGTATACGATAAGATGAATCGTGGACTGATTGCCAAGGTGGAAATCAGACTGGCTCATTTCACTCGGAAGCTCAGGATTCGAATGTCAGTCCTGTAAAGTGGAGGTAAGAAGGTCATGCTATTACGTGAGGTCCGTGGAAAATCTCTCCCATTTGGCTCAGGTGGTAAGGTGACAGAAGAAGCTTATCTTACTCGCCGCGACCCGCTATCAGGAAGTGTTGCAAAGATTTCGGAAGCAAGGGCAAAGAGAAATATAGGAATAACCGTTGACTTCTCCATTGAATCGGTCAACGAATGCGATTTCTGTAGGTACCTTGAAAAGACGCCGGAAACAAGGATCATGCACGATTGTGGTGCGGTATCGGTCTCCAACAAGTTCCCGTGGGAGAAATACGACTGGGTAACGATATATCCTCCTTTTGGCGGGCATAAGTTGCTGCTATCGGAACTGTACTTTGACGATATTGAGCGTATGCTTGACTCTTCATTTGAGTTGGCATCCATCTGTGCGCGGGATCAAGAAGTAATATCATTTATGGATTTTACCAACTGGGGCCCTTTTGCCGGAGCCTCTCAACAACATCCGCACTCTCAACGAAAAAGCGTCACAGGAATGTCAGGCCCAAAGTTGGAGATAGAGATGCACAATTGCATGGATTTAGAGGCCAAGTATGGTATGAACCCCTTCGAGCTTCTAGCTCAGGAAGAGCTTCATGCCGGCCTTCGAGTTATTCGTGATGGCGATGTTTTTATCGCCGCTGCTTTTGCGCCAACCTGCGCTGAAGAACTTATTATTTTCCCAAAAGAGCCAATTGCCAACATCCTTCAGATGGATTGTTACGCTAGAATGCAAATCGCCCGCGCTATCGCATGGGTCTTTCCGGCTCTCTTTTTCTGCCGCGGTGTTACCGACCTTAACATAGCTGTCCACATGGCTTCCTTCAAAGAAATGGAAGAAGCACGGAGATTCTATCGGTGGCATATGCACATCTATCCACGACGCTCCCGGTTGCCTGCTGATAAGGCAGGCTCTGAAATCGGTTTCGCCACAGAAGTCATAGATACTCCCCCAGAGAAAACTGCTGCTGTGCTTCGTAGATGGTACGAGGAAGGCCCTGGTGAGGGACTTGTAGCCAAGTTACAAGATGGCACTCCAAATCCCAAGCTACTGGTTGCTCTCCACCGCTTTCTTGAAAGCCGCTGTCAACTCGTCGCCTGACTTTTTCAATATTATTGTTCAATGCCGTGTGAGATAACCGAGCCTGCAGGAATAGCATTGGATATGCCACGAATCGCTTAAAAAGGCTTTTTAACTCTTACTTCATGTTAACTATTCTCTTACCCCCTACTAACTGTATCCTGGCTACAATAGACGTTAGCATGACGGGAAGCCAGGATTGATGCCGAATCTTTGTGATGGGGATTTGCCAGGAAAATCATGTATTATGCCCGATCTTGTATCTCTGTTTCAATTCCAATTTGCTTATCTGTTGTACAAACAGGGGCCTGTGATTCTGCTGACAGAAGTTGAAATAAAGGCTGAGAGGATAGGGGCGATGCCGGCAACACTCAAGAAATATTTCCCTGGACTTCTTACAGCGCTTATATTGGTATTCTTGTTAGTTACCGCTTGCCAGAATCTTACCATCCCCAAACCAGCCTCGGCAGGTACTCGTGTGCCCTTGTCTCAGAAAGCGGCAGTCCCTAAAACCTCGCAATTGGGAACATTAAGTTACAGCCAGGACACCTCACCACTTGCGGCGCCAAATACACTTCCCCAGCCTGTTGCCATACCCACTGCGAGGCCGGCGTTGCCACAAGTTGTGGCCCTGGAGGTTGATAAGCCCAGGGTAGTCATCGGTCAAGAGATAGAGGTCCGCCTTGAAGTCAGGAATGCGGGTGAGGTTAAGGGCGAGTTTTCTTTCCCATTGATTCTGGACATGCGAGAGGTCGCAATCCTCTCCACTGAGTTGGAAGGAGGCCAGGCTAAAATTTTGAGTACGCACCTGAAGATGACTGAAAGTGGCTTCAAACGACTAAGTGTTAGTTCCCATAAATTACTGGTAGAAATATTAGAGCCTGCTTCGTTTTCGCTCGGAAAATTAAGCCTATCAAAAGCAAAAGTTGTCGTTGGTGAAGAGACTATGGCTACCATGGCGGTCAAGAACAATGGTCAAGTACCGGGCGAATACACAGACAGGTTCATCGTGGAGGGGCAGGATTTGTGCCCAGCTATGGCTACGATATTACAGGGGGAAACAATAACCTTTAATTGCAGGATTTCCAGGAGTACTCCTGGAAACCACAGGGTTGCGTTTGCCAATCAGCAGGTTGAATTGAGGGTTCTAAGAGCAGCGTCGTTCGTAGTTGGCCAATTAGTGCTATCCAAACCGAAAGTAGCAATTGGTGAAAAGACCACGGCAAGTATAGATGTGACAAATGCAGGAGAGCTGGCTGGCGAATACAAGAGCACTTTTAAAATTGAAGGGGAAAACTCTGTCCCTGTTGCAGCTATTATACAGCCAGGAGAGAAATATATATTCGAATATACGATATCCAAGTCATCAACAGGACTTTATAAAGTCCTGTTTGCCGAATGCCAAACTGAACTCAGAGTATTCAGACCAGCATCGTTCGTGGTGGACAAGCTGCAGCTCTCTAAATCCAGAGTTGCAGTGGGCGAGAATATAGTCGCATTTATTGATGTCACAAACATTGGTGAAATAACAGGGGACTATTCAGATGCGGCTGAATTAGAGTGGCAAGATAGCTTTCCACTTAAGAATACAATACACCCCGGTGAAACAAAAAGATTTTCCTTTACCTTTTCCAGGAATGCACCCGGCAATTCCAGGGTAAGGCTTGGGACGGCGCAAGTAGATCTGAGTGTGGTTAATGAATTAGCAATCAGCACCCAGAGCCGGTATCTTAATGCAGATCCGCATGATATTGTATCAGCTCCTATTTTTTGGGATGATAAATCAATTGTCATTTCCGGTGTAGTAAATAGCGCAAGGTATTTTTTTGGAAGAAAGGAAACGAGGATTGATTTCAGTGCCGATATTCCGAACTCACTGTACGAGCCTGTTGCCTTTTCTGTCCGAATCCCAGGAAGAATTGATTGGCTACTTACAAATAGCCGAGTAAAAATATTTGGTAAAGTTGCTGGCCTGGAAAAAATTTCCATTGTGGTTAATTCCGTTGCCCAGGATGTGCCAATAATCATGGCCGATTACGTGTTAATGGGGGATAGGACTGACCACAAGGGAAGTACAATACTTAATCCTATTGGTCTTAGAGAATATCTTCAGATCACTCACCATGATGGCAGAACAATTGGAGTCCAGCTTGGCGTGAGCTCACGGGGCGAATCAGCCTGGCCGTTAATGAGAAAACTAGGCATATCTGATGGCTTTATAAGTATAGGTAAAGTACCCTATGTGATATCGGCCCGAGTTGCGAATACCAGTAGGGCAACAGATAAAACGATTAGGCCTTCAGACTACAGCTTTGCTCTCGTTTCTCTAGATGGAGTTGTGCTGAGTGAGGCCAGAGCCTTTATGCCAAATGCTATTTTGGAAAAAGAACTATATCCGGGCGAAATAGGTGATTGGTGGGTAGTTCTGCAAGGCCCTCCAGAGGTTGAAAATCCCGTTTTACATTTGACCTTTGGTGAAGGAAGGGAAGGGTGGATGGAACTCTTTCCAAGGTAATACGACTCGATTGCACGAAAAAGCCATTTGGGGTAAATTCCCTACTCGATAAACCTCTTGAGCATCGGGAACACGCTTGGCCAAGAGGAGTATTCAGTAACTTAGCCTGAATAATATTATCAAACAGTGAGGGGGTAGGCAGGGTTCTACCCCCTCGGGATTCGGATTTGGTCAGAATAACTCGCTTCCAACGACTAACCACGTCAAGGTGCCGTGGCCCCTTATGTAATTAAAAACAGCTACACGGAACCCGATTAGATGGCATTTGTATCTTACCTCCTTATAAATCATCTTCAACCTTCCGGGTACTAGCGGGCCACTATGGCGTAACTTATTTTGCCACGGTATGTCCCCTGCGCACGGGCGACAGGCAGGTTGAGCCAGTAGTAGACATCCACGGTCTGGCCTTCCTTCACGGAACCGGCGATGGTCTGTTGAGTCGCGCTGAGCGCAGTTGGCTCGCTTGTCTGGCCATCAAATGCCCAGGCAATACTGCTGGCGGATAATGCGCCGCCAGTGGAACTTGTCATATCAGTGCCGACTTGTGAAACGGTGAATACTACAGGAATGTGGTCAGTGCCGATAACCGCTTGCGGTCGCAATCCAACGGGATTCCCCGAAGGGACAAATACCCGTTTCCCAGGATCGTTAGCTAGAAAAGTCAGGGAAGACCCGGTTATTCCGAGGGTCACCGTTGGTTTCATCAGTATATCCACCGTAGCCTGGTAGATCACGGGATTGTATGTTGCCGCCGCCCCATGGGGATCAGTAGCAGTGATCACGAGGTCATATTTGCCCTGCGCGATCCCGGCTCCTATCGGCATATCCGCGCTGTAATGCCCCCTGGTAATCCCGTTCACAGGATCAAAAACCTTAAACTGCAAGGTGGCCTGGAACTCCAGAGTGGGACCCAAAATCGCTTTGACGTTCATTCCCGCCATTTCAGCTTCGCCATCAGCATCGGATACGTCCACCTCCATGCGAATCTTGTCCCCGTTAAGGACGTATGGAGCAGCCCGGTAGCCTGATTTAGTCCCATTCTTCCACGCCCACGCAGGTCCATCAGCATTCTTTATCTGAATTTGAAGCGAAGCCTCATCTATCGCCGGCGGCGCATTACTGATTTTGTTAGCGGCGGATCCGTAGCCAAAAGCGAGTCCATAGTCAAAACCTCGTTCCTGCTGGTCTGTCCAGGCAACGTTAATGGGAGACTCGTCCTGGGCTGCCCCTAGAGCCACCCCTATAGGCGCGCTGAGCAGAGCGATGGTAAATATAGATAGAATACGAAATAGTCCGTCTTGTTTCATATCTCATCCCTATATCATAGGCCGCTAGGCCCACGTCGCCCGTGTCCACGAGGCGAGTCTCTGAACATCATGCATCTGATTTGAAACGCAGTTCCACGATTCCGCAGTGCCGTATCTCTGGCTTCACCTCCATCCTCTGCGCAAACACTGTTCAGTTGATGTGCCGCCACTGCCGGCTTTTCCAAACTAGATACAGTTGCCACCGCTATCGCCACCAAAAATACTGTCAGCTCTATCATTATCCAACTCCTTATTCGTTCCTGAGTATTGAACGTCTTCGTCTCTTAATCACCATAATGGCGCCAACTACTGCCGCGGTTCCGCCCCCCCCAATGATAACAAGCAGCCAGTTCACTGGTAGATCTGTTTGCGCCCCGGCGCCGGCAACGGTAAAGACAAACTCCTTTGGCCCGCTCTTGTTACCTCCATAATTGACATAGCCCTTTATCTCATATTTACCTGGGGCTTCTACCTTCAAGTACATATTTAGCTTGTCCATGTTCCCTGAAGGTATCAAAACCTCATCGCTCTGAACAGTATCAATCAGCTTACCATCGCGGTATACTTCACCAATGAACTTGGCCCTAAAGTCCGCCGGTCCGATATTATTGACGACTCCCTGTATCTTGTTCACTCCCACAGATGCCGGACCATCTAATCCCATGCTCACCAATTGTCCTGTGCCGGCCAGACTCACGTCACTGGAACCTGTGGGCAGGAGTCGGAACGAAATCTTCTTCGTATCCAAAACCTTGTCTCCGAGAGACACTTTCACCTCTGCAGAATAGTTGCCCTCTTTCTGCCCGCTGCTATCCCAGGCCAGATTGATGGCCTGCTGCTTGCCCACCTCAACGGTCACATCACTCTTGGCAAAATCAGCTATCGTCTTGCTGCCGCTGATAATCTTGACGGCGATTTCGGGTCTGGCTGATGCGTTACCTGTATTGGCAACACCAACGGTCAAATTGACCGGTTGTCCGACCTCTGTGTCCCCTAAATTCACTTCAGTGACCTTCCCGGTCACTATTTTTGCAATTCCGGAAATCCCGATGGTGACTTCTACTTTGGCCTGGAGACCGACAATCATATTACCAATGTTGCCCACGGGAGGTGCTGCACTAACCCACAGATCTCCTGTGGCGGTGCTTAACTGGGTGTCAACCGGGATGCTGAACTTGACGGTAAGATATGTCCATTCCCCGGGCCGAGCCGTGACCTCTTGTATTGGCGTGCTAGGTCTGGCAGACTCATAGAATTTGGTCCAATCGACAATGTCACCGCTAACGCTCACTTGCAGTCGCTGATTTTCACTGCCGACAAATTGCACAAATATGGTGTCCTGGTACACGGTACCTCTAACCGCATTGGTTATCTTCATCTCTGTGGGGCCAACGCCAATCCCACCAGCGCTGCCCAGGCGTGGGATAAGCGCTATGGAGAATACGATAATCAAGCCAGCTAGTGCCAGGAGCTTGGCCAAAACCCCCAATAGTCCTTTTATGCTCATCATGCCCTCCTGTTCCTTCTTATCGAGTTTTGGTAAGATACCGTGGACAATTACCCTCACCATGGAGTGATCGCAGCACCCAACCACATCGATCCGGCGTGTGACCTGCCTGGTGATTTGTGTACATTGGTAGAAAAAACGAGTTCGTCCTGCGAATACAACCGCAGTATGTTGGGCGTTGTCACCGTTACATTTGGGTCAAAGTACATGGCGTTGGCCGTGTTGCTGCCCATCTCGGCGGCAAAGACTACGTTCCAGTTGCTTAGCCCTGCGGGCAGAGGCATGGACCTGGAGTAAGTAGTAGGAGTGACGCCGTTGAAGCCGAAGCCCATGTCGGTATTCTTAATCGTGATCTTCATCAGGGTGTTACCGATGCTGCGCACCGTGGCTGGATTTGGGATGGGCTCCGCGGCTGACAGGGTATTCCAAATGGTGGCGCCGGTGATCCATTTCTCACTGTTAACCGTTACCGAGCCATGGTTCAAGGCATTGAAGTCCAACACGATGCCGCCAACGCCCACATAGGTGAAAAGGTTTTCCAGGTTAGTTTTGGGTGTACCCTGGCTTGCCCACGTGTTGGAGTTGTCGAAAGCATCGATGACCGTCTTGTAATCACCTGCCGGCTGCTCATAGTCCAATTCGCCCTGGACCATCCAGACAGCGGATGTTTGCTTGTCCAGTTCAAACAAGATATCGGTGTCAGTTGTTGGGGGGATAGTGTTTTGCTGATAAGTCACAAGGCGAGCATTCCGGGCTGCTATATAGGCCGCTTTACCTGTCGCGAAGTCCACCGGCTGCAAAATGAGTTCGTATTTGGAAGTCCCCTTTCTAGGAGACCCCGAAGGATAGGAAACATTCACTGTTACTGACCATCCATGCAAGATCGTTTCAATGCCATCCGGGTCAGTCACGATTGCCCAGTACCGTATGGGCTTCTTCCCACCCTTGACCATGGGCGGCAGGAACTGCGAGTTGGCTGGCGAATTATTAAGAGAAGGATCTCCAACATACTTCACGTGGAGTGGGTCGCCATCCTCAAGAGATGGGGTAAGGTCCTGTTGCCACATAGCTTTGACGATGGGTGGGTTGGAGCTGCCGCCGTAAATGGAGACTGAGGTTGGCACACCGTCACTATTGCCACCGGCCATTGCCGGCAACAACAGCGCCCACACTAACCATATAGATAGCCCAATTGTGACGACTCTTTTCACTTCACTATACCTCACATTGGTTGGCTGAGTTTTAGAAACCACGCCCGCGGCCCCGGAAATTCCGCGGGCGTGGCCATCCATTTCACCGAGTCCGCAAACTGACCATTGCCATTCCGGGATCTGGCAATGCGGCTAGGTTAGGGTTATGGAGTGGGAACTGGTGGTACAAATGGGGCGATCACGGCTCCAATTGTTATTGTGCCGGATTTTGACCCCGCAGCGGCCTTTAAGACATGGATAGAAAAATCGAGTTCGTCCTGCGAAGACAGCTGCAGTACATTGGGCAGAGTTATTGTTATGTTCGGGTCATAGTACATGGCGTTTGCCGGGTTGCTGCCCATCCTGGCATCAAAGACTACGTTCCAGTTGCTTTGCCCTGTGGGCGGAGGCGCGGACCCGGAGTAGGTAGTAGGTGTGACGCCGTTGAAGCCGAAGCCCATGTCGGTATTCTTAAGGGTGATCTTCACCAGGGTGTTACCGATGCTGCGCACCGTGGCGGGATTTGGGGCGGGCGCCGCGGCTAAAGGGGTATTCCAAATAGTGTCGCCGGCGATCCACTTCTCACTGCTGACCGTTACCGAGCCATAGTTGAAGGAATTGAAGTCCAACTCGATGCCGGCAACGCCCACATAGGTGAAAAGGTTTTCCAGGTTAGTTTTGGGTGTACCCTGGCTTGCCCACGTGTTGGAGTTGTCGAAAGCATCGATGACCGTCTTGTAATCACCTGCCGGCTGTTCATAGTCTAACTCGCCCTGGATCATCCAGCAGGCAGCTGTTCGCTTGTCCAGTTCAAACAAGACATCAGCGTCATTGATCGGGGGGGTAGTGTTTTGCTGATAAGTTACAAGTTTGGCACTGCGGGCTGCTGTGTACGCAGGAAGGCAGGTCTCTAGAGCCACCGGTTGCAGGATAAGTTGATATTTGAAGGATCCGTTCCTTGGAGGTCCAGCCGGATGGAACACGTCCACCGTTACTTGACTAATGGTGTTGACGCCATCCGCGTCAGTCACGATTGCCCAGTACTGTACGAGCTTCTTCCCACCCTTGACCAGAGGCGGCAAGAACTGGGAATTCGTGGGCGAGTTGGGAACATACTTTGCGTGGAGCGGATCGCCATCCTCAAGAGACGGGGTAAGGTCCTGCTCCCATTTCGCCTTAACCAGTGGCGGCGCCGAAGTGCCACCGTTAATGGTAACCGTCGTTGTAACGTCCGCAGCCATTGCCGGCACCGCTGTTGTCAACAACATTACCAGAGCAATGACTATCCCTAATAACCTTCTGAGTTTCATGATTCGTTCTTTCTCCTTATACTAATATTTTAAGGTTCGCCGAGTTCCAACGGTTCCTAGGTTTCTTCTGTTTTCCTCCCTTTCCAGGGGCCGGGATGTTGCATTTAATGCACCTACACGCTAAAATAGAGTGGGTGTTTAGGGTCCCTACCCAGCACCTGACCCCCGTTTAGCTTCCGGGCTGGCGGGGGCTCTTTTTGTTCCTGTGCACGACCTTTCCACCTGATACCTGTTACGACAACAAACACCAATACACTTGTCGCAGTGGGCCCACTCCTCGCCTCTTTCTTTCAGGCATATGATGGGTTAAAGTAACGTTAGGAGTAGGGTTGTATATGGTAAATATTTGTGTCCACTATTTTATATCACAGAAATGGTTACAAAACGGTTAAATTATTGTTAGATATTGGTTTCATTTCCGCATGACATTACTTGGTCAGGCGATAGTAAGGGTATAACGGCAAATCTACTAATGCCACCTTCTCCTTCATAAGGTGACATTTTCCCTGAACGATTAGATGGTGACAAAATCGCAGAACTCCGACCCTCATCATCAAGCATTCTTGACCTCCGTTAACCTCAGGATGTAATATATAACATAGATGTTTTTACCTCTGAAGTTGGGAACTTCTGCTGTTGACTCGAGCCATTCTGCACAGTAATTTCTCCACAAGGAGTTATCAGGATGGAGGAATCAGGGCCCTTACAATTGGCACAACGGGATAAAGAATGGTCTATCCTTTTGGATGTAGCATCCCGAATAACTGAGCATACCGGGTTGCCCCAGGTTCTGGGTACTTTAGTAAACAGCCTCGCTGAAGCATTTGACCTCAATGTATGTTTTACCGCTCTCGTGAACCCCGGAATGGACCGCGCTACGGTGGCAGCCAGCTATCTTATCAACCGTTCACCTCGCTTAGTGATTAAAGATACTCCCGTACAGTTGAGTGATTTTCCTCTGGCTCAGGCGGTGATAACAAGGGGGACACCTATCCAAATATTCAATCCCGATGACCCTCTCTTAACTGATATAGACCGTAAGAATATGATACAGGATGGGTGTACCTCTGCCCTGGTTGTACCTGTAAAAACCACAGATGTTGGAGTAATTGCCATTATTTCTTTATCCTGGGAAAAAGAGAAGCAAATTACCCCTGACGAGGTGCGCCTGGTCCAGGTTTTGGCAAGGTATATTGGGTTAGCAATTAAACATGCGCATCTTTACGAGCAGGATATGAAAAACCGGGAATGGCTTCAGATACTGGTGGACGCAGTTCCCGGGGGCATATATTCCCTGGACTCTGAGCGCCGTATTCAATGGGCCAATAGGACAGCCAAGAATATGATAGGAGCAACCTCGTCCACTATTCCAGTGGGAGCGCATTGTTACGATTTCGTAGATATAAGGGATGAAAACGGTGAGAGTATATGTCAGAAGCGATGCCCCGTACTGGAATGTTTCCTACATCACAAGCCGGTACACACCCTGAATGCCTACCTGACACAGCCAGGGGGACGGAAACTGCCTGTCTCTATATCCGACATCTTTGTAGTATTGCCCTCCGGTGAGGAAAGAGTAGTTGGACTGGTAACAGACCTCAGTTATCAGAAAGCGGCGGAGGAATTTCGGGATAGTCTGGTATCTATCGTCAGCCATGAGTTTCGCACACCCCTCCATCATATAAAAGGCTTCACCACCAGCTTGCTCCGAACTGACGTAAACTGGGACATGGATACCCAGAAGGAATTCCTGGAGGGGATTGACCAGGAAGCAGACCGGCTGGCTATACTTGTATCCAATCTCCTGGACTTGTCCCGTCTGGAGGCCGGGCATGAGTTATACTCCGAACGAACGCTTTGCGAACCTGGACTTCTGGCAAAAAAGGCGTTAGAGCGGAGCGCCCCTTTTACTTTACAGCATCCAGTGACTATCCATCTACCACAACATTCAAAGCCTTTGTCAGCCGATCCCGATGAGCTGGAGCGGGTGCTGGTCAACCTGCTTGAAAACGCGGCTAAGTTCAGCTGTCCTGGCCAGCCTATTATCCTGGTAGTAAAAAACCGTAAGGATGGCGTGGAGTTCCATGTGCGTGACCGGGGACGTGGAATCCCTAAAGACGAGCAATCCAAATTGTTCGAAAAGTTCAGCCGTGTCCGTGCTGTAGCTGGTATCCGGGGGGTAGGGCTAGGGCTGGCTATTTGCAAAGCCTTTGTAGAACGGCATGGAGGAAAAATCTGGCTAGAGAGGTCAACTCCGGGCAGAGGTTCCGATTTTGCTTTTTGGATTCCTTTTAATGTACCCCAACGCAAACCTGAGGACTAAGAGTATTTTATGCAACAACCTACAATACTGGTGGTAGATGACGAGCCTTTGACGGTACGCATGCTTTCCGTCAATCTGAAAGCCAGCGGCTATAGGGTGCTAGCTGCCTATGACGGCCTGGAAGCGCTTAAAATTCTTGATGAGCAACCGGTGGATTTGGTTCTCCTGGATATAATAATTCCTGGTCCAGACGGATTTGAAATCTGTAAACATATCCACGAAACCTCTGGCGTACCTGTAATAATGGTCTCAGCCCGCGGCCAGGAAAAGGATAAGGTTAGAGCGTTGACCCTGGGCGCTCAAGACTATCTTACCAAGCCTTTCAGTATGGCTGAGCTATTAGCCAGGATTAAGGTAAATCTGCGGCGCTCAAACGAATCTCCCCCGGCAAAGATAAATACCTTTACATGGGAAGAATTTACACTTGACCTCAGTAGACGGACCCTGAGTAAAAAGGGCAATCCAGTTCCACTAACAATAACTGAGTTCCGACTTCTTGCCTATCTGGTAAAGAACGCAGGAAAACCCCTTACTCATCAAGCTCTCCTCCAGGAGGCCTGGGGCTCTGATTACAATGCTGGTATTGCTTCATTATGGACCTATATTCGTCGGCTCCGGCGTAAGATTGAAACTGATCCACGTCAGCCCAAACACCTGGTTACTGAATACGGCACAGGCTACCGGTTTAACCTCCAAGTCCCACTCAAATCGTTGTAATCCGGACGAGCCCGACCTGCCGGGATGGCCGGAACTAATAGTCATTCAAAAATACCTCTATCTCACATATGCCATTGTCTCGGGATATCGAGACGCCCCATGACTTATAACAATTGGTGTCCCCGGAATAATAATATTTTTATACCCTCACACCCCACCCTTCCCGACTAGTCGGGATTCGCTTAGCTCCAGAACAACAAAGGGATACCAGTTAATGCTGCCTTTTACCGACTTGTCCGGATGCATCCGGACAACGGAATGACAATAAATTGATTGTTCAGGATTATTTCAGTTTTTACCTGCTTTGGTTAAGCCCATGTTCAGACTTTTCATTTACCATTAAAGTAGCGTGAATTATTCCGTAAAGAGATATTTATGGCATTATTTCGAATCCTAATAGCAGGTAGTGACCGCGTCCTGTGCCACCTTCTCGAGGCTAATTTACACGATATTAACCGCGAGATTGTATATGTAGACCCACTATTGTATAAACCCTGCGCCTGGGCAAAAGCAGATGTGATAATTATGGATGTAGGCAATTATTCTCCTGAACAGGCATCTTTATATCGCATCTGTCAGGAAGGGTGCTCGCGTAGTGGAGGTTCCCTCTTGCTTCTTTACGAACCACCCTGGCCTGCTGTTTCGTTGACAAAGTTTGGAGCGATAAAGGAGTTTCCTAAACCTGTGTCCTTAAGCGATGTAGCTCGAAGTGTATCTCAATTTTATATCCAAGTATAGTTGAAAAAAACCGCGTCATAACCTGTCCCTGAGCTTCTATGTATTACAAAGCCCGGTATGTATGAGCCTCTTAAATTGAGGATGTGAAATATATTATAAGGAAAGAGGTGAACACTAACACCGTTGTTAAGATTTAGGCAAATATAAGTTTTTAAGAAGGGAAATGTGAATTATGAAAAAAGCAGTTGCCATGATTCTTGCAGGCGGGCGGGGCACGAGGATGGATATCCTCTGCCAAAGAAGGCCAAAACCAATTTTACCCTTTGCAGGCCATTTACGAGTGATTGACTTCACTCTGAGCAATTGTATCCACTCTGGAATCAATAATATAGGTATCTTAGTTGATTATCAACGCAATCATCTATCGGAATATCTTCAGCAGTGGCACTCGGCAAACTCCAGCCACAGCTATCTCCGCATCCTGGAACCCAAAATCAGCTCTTATAAGGGTACCGCCGATGCGGTCTATCAAAACCTGGATTATCTTAAACAACATAGCCCGGATGCAGTCGTGGTTCTGGCCGGGGACCATGTCTACCGCATGGACTACCGCAAGATGCTGACTTTCCACGAACAAGTAGACGCCGACGTAACTATAGGAGTTATCCCTGTACCTATTGAACAAGCCCATCGTTTCGGCATAGTTACTACCAATGCTGATGGCAGGATAACAGACTTTATTGAAAAGCCCAAGATTCCCACAGCCAGTCTCGCTTCTATGGGAATCTACATTTTCAAAAGGCAGGCTCTTACCGAATGTCTCATTGAAGATAGTGTCTTAGCCAATTCCCATCATGACTTTGGCCAATCCATCATCCCTCAAATGGTGAAGGGCAACAAGGTCTTTGCTTACAAGTTCGATGGCTACTGGCAGGATATAGGCACAGTAACAGCTTACTATGCCGCTAATATGGAGCTTTTGAGCGAAGTGCCTTCTTTAGGCCTCAATGGCAAATGGCCTATATTTAGCAATGATAATATTCTGTTGCCGCCAAAGATTGCTCATCAGGATAATATAATACACAGCCTTATCGGGCAGGGCTGTGTAATCCGGGGTAAGGTAGAAAACTCCATTCTATCGCCTGGAGTCAGGGTCGAAGAGGATGCTGTGGTCAGAAATTCGGTGATAATGTCTAATACTACCATTGGAAAGTATAGCGTGGTTGACCGCTGTATCCTGGACGAGAATGTGAAGGTTGGTGAATTCTGCTATGTGGGCTTTGGGGCCACACTTATTCCAGTGGACTGGGATATCACGGTTATTGGGAAGGGGGTAACTATACCTCCGGGGACTGCTATAGGCCGTGCCTGCAAGGTGCAGCCTGAAGCTATGTCCCTTGACTTCACCACTAAAGCTGTGCCAGCAGGCTCAGTAGTACGCCAGCGTTAAGGAGTAATATGTTCAGAGTTTTAATGGCTACGGATGGCTCTTCGTGCGCCTTACAGGCTGCCAAATATGTAGCTAAGATGTTCCATGACATCCCTGATGTGGAAATAAGGGTTCTATATGTAAATGAAATGCGCGATTTAGAAGAAGTAAAAGAACAGGTAGAAAAAATAAAAGATACCGCATTGAAAAATACCCTGGAATATTTCAGTTCTTTTGGTTATCGCGCAACGAGCCGCTCTGCCAAGGGTAACGCGGCTGACGTTATATGTAGTATAGCAGAGCATGAGAATTTCGACCTTGTTGTCGTCGGTAGCTGCGGTAAAGGCGCTATCAAACGTGCCCTCCTGGGGAGCGTGAGTTACAAGGTTGTCAATCAAGCAGGGATTCCCGTCCTGGTAGTCCGGGAGAAATATTAACAAACCTCTCTTTACAGTTCATCGGCGTTCCTCAGAAAATAGGTTTTAGCGGGTAAGAACAGTCTCCAGTGTATGGTTTATAAGATAATTAGCAATAAAACGCATTCAAATTATTGTAAAAAATACTCAGAGACACTACGCTAGCCATAGGCATCAGGTTGTCGTAACTTATCAGCTTGGGAAAAGTCTCCTCGTCCAGCCAGTGTAATTTCGTCGGTGCTTCTATCGCTATTTTTGTGCCTGTTTGAATAACTTCAATCTAACGTATAAGGTTTTGTCTGTCTTACTGTGAAGACCTGTGTTTCATGGTATGCAAAGTCTGAATAGTAGTTCATTCTTAATAGTCGTATCTAGACTTAAATATACTGTGTTTCTAAGCGATTTCTAAGCCAGGCTCTTTACAGGTTACCATCCCTGACAACAAACCTATCGTTCTACGGAATAATCGAATATAGAAGGTCGGTGAAACTTCGAATCCGGAGTGTATTGGGACGCTGTACTTCGGAGGGTGGACATTTGCGAAGTGGTAACCAAGGTCGCGTCGGATCTCTGGGCGGGATGGGCTCATCGCAGTCGTACCGGGTGAAGAGTGCGACTTCCTGGCACCACTACCCCTGAATAATTGCCCGGAGTCGGGAAACCAACTCTAAATATCATCATGCTCTGGGAGTGCATACAAAGGAGGACTATCCCAG
>Ga0082335_1004653_pt1 | contig 20223 bp, 19 predicted proteins | sample Subgrocontami58m_FD_72375 | JGI IMG/M metagenome (GOLD analysis project Ga0082335, IMG submission 72375) | Subsurface groundwater microbial communities from S. Glens Falls, New York, USA - GMW37 contaminated, 5.8 m (SPADES assembly) (version 2) ... | reverse complement strand
ACGGGCGAACTGGTGGTGGCGGTCACCATGTCGGAGCCGGAAGCCGGCAGCGCCATGACCGACCTGACCACACGGGGTGTCATCCAAGGCGACAAGGTGATCATCAACGGACAAAAACGTTGGTGTTCCGGAGCCGGCCATTCCGGCGGCTACCTGCTCTATTGCCGGATGTCCGACGCGCGCGGGGCCGCCGGAGTAGGCGCCATCTTTCTGGAGTTGGGCACAAAGGGCATGAGCTTCGGCAAGCGGGAGCGCTTGTTGGGAATGCGGGGCGTCCCCAGCCGGGACATTTTCTTCGACGACGCCGAAGTGCCGGCGAAGAACATCGTCGTGCCGGTAGGCAAATTCAAGGACCTCATGAAAACCTTCAGCGTGGAGCGCTGCGGCAACACCACCCTGGGGGTGGCGGGGGCCGCCGCGGCTCTGGAATACGCCGTCGAATACGTCCAGACCCGCAAGCAGTTCGGCAAGCCGATCGTGGAATTTCAGGCCGTCCAGTTGCGTCTGGCGGACATGGCGATCCGGGTGGAGGCCGCCCGGCTGCTGCTCTACCGGGCGGCAGCCAACGCCGCGGCGGGCATTCCCTCGCTGCGGGACATTTCGATCGCTAAGTGCTATGCCAACGAAATCGCGCGGGAAGTCTGCGCCAACGGCGTGCAGCTCATGGGCGCCTACGGCTTCAACAAGGAATACGGCATGGAGCAGCGGCTGCGGGATTCCTTCGCCTGGGGCATCGGCGGTGGCACCATTGACATCCAGAAAATTAACATCGCGGCGGAGCTGGTGGGACGCCGCTTCGACCAGCGGCGCTAGCCTGAAGTTTTCATTCGATCCTCGGGTTGCGGGTGGAACAGAGTCGCCAAGCGCCCCCGCCATTTTCCAGGTGCATCAATCCGATGCCCGCCCCTGCAAGCAAGACATGCGCTCCCGGCGCACCACGCTCCGACGCTTTTGCCGGGCTGTCGAGCAACCCGATAACCCTGAAACTCAACGGCTGCCGTCCCGCGCTTCCAGCGCGGCTTTCAGCACCTCACTACCGGGCTTGCCCCGCTTGTCCATTTGCGCAGCCCATTCGGCGGCGACAGATGCCATGATCCCTTCCATTTCTTTTTTATCTTCGGCAGACCAACGGACTACCGTGACTCCCGCCTGCCTTAACTTTTCCAGGCTAACGGTCTCCTCCCGCATCATGCCGGAGCATAGAGTCTGAGTAGCCGCTTTACCGGCCTCCAGCATGGTTTTCTTGACCCCCTCCGGCAGCTTGTTCCAGCGATTCTCGGCGATGAAGATCATGGCCGCTGCCATGCCGAACCCGGCCTCCGACGTCGCATATTTGACGGGAAGCTTGTTGCTCACCACCCCCTCGTAACTAAAGATCGCCCCATCCACCGTGCCTCTGGACATCGCCTCGAAAAGCTCGGACGAGGGCATTCGCACTGGCACGGCTTTGAATTTACGCATGGTGAGCTCTTGGGCCCCGGCCAGCGTCCGCAGTTTCATCCCCTCCACATCTTTCAGGGATTGAATTTTCCGGTTGGCGGAAACCACATGGTAGGTGGGTAAAATGGCCGGAACCAGCACACGGATGCCATTGACGGCATATTCCTTCTCCCCGAGAATTCCTTCGGCCAGCTTTTGGTAAGTTCGGGCGCCCTGACAGGAATCGGAGAATAATCCGGGGGTTTCCAACGCAGCGGTCAGCGGCATCTTGTCGGAATGGTAAGCCGCCCCCGTGAAGACGATGTCGGCTACGCCGGCTTGAGCCAGGGAGAGAAGGTCCTTGGCTTTCCCCAACTGCTCTGCCGGATAATGCTCGAATTGAACCTGGCCCTGCGTCGCCTGGGTAACTGCATCCATCCAGGGCTTGAGCCCATGACGGTGAAGGTAATGTCCGGGAGGAAACGGATCAGCCACCCGCAAAACCAGCTTCTCCTGGGCCAGCGTCGGCTGGGCCGTCAAAGCGGCGGCTATTCCCGCCATGAAAATTTTCAAGACTCCACGCAAACTCATATCGACCCTCGCGTATTATGTGGTCAAAAAAAGCCTATAACAGGCTGTTGAAAAATCCCAAAAATGCCCTTCGATACGCGTTTCGCGCTACTCAGGACGAACGGCAAGGTAGTGATTCCGCTCATGCTGAGTAGGCGGCTTTGCAACCACATCGAAACACGGCAGATGATTTTCGACAGCCTGTTAAGCTTCTGCCGGCGGAAAGCTTTTCACCTCCGGTAGATCTCGATGTTTACACAACCATCACAGAATCAGCGGCTGTCCCGGGCTTCCAGCGCGGCCTTCAGCACTTCGCTGCCAGGCTTGCCCCGCTTGTCTATGTCCGCGGCCCATTCGTTGGCCACCGACGCCAGCACTGCGTCCATTTCCTTCTTGTCCGCAGCCGTCCAGCGCACCACCGTCACTCCTTTCTTCTTGAGCTTCTCCAGGTCACCGACTTCCTCCTTGTCCATCCCGGCGCACACCCTGCGGTTGGCTGCCTCTCCCGCCTCCGCCAACGCCTTCTTCACGGAATCGGAAAGCTGCTTCCAGCGGTTCTCGCTGATGATGAAAATGGCCGCCGCCGATCCGAAACCCTCCCCGGCAGTGACATATTTGGCCGGGATGTTGTAGTTCACGGTCACTCCATAGGAGAAGATGGCGCCATCCAGAGTACCCCGGCTGATGGCTTCGAAGGCATCCGTAGAAGCCATCTTGACGCCAATCGCTTTCAGCTTGCGCGTGGTCAGATCCATGGCCCCTCCCAGAATGCGCAGCTTCATGCCTTCGATATCCTTGGGGCTTTCGATCTTGCGCTTCGCCGAGACCAGTTGATAGGGTGGATAAATACCGGAGAACAGCACCCGCACTCCGTTGGGAGCATATTCCCGCTGGGCCAGAATGCCGCCTTCTTTGGCCAATTTCCAATGCGTCAGGGTTGCCTGGCAGGAATCGGCGTACATGCCGGGCAATTCCATAACCGCACTCAGCGGCATTTTGTCGGAAGCATAAGACGGCGCAAATAATACGATATCGGCTACCCCGGACTGCACCAGCGACAGCAGATCCTTGGCTTTGCCCAATTGCTCCGCAGGGTAGTACTCGAACTGAACTTCCCCGTTGGTGGCCTTGGTCACCTGTTCCATCCACGGTTTGATGGCAATGCGTGGAAAAAAATGGCCCACGGGAAATTGGTCGGCTACTCTGAGTACTAGTTTCTTGTCCTGGGCCGCCGCGGGCTGGGATGCCAAAGCGACGGCAACCAGCATTCCTAGAGCAAGACTGTTTAATACTTTGCTTGGATACATCGTGATTCCTCCATCAATCAGAAAAAACTCCCTGTGACGTAATCCTCGCACTCCGGGGTTACCCCACTACCGCGACCACCCTCAGATCGGCCGCTTCCCCCTCCCGCTAACCGATGCGCTGCAGCACTTCATCGGTATGCTCCCCCAATCGCGGGGGCATGTTTCGCAACAGCGCTTTTTCGCCGTTGATGCCGACCGGCGGATCCAGAACCTGGAATCCCGGAATCCGGTAGCCTTCCACCGGCTTGAACATCGCCGTCGCGTTCACTTGGGGATCGGCGGCGTTCTGGGAACCATCGACAACCGTGACGCCTTCCCAGGTTCTAGGCATGGCGTGCCCGTCAATACTCCATGTCCTTGGGAGGAAAACGCCGCATCATCAGCTTCTCGCTGAACTCCAACACCTGCTCCTTGCGCTGGTTGAACACCCGCACCCGACCGGAGAAGACGCCCCGCTCGCCGTCGGAAAGGTTCTTCTTGCCCTCCACCGCAACCGTGGCCCGCAACGTATCTCCCGGCTTGACCGGCACGGTGAACTTGAAATTGCTGAGCTCCAGGGCGGCAATGGTGGACGGGCCCAGAATCTCCTCCATCATCCCCGCCGCCAAGCTGGCGGTCAGCAATCCCGGGGTGATGCGCCCGCCGAAGGGGGTGTACTTCTTGGCGAAATCGTCGTTGATGAAGATAGGCACTTTGAGCCCCGCGAGGCACGTGAAGTTGACGATATCGGCTTCGGTAACAGTGCGGCCGTAACTCTTGAACTCATCGCCCACTTTGAAATCATCCAGATAGCGATTCGACATGCTGTTGCTCCTTATAATGTGTCGTTGGAAATTCTAGCGACTTTGCTGCAATGTTTCGCGAAAAGCCTTGAGTATCTCGCTTCCCGGCTTGCCGCGCTTGTCCAGCCCTTCGGCCCATTCCGTCTGGACATTGGCCAGCAGCCCTTGCAGTTCTTTTTTGTCGGTGACGGAAAGCTGGATGCTGGTCAGTCCCTGTTGCCTGAGCTTGGCGATATCGGTTTGCAGATCCCGGTCCAGGGTCGCGCAGAGCCGTTGGGTCGCCTCTTCGCCGGCATCCATCATGGCTTTCTGGACGCTCTCCGGCAGCTTCTTCCAGCGAGCCTCGCTGATGACGTAATTGGCGACGATGGCTCCCAGGCTCTCGTCGACGGTGGCATATTTCACCAGCCCGTCGAGCTTATAGGCCACCAGGCTGGAAAACGGGAAAATCATGCCGTCGATGGTCCCCCGGGATAGGGCATCGTAGATTTCGGGGGTGGCCAGCCGCACCGGCACCGCCTTGAGCTTGCGGGCCGTCATATCCAGCGCCGCGCCGGCGGTACGCAGCTTCAGTCCTTCCACGTCTTTGAGCGATTCGATCTTCTTCTTGGCAGTAACAAATTGATAGGGCGGCATCACCACACTCCACAGCAACCGAACGCCGTTGGGGGCGAAATCCTTTTCCGCCAGAATGCCGTCCTTGGTGGCCAGCTTCCAGTAGGCCCGGGTTCCCTGGCACGAGCTGGTGGAACTGCCGGGCAATTCCGCCACGGTGGATAAGGGCATCTTGTTGTCGGCGATGAAGGAAGGAGCGACGTAGGCGATATCCGTCACCCCCGATTGGGTCAAGGACAACATATCTTTGCTCTTACCCAATTGCTCCGAGGGGTAGTATTCGAAGGTCACCGCCCCGCCCGTGGCCCGGGTCACCGCCTCCATCCAGGGCTTAGTAGCGTTCTCCACCATCCAGTGCCCGCTGGTGGGAAACGAATCCGCCACCCGCAGGACCAGCTTCTCCTTGCCTTGGGCCAAAGCCCCATTCCCCCAAACCGAGAACAATACGCCGCACAACCCAACTAGTTTCCAATAATGCTTCATGGTCCCCTCCTCCTTCGTCTCGACGGTTACTACCCTATCACCTTGGCCGCCCGCAACGCGGCGGCCTCCTCTATCGAATAACCCGCACTCGCCAGCGCCGCATCGGTATGGGCGCACAATTTTGGCGGGGGATCAAACCGGGCGGCACGTTGTCCCTCTATCATCACCGGCAGGTTGATGAGCCGCAAATCGGCCGGAGCCGCGCCATCCAGCCGCGCAAGCATGCCGCCGGCCGTCACCAGACGTTGTTGGAAATGCTAACGACCCTGCTGCAAGGCACTGCGAAATGCCTTGAGCACCTCGTTCGCCGGCTTGCCGCGCTTGTCCAGCCCATCCGCCCATTCCGCCTGGACGCCGGCCAGCAATCCTTGCAGCTCTTTCTTGTCGGCCGCCGGAAGCTGGACCATGGTCAGTCCCTGTTGCCTGAACTTGGCGATATCGATTTCCAGATCCCGATCCTGCGACGCGCACAGCCGCCGGGTCGCCTCTTCGCCGGCGTCCATCATGGCTTTCTGAACGCTTTCCGGCAGTTTCTTCCAGCGGGCTTCGCTGATGACGTAAGTGGCCACTAGGGCTCCGAAGCTTTCGCCGACGGTGGCGTATTTCACCAACCCGTCCAACTTATAAGGCGCCAGGCTGGGGAACGAATAAATCATGCCGTCGATGGTGCCACGGGACAAGGCATCATAAATTTCGGGGGTCGCCAGCCGCACCGGCACCGCCTTCAGCTTGCGAGCCACGAAATCCAGCGACGCTCCGGCGGTGCGCAGTTTCATTCCTTCGATGTCTTTCAAGGATTCGAACTTCTTCTTGGCAGTCATGATTTGATAAGGCAGCGTCGTTACGGCCCACAACAACCGGACGCCGTTGGCAGCGAAGTCCTTTTCCGCCACAATGCCGTCCTTGGTGGCCAGCTTCCAGTAAGCCAGCGTCCCTTGGCACGAGGTGGTAAAACTACCGGGCAATTCAGCCACGCTGGACAAGGGCATCTTGTTGTCGGAAATGAAAGAAGGCACGACGTAAGCAATATCCGTCACTCCCGACTGGGCCAGGGCCAGCATATCCTTGGTCTTGCCCAGTTGCTCCGAGGGGTAGTATTCGAAGGTCACCGTCCCTCCCGTGGCCCGGGTCACCTCCTCCATCCAGAACTTAGTGGAATTATCCACCACCCAGTGCCCGCTGGTGGGAAACGAATCCGCCACCCGCAGGACCAGCTTCTCCTTGCCTTGGGCCAGGGCTCCACTTCCCAAAACCGAGAACAATACGCCGCACAACCCAACCAGTTTCCAATAACGCTTCATGCTCTCCTCCTCCTTCGTCTCGACGGTTATTACCCTATCACCTTAGCCGCCCGCAACGCGGCGACCTCCTCTAGCGAATAACCTGCACCCGCCAGCACTGCATCGGTATGGGAACCCAGCACAGGGGGGGCTTCCCGTAGCGAAGCCTTCTCGCCGTCGATGCCCACCGGCAGGTCCACGGTCTTGAAATCCGGCAGATGGGGGGCAGCCAAAGGGCGGATCATGCCCATGGCGTTCACCTGTTCGTTTCGGTACACCGCATCCACCGTATTGATGGTGGAGCACGGCGCCCCGGCCTGTCGCATCAAGGCCACGCATTCGTCGGAGGTGATCCGGGAGGTGCGGGCCTCCAACAGGGCATGCAGTTCGGGCCGGTTCACCACCCGTTGGCTGTTGCTGTTGAAACGGGAATCTTGAGCCAATTCCGGCGCCCCCAAGGCCCGGCACGCTTTGGCGAACAAATTGTCGTTGGCGGCGGTGACGAGCACCGCCCCATCTTGCGTCTTGAACGATTCGTAGGGGGAAACTAAGGGCGACGCGTCCCCCATGCGGGCGCCGATATGCCCGGCCCCCATATAGTAGGCCAGAAAGATGGACATCCAGTTGACGCCCGTTTCCATCAGGCTGGCGGCGACTTTGCCTCCCAGTCCGGTTTCCTTGCGCCGGTACAAGGCCGCCAGCACGCCGGAAAAAGCCCACAACCCAGTACCCATGTCGATGATGGATACCCCAACCCGCGCCGGCGGGCGGTCGGGATGACCGTTGACGCTCATGATGCCGGTAAACGCCTGGATCAGCGGGTCATAGCCGGGATCCCGGGCCAGCGGGCCGGATTCGCCGAAGGCGCTGATGGCGCAATACACCAAGCCGGGGTTGCCGGCTTTCAAGTCATCGTACCCCAAACCCCGGGATTCCAAGCTCCCCGGACGGGTGGAATGGACCAGGACATCGGCCTTGCCGGCGAGACGGCGGATGATTTCCTGGCCTTCGGGCGCATTGAGATCCACGCCAACGCTCTTCTTGTTGCGGTTAACCGCTAGAAAAGCGGCACCCACGCCGTGCCAGGCTGGAGACGTCCACTTGCGGGCGTCGTCGCCGCTGCCCGGACGCTCGACCTTGAGCACCTCGGCGCCGAAATCCCCCAGCAATTGGGCGCAAAAGGGTCCGGCAATATTTTGGGTGAGGTCAACAACCGTGACCCCCTTCAGAATGTCGGGCATGGAATGATTTTTCCTCCTTATCGTCCGGCTTGTAAGGTCCGGACAAACATGTTATCACACCCCCCAGGCCCCAATAAAAGGCCCCCGCAGAGAGCTCGGCCTTTGATTATCCTCCAAACCTGAAAGGCAACCGACATGAACTTTCTCACCGAGGAACAGCAGCTTTGGAAAGACACCGTGGAGCGCTGGGTCGACCAGGAGATCGGCCGCGAATACATCCGCAAGTGCGACGTCGAGCGGCGCTTCCCTTTCGAGGCCTATGAAAAAGCCGCCCAATTGGGCTGGCACCGGCTGATCATCCCGGAAGCCGATGGCGGCGACGGCGCCGACATCTTCGCCTATGCGCTGATGTGCGAAAGCCTGGCCAAGTACGGCTTCGATTTTTCCGCCGCCATCACCGGCTCGACTTTCACCGCCATGAACTTGGTGCTGCACGGCACCTCCGAGCAAAAGAAACAATACCTGGAGCCTTTCATGCGGGGCGAGATCCGCATTCCCATTTCCATCTCCGAGCCCAATGCCGGCTCCGACGCCGCCAATACCCAGACCCGCGCCGAGCGGGTCGGCGACGAATACGTCATCAACGGCCAGAAGCTCTGGTGCAGCGGCGCGGCCAACAAAGACGCGGTGATCCTGATGCTGGTGCGGACCGAGAAAACCGACGACAAGCGCAAGGGACTGTCGGTGTTCATCATCCCCAACACCACTCCCGGTCTCGACATCCGCCCCCTCAGCACCCTGGCCCGCCGCTCCATCACCACCACCGAGATGTTTCTGGACAACGTGCGGATTCCCTCATCTCAAATGCTGGGCAAGCCCGGCGACGGCTGGAAAATCATCGGCGGCGAGCACCTGCAACTGGAGCGCGTCGCCGTCGCCGCCGGCTATGTCGGCAACGCCCAAGGGGCGGTGACCGACGCCCTCCGCTACGCCCACCAACGGGTGCAGTTCGGCCAGCCGATCTTCGAGTTCCAGGTTCTGCGCCACATGCTGGCCGACATGCAGACCCAAGTGGACGCCGCTCGGCTACTCACCTATCGCGCAGCCGAAATGGCCAGCCAAGGATTGCCCTGCCGCAAGGAGGTGGCCATGGCCAAACTGTTCGGTTCGGAAACCCTGCAAACCGTTTCCCGCAACGGCATGCAGATCATGGGCGGCCACGGCATGCTGCCGGAGGGTGACATGGAGCGCTATTTCCGGGAAGGCATGCAGGCCACCGTCGGCGGCGGCACGTCCCAGATCCAGCGCACCATGATTTCCCAGGAGATGCGGCTGCGCTGACCGAGTATACGGGCCGAGGGGCTGCCCCTCTCTGCCTCTCCCAGAACCTCTTCTCAGCGAGCCTGGGCCACCGCTTCGGGCTACGCCCTACGCGGCTTCCCCCGCGCGACCAGAACGCTCATGGTCGCGTCAAAAAGGAAAACGCCAACTACGGGAGAGCACCAACACCACAGAATACGCTACACTTATCCACAGGCCAGCCTATGACGGGCGGCTAAAAGCCCCTGGTCAAAATTCAACGCGCAGAGCTGGTCGAATTTAAACGCGCGCCGACACCAATAGCGACGCTTAACGGGCGGGCGGCAAAGCTTCCCGAAAAGCTTTCAAGGTTTCCGTTCCGGGCTTGCCCCGCTTGTCGAGTCCTTCGGCCCACTCCGCTCCTACCGTGACCAACGCCGCGGTCAATTGCCGCTTTTCTTCCGGACTCAGTTGGACCGGAACCACCTGCCGTTGCTTGAGCTTCTCGAAGGCTGCGTCCACGTCCCTGTCGAACAAGGCGCAGGCATGCTTGGCGGTGGCATCCCCCGCTTCCAGCATGGCCTTTTGCACGCCGGCCGGCAGCGTTTTCCAGCGGCTCTCGCTGATCATGTAATGGATGGCGGAGGTGCCCAAGTTTTCGCCCACGGAGACATACTTCACCGGCAGGTTATAGGTCACCATGCTGGCATACGGGAATATGATGCCGTCGATGGTGCCCCGGGACATGGACTCGAAAATTTCCGGGGCGGGCATGCGCACCGGCACGGCCTTGAATTTTCGTACCGTGATGTCCTGGGCGCCGCCGATGGAGCGCAGTTTCAATCCCTCCAGATCCTTGAGCCCTTGAAATCTAGGCTTCACGGCAAACTGATAGGGGGCCGATACTAAGGAGAACACGGCTCGAACCCCGTTGGGAGCGAATTCCTTTTGCGCCAGAAATCCATCCTTGGAAAGCTTCCAGTAAGCCGTCACCCCGGCGCAGGAGGTCGGAAAGCCGCCGGGCAGTTCGGCCACCGCCGACAGCGGCATTTTGTCGGAAACATAGGACGGAACCACGTAACCGATGTCTGTCACTCCGGAAAGGGTGAGAGCCAGCAAGTCCTTGGCCTTGCCCAACTGCTCGGCCGGGTAATATTCGAACTCGACAGCGCCGCCGGTGAGCTGCGTCACTTGGTCCATCCAATAGCGGGTGGCGTACTCGGCGATATAGTGGCCCACCGAAAAGGAATCCGCCACCCGCAGGCGGATTTTCTTTTCTAGTGGCCGATTTTGATCCTGGGCTACTTGGGCCCAAGCGGTCCCGCCGCCGGCAGACGAAACCAGTAAAGCTGCCGCAATTGCGCAAAAACGCATGCTTCTCATGGATTCTCCTCCTGGGTCGCGTGATTTGAGTTTCATCGACAGATGTGCCGCGCAGGATTATAGGCGCCATCACCGCGAGATGGTTACGATAGATCATGAAAAGATCGCTGCGATAGACGGTGGGCATGGCCGCCAAGGTAGCGTCGCTCGTGCCGAACGCGGGTTTGAACTCGGACACTGCTGGTTTCTACTTCCGGAAATTTTCAACTAATCAACGGCCCTTCCACACCGGCTTGCGCTTCTCGGCGAAAGCCCGCGGCCCTTCAATGGCATCCTCGCTGGCGTAGACATGCTTGTACAGGCGCTTGGCCTCCACCAGCCCGGCCTCGCAGCCCAAGGAGAGCGCATTGATCAGGGACCCCTTGCCCGCCATAACCGATAGCGGGGCATTGTCGCGAATGCGTTCGGCGAGCCGGCGAGCCCGCGCCTGGACGGCTTCCGGGGTGTCTTCCAGATAGTTGACCCAACCGATATCGTAGAAACGCTCTATAGGCATCCAGTCGCCGGTGAGCACCAAATCCATGATGATGGACTGGGGCATTTGCCACAGCAGCGGAACCGCCCAGGGCGAACCGCGGCCGCGCTGGGTTTCGGTGATGGCGACGCGGGTGCCGCGCAGGCCGACCCGCAGGTCGGAATTCAGGCTCAACATCATGCCGCCGGCCGGCAGGTCGCCGTTCATGGCGGCGATGATGGGTTTTTTCACCTCCCGCATGCAGTCGTGAAACGGGTCCTTGATCTTGCTCAGCACGTCCACGCCCTCTTCCTTGCGAATGCGGGCCGCTTCCTTGAGGTCCATGCCCGCGGAGAAGGTGCCGCACTCGGCGCCGGTGAGAATGATGACCCGCACTTCAGGATCGTCGTCCACCGTGTTCCACACTTGGTGCAGGCGGTTGATCAGCTCCAGCGAGAGGGCGTTGCGACTCTCCGGGCGGTTCAATTTCACCGTGGCGATATAGTCTTTCTTCTCGTAGATCAGCACGTCTTTGTCGGCAGCCATGATTTCTCCTCGATGGGTGATGGATGTCATACGCCCCGGAAGCGGGGCTCGCGTTTTTCCAGAAGGGCGCGCACCCCTTCCTTGGAATCTTCCATTTCGATGGTGCGGGATTGGCAATGGGCCTCGTATTCTCCGGCCGGCCGGGGATCCCAATTCACGTGCCGGTACAAGGAGCGCTTAATCATGCGCACCGCCGCCGGAGCGCAGGCGGCGATTTCCCGGGCCAGTTCCCAGGCCTTGCCCGATACCTCTTCCGGCGCCATCGCGTAATTGGCCAGCCCAATCTCGGCGGCCTGGGCACCCGTTACCATGCGCCCGGTGAACAGCATTTCCGCCGCCCGCGGCAGGCCCACCACGCGGGGCAGCATGTAGCTGATCGCCATCCCAGAGTGCAGCCCCAGCTTGACGAAATTGGCGGCGTAACGAGCTTCTCGATTCGCCACCCGGATGTCGCAGATGAGCGCCAGCCCCAACCCGCCGCCGACGGCATGGCCGTTCATCGCCGCGATGACCGGCACTTCCACTTCCAGAATGGCGAGGAACGGTCGATAGATGTCGAAAGTGGCTTCCTGAGGCAGCAGCTTGCCCTTATCCAGTATATCGCTGCGGAAATCCGCGCCCGAGCAAAAGGTGTTGCCGCTGCCGGTGATGACCAGACAACGCAATTCCCGGTCTTGCTTGACGCTGTCGATGATCTTGCCGAAAGCGGCCAGCGTCTCGCCGTTCATGGCGTTGCGGTTGTGGGGCCGGTTCAGGGCGATTTCCCCAATCGAGCCTTCCTTGCGGTACAGCACTGCCACATCCTTGCTCATGCTTTTCTCTCCCCTTCAGACCGGTCCGGATCAGCGGCCCTATTCATGATAATCATAGGCCGAGTGGCCATGACGCTCGACCAGCGCATCCCGCTCGGCGGCCTTGAAATCCTCCCGCGCCTTGCTGGGATCGCCCAGCAGCGTTTCCACGTCGGTGGGACGAAAGTAGCGAAGGTTCACCGCCAGTTTGCAGCCACCACTGGGATCATAACCTTTTTCGTCGACGCCGGAACGCTCCCAGCGCAACTCGATGCCCAACTCCCCGGTAGCGGCCTCGACCCATTCGCGGACGCTGTACTGCTCGCCGGTGGCAATGACGTAATCCTCGGGCAGCTGTTGCAGCATCAGCCATCGCATCTCCACGTAATCGCGGGCGTGGCCCCAGTCCCGCGAAGCATGCTCATGATGTACGTCTAATGCCCGGCCTCGTCGATGGCGGTGTTCATGGTCTTGCCATTGCACCGAAATCAACTTTCTTTCGCTTGCCTTGCGCGCGGGGGGGGGGATACACTTCTGACCATGCGGGTGGTATCAGCTGAGGGTGTATGAAAAAATCGAAAAATCGAGATTTCTGGCGGAACGGGCATCGATTGGCCGCAGGCTTGCATTCGCGACCTCTCTCAGAGGCCTACGGCGGTGTCGGCGCGGCGATAGCCGAGCCGAAGACGAGCGCCGCCTGGCCGTGGGGCATCGGCGGCGGCCACATCGATCTAAGGAAGGTCGATATCGCCGACGAGTTGGTCGGCCGCCGCTTCTCACAACGCTGAACGTGGAAACGCCGACTCGAAACCGCGGTCCGCTGACGGGGGTTCGCATCCTCGATCTGTCCAACTTCGGCATGGGGCCGTACGCGACGGCGCTGATGGCCGAACTGGGCGCCGCGGTGGTCAAGGTCGAGCCGAACGAGGGCGACCCGACGCGCAACGTGGGGGCGATGCGCCACCGCGGCATGGCGAGCGTCTTCCTGCTCGCCAACCGCAACAAGCGCAGCCTGGTGCTCGACCTGAAGCGCCCCGATGGCCGCCAGGTGCTGTTGCGGCTGATAGAGTCGCACGACGTGCTGTTCTTCAACATGCGGCCGGCGGCGATGGCCCGCCTCGGGCTGGACTACGACCAAGTCGCCGCCGTCAATCCGCGCATTATCTACTGCAGCGCTGCCGGCTTTCGGCAGGACGGTCCGTATGCCGACAAACCGGCGTTCGACGATGTGATCCAGGGGCTCGTGGCCTTGCCCGACCTGGAAGGCCGGCTGACCGGCACGCCGCGCTATGTGCCGCTCGCGCTGGTCGATCAGACGGTCGGCATCGCGGCGGCGCTGGCCGTGCTGGCGGCGCTCGTCAGCCGCGCCGGCACCGGCAAGGGTCAGGCGCTCGAGGTGCCGATGTTCGAGACGATGGCGCAGTTCGTCCTGCTGTGCCACCTCGGCGGGCAACTGTTCGATCCGCCGCTCGGGCCGCCGGGCTTCGTGCGGCACCTGACACCCGAACGCCGGCCGTTCCCGACGCGCGACGGCTTCATCTCGATGGTGCCATACAGCGACGCGCAGTGGTTCCGGTTGTTCGATCTGCTGGGCAAGCCCGAACTCGCCGGCGACCCGCGCTTTTGCGACATCGCCGACCGCACCCGCAACATCGCCGAGCTGTACCGGATAGTCGCCGAGGTGATGGCGACGCGCACGACCGGTGAGTGGATGGACCAGCTTTCCGCTGCCGACATCCCGGCGATGCCGATGCACACGCTGGAGAGCCTGCTCGACGATCCGCATCTATGGGCGACCGGCTTCTTCGGCTGGGAGGAACATCCGACCGAGGGCCGCATCCGCAGCATGGAGCCGGCGACGCGGTGGTCCGGCACGCCGCCGCAGCCGCAGGGGCCTGCCCCGCGGCTCGGCGAGCACAGCGTCGCGATCCTCGGCGAAGCGGGGTATTCGTCGAGCGAGATCGAAGCGTTGGTCGCCGCCGGCGTCACGCGTGGAGCGGCGATCGATTAGACGAGTAGAAGGCGGGTGCGATCGCGGTGCGAATCGGCGGTGCGCTCAGGCCGCGAGCGCGCGACCTGCTTTCACGCTTTCTATCCAGCCGATCGCCCAATCCGCCGCCAGCTCTTCCGGCATGGTGCCGGCGCTGGCGTCATGGCGGAATACCTCGCCCAACCGGCGCGCGCCCAGATCGGTTAGCAGCTCATCAAAGCGCTTGCCGCCGAAGCAGAAGGTTTCGGCATAGGTGCGATCGCCCAGCGCGATCACGCCGTATTCCACGCCCGAGAGATCGGGACGCGCGCTTTGCAACGATGCGTACAGGGCCTTGGCATTGTCCGGCACGTCGCCCTGACCATAGGTGGAAGTACAGATCAGGTACAAGCCGCCGCCGGCGAAAACGCCCGCATCCAGCCCATCCATGGGCTGGATATCGATGCGCACATCGTCTTCTTCGGTGGCGAGTTGCACCGCCTGCGCCACCAGCTCGGCAGTGCTGGTCATGGTGCCGACCAGTATGGTCAGGTCCACCGACATAGATTTAGCGCAGCACTTTCCAGGCGTGCGCCATCACCGCGGCGCGGTTGTGGCTACGCCGGCCAGGAACAGCGCCGGCAGTCTACGCGACAATTTGCTCATGGAAATACCTCTTCCTTTGCTTAATGCTTGAGTTTACTCTTGGCCGCTTGCTATTTCGCGAATATGCATTATACTACCGCAAGATCATATTAAAAGCGATATAATGCATATTGCGCAGTAAATTCCAGCCAAAAATATTTGAAATTTACCTTCAAAAAAATGGTTGTAGTGGTTTTGTTCAACATTTGGCGCGTAAGAATCTAGTCCGATGGGCGCTCGCGAAACTCCACCGAAAACCAGATCGGCCGCGGCGTCGGACGAGGCGTTCCTGCACGCCCTGGGCGAGCGCGTGCGCGACGCCCGCGCGCGGCGCGGTATGACGCGCAAAATCCTGGCGCACGACTCGGGCGTGTCCGAACGCTACCTCGCCCAGCTCGAGACCGGCCAGGGCAATGTGTCCGTGCTGCTGCTGCAGAGAATTGCCGTCGCGTTCAATCTGCCGCTGACCGAATTCCTGCACCAGGAATCGGAGCAGCCGGTGGAACTGGCCCTGATCGGACAGTTCCTGCGGCGCCTGCCGGCGCGGAAACTCTCCGTGGTGCGCTCGCAGCTCATGCGCGATTACGGCGCTGCGCATACCGAGCGCATCAAGCGTATCGCCCTCATCGGGCTGCGCGGCGCCGGCAAATCCACCCTGGGCAACCGGCTGGCAAAGGAACTGGAGGTGCCGTTCATCGAACTCGACCGCGAAGTCGAGCGCGAGGCCGGGACCAGCCTGTCGGAAATCTTCCTGCTCTACGGCCAGGCCGGCTACCGCCGCTACGAGCGCCGCTGCCTGGAGAAAGTGGTGGAAAAGAACGAGCGCATAGTCATCGCCACCGGCGGCTCCATCGTGTCCGAGCCGGGCACCTACGACCTGCTGCTCTCGACCTGCCGCACCGTCTGGCTCAAGGCGCAACCCGAAGAGCACATGGCGCGCGTGGTGGCCCAAGGCGACACCCGGCCGATGACGGGAAACCGCGAAGCCATGGAAGACCTGCACCGCATCCTGCGCGGCCGCAACGCGCTCTACGGCCGCGCCGACGTGACCGTCGATACCGCGCACAAAAGCATTGAACAAAGCCTGCGCCAGTTGCGCAAGGCGGCTACCGCTTGAACCAGGAGAAACCATGCAAGCACCCATGATAGCCACAGCCGCCGCGCCAGGCATCAGCTTCGACACCGGCCCCGAGCGCTACGCGCACTGGCGCATGAGCGTAGCCGGCGCGATCGCCACCCTCGCCCTGAACGTGAACGAGGACAAGGGCCTCAAGCCCGGTTACAAGCTGAAACTCAACTCCTACGACCTCGGCGTGGACATCGAGCTCTACGATGCTCTGAACCGCATCCGCTTCGAGCACCCCGAGGTGCGCTGCGTGGTCCTCACCTCGGCGCGCGAGCGCATGTTCTGCTCCGGCGCCAACATCTACATGCTGGGCCAGTCCAGTCACGGCTGGAAGGTGAATTTCTGCAAGTTCACCAACGAAACGCGCAACGGCATGGAGGACTCCAGCCGCAACGACGGGCTCAAGTTCCTCGCCGCGGTGAACGGCACCTGCGCCGGCGGCGGCTACGAGATCGCGCTCGCCTGCGACGAGATCCTGATGATCGACGACCGTTCCTCCACGGTGAGCCTGCCCGAGGTGCCGCTGCTGGGCGTGCTGCCGGGCACCGGCGGCCTCACCCGCATCACCGACAAGCGGAAAGTGCGGCGCGACCTGGCCGATTTTTTCTGCACCACCACCGAGGGCGTGCGCGCCGACCGCGCCAAAAGCTGGGGCCTGGTCGATCACAGCGCGAAGCCGCAGGCGTTCGCCCAGGCGGTGCGCGATCATGCCGAGCGCCTGGCCGCGGCAAGCGGGCGGCCGCAGCAGACAAAAGGGATCACCCTCACGCCGCTCAAGTGCGCAATCGACTCGAGCGGCTGCCATTACGAATATGTGGATGCCGTCATCGACCGCGCCGCTCGCAGCGCCACGCTCACCGTTTCCGGACCGAGCGAGGCCGAGCCCGATGCGATCGAAGACATTCTCGCCGCAGGCATCGCCTGGTGGCCGCTGCAGATGGCACGCGAGCTGGATGACGCGATTCTCATGCTGCGCACGAATGAGCTTGAAATCGGTACCTGGCAACTGAAAACCCGCGGCAATATCGATAGCGTGCTGGCCGTAGACGCCGTCCTGGCCAAGCACCGCGGGCACTGGCTCGTACGCGAGACCCGGGGCCTGCTGCGGCGCACGCTGGCGCGGTTGGACGTCTCCTCGCGCACCCTGTTCGCCATCATCGACGAGGGTTCCTGTTTCGCAGGAACGCTGGCCGAACTCGCGCTCGCCGCCGACCGCGGCTACATGCTGCAGTTGCCCGACGACCCGGAAAAAGCGCCGCGCATGGTCCTGTCCGAACTCAACTTCGGCGCCTATCCCATGGTGAACCACCTCACGCGCATGGCCACCCGGTTCTGCGGGTGCGAGGAACCGGTCGAAGAAGCGCGCCAGGTCATCGGCGAGAAACTCGACGCGCACGATGCGGCCAGGCTCGGCCTGGTCACCTTCACCCCGGACGATCTGGACTGGGACGAGGAAGTGCGCATTGCGCTGGAGGAGCGCGCCAGCCTTTCGCCCGATGCGCTCACCGGCATGGAAGCGAGCTTGAGATTCACCGGCGCCGAAACCATGGAGACGCGCATTTTCGCGCGGCTGTCGGCCTGGCAGAACTGGATATTCAACCGCCCCAACGCGGTGGGCGAGCAAGGTGCGCTGAAGGTTTTCGGCACCGGCTCGAAGGCAAAATTCAACTGGGAAAGAATTTAGGAGATAAATTATGTCCATCGATTACAGCCAGAAAATCCCCAACAACGTCAATCTTTCCAACGACCGCACGCTGCAGCGCGCGCTCGAACACTGGCAACCGCACTTTCTCGACTGGTGGCGCGAAATGGGGCCGAATGACTTCGCCTCCGCCGACGTCTACCTGCGCACCGCCACCGGCGTCGATGCGCAGGGCTGGGCCAGCTACGGCGCGGTGAAAATGCCCGACTATCGCTGGGGCATTTTCCTCGCCGACGCCATCCCCGAGCGCAAGATCGGTTTCGGCGACAGCTTCGGTGAGCCGGTGTGGCAACAAGTGCCGGGCGAGTTCCGCTCCCAGTTCCGCCGCCTGATCGTGACCCAGGGCGACACCGAGCCCGCCTCGGTCGAACAGCAGCACCTGCTCGGCCACACCTGCCCGTCGCTCTACGACCTGCGCAATCTGTTCCAGGTGAACGTCGAGGAAGGCCGCCACCTGTGGGCCATGGTGTACCTGCTGCACGCCCATTTCGGCCGCGACGGGCGCGAGGAAGCGGAAGAGCTGCTCGCGCGCCACTCGGGCGACGCGGACAAGCCGCGCATCCTCGGAACTTTCAACGAGCCGATCTCGGACTGGCTGTCGTTTTTCTGCTTCACCTACTTTACCGACCGCGACGGCAAGTTCCAGTTGAAGAGCCTGGCCGAATCGAGCTTCGATCCGCTGGCGCGCACCTGCCGCTTCATGCTGACGGAGGAAGCGCACCACATGTTCGTCGGCGAAACTGGCATCGGCCGCGTGGTCAGGCGCACGCTCCAGGCGATGCAGGAACTCGGCACGGACGAGGCGCAGGCGCTGCGGGGACAGGGCGTGGTCGATCTGCCGCTGCTGCAGCGCTATCTCAATTTCTGGTTCAGCTCGTCCCTGGACCTGTTCGGCTCGGAAGTGTCGTCGAATGCCGCCGGCTCGTTCGCCAACGGCATCAAGGGCCGCCCGGACGAAACTACCCAGTACCAGGACCACCTCTGCACCGATGCCACCTATGAGCTGCAAACCCCCGACGCCGAGGGCGGACTGCAAAAAGAAACGGTAAGTCTCAGGAATGCCATGAACGAGGTGCTGCGTGTAGCCTATGTGCGCGACTGCGAAATCGGGCTGAAGCGCTGGAACATGCAGATACAGAAAGCCGGGCACGATTTGCGCCTCAAACTGCCCTCGACGCGTTTCCGCCGCAGCATCGGCGCCTGGGCCAATGTGCCTACCGACATCGAGGGCCGGATCATTGCACGCGAGGAGTACCAGCGCAGATTGCCCGAGCGGCTGCCGACGCCCGCCGACAGGACTTATGTGCAAAGCCTGATGCAGCGCGTGACCACGCCGGGCAAAATGGCCGGCTGGATCGCACCGCCGGACCGCGGCATCAACAACCTGGGGCTGGATTACGAGTACGTGCGGCTGAGCTAGATTGTGCATCACCACGCCGTTCTTTGACATGTGGCTCGAAGCCGCAGATAATGAATAATCAGTCATTATGGGTTTGGGCGCGGTCGACCGCGGCTGGCCGCGGGGTGTCGCGCGCGTCCGTCCGGACGGTGCCTTCGGCACAGGGCAACAAGCGGCTGATTTGCCGGCAACGGAGGAGGATCACTGACTGATGGCCCCGACACTCAAGCAGATCGTAGGACGTTGCGAGGCGCTGCTCGATCGGCCGATGCTGCAGTCGGTGCTGAACCGGCACAAGCTTCCCTACACGGCGTTCAAGTACGCCGAAAACACCGGCAAGATGGCGCCCATCCGCGAGCAGGCCGGAACCTTTGCCGACTCGATCAAATTGTGGAGTGCCGCATGAGCCACGGAGCAGGGGCCCCACGCGCGCGTGGGGATGCGATCAGGCGAGTGCGGCAAAGTGGCCGTCAGTCGACTACCGAAAACCGTACAACCGCCAAGGAGACCACCGCATGAGCACGTCTGTACAGATGGCGCCGCCGCAAGCCTCGAAAAAGCCGGCTCCGCCGGTGCAGAAAGAGGATGCAATGCTGCTGCAAAAGCAAATGATCAGCCGCAACTATCACGAACTCGCGACCGCGCACCAGCAGGGCCGTAAGGTGTCGTCGACCTTCGTGCCCGGGAATCTCAATGAACTGCTAATGTGCTTCGATTTTGTCCGCAACCTGCCCGAGACCAACGCGCTTCAAAACGGCATGAGGAAAAAGACAGGAAAGTACATCATGGACGCCGAGCGCGACGGCCATTCCGAGGATGTGTGCACCTACGTCAAGGCCGACATGGGCATGTTGCTGAACGGCGATCTCGGCCCCACGGGCGAGCTGCTGCCCAAGCCCGATATTCTGCTGCTTTCCTACACCGGCTGCTTCACGTTCATGAAGTGGTTCGAGCTGGTCCGCCAGAAGTACGGCTGCGAATCGGTGATGCTGCACGTGCCTTACCAGGGCGACGGCAAGATCACGCGGAACATGCTCGATTACATCGTCAAGCAGCTCAAGGAGGTCGTGATCCCGACCCTGGAGCGCGTCTCCGGGGTCAAGTTCGACATCGACCGGCTGCGCCAGTTCATGCGCGAATCGGCCAAGGCCGAAGAGGACCTCGTCAAGGTGCTGCAGTCGGCGAAGCACCGCCCGTCCCCCATCGATGGCTTCTTCGGTGCCGTGTACTACATCGGGCCGATGTTCACCGCGTTTCGCGGCACTCCCGAAG
>Ga0082335_1004652_pt1 | contig 20226 bp, 20 predicted proteins | sample Subgrocontami58m_FD_72375 | JGI IMG/M metagenome (GOLD analysis project Ga0082335, IMG submission 72375) | Subsurface groundwater microbial communities from S. Glens Falls, New York, USA - GMW37 contaminated, 5.8 m (SPADES assembly) (version 2) ... | reverse complement strand
GAGCTACCAAAAAAGGGTTGTCGTTAAACCAGTTTGTTCAAACGGCAATAGAGAAAGAGTTGGTACATAACTAAACACACATAGATTACAAAGAATATCTCAAGCTTAAGGAAGCAGAAGACAAAAAAGATTATTATTCAGCATAGAAAACAAAGCTGAAAAATAAAAAGTGGATAAGTCATCAGGATTTAAAAAGAAAATTAGGTTTGTAGGACAAAAGATGAAGTTGAAGGGTTGATGTCAAACCTGTTCGTATCGAAAAATCCACCAACAGGAAAGACGAGGCTGAGTGATTGGTTGAATCAGCATGCAGACACCGTAGGCGCACACTACGCTTCTGAGTTGAACAGACACTATCGTTAACAATTGCATGATAGAAAAAATACCCGTAACAGTTTGGTTTCTTGAAAAATCCCTGTAATGATGGTGTTATCATGAACTGTAGGGGCAATTCATGAATTGCCCCTACAGTCTGTCACAAAGCCATTTTCAACTATTGGCGCTTTTCAAAAAACCAAACTGTTACGTAACCCTCTTGTCTTTTAAGGAGGGGCATGGCTTTTCGTGATAAATCAAGTATCTTTGTGGTTGCGCACAATTTTTCTGGAAGTAGCTTGATAAACCAAAAATTATGCGTATAGTGTCAAATTTAAGACAAATGTTATGCCTCCTATGCTATAATATTCGCATATTTAGTCGGCTGTTTTTAACATAAAAATGGGAGATGGAAAATGCGTACAACAATTGACATAGATAACGAGCTTTTAAAGGAGGTAATGGAAAAATCAGGTGCAAAAACAAAAAAGAACGCTATAGTTACAGCAATGAAAGACTATCTAAGATTAAAGAAACGAGAGGAACTTAAAAACCTTATGGGAAATTACGACAAATTTAATCTTGACCTTAAAGACCTAAGAAAGATGCGTAATGAAAGATAGAATCCTTATTGATATATCTGCATGATGAAAGAAACCGCTATGGAAAAAATTGAGATACTTAAAAATATAAAATTCGGGGAACGAATAGCCGAAGATGAAATTGAGAATCTCGCAAAATATTTTGTGACCACTGAAGATTGGAGGCGACTATTTGAAAATGAAATAGATGTAATTTATGGCACAAAAGGCGCTGGGAAAAGTGCTTTGTATGCGATTTTGGATTCAAAACGTGATGAATTGTTTGATCGAAACATTCTTCTTACAACTGCTGAAAATCCAAGAGGTACTACGGTGTTTGAAGGATTAACATCAAATCCTCCTACAACTGAAGTAGAGTTTGTTCGGTTATGGAAACTATATTTATTAATTATTACTGTATCCGAATTTGACGAGTGGGGACTTAGTAATAAAAAATTTACTGAAATCAAAAACCTTCTTCAAGAATCCAATCTTATACCTTATCAAAAAGGTTTAAAATTGATTTTGAAAGTATGCCGTGATTATATTAAACAGTTTATAAATATTGAATCAATACAGCCAGGAGTTGATTTGAATGAAGCAACTGGTCTTCCTTCGAATGTGAATTTGAAAGTATCTTTTAGAGAACCAAGTATTGGCGAACAAAAAAGTGGTATCCGTTCAATTGAATATCTTTTTGACCTTTTGGAAAAAGCACTAAAAGAAGAAAATTTTTCTTTATGGATTGCCATTGATAGATTGGATGTGGCTTTCTCAGAAAACATTGAATTAGAAACTAATGCTCTCCGTGCTTTATTTAAAGTTTATAGAGATTTAGCACCTTACTCGCAAATAAAAATTAAAATATTTTTAAGAGATGATATTTGGCGAAGAATAACAGAAGAGGGGTTTAGAGAAGCTAGTCACATTACTAAAGATTTAACTATCACTTGGAATAAGGAAACTCTTGTTAATCTGATAATAAGACGAATACTAAGTAATGAGATTATTGTCAAAGAATACGAAATTAATATTAATAAGGTCTTTAATGATTATCCCACCCAAGAGTCATTATTTTATAGGTTCTTTCCTGAGAAAATAGATGTTGGCGATAAAAAACCAAAAACAATTGAATGGATACTTAGTAGAGTGAGAGATGGTAAAGGAATCATAGCTCCTAGAGAAGTTATTCATTTACTAAACGAAAGTAAGCAAGAACAAATTAGACGTATGGAGATTGGGCAGAATGATTTGGAAAATGAATGGTTAATAGGAAGAACTGCTTTTAAGGGTGCATTAGATAAAGTGTCTAAAGTTAGACTTGAACAAACTATTTATGCAGAATATCCAACCCTTAAAGGATATATTCAAAAGTTGGAAGGAGAAAAAACGGAACAAAATCTAGAGACTTTATCAAAAATTTGGAATGTGAAAAATGAAGAAGCAAAGAAAATAACGAAAAGACTTGTGGATATAGGTATTTTTGAGGAAAAGGGAGATAATAAAAATCTTAGTTATTGGGTTCCTTTTTTATATAGAAATGAATTAAAAATGATTCAAGGAAGTGCTGACATATAATCCACTACTACCAACAAAGTGTATGGCCCCTTTCATTCCCCGAGTTGTTAGAAATCGCCCATGTATTGCATTGGCATCCTTGTACGAGGAAATACACACCGCAATTATAAATTGTCATCATGCGCACCATATCCTCAAGGAGTGTATGAGTCGCAATCCTGGGGGTTATCTCTGGGTCACATCTTAACAGGCTGTCCGAGAATGTGATTGCAATCTTTAACATGTACTACATATTGATTGAAATTCAATAATTAGTCAATATGTAGCATGGCTTTCGATCTGCGAAGCCATTCTCGGACAACCTGTTAAATCATAAATAATTGGTTAGAAATCCGTATAATAACGCAATTGGCAACACGCACAGGCAGATACTTAAAAAAACTCGCTCAGCACATGTAGGATGGGTCAAGCCCCGGCAGACCCATCTTCATTAGCCAACATTACACGCAAGAGATTATTGTGTATTGTAGAAAGGATTCAATGAAGTTTGAAAATTATTGAGAAATATAATCTTTTAGAGGAGAGTGATTGAATGTATAAGTATGCAATTGAAATATTCTATAGTGAAGAAGACGAGGGATATATTGCGGTAGTTCCAGAATTACCCGGATGTTCGGCTTTTGGGGAAACAGAAGAAGAAGCATTAGAAGAAGTTAAAACAGCTATAAATCTTTGGTTGGAAACAGCAAAGAAGGAACGGAGAAAAATACCGAAACCTCAAGGGAAGGAAATGCTTAAAGCTATTTATAAAGACCTCTTTTTATCCCGAACACCCTCAACAAACAAATGAATATCGCGAGGTTTGTAGGGTGGATTAAGCGCAAGCGAATCCACCAATTTATAGTTAACAACAAAAGAAAGTTGTCATTTCGAAGGAGCGGAGCGACTGAGAAATCTTAAGATTCCTCACGGAGTTTACACTGAACGAAGTGAATGTGCTCGGAATGACAGGCATTCAATGTCAACTTATTTAAGGTGTTTACTATAATATTATATCCTTACCCCCACCTTTTTAAATTCCTTTTCGCTGTAAAGAATCACGTAGTCGTTTAACCCTGTCTTTTCCCTGATAGCCTGAATTACTGCTTCACATTCGGCGTCGGTGTAACCGTGGATCATGGTAAAGACGTTAAACTGCCAGTCGGGGTAGGTGGGGCGTTCGTAACAGTGGGTCACCTCTTCAAAGGTCGCCATAATCTTACCCACTTCGTCAACCCGCTCCTTTGGTACCTTCCACACGCACATGGCATTAGCATCGATACCGATCTTGCGGTGTGCAATAGAGGCGGCCAGACGCCTGATTTTCCCACACTCTAAAAGCTTTTTGAGCCTTTGTATTACCTCGTCTTCAGACATCCCCAATGCCTGGCCAATATCTTTGTAAGGGGTCTTGGTGACGGGGAGTCCTTCCTGAATGTGTTTGATAAGCTGTACGTCAATGTCTTCTTTTTTATTTGTCATAGTTTAAATGGGGACACAGATTTTCACAGATACACACAGATAATTTACGGTTTTATATCCTGATAATCTGCGTTCATCCGCGTCCAAATGAAAAATTTCCATACGATTAATAAATTTTAAAACGGACGCCGATCTTGAATTTCTTTGTCGTGGGCAAACTGCGGACAGTGAGACCCGTTCGGTCCTCGATTTCTTTTAATCTGCTGTGAAGTTCCTCATCATCTTTGGCTGACATGGTAAACCACATATTATATGGGATATTGCAGTTTTTGCCTTTCCGCAGATAATTGTGGGAGACGCCGCTGTAACTGTTGATAATCGCACTTACCTCGTCAATGCGGTCTTCGGGGACCTTGATTGCCGCAAGTGTCGCCTCCCTGCCCATAGCTTGCGTATTGATAATGGGCGCAAGCCGCCTTACGTAGCCATTTTCAATCATAAATTTGATGCGTTCGATAATGGTGTCTTCGTCTATGTTAAGCTCCTTGCTCAATTCCAAGAACGGCCTTGAAACAAGAGGCAGGTTGGACTGTAAACGGTGAAGTATCTTTCTATCGGTATCGCAGAGTATCATATTCTTTTTTTAATTTCCTCTATTCCTTGTTGTTCAATAAGTGTTCTAAAGCGATGTTCAGCTTTACTGGTAAGGATGATATCCACACATACATCTAATGCCTTTAACGCAGTGGATTCATCTGCCTGGAGCAGCAAATCCAGGGCAAATCTGGGATGGCGTCCGACCTTTCCCCCGATCATTACGCGATATTTTTTCTTCTCGGCTTTTATTGTGCCGGTAGGGCACACCCTGGCGCATAGTCCACAGTGCACGCATTTTTCTTTATCGATTGTAACGTTCCCGTTCTTGACTATAATTGCATCTTCACGACAGGTCTCCACACACTTCATGCATTCGATACACTTGCAATCGGGGTCTACAGAGACAGGTTCCACCGCATGGACGCCAAAATCCTTGATCTGCGGCATGGAACAACTATTCGGGCATCCCGACACAGCCAGTTTCATCGAGTGGTGCGGCAGAATTTGCCCTTCGACCTTATCAATCAACTTTTCGGTAAAATGTAATTCTTCCAGTCTATTCCGGAGTTTTTCGGACAGAATGCCGGAATCCGTTATGAGAAACGGGCAATTGACCTCAGCGCCTCTACAGGATTTTACCTGATAGAGAATAGGATTACCATCTTTATCGAAATATTTGGAATACTTTCGGAGGATAGATAGTTTTTCATTGTCTGGGGGTTGCTTTGCCATAGTACGTTGTGGATTCGGCTTACCCATGAACGACTCTCTGGCGGCAACGACTTCCGCTTCAGTTACTATGGTCTTTCCCCGCTCACGGGCAAGTATCTCTACCTTTTCACGAACGATCTTTTGCACAAAGGGAGGTACCTTTTCCAGCAGCGACGTTGCAGGTTTATCCCACTCCAATGCGAGGTCTCCTTAAAATAAAATTGCCACAATAAATACATTGCGGCAAGTTTTTGGGCGTAAATATAACTTTTTTTGTTGACTAATTATATTGGTAAAAAAGAGGATTGTCAATTTGAAATTTCAAAGTGACTGTTCAGTATTATTCTTAAATATTTTAAACCTTGACATTTATTTAAGTGTTGCTTATATTTTGAGTGTATATTAATAATTTTTCCAGTCTTAGTGCCTTTGTGACTCTGTGTAAAGTTCCGGAATACTTATTAAATCTGAGGAGGCTGTTCTATGGATGAAAAAACTTTTCATGAAAAACTGCTGGATTTAATCGAGCAAATTAACCGTTTCCCGGAAGCAAAGAGAGAGAGCCTCGAAATGCTGGCAGGTGAACTTGGTAAAAAATATGAAGACCTTAGAAAGAGTTTGGTAATGTTGCAGGACACGCTTGATTCACTTAGATTAAATGTGAAATATTTACTCTTTGATTTGGAGGCGACAAAGAAGGAAAATATAGCGCTCAGAAAAAAACTGGAAGAACAGGGAAATAATAAATAATCCATCAATCTTATTCCCTCAACGAGTGAAAGTTTAAGATTTGACTTAGAAAATTCAGTGAAAGGCTTATAGTTAATGGAAGACCTTAAACTATCTAACTTACCCGCACATGTGCAAACTGTCATAGATCCTTTCCTCAAAGACATCCTTGCCAAATACAAAGAAGACATCGTTTCGATATACATCATTGGCAGCGCCGTAACAAAAGATTTTCATCCGAAATATTCCGATATTAATACATTAATTGTTGTAAAAGGAATCGAAATTCCCTTTTATGATTTTATTGCGTCGTTAGGCAAGCGATATGGCAAGAAAAAAATACGCGCTCCGCTCATCATGACACGTGATTATATCAATAGGTCACTCGAGGTATTTCCACTGGAATTCCTGGAGATGAAACTGATTCATCAACTCGTGTATGGTGACGATGTCTTAAAAGATATTAAGATAGAAAAGGCTGATATCCGGCTCCAATGTGAACGGGAATTGAAAGGCAAGCTTCAGCACCTTTGCCAAGGCTATATAAAGGCTATGGGCAACAAGATGACATTTACAGATTTACTTGTAGGATCGCTTTCGGGCTATTTTCCTTTATTTCGCGGCATACTCTTTTTGTACAACCATGAGATTCCCAAAGAAAAAGGAGACGTTCTGCATGCCATCAATGAGTGCTGCGGTGTAGATATGAAAGTGTATAGAGACCTGATGGATATAAGGTCCCGTAATTTCTATCCCCCCATTGAGGCGCTTAAGGAAACATTTAAAAACTTATATCGTGTGTTAGATACCATTACGAAAAAGGTTGATGAGTTCAGGATAGAACATGCATAAAAGAAATTTTTACAATTATCTTGGGGTATTTATATTTTTCCTGTGCTCTTTTTCAATTGCGGGAGCACAGGAATTGTCTGTTCCCCAGAGATATGTGGAAGACAGGGCTAACATTGTTAGCGATATCGCAGAAAAGGGTCTTAATGGGTATCTCCAGGAACTCGAACAGAAAACCGGCGCTCAAGTGATTGTTCTAACGATTGATACAACGGGAGACATTCCTATAGAATCGTACGCCTTAGGGCTTGCTACAAAGTGGAAATTGGGACAGAAGGGGAAAGACAACGGAGTTCTCGTTGTTGTTGCAAAGAATGACCGCGCTTATCGGATTGAGGTGGGGTATGGGCTTGAAGGGGTGCTGCCCGATGGCTTTTGCGGTACGATTGGCAGGACATGTTTCGTACCCAAATTTCAAAAGGAGCAATTTAGCGAGGGCATATATCAGGGCGTAGTTATTCTGGTTAATAAAATTGCGGAAGAGAGCGGGATAAAGATTACCGGCATGCCCAGTATGGCCGATATGAGAAAAAAGGCAAATGAGCGCCAGAACCCGTACTTTTCACTGTTATACGTGCTTATAATATTTCCCTTTTTATTAAGATACCTGTTTAGCGGGAGACGCTCCTCGTGGTACTGGTGGGGCGGCCCGCCTATTATTTTTGGAGGGCCAAGGGGGTCCGGTTCGAGTGGGATGGGTGGATTCGGCGGCTTCGGAAGCTTTGGAGGCGGCGGAGGTGGCTCTTTTGGAGGTGGCGGCGCTTCCGGACGATGGTAATAAATTAAATAGAACTTGGTGTCTTTGTGGCAAAGTTTTAGTTGTGGCTTCGCCACGCTGTGTTCATCTGTGTCCAATTAAGTAATTAGAAAGGTAAATTATGAAGAAGATAATACCTGTTATTGCTTTTGTCGTATTTTTGGGCATTATCTTCGGGGTATGGTATATCAAGGGATATAACAAGGTTGTTGCCCTGAATGAGAACGTCAAAAATGGTTGGTCTCAGGTAGACACACAACTCAAGCGTCGATATGACCTTATTCCCAACCTTGTGGAGACCGTGAAGGGTTATGCCTCTCACGAGAAAGAGATATTTGAAAAACTCGCTGAGGCCAGAAAGGGTTATTTTAGTGCGGGTACGATAGAAGATAAAACAAAGGCCGCCACACAGATTGAGGGTTTTTTATCTCGTTTGTTAATGTTCCGCGAGACGTATCCCGAATTAAAGGCAAACGAATCCTTTCTTAAATTACAGGATACGCTGGAAGGCACTGAGAACCGCATTTCTGTGGAGCGTAAGCGATATAACGACAGCGTCAGGGACCTGAATGCCTACATCAAAAGCTTCTATGGCAGATTCTTTGCCGCACGTGCAGGGGTGACTGAGGCGAAATATTTTGAGGTTGCCGAGGCAGAAAAAGAAACGCCAAAAGTCAAATTTTAATAGTAAAATAAAAACCGCAGATTTTACAATACGAGATCCACAAATTATTCCTATAACGCTGCGTAGCTGCAACCAAAAATATTTCATAATCCCCCTCAATCCCCCTAGAAAAGGGGGAACAAGTACAGGCATATCATAACGCAGCAAGCCGCAACCAAATCCCCCTTAATAAAGGGGGATGAAGGGGGTTGTAAAAAACTTGCTAAAACTTGTCTTCGTGAAACTTGTCCTCGCAAAAGTGGGGAATGGGGAAAAGAAATTTTTACACAGTAATATTATAGTATCCCCCATTGCAATCATATTGTCTCGATAAAATAAAATGAGTAAATGTCAGGACAAAAAATATCCGTGTGATGACTGTTTTAGCTGCCAGTTTTGCAGCGAGGAACGCTGTGCGGTATGTTTGTGCAGCAAGAATAAACCCAGGCAATTAAGCGTGGAAGAGCAGATTGCCATGTATGAGGCATTGAATAAAGATGCCTTTAGTAAAGAATGAAACAGGTCATACTTTCTGATTTAGGCAAGCCAGAGATAAATATTTTAGATTTACGATTGAGGATTTGAGATTTAAAAATCATAAATCCAAAATCGTAAATCCCAATTTCACGCCAGATATTTCTAAAATTATCGGTAAGTTATTAATGTCAAACCCTTCCCCCCAACACAAGAAACCAGAGCTATTATCCCCTGCTGGCGATATGGAGTGTTTTTTTGCAGCCGTTGAAAATGGGGCTGATGCCGTTTATTTCGGCTTAAAGGATTTTAGCGCCCGTGCGAGCGCAGACAATTTTGCCATCGATGACGCCAGCAAGGTCATTGCTTACGCCCGCAAAAGATCCGTCAAGGCCTACATTGCCATTAATACCCTGATTAAAACCCACGAACTGGAAAGTGTAGTGGATTATTTAATCGCACTGGACGAACTGCAGCCCGATGCATTGATTATTCAGGATTTGGGGCTTCTGTACTTAATACAATCTCGATTCCCTCATTTTCGGCTACACGCCAGCACGCAGATGACCATCCACAATCTTGCCGGAGTTAAGCGACTGGAAAGGATGGGGTTTAAACGCATTGTCTTGTCCAGAGAGTTGTCGATAGACGAAATCAAAAATATTTCCCAAAATACCAGCATGGAGATTGAAGTATTTGTGCACGGGGCGTTGTGCTACTCCTATTCAGGATTATGCTTTTTCAGCAGTATGATGGGTGGACGGAGCGGAAATCGTGGTCGCTGCGCACAGCCCTGCAGGATGTATTACAAATCTCAGCCGGACGAAGGCGGGTATCTGTTTTCTATGAAAGACCTCCGAACCCTGTCTTACATAAAAGAGTTAATGACTGCAGGAATCCATTCGTTTAAGATTGAGGGGCGTATGAAATCGCCTGAATACGTGGCCGTAGTGACACACATCTACCGGCAGGCAATTGATGGCAAGCTAAAAGACGAAGAGGAGGCCATTCACCTTATGAATACGGTGTTTAGTCGGGAGGCAGCGTGTTCGTATTTGATAAAAGAAAATGAACAAAGAAACAGCAAAACTGCGGATATTGGTGCAGTAAAGCCATCGGATATGATTAATCCATCATACCCTGCAAATATTGGGTCTTATGCTGGTGAGGTAATAAAATCCGGGAAGGGATACGTTTCCATAAGGGCAAATGTCGATATTGGCGTAAGGGATTTGTTACAGGTGTTTGAGGATATTTCGGAAGAGCCCACCTTGTTACATGTCAAGAACATCAAGGTTGATGGGAAAAGGGTGTTTGGCATAAAGGCAGGTGATATTGCTATAGTCGATACTGAACGGCAGTATAGAGAGGGTGCAAGGCTGTATTTGCTTTCCTCGCAAAAGGTCAAAGAAACGTTTGCACCGAAAGTGCCGAAAAAACTCGCGACTTCTAATATACCGATAGATGTGGCGATTAAAATAAGGCCTGATAGTATAGGAATAAAGGGAACTGCAAAGCATTTTTCGTTTTCCAGGGATTATCCAGTAAAACTGGAAAAAGGGATCCACAGAACAACTGAAATGGAAAACATAAAGGGGTGTTTTGATCGTCTGGGCGAGACGCCGTTTGAGCTGGCAGGTATTCATGGAGAAATTTCTGGAGAATTATTTGTCCCGCTCAGTGTATTAAATGAAATCCGAAGAGATTATTTCCAAATATTTTGTGAAGAATGGCGGAAGGACAAGGAACGTAGGAGTGGAAACATAAAAAAATGGATACAGGAGAAATTTATTGAATACAGCAGTTCAGGCAATAAATTGCCTGGCGAAAGCTCCATTTCAACCTCCATAAATCCCCCTTTAGAAAAGGGGGTAACAGTTCGCCCCCGCCTAAACTTCCCCACCTCCCGCTTTCTCCCCCTCAGTGAGGGGGACAGGGGGAGGAAACTAAGGGACAATGAGTGTTCCCCGCCCCTGGTGGGAGGGGTTAGGGGAGGGGGTGAACTGTTACAAAAGGGGGATTGGGGGGACTTGAAGCGGGATTCCGGGGGGACAATTGATAGTGTTGAAAATAAAGAAGGGTGCGCTTTGAACAATAGTTCAGAAGACAGAATCAGGTTGTCCCTGAAGATAGACAAATTACAGTATTTGAACTACATTCCTTTAGAGAAGTTTTATAAGATATACATTGTCCTGACAGATGAAACAATTGGAGATCTCCTGGCGCAGCAAAGCCGCAATCAAATCCCCCTTAACAAAGGGAAACAACCCCCTAAGTCCCCCTTTTTTAAGGGGGAAGAACGGGGGTTGTTAAAAACGTGCATAGAAAATAATGAAAATATCTCCCCATCGAAGGTAAGAGACAAAATCGTCTTTTCATTGCCTGTCATTATGCGGGATACAGGGAACGGATATATGACGTATGGGTATTTTAAGAAGGTCGTGCATGAATTGATTTCACAGGGTTTTCGGCAATTCCAGATTTCAAATCTTGGCGCTCTGGAACTATTTGATGACAAGGACGTCGAGTTGTATGCCGATTACCCTTTATATTGCCTGAACCCGCTTTCTGCAATGAAACTCAGGGAATTGGGGTTTTGCAGGTATACCCTATCTCCGGAGGATGACAGGGATAATATGGAGAAGCTGTTTTCTCCAAATTCAGATGTAATTGTTTATCAGGATACCCCGCTCTTTACTTCAGAGACCTGTATCTGGGCGAATATGAAGAGATCGTGTCCGGGAAAGGATCGGTGTGGTTTCAATCAGGTAATGCTGGAAAACGAATACGGTGATCGGTTTTTGGCAATAGATGAGGAATGTAAAACAGTAGTGATAGGAGAAAGACCTTTCTCTATTACCCATCTTGTTCCAAAGCTCATGGATAAAGGACAAATGGGCTTCAGGATTGATTTGTGTTATAAGGATTATACGCCTGAAATAATTAATGATATCTTTTCTGCCGTTCATAAAAAGTGTAAGATTAAAAATTCGCTGGTAGGAAATTTTGAAAGGGGATTGATATAGTACCAAAACCCTGTAGTTCTGCTGGTTCAATCGTCCACGATTGAACCAGCCCAGAGCATTCAAACCTTAAAAGCAACCACAGATTTCGGAGATTACACAGACTTTTTTGTTTCTTCTGTTTTAGGCTCGTGAGGCACTGCCAGACAAAAGGGACAGAAACAGATACATCCTCATGAAAATGGGGATAGGCCAAACCTAAACCACTACGCCAGTTCCCTACTCTACCTTTTCGCTCAAAATTCATGCACCGTAAGACCCAGAGTGAGGAACGTCGATTACTTGCTAATCGCTTCTACAGGAAGATTTTCTATATTCACATTAACAATATCGGATAGACTGAAACGCTGGCTTACATCCAATACCTCAATTCCTATGAATTGGCCTTTTTCATCAAAATCAATAACGACGCCATCTTCAATTTCCTTGGACTTTGCTACGAATTCCTCTTTGAAGTAAACATAGATTGCATCTGCTTCTTTACTATATTCGATCTTCATTTTACCCCCTTAACTCTTATCTACTACACTTACAATAAGAACCTCATCAGAAAATTCTTTATAGGTTACTTTTATATATCTTGTTCCGATTGTTTTATAAACATTTATTCTGCCCTTTATTGATTGCTCGGTTTTATCAGGGCTGCTGAGAGTAAGCGTGACTTCTTCCTCAGAAATTCTCCTCCATTTCATTCTTCGTCGTGCATGTCTGTCAAATCTTAGAGCCTTTTCCATATTTCAGTAACAGATTCTGTTTTGAGCAAGTCTGATTTCTCCTTCAAGGTCTACCCTATTTTCTCTTAGCGAAAATGGGAATGTGTCCCTCTGCAGCCAAAGAGTTTTTGATCATTCAGAACAACTGGCGCAGAAGATTGCTGGAATTATAACAAAACAAATGATTTATACAAAAGATTTTCTCAGCTAACAAATGGGGTCTTTAATCTGGCTTTTCAGGCTGGTTTTTCAGTAGTCTGCTTATGGTCGAATAATGCAGCCCATGATAATCAGCCACTTCCTTCTGGCTATAACTGTATTTCTCCACCGATTCTACTATTTTTACATTTCTTTCCTGAGGTTTTTATCAGTGGCCTCTGTGGCTTGTCGTTTCTTTAAAATGCCTTCTTCCCAAAAACCGACTCGAAGCGTTTGTTGAACGTTTCGTGGGTAAAATGAAAGTTTTGAGGGCCGTAGACTTCTACGCAATAGGCGGCGCAAACGGCGCCTATCTTTGCCGCATGGACGATGTCGTTCCTTGATGTAGCGAGTCCCTTGATTAATCCCGCCCTGTAGGCATCGCCGGCACCAGTAGGATCGCTTACCTGATTTACTTTAGCAACAGGTATCTCAAAAGTTTTGATTTTTTTGTTTTCCTTACGCATGACCACCGAGCCGAATTCCCCTTTTGTTACGATAAGTGTCTCCGTTTTCTCCAGAATGTCGTCAACAGTCATGGAGGTTTTTTCCTGAGTCAACTGCAGCTCATAGTCATTGCAGATGAATATTTTTGACCCATGTATCAACTCTGTTAAAAGCTCTTTAGTCCAGGCGGGAAGGGATTGACCCGGATCGAAAATATAATCGATCCCTTTCTTTTTGTAAATATTTGAAAAATTAACCATATCACCCAGATTCCCCGGCGCTACGATAGCAAGGGTCTTTTCTCGTGCTACGGAATCGAAATCAAAGTTGGAGTTGAATTTCATTGCGCCCGGGTTAAACGCCGTTATCTGATTGTCTGACTGGTCGGTCGTTATATATGCACCTGCCGTGAGTTCTTCATCTATGATCTTGATATGTTTTGTGGAAATGTGATTCTTCGCTAACCAATTTCTATACGGTTCGAAGTCGCGTCCTGCCGTGGCTAATATGGTTGGGCTTTCACCAAGCAGGGAAAGGGCAAAGGCAATGTTACCCGCTGTGCCTCCAAAATTCTCCATCAAGCCGTTTATCATAAAACATACATTGAGCATGTGTATCTTATCGGGAAGTATGTGATCAGAGAATTTTCCGGGAAAGTCCATAATCCTGTCATAAGCCAGTGAGCCAGAAACAAGAATATTCATTTTATCTCCTTATTACATTGGAAGTCGTAAGTAAATTAGCCTATTTTTGTAAGGAAAATTCCAAAAAATAGCAATGGTAATAAACTCCTCTTTAACTCTTATCATTACCCACATTTATTTAGTAAAAGGTTTGCATAAGCATGTCCCCTCCTTACGAAGGAGGGGTTGGGGGTGGTTTCATAAGAGAATTGGAACGAAAGTGAATATCTTGCAAGACACCTTTTATATTTTTAATAATATCATTGTTTGTATATCTTAATACTTTGATCCCTAATGCTTCTATATTCTTTTGCCTTTGTTTATCGTAAAGGACTCGAGAATTATAACCATGAACATCACCGTCTACCTCTATCGCTAATTTTATTTCCGTACAGTAAAAATCAACTACATAACTATCAACTCCATATTGTCTTCGAAATTTTAAACCCAGAAGCTGTTTTCCTTTTAATTTTGACCAAAGAAGTATTTCGGCTCTTGTCATCCTTTTTCGCAAGGACTGTCTTTTCTTTACATATTCCTTTTTATTGAATATCTCTGTCATAGTTAACGACCTCCCCTCAATCCCCTCCTTCGCAAGGAGGGGATGCTTTCGTTTCCCCTTTCTTAAATTATTTGTGGGTAATGATAAGCTATCAACTTGGGGGCAGGGGTGTGTTTAGAACAGATTATACACCCTTTTTAAGGCTACCCAAAAAATATTTTACAATGCTGCATTTGTAAGGGCGTATTGCAATACGCCCCTACTGTTTTACATCAAAGACCTGGCGCATCGGAAGCCGATGGTGTCGTTTTTATAGATTGGTTCGTCGTAATCACGATTGGCACAACGGATATGGACAACGCCCGAACCATTCCACGATCCACCCCGTAGTACCTTACAGCCGCTCAGCGCCTTGCCTGTCGGTGAAGGTTTTAGTTCGTAAATGGAGATACCCACCTCTTCCGGTCTGCCAAAGTAGGGATTTTCCTCTGCCACGTTAGGTCCTTGCGGGTCTTTATTGGGGGCATGGCGGTAATATTGGCTATCGTACCAATCAGCCGTCCATTCCCACACATTTCCTGCCATGTCAAAACATCCATAGACGCTCTGTCCGTGCGGATATTTTGTAACGGGGGTTGGTTTTTCAATCTTGGACTCGGCACAGTTCAACCTTGTTTTATCAAATTCATTGCCCCACGGGTATATCCTGCCATCGGTACCGCGGGCAGCCTTTTCCCATTCCGCCTCTGTAGGAAGCCTTTTTCCAGCCCATTTTGCAAATGCCTTGGCCTCGTACCACGAGACGTTTACAACGGGACAATCAGGTTCTCCCTTGAAAACGGCGTCCAGATCATTACTTTTCAGGGGTTCTGAATCTAAAATATATTGCCATCCCGCATCTGACCATAATGCCTTTTGTGTATATCCACCCGATTCGATGAACTTTTTATATTGCGCATTAGTAACGGGGTATTTGTCTATAAGGTAAGCGCTCAGAAAGACCTCTCTTTGAGGCATTTCATTTCCTAACCGTTCGACTTCAATGTTGCGGTCGAGGTCTAATAACCTCTCGATGTCTTCTTTTGTGCTCCCCATGAGAAACGGGCATTCAGGGATGAGTACCATGTCTTCTGGGATGTTTTGCACATTCGTATTTATTTTGATCATATTTTAGGAAGTTTATCATAGAATGTTTAAATGTCAAAATAGTTTCTTAGTCTTGGGTTTTAATAATTCACCGCAAAGGCGCAGAGAACGGAAAGGAAGACTCAAAGTAAAAACAAAGAGAATTTGACAATTATCTTTAATGCTTTGCGATCTTTGCGACTTTGCGGTGAATAGTAACAATTTTAAGGTTTAAGGTTGATTCGAGAAATAGAATTCATTATTATTCTTGGTTAGTCTAGCATTACTGTGTAAAAACTTCTTTTCCCCATTCCCCGTTTTCGCGAGGACAAGCTTAGCGGGAATCCAGGCGTGTGCTGATGGGCGGTGGATTCCCGATAAAAGCATTCGGGAATGACAAACTTGTCCTCACGGAAGTGGGGAATGGGCAGTGCATAACGTCTTTACCGAATGTTTACATAAAGTTTTTAGAACCACAGATTTCACGGATTACACAGATAAATAAAATCTTCGATTTGGGATTTTATCTTATTAGCCAATTTATGGAGTTCATAATTTAAGTGAAACTAAAAGATACCGCATTTACCGTAAGGGCTGAGCGAGCCATCCTTTTCAGGGTTGTGCTGTCGGAGGATCGCAATAGCAGTGAAGAACCATTAGACGAACTTCAGCGTCTTGCAGAAACTGCCGGCGCAAACATTGTACACACGGTAGTTCAAAACAGGGTAAGCATCGACCCTGTGTACTATATTGGAAAGGGAAAAGCCATAGAATTATCCAGGCTGGCAAAGGAAAAGGACGTCGATGTGCTTATTTGTGACGACGACCTCACCCCGGCACAGGTCAAAAACCTGGAGAAGGTCATAGATGAAAAAGTAATTGACAGGAGTGAATTAATCCTGGATATATTTGCCACCCGCGCGAAGACGTTTCAGGCTAAACTCCAGGTAGAGCTGGCTCAATTAGAGTATACAAAGCCCCGGTTAAAGCGAATGTGGACGCACCTTTCCAGGATTGAAGGAGGTATCGGAACGAGGGGACCGGGTGAAAAACAACTGGAAGTCGATAAACGCATCGTGTCGAAAAAGATTCACGAACTGAGAAAAAAATTGCATGAAATTGAAAAGAGACAGGAACGGCTGGTCGCATCGCGGAAAGAATTTTTTACGGTATCCATTGTGGGATACACCAATGCCGGAAAGTCCACATTAATGAATGCTTTGACGGAGATCGATACCTTTGTAGAGGACAAATTATTTGCAACCCTTGACACAAAAACAAGTGTATGCAAATTGGAAAATGGGGAAAAATTTTTAGTGAGTGATACCGTCGGTTTTATAAAGAAATTACCCCACCGTCTCGTTTCTTCGTTCAAAGCAACCCTTGAAGAAGCCCGTCACGCCGACCTTCTCCTCCATGTTGTAGATACAAGTTCCCCTGCGATTCATAATCAAATCGAGGCTGTTAATACGGTATTGAAGGAACTCGGGTGTGACAAAAAACCGACGATCCTGGTATTTAATAAAATAGATGCTGTGAAGGAAGAGGCAGTTATTCCGCTGCTTCGGAGTCGTTACAAGGATTGCGTTATGATCTCCGCAAAGACACATCAGGGCATAGAAGACCTGAAACGCAAGATTATGGAAATGCTCGAAAAGAATTTCATTGATGTAGAACTTTCCTGCAACGTAGCTAATGGGAAACTCATTGCATACCTCCATGAACACGCACATATTGTAAGCAGCCGGTTTGACGATGAACGGGCAACGTTCCGGCTGCTCATGGAAGACAAGCTCATACACAAATTACGTATGCTGGAAGAAGGCATTCAGATAAAAGAAACTGCAAGGTCGAACTGAATGTTTTCCTCTGTTCAAAATCTACCTGACGTACAGGATTCAAAATATCTTGTTCTTCGCATGTCATTCCCGCATGCTTTTAGCGGGAATCCAGTCCCCGATCTGAGCCGGGGATCATTCCAATCAGGATTGATTCTCTCAATGAGCGCCAACTTCCATTTGCGGTTCCATTTCCCCATTTTCATGAGGACAAGTTTTTAATTGCTTTTCTCTTTGAAGAGCCGCATAGATGTCATTTGTCCCTTCATAATACACAAGTTGATGGACACTATATTTTGAAGTAAAACCCTTAACAATGTTGTTTTTATGTTCATACACGTTGCTGGTTCAATCGTCCTCGATTGAACCAAAATGTTTCGGTTCAGGCTACAAGCCCTGAACCAGCACAGAGGACAAGTCTGGATTCCCGCTAAAACTTGTCCTCGCATGATGTTAGCGGGGAACATGCGGGAATGACAAGCCTTATATTTTGGTTTTGGAAACGCTGCTTGTTGGCTTAATCCTTGAGATGACAAAAAGCGGCACGGACACTACAAACACGGAGATGCTTATAATTTGAGCTATGGTGAAAAGATTGAAGAACATCGGGTTATCACTTCGGAGCGCTTCCATGCAAAATCTTATGATGGGATAAATTATTCCAAAGAGCAAAAAGACCTCCCCATTCCTCTTCCGATACTTGAAGAACACGCTGAGGATAAAGAAAAGCGCAACATCTGAAAGAAATGAATACAATTGGGTAGGATGGATGGGAAGCGCATGCGTATCAGAAAGGTGAACCAGCCCGAGTTCGTACTGATGGAGAAATGCAGGACTGCCATCAACCATGCCCGTTTTGTCCATCGTTCTTGGGAATTGGATTGCCCATGGGATATACGGTGCAATTTTTCCGAAACAGCATCCGTTCAGAAAACATCCGATGCGACCAAAACCGAGTCCTAATGCAGCAGAGGGAGTAACAATATCGAGAATGTTAAGGAAGGACAACCGGTGCTTCCTAGCGAAAACAAACAAGGTAATGACAGCGGCAAACAATCCTCCGTAATAAACTAAGCCACCTTCATAAACCTTAAAGATGCTTAAGAAATTGTTTCTATAATCATCGAAGAATTGGACAATATAAAAAACCCGCGCGCCCAGAATTCCAGCACAGACAATATAAATTCCAAGGTCTGTAATCTTATTGGGATCGATGCCTTCTTTCCTGGCCCTCCAGCGAGCGATGGTAATGGCCGCAAAAAAAGCAACCATCAACATGAAACCATAGGAATAAATAGGTAGGCTTTTCTGTAAAAAGGGGAGGGGGATTTCGAATAAGATTCTTCTCATGTCTGGAGAGTTTTGGTGAGCTTGTTGTTCCCATCTACCAGAATAATCTTTGGTTTCCAGTTCCTCGCGTCTTTATCTTCCATGAGGCAATACGAAATGATAATGACCTTGTCACCCGGTTGCGCCCATCGTGCAGCGGCTCCGTTTAAGCAGATGACGCCTGAATCACGATCACCTTCAATAACATAGGTCTCAACACGCGTCCCATTGTTAATATTAAGCACCTGTACCCGTTCGTAGTGCAAGATGTCTACCGCTTCGAGAAGGGCTTTGTCAATGGTGATACTTCCATTATAGTTAAGATTGGTTTCCGTTACCGTTGCGGCATGGATCTTTGATCTGCACATCTCCCGTAACATTGTTTCTCCCAATAGTTTGATTGCAAAAAATCTTTTTGGACGCAGATGAAAACAGATTGTCAGGATTAAACATCACAATGTACAAATTTTATCCGAAAGTACTCCAAAATCAACAGGAATCCTTATTGTTTTGCGGGCGGGTAATAACTCCGGACACATATTTTAACAAGATCTACAATCTCTTCGTCCTTTAGCTTGCCTTTAAAACCCGGCATCTTTCTCTTGCCATTGGCTATCGCTATAATTAACCGTGAATCAGAGGCATTATCCTGCCATTTGGTATTGGTAAAATTAGGAGTCTTGAATATCCATCGCCCTACGAAACAGCCCTTGCCATTGACCTTATGGCACTTCCGGCATTCCTTGTCATATACCGCCCAGATACCACCTTTGTCTGATAAAGCCGTCTGTTTAGGATTGCATCCATAAGATACCAAAGCACACAATACAAAGATAATTACAACAGAACTAATTTTTTTCATCTCTTTATCTCCCGTCATTTTGAAATTCATTATGCATAACTACCACAAAAAGTTTACCATAAAACCACCCATATTCAAGTCCCTTATCTTCTCATTGTAAAAGTTTTCCAAAATTTAAAACATAGTATCTTGCATCCTGCTGGTACTCTAATCGAATTTTTATTTGGATTCGTTATGTCATCAATGGCATAATGAAAAGAGACATATCCTATAAAAAATGCCTGAATAACTCGGCACATAATTACGAAGTAAACGTGGTTTGAATTTAACACAAAATTAATATTTCCTTTATATTGTCTTAATGTTCGAGGGCTATCATACTTTCAGTTTAATATGGTTCGTTGTCATGTAAATCACCGGCAAAAGACAACCGGACCCCATGCGGGAGAGAGGTCTTCCTCCCCTCTCCCACAATTTTTAAATGGTGAGGAATTTTTAAAAAAGGAGGGATTTGAGATGCACAGTAAATGGTATAAATATGTTTTATTTTTAGCGACGATACTAAGCGTTGCAAATACAAACGGTTCATTTCAGAATGCGCTTGCTCAAGAGGTTGTACCGTCAAAGGAAACATCTGATAGCAATTTGGAGGATTTAAAATGGCAGTTGCAGTTGATGGAGGAGTCGGCTGCAAGGCAGCAAGAACAGATACAGGCCATTAAAGAACGTCTGGACGTGGTTGCTGCTGAGCCTGCACCGGTCGAAAAAATTTATAATAAGGAAGAACTGGAACATGCGGTAGACGATTATCTCTCTACTGATGAAGCCAGAAAGAAACTGGGGCTTGGCTTGTCCGGGGTCGCTGCCATGTATACCCCTGACGAGGAAAAATATTCAATCGTGTTCAGAT
>Ga0082335_1004651_pt1 | contig 20243 bp, 18 predicted proteins | sample Subgrocontami58m_FD_72375 | JGI IMG/M metagenome (GOLD analysis project Ga0082335, IMG submission 72375) | Subsurface groundwater microbial communities from S. Glens Falls, New York, USA - GMW37 contaminated, 5.8 m (SPADES assembly) (version 2) ... | reverse complement strand
GTCTCAGTAAATAAAAAAGGCTCAGTTCGTCGTACCGGGAAAGCTGTACGATAAACGAAGCCTTGAGTAGTGATAAAAATATAACATATAAAGAAAAGTCTTGCAAGAAAAAAGATATCAGCCTCTTTTTGAGGGGTAATTTTTACTATAATCCAGTGAAAGTGATAAAAAGCAGAGATGGTTGAAAATGACAGAATGCTTGAAAAATAAAAAAGGGTTGATAGAATATGTATGAGGAAAAGGTTCTTTATTATAAACTTTACACGTTCATGTATTGATCCCCTAACACGTAATTAAGGAGGTACTATGAAGATTCTTAAGTATAGTGTTGTAACGGCAGCTTTTATTTTATCCTTATCACTTGCGGCAGCAACAGGCCTGTTTGCTGAATCCGAGAATCACGGAAAAACGCTTCATTGGAGCTATGAGGGCGAATGCGGACCCGATCATTGGGGCGAACTCATACACGAGTACTGCAACGCCAACATCGGAGACATGCAATCGCCGGTCGGCATTTCTGTAACAGAAAAGGCGCATCTGGAGACTATTAACTTCCATTACTTTCCTACCCCCCTGAAGATATTAAATAATGGTCATACCATCCAGATTAACTATGGCTGCGGAAGTTTCATAACTATTGGCAACAAGAAATACGAACTCATGCAATTCCACTTTCACACGCCAAGTGAACACATGATACATGGAAAATCTTACGATATGGAAGCGCATTTAGTGCATAAGGGGGCGCACGGAGAATTGGCGGTTATTGCCGTACTCATCTCAAAAGGGAAAGAAAATGCGTTCATAAAAACCCTATGGAGTAACTTCCCCAACGAAGTAGGTAAAATGAACACCGCCTCTGATGTGAGGATATGCGCAAGTCAACTGCTTCCACAAAACACGACGTCATATTTTACCTATACGGGTTCTCTGACCACACCGCCATGTACTGAAGGGGTAAATTGGTTTATCCTGAAGACTCCTATCGAGGTGTCACAAGTTGGACTGAACAAATTTACTTCACTTTTCAAACATGATGCCAGACCCATTCAGCCTGTTCGTGGGCGGGTTATCAAGGAAAACGAGTAATTTTGATCCCTGGCAAATTTTTCACTAGACCAGCGAATTAAAACAACCGTTATACCGTGTAGGGGCAATTCTTGAATTGCCCCTACAGCATTATATCTGCTGTGTTTGCGGGGCGAAGAGTCTCTTCGCCCCACAGGGTAAAAGTTTACGCATGTCTGATTTCTATGGCTAAGTTAAAACTCGACCTCCACGACATCTGCAAAAGAGGGCATTTGATTGAAAACGAACTCAATCGTATTATTGCCGAAGCGGTTGAAAAAAGGATCGCCCTGGTGGAAATTATTCCTGGGAAGGGAAGCGGGCAACTAAAAAAGACCGTCCTGCGGTTCCTCAACCGCCCGGACATAAAAAAGCTGTATCATCGCATTGATAAAGACAGTGTGAATTTTGGCAGGCTATTTGTCCGTTTTAAACACTGACATCCAGGTGTCGCACACCCGCAAACAAAACAAGAAACTATCTGTGCAGAACAAAATCTACAGGCCGAACGAAGACTCCCCAGTCGTGCATGAGTATGCAGGCCTTGCCTCTACGTATGACCGTCGCTGGGCGTCATACATAGCCGCTACCGTGCGGGAAACGCTGAAACGACTGGATATCGGGCCGAATAGCAGGCTACTGGATATCGGATGCGGCACCGGCTCACTGCTTCAGGCGATTTCTCTGACACATCCTACGGCTCATCTGACGGGTATAGACCTTTGCGAAGACATGCTCAGGGTTGCCGGCAATAAACAAATCCACAGATGCCATTTCATCACCGGTCAGGCGCAGCGTTTACCATTTCATTCTCAGTGTTTTGATACCGTCGTATCCTGTAACGCCTTCCATTACTGGCGGAATCCGGAGGTTTGTTTATCGGAAATTGCCCGTATCCTCAAACCGCATGGCATGCTTGTGATCACCGATTGGTGCGATGATTTTATAGCCTGCAGGGTGTGTGATCTGTTTTTACGCCTGTTTAACCGCGCCCACTTTAAGACATATAAAAAGGATGCCTGCGAACGCCTGCTCCGTAATTCAGGCTACGGTAATATAAAGACCGAACGGTACAAGATTGATTGGCTGTGGGGCATGATGACGGCGGAAGCCCATACCACAAGCGATTGAAAGCAACTGCACAAATTGTATTTGACACGTTTTTATCTGATGCGATAATATTTGTTACCTTGAGGTACAAAATTATCCCGTCATCATGGAACATACAAGGAGACTACTTATGCCGGTGAAAAACGCCATATTTTTAATCATTACCCTGAACGTGTTCGCTATGTGCTACGCCTGTGTATCCTGGGCGTCCCCTTCAACAAGCCGGCAGCCATCGGGCTTGCCCCCTGCATACAAACAGGGGGCATTCTCTGATCAACAAAAAAAAGCGACCGGTTCAGGAAAAATAACCGGCAAGGTTACCAACACAAAAGGCGCCCCCCTGTCAGATATAACCATCAGTATTCAAGTCCATACCGAAGAAGCGACTTACAACGATAGTTTTGATGACGTGGCCGTGACGGACAAAAAAGGCAAATTCACCGCAGACAATATAGACGCCGGTGTCTATGTTGTCAGGGCCAGTTCGTCATCGGACGAATCATATCTGCCGAACGACAAGTTTCACGTGGCTGTAAAGGCAAAAAAGACGAAGAAGATAAAACTCACGCTCTCCGCTGCGACGCCATCGGGTTCAGAATACGTAGGGAGCGCGACTTGTTTATCCTGTCACCAGGAGCAGAAAGCATGGGAAGATACCGCCCATGCAAAGACCATCAGCACGCCGTCGTCCGAAACGGTGGTCGCCCCCTTTGACGGGGACAATATCACCACGAGCGATGGCAAGGTAAAGTTTAAGCCATTTATTGAAAACGGTGAGTACAAAATCACCCTGTATGATCTGGAGGACGAGGCCGTCTCGGTTACCTATACCATAGCCAGGACGCACGGCGGCGTGGCAACGGTGGGCAAGCAAAGATACCAGGTGGAAATTGGCAGCAGCCACTATATCTTACCTGTCCAATATAATAACCGGAATGTTGATGAAAGCGAGCCAAACGATGCCTGGGTATCGTATAGCCCGGAAAACTGGTATAGCGACGCCTCATTAATAACTACCGATTTAGACACCGCTCCCAACAAAAACAAATCCTTTGAGCAAAACTGCGAGGGCTGTCACGTAACGGGATTAAGTATCACGCAAAATGCCGGCGGGGAATTTGTCTCCGGGTCCAAAGAATTAGGCGTTTCCTGCGAGAGCTGCCACGGTCCAGGCAGTCAGCACGTGTCTGCCGGCGGGGGCAAGGCCAAATATACAGTCAATCCCGGTTACCTTGCCACAGACCGGGGCAATGAAGTATGCGGTCAATGCCACATCCGGGTTAAAAACAAGACCGGCGAAAACGGCGCGGATTTCGTGACAGAATATCCGTGTATCATCAGCGGCAGTGAAATAACGCCTTACATACCCGGCAGGATGCTTGCGGATTATATTGAAGAAACGGGTTCTGATGGGAAGCCAACGGCCGGGTACTGGAACGACAATAATTCCTCACTGGGTGAATCTGCCTCCGATAATAACCATTCAAAAAAACATCATCAGCAGTATCAGGACTTGCTGAAGAGCAGTCATTACAAACACGCGGGAAGCAAGTGCTACACCTGTCACGAACCGCACGGCGCTGGCGTCAGCGGAACGGCTCAATTACTGAAACAAAGCAATAACAACAAACTCTGTCTCGGCTGCCACCGTGAATTGGCAAAAACCATGAAAAGCGGAGATGGAGTTCAAAACAAACACGCAAAGCATGCTTGTAATTCGTCAGACGTGGGGGGAAGCCTCTGTACGGGCTGCCACATGCCCAAGACAGCAAAGACTGCAGTGGATAACGATATATCTTCTCATGTCTTTGATATTATAAAACCGTCTACGAGCAAGGCGATGGCAGATGCAAACACGGCTGCCGGTACGACAAATAGCCCCGGCGTCGTCATCACCAACTCCTGTTACGGCTGCCACTCGGACGAGGATGATGATTACAGCGTGGAACGGTGGGAAGAATGGGAAAACGAGGAGGATTAAACGAATAACAATAATGGAAACCACTATTTGGTATGCGACGAATACAGACGACGTAATAAAGAATTTAGACGTTAGTGAAAAAACAGGGCTTAGCCACGCTGAGGCGGAAGATAGGCTAAGGAAATACGGTCACAATCAACTTGCCGAGAAGGAAGGCGTATCCCCCCTGTTCCTTTTTTTGGGTCAGTTCAATGACTTCATTGTCTGGACGTTAATTGCCGCCGCAATTGTTTCGGGATTCCTCGGTGAATGGGTTGACGCACTGGCTATTATTGCTATTGTAATCATCAACGCCATTATCGGGTTTGTCCAGGAATTTCGGGCAGAAAGGTCTCTTGCCGCACTCCAGAAGCTATCGGCGCCTTTTACAAAGGTACTGCGAGGCGGAGAGATGCACTCTATCCCTTCACGGGAAATAGTACCCGGCGACATCGTTTTATTAGAGGCCGGGGATTACGTCCCCGCAGACGGCAGATTGTGCACCTCTTTCAGCCTTAATACCCAGGAAGCGTCTCTTACCGGCGAATCAACACCGGTCAGCAAATCCACGGAAAAACTCGATAACCCTTCTCTGCCAATCGGAGACAGGAAAAACATGGTGTTTATGGGCACTGCCGTAACCAGCGGGAAAGGGACGTGCGTTATTGTGACAACCGGCATGCATACTGAACTGGGTAAGATTGCCGGCCTCATCCAGGGGGCGGGAAATGAAGACACCCCGCTCCAGCGAAAGCTCGATGCATTCGGGAAAAAATTAGTTTATCTGTGCATAGGCATTGTGACAGTCGTCTTCCTCCTTGAATTATGGCGCAAAGACCCCCTGCTGGAGGCGTTCCTCATCTCGGTAAGCCTCGCCGTTGCTGCTATACCGGAAGGTCTGCCTGCGATTGTAACGATTGCACTGGCGCTTGGAGTGCAACGCATGGTAAAACGGCACGTGCTGATCCGGAAACTGCCGTCCGTGGAGACGCTCGGATGCGCCACGGTCATTTGTTCCGACAAGACGGGCACCCTGACTCAGAACGAAATGACCGTAAGAAAGATTTTTGCAGACGGTAAATCTTTTGACGTCACCGGCGCAGGTTATGCGCCAGTCGGGAATTTTTCCTCCCGGAATAAGCCTCTTACGGAAATTGACCAACGAACGTTAAAACTCGTCCTGGGAATCGGCGTGCTCTGCAACAACGCATACCTGAAGCAGGAAAACACTGCATGGAAGGTTATTGGCGACCCTACGGAGGGTGCGATTCTGAGCGCTGGCGCAAAAATAGGCGTCTGGAAAGAGGAACTCTCAAATAAATTTCCCCTCCGTTATGAGATCCCTTTTGATTCAAACAGAAAGAAGATGTCAACTATCCGGGAGACCCCGCACGCCACCTCACTGGTCTGCGTGAAAGGCGCTCCTGACGTTATCCTGAAGGATTGCACACAAATATACAGCAAAGGAACCGCACGCGGGATTACTCAAAAAGATATTCAGATTGTTTTGGACGAAAACAACAGAATGGCGGGCGATGCGCTGCGCGTCCTCGGCGTGGCGTTCAAACCGTTTGAACACGACGACGCTAACCATGTCTCGCCTATTATTGAAAAGGAGATGATCTTTGCGGGCTTGGTAGCCATGATAGACCCGCCACGCGCAGAGGTAAGGGACGCCGTTGCCACCTGTCACCGCGCCGGCATAACGACCGTCATGATTACCGGCGACCACAAGAGCACCGCCGTGGCGATTGGCAAGGAACTGGGATTTATGCAGCACAATATGAAGGCGATTGATGGAACAGAATTAGATTCGCTTTCTGATGACGCATTGGAAAAAGAGGTGACGCAGACGGCCGTATATGCGCGGGTATCTGCAGAACACAAGCTCCGGATCGTAAAGGCATGGAAGAAGCGCGGCTCGGTTGTGGCAATGACGGGCGACGGCGTAAACGACGCCCCTGCGGTAAAGGAGGCAAGCATCGGCGTATCAATGGGTATTACCGGCACGGACGTCACAAAAGAGGCGTCTGATATGATCATTACTGACGACAACTTTGCCTCCATTGTCGCCGCTGTTGAGGAAGGAAGAGGCATTTACGACAACATTAAGAAATCCATCCATTACCTCCTCTCCTGCAATACCGGCGAAATATTGACGATGCTCCTGGCGTCTATTTTTAATCTTCCCATCCCGTTGTTTCCCATACAGATACTATGGATAAACATCGCCACGGACGGTCTGCCGGCGCTGGCGCTGGGAGTTGACACCGTAGACCCCGACATCATGAAACGCACGGCAAGAAGGTCAACGGAGCAAATCGTGGACAGAAAACTGGGCGCATTAATACTGTTCCAGGGTTTTCTCATAGCATGCTCTACCCTCTGCGCCTATTTGTTTGTGTTGTACTACACCAGTAGCTCCACACGGGGTTGTTTGCACTGGTTTACAAACGAGGTATTGCCATGCGCCCTGAGCGGGGACATTTTGCGGGCAAGGACGGTTGCCTTTTGCGTAATGGTTGTGTCCCAGTTGTTCCAGTCGTTTAACTGCCGGAATACGCGGCGTTCATTATTCGAGATCGGCGTTTTTACCAACAAAAAGCTCATCATGGCGGCCACGCTGTCCTTTGCCATGCAGGCGGCCATTGTTCATATACCCTATATTGAAAACATCTTCAAGGTGACGCCGTTGGGTCTGAAGGATTGGATGATTGTCTTTGGATTTTCCTCACTCATTTTTATCATAATGGAAATAATAAAGTGGTTCAGGAGGGGACGCGCCGTCCCCGCAGAGTTGCATACATCAGTTGAGGCAAATTAACCTTTACAAAGTGTAAATGATTTGATATTGTATCATACATACAACTTCCGTTCTTATTTTTTTGAATTTTTCCTGGAGTGATACGATGAAAAAAATACTATGTTCGGCGTCAGTTTTAGTTTTCACCCTGACGGTTGGTGGTTTTTCGCCTGTTATGCAGGTAAAGGCGTCAGAGGAAAAGACTGAGGCGCAAAAGCCCGCTACAAAAACCACTGCAAAGGATCGCGTTTGCGGCATGGAGGTGCAAAAAGACAAGGCGCTCAAGCTGGAGCACAATGGCAAGAACTATTTTTTCTGTTCCCAACAGTGCGTGGATACCTTTAACAAAGAACCTGCGAAATATCAAAAGAAGGAAAACAAGAACAAGGAGAACCCTGAGAAGAAATAAAAGCAGCATGATTACCGGAACTTAAATATTTATTTTCAATAAATTTATTTGACAATTTTGTTGGAAAAGGTTAAAAACATACGACATATATAGCGTATTTACTGGGGAAATTTTACTTCTTAAACTTTTTATGTTTTGAAAGGGGGTTGTAAACGCATGTTACAGAAAAGATTTTTGGGGGTAGTTGCAGCGGCGGTTACATCAGTCAGTTTATTGGTATGTGGTGGCGCTTTTACGTACGCTGAAGAGACTCAGCCACAGGAAGTACACAGGCACTCTGAAAAGGCGCTTGCTCCTGAGCATGCAACGGTTGAACAGCCCATGTGCCCACATTGCAAGGATGTGCGCGTGAGTCCTGAAAAAGGCAGAACGCTTGCCGCCCAGGTCATGGTATGCCCGGACTGTAAAAATGAGGTTGGCGAACTGGCTGTTCATCATTGTGACAAGTGCGGGAAAGACGTGTTGGCATGCGTGATGTGCCAGAAGGCGTCTGCAGAGTTAAAGGCAGCGACCAGGGAAGGCGAGTGCCCGAAATGCAAACAGGTACGCGTAAGAGGCGTCAAGGGAAAGACACTTGCAAGGTGGGAAATGAAGTGCCCGGATTGTAAGAAGAAATCGCATGAATGGCTTGTTCAGCACTGCGAGAGTTGTGATGTGGACTTCCTGGCTTGCCCGATTTGCAAGAAAGAGCAAAAGAAATAACCTTCATACTACAAGTGTTGCGATGTTAAATAACAGGGGAGAATGGGTATAAATTACCGATTCTCCCCTTTTTTATTGCCTTGTTCAAATTGCAAACTGAATGATCCATGTGCAACATGTGCAGGCGTGGTTGTGTAGGGTGGATTAAGCGAAGCGAATCCACCAATCTGATCTTAATGTGATGGTGGCGCCCCACCGAGTGATGCCTTATTCTTTTCAGCGTCGTATTTTTTAAATTCGTTGAATTCCGCATCAGCCTCGGCGCTCATGCCTTTCAACAGGTAGACAACGCCCAAATAGTTGTGCGCCGTGCCTAATTTAGGATCCAGTTCCAGCGCCGTTTTATGAGCGGCAATGGCCTCGTCCAGTTTCCTCTGCTTACAATAGGTTAATCCCAGTTCGTTATAGGCTGAGGCAAACTTAGAATTCAACGATATTGCCTTCTTTTGCATCTTGACCGCATCATCAAACTGTTCGTTTACGCGATAGACAACACCTAGGCTAAAATATATCATGGGGTCGTCCGGCTTTAAGGTTAATTCCCTCCGGTAAGTCTCTCCGGCCTTTGTGAATTTGCCCTGGGTATAATATGCCTTTCCAAGCTTTTCGTAGGCATTCGTCATGCCGGGTTCCAACTCGATGGCCTTTTCCCATGCGGCAATTGCTTCGTCAAAACCACCTTTTTTAATATGTTCCAACCCATAATTGTAATACTCTGTGGCCGACATTTTTTCGGGAAGTTTTACCTCTTTTTTTACTTCCTGCGCGGTCTCCGTCTCCCCGGTTGCGGCCTCATCAACTTTGGCTGTTCCTTCAGATAGCTCTTTTTTACCGCAGCCGTTCAGAGATGCAAGCAGGACGGCGCCGGTGATGGTTATAATAGCTAAGGTTTTTTCTGTTATCATCATTATCGTTTTATTCTCCAAGTGTTATACTGGTTATCACTAACGAGGCAATGCCTCAGACCAAAAAAATACAAGAGGTCAGACGTGCGAATCAAGACTTCTGGCTTCACGCATCTAAATCCACGCTCATTGCCGCTAAGACATGCGATTTGCCATGAAGGAGGCGATCTCTTTGAATATCGTCTTGTTTTCGACGGGGATTTCGTCAATGGTATTATATGATTGACGTATCAAATTATCCGCGTAGTCCTGGGCGTATTTTATAGCGTCGTACTTCTTATAGACGGCCAACGCCAATTGTATGTCATCGTCCGTTGTTTCATCCCTGGGCTTTAACATAATGTCTCGCAGGAGGTTCTTGTCGTCTGCGCAGGCGATCTGCAAGATATATGAGTACAAGAAACTTGCCTTGCCTTCTTTTATGTCGGAGCCGACTACGCCGCCGCGCCCCTTGCCATGCGTCAAGTCAATCAAATCGTCGCGAATCTGAAACGCCGGGCCCATGGTCTTTCCGAGCGTCCATATTTTTTCGACTACCTGATCTGAAATGCCTGACACGACCGCCCCGCCGACCATGCCGCATGCGAGATAATACCCGGTCTTGAGCTCCACCATCTTCATGTAGTCATCCACCGTATAGTTTTCCGATGCACGGGCGTTAATATCGAGCGCCTGACCTTCAACTGTTTTTTCATACGTCAGGGTGAGTATGCGCAGCAATTTTATCTTATCTTCCAGTGAAACCGGGCTTGCTAACGTGCTTTTGTATGCGCAGGCCAGAAGATAGTCGCCGGCGTTAATTGCGTTTGCAGTGCCGTATTTTACCCACACGGTGGGCTGGTCGCGCCGCATGGTGTCCCCGTCCTCAATATCGTCATGCATGAGAAACATATTGTGCATGACTTCCACAGCAAGGGCAAAATGCACGGCATTTTCCGGATTTCCGCCCAATGCCTCGCAGGTAATCAGGCATATCGCCGGCCTTACCCTTTTGCCGCCGGTGCGCATGTGGTGCCATATTGGCTCGCTCAGATAATCTTTTCTGTGAGGCGGGATGATGTCTCTTAAAAGCTCATCTATCTTTGCGCCATAAGTTTTAATTGATTCTTCTATGCCCATCGCTATGTTCCTTTATCCGTCTTGCGTTTTAGGATTGCACCCAAAATTGCGTATTCATCACGCCCGGGCAACCACCTACTCTCTCCCAAGGAATTCACCCGTTCTTGTATCCACCTTAATTGTCTCGCCTTTATTGATGAACAGCGGAACCTTCACGACAAGACCCGTCTCCATCTTTGCAGGTTTATACACATTTACCACGGTGTCACCTTTCATGCCAGGGTCTGTTTCAACGATTTTCAAAATCACCGACGTCGGGAGTTCCACGGAAAGCGCCTTGCCTTCGTAAAAGGCGATCTTTGCCTGACTGTTTAAGGTCATGTAAGGAATGGCGTCTTCAACGGCTTCCTTCGGCAATAATACTTGTTCATAATTTTCCGTGTCCATAAAACAATAATTCTCGCCGTCCTTGTACAGGTACTCCATTACGCGGTGTTCCAGGTAAATGTCTTCTATTTTATCCGTGGAACGGAAACGTTTCTGAACAATGCTCCCCTGTTTCATGCTTTTCAGTTTTGCCTGCACCATACCACGCCAGTTTCCAGGGGTTACGTGCTGATAATCAACCACCAGATACAACTCACCATCCAATTTTATAACCGTACCCCTTTTAATTTCTGTCGCGCTTAACAATTTAATAACTCCCCAATAAAATTTCCAAAAACATGCATATTATACGAATTCCGCCATCACCGTATCTGCGACGAATAGTCCCTTCTCCGTGAGTTTCAGCCTTTCATCTTCATAACTGACCAAGCCATCCTTTGATAAACCATGTATCTGCTCGCGGAATTGATCCTCGATATTGTAACCGAACCTCTCATAGAAATCAGTATTTGATATGCCACGACGAAGACGCAATGACATCACAACCGTTTCCGATGCGTATTGATTTAAAGCCAGATTTTCCCAAAAAGGTTTTGTCCGGGTATGCTTATTTATTCCGTCAATATATTTATCTATATCTTTCTCATTTGAAGTTCTTACGCCGTCAATAAAAGAAAATGCGCCTGCCCCCACACCCGCGTAACCAAGATTCTTCCAGTAAACGAGGTTATGGACGCATTCGCGTCCCTGTTTAGCAAAATTCGATATTTCGTAGTGATGGTAGCCGTTCTGAGCCAGGCAACGTATCGAGGTTTTATACATCTCCAGCGCTGTGTACTCATCTAATTCCTGAATAACTCCATTTTCCAGGTCTCCGGTAAGCGACGTTCCTTCCTCGTAGGTAAGGGCATACGTTGATATGTGCTCTGGATTCAATTCAAGCGCTGCCTGTAAGTCCCTTTCCCAGTCATCGGGGGATTGTCCCGGATGCCCAAATATTAAATCAATATTTATATTCCCGAAACCCGCCTCTCTCAGCGAAGTAAAGGCGTCTCTGGCGTCGTTGCCGGAATGAATACGCCCAAGAAAACTTAAGTGCCTCTCCTGAAATGACTGCACGCCCAGGCTGATGCGATTCACCATGTATTCCTTTAACAACCCGATCTTATGCCTTGTCAGCGTGCCTGGGTTTGCCTCAACGGTGAACTCCTGTATTCCGTAAGACGACACACGCCGGGTAACGGCGTGGAGCATCTTTTCAAACTGCGCCTCAGACAGTATGCTCGGCGTGCCTCCGCCAATATAAACTGTTTCAAATACATATCTGTCTCCTAATGCGCGCAACTCACTTTCAAGGGCGTCCATATAGCGGTTTATTGTATCTGATTCAGACACAATCGAATTGAAATCGCAGTAGCGACACTTTCTGGCGCAAAATGGAATGTGGATGTAAAGGGCATTGGGTATCATATCTTTAGGATATATAGTTAAAATAATCAAGGTATGTGTAGGGTGGATTAAGGCGTTGGTTTTTACGCCGAATCCACCAATACTATTTCCGGGAAAAGGTGGATTCGCTATCGCTTAATCCACCCTACCGCAAACCCGCTTAATTAAAATGAAACATCCATGAGTCAAAGACGCACAAAGGGACATGAAAAGGTTCAGGTTGCAAACCAGAACCCGCCGATTGCTTTTTGGAAAATGTAGCACCGATCCTTGTGGTCGGCATTGTGCGGGTGATAAACCACCCGCGCTACGGATTCCGTTTTATATTGATTACGGGGTTTTCAAAAAGCCAAATTGTTACAAAATAATTAAATCACGAGAACTTTACCCTTTTCCCCGTTTTTAGGGCTGTTGCGCCTGACTGCGCGGTGTTGGCAGCTTCTTTTTCTATAATATTTTTATAATAATTCAACCTGACGACAGGGTCTCTCAGTATGCCGTTAAATTGCTTTGCGAGGTCTTTGTATATGAGTTTAACAGGTATCTCCCTCACCCGCAAGCCAGACTTCCACGCCTGTAACCACAATTGCAGGGGCATTCCATAGCCATGCTCTGTCATGCGCAGCGGTCTCAATTTTCCAACCTTGTATGCCTTAAAACCGCAAAATGCATCCGTGATATTGAATCCCGTTATGCGGTTTACCATACCTGTAATCTCTTTGTTAATAAGGTACCGTTCCTGAGGAAATTCATTGCCTGTTTTAGCGCCAAAATAATACCTTGATCCGGAAAGAATATCGCAGTCGTAAAACGGTATCTCCTTCAAAAAGAGCGAAATCTCTTCCGGTTCGTGCTGGCCGTCTCCGTCAAGTGTTAACAAGTATTCGTATCCATTTTTAATCGAAAAAGCGAACGCGTCTATTATTGCCTTGCCATACCCAAGATTTCTCTGATGTGTGATTACGTGCACGCCTCCAAGATTTTTTAACTCTTTGTGAAGGCCATTGGTAGAACCATCATCTACGACTAAAACATCCAGACAAAAGCCATTGACTCTCTTGACGATGTCGCTCAGATCAGTTTCGTTAAATACCGGTATCGCAGCCAGGACTTTATTTGTCATAAATATTCGTTACCAGATGTTTTTCAGTACCCTAAACCAGTACAATTTTTGACTTGGCTATTATAGGAAAACATTTAATCACATAGCAAGTAAAAACCCCAGTAAGATGAACACTTTCATCGGCATTAAACTATTGACATCACTCACCGTACCTGATAAAATCATCACGGTTTTTATGGACTTGTCCCCCCTATGCGAAGATTATGCTAATGCCAGGCACGCCCCACATAACAAGTCGCAGTCAAAATCATTTTCCGGCTTACTACGGCGTCTATTTTTCATGGCAGGCATTTGTATTAAAAACATAGGTGTTTTTTATATGAGTTTTGGTTAATGAGGTAATCGTTGAGGATAAAAGTAGCTAAAACTGCGGGATTTTGTATGGGTGTCCGGCGCGCAATGGACATTCTCCTGGACGCCGCAAATGAAAAAAACGGTGATGGCAAGGTGTACACTGACGGGCCTCTGATCCACAATCCGCAAGTGCTTGAATACCTCGAAAAAAGAGGTATTCACGTTGTTAATGGGCAAACGGATCTTTCCAAAAGCACCGTGGTTATCAGGGCGCACGGGGTAACACCCAACCGCCGGAGTGAAATTGAGGAGCGCGGCGCAAAGGTCTGCGATGCCACCTGTCCTCACGTAATGAGAGTCCAGTCCATCATCAAAAAATATGCGGCGCAGGGATATTCGACGGTAATCGTGGGCGATAAAGGCCATGCGGAGGTTGTTGGTTTGCTTGGTTACGCTGAGGGAAGAGGCTACGTCATCCAGGAGCTGGACGACATTGAGCATCTCCCGCCGATGGACAAGGTGTGCGTAGTAGCCCAGACAACACAGGACAGACGCATGTTTAAGGAAGCCCTCGACAGGCTCAAAAAGCGTTATGCAAACTGCGAATCATTTGAAACTATTTGCAGTTCCACGTATAAACGACAGGATGAGGTCATCAGCCTCAGCAAGTCGGTTGACGCCATGGTGGTTGTTGGCGGGCGCGGGAGCGCCAATACCGCGCGGCTCGTTAAAATATGCGAGTCAGAGGGAACGCCGACGTTTCATGTTGAGACCGACGCAGAGTTGGACTGCTCCAGATTCAAAGACTTTGAAACTATCGGCGTAACGGCAGGGGCGTCTACTCCGAACTGGATGATTAAAAGGGTTGTTGAGAAGCTGCGGTCTTACAAGGTCAACAGGTACGAAAAAATATTATTTGGACTCAAAAGTGTCGCCAGTTTTTTCATTGGAAGCTGCACTTACGTTGGACTGGGAGCGGCAAGTCTGTGTTATGCAAGCACCGTGCTGCTTGGTTTTCAGCCCCGGTTGAGTTTCAGCCTGATTGCCGCGCTTTTCATATTTTCCATGCAGGTGCTGAACCACTTTGCCAATAAGGAAGCCGTGGCCCTCAATGAACCGGCAAAGGCAAAATTCTACGAAAGGAAGCAGCATCTCTTTGTAGGACTTGGCACCGCGGGCGCAGTGGCGTCCTTTATCCTCGGATTCATGCTCTGCAAGTCAATTTTCTTCTGCATCTTTCTGGCAAGCCTCTTTGGTATCTTTTACCGGTTGGAAATAATACCCAAAAGCCTTTCCAAAATCATTCGGTATCGAAGCTTGGAACAAATACCAGGTTCTAAAGAGATTTTTTATAGTATCGCATGGGCAGTTAGCACGTCGCTCATTCCCTTCCTTGGCACGACGAAAAGTTTTATCCCGTCCCTGGCCGTTGCCATTGCCTTTGCGTTCAGCATCGCTTTTATCAGGGCAGTAGTTCTGGATATCCGCGACATTCAGGGCGATCGCATCCTGGGAAAAGAAACCATTCCGATAGCCATTGGAAAAGAGCGGACAAAGAAGATTCTCATCGCCATTACTGCTTCTGTTGCCATCCTCTTATTCATGAGTTCGTTTCTTGGATGGACTAGCGCGCTGGGGTATTACTTGCTTCCCTGCGTTGCCTATGCGTGCGGCTACCAGTACTTGTTTCAAAAGCGTATCGTGTCAGAAGGTATATTACTCGAAACCATTGCTGATTTTAATTTTATCCTCGCAGGCATAATCGCCTTTGTGTGGAAATCCAGTAACTTTTAATGTGTATGGATGAATTATGAAAGAAGCCAAACAAGGAGTATTCGCCCAATTTAAGAAAGACGTCAGAAAAAGGATGCTAACGGGCTTGTTGCTTATACTGCCTGTGTATGTCACATTTTTTGTCGTAAAATTTCTCTTCGGATTCGTTGGGGGCACACTTGCGCCGGTTATTAAGAAGGTATTGCATTTGGGCGGGGTTGCCTTGCCAAAGTCTTCTCTCGATGAATTTATTATTACCTTCCTCGGCCTTATCCTTACCTTTATCTCGCTGTATTTTATCGGCATCTTTGCCGCCAATTTCGTTGGTAAGGCTATTATCACCTACTTTGAAAATCTTCTAACAAAGACACCCATCATTAAAAGCATATATTCTTCCGTAAAGCAAATAATTCACTCTATAAGCTTGCCAGGCAAGCAAGCCTTTAAACGTGTGGTGCTTGTTGATTTCCCAAAAGAAGGTACAAAATCCATCGGGTTCGTTACTGGCGCTACGAAATATAACAATGAAAAAGATTTTATAACCGTGTTTATTCCAACTACACCAAATCCAACAACGGGATTTATTATATTTACAACCGAAGACGATGTCCTGGATGCTAATCTTACAGTAGAAGAGGCATTTAAGATACTCTTTTCAGGAGGAGTGCTGACACCCAACTGTCTTTTTGCTACGGCTAAAGCGACACCTACAAATACATCTCAAGAAAAATAAATGTTTGTTTTTAAGGTAGTTCATCCTTGGTCAACTAGATATAAATTCTTATCGGGAGTGCATGTCGGCTGGTGTCGGCGACGGACTTCAAATCCGGTCTGTCCCGCTAATAGCGGGATAGGTGGGTTCGATTCCCACACGCTCCCGCCATTCAACTGTTACGGGGTAATGACTTACGACTTTTGACGCACACAAAATACCGTCACCAATGTGTCACCAGGTTTAAAAAAATGGCATTAATTTTTGTATTTATACAGATTTAAATAAGCGGCTTCGTGTAACGCAGTTCGCTTTATTGAGTTGTTAGAAATTTATTTTAATATCACCAATGAAAATATTCTTGCCTTGCATCTGTTGTGGTAATATTTTGAATTCAGCTCTCTCATTACCATTAAATTGTTTCTTCGGTAATTTTACCTTGTGTAAAATATTGGAGTATTATATCGGTTGTTTATTTTCCTTCAACATTTGGCAAGACAATGGCTATAAGATCTGGACGCTTGGTCATCATAATTGTTGTCCCATCTCCTCTTTAATCAAAATCTCCTTCGGCTTAAGATCGTAGAATTTATAGACAAGCCAGTAAATTTGCTTTTCTAAATCATATACTTTGGCTTGTTTATCAGGGGTTTCAAGATAATCTCCGTCTTTCGTAATTGCAAAGATGTGCCTTGAACCTTTCCCATCAAAAATAATTTGTTAATTGAAGAGATTCGAACTCCTAAACCCTCTTTATTTCAAACATAGTATTATTATCTTTGTAGAGAGAAAATGTCTATGAATGAACAAAATTCGTCAGGTTCCCACCTCGCATCTTCCATTTAAGGTGCTCGAACTTAAAATATTTCTTTGTGTTTAGTCTTTATAATTATGTATACTACTGATAAGAGATTCAGATTTTCAAATACCTTTTTGCTCAATAAATATGAAAATTGACCTTACAAATTTTTCAATAGTGGTACTTGCTCAAGCACATAATCCAAGTATATTGAATCCCGATTTTTTAATAACTAATAAGATTGTAGATGCTAGTTTTACACCGAAAGACGTTTATTGTACACCACCGATATCTCAAGTTTCCTTCGATGAAGGTATTTCTATTATAGCTGAATTTGAAAGACTTCAATTTATAGATCATGTCTCAGAACGAATACCTCATAAATCTCAAATAGCAGAAATTGCTACAAGGTATATAAGCGTCTTACCACATGTTCGGTATACGGCAGCCGGTATTAACTTTATTGGACACTATCTGTGGGAAAACACAAACAGTGCAAGCTCCTTCATTTCAAACAAATTTATTAGAGAAGTCCCTTGTCTTTCATCAGGAGATGGACTTACTAACGTTGGATTGAAATTTATTTATTTGTTTGGTAAAACAAAATGTACTATATCTATAGAATCAACCGAAATGATTAAAGAAGAAAATAAAAGGATTCCTGTTATTCTTATAAATGCAAATTATAATCTAGATGTAAAAGACAATAACATTCAAGAAATTAAATCTTTCATTTCTAATTGGAAAACACAAAATGAACGGTTTACCAACTTCCTAGAAAAAGCCTTTCCAAGGGATTAAATATGCCTACCACTAAATTAAGAGACACAAACGATATAACTAAAGATGCGATTTATAGGGTGTGGGAAAAAAATCTTACTTTTGGGGATACCTCGAATACCTTACCAAAAATTGAAACATCTAATTATTATATTTCTATCACACCAACTTCTTTACTAATTAACATGGATAAAATTTCCAAAACTGCTGAGATATGGAATGTTCTTAATAGAAATATAAACACTTTGATCTGTGATACAAGCCTGTCAACAACTCAGAAATATAAACTGGACGTTCCTCCACTATTGTTTCTTTTAGATAAAAAAACAATTGACTTTTGTAACCAAAGAAACATTCTTTCCGAAGCTATGATTTACCACAAATTAATTTATGAAACTTTTCAGAATATTAAAGATATAAAAATAACCCTTCAATTGGATTACGAAATAGACAATCTTAAGATGGTGAGATTTGATGTGAAAATACGTGACGAGATAGATAACATTCTCAGGAAAGAGGATAAATTTTACGAAAATATTCGTAAATTAATTTCAATTGATTCAATGATGAACTTTGTTTTAACAACTCAGGTTGTTTAATGGATGGAAAAGATTTTTTAGATGTATCAAAGAGACTCTGTGAATCAGATTATGAGGCTGATAGAAGAACCTCGGTAAGCAGGGCTTATTATGCTTTTTTTAACCATATAAAGGCCCTTCTTAAAGCAAAAATTTCCTTACCTGATAGTGCAGAAGCTCATGAAAAAATGCGTCAATATTTGCATAATTCTGGAATGGAAGAAGCAAAAGACATTGCAAATAATTTAAGTACCCTTAGAACAAAAAGAAACGAAGCAGATTATAATATGTCATCAATTGGTTTTGATAAAAACAATTGTGTATTATCATATAAAAGGGCAGAATTGAATATTCATAAGTTCAGTAAAATTGATCATAAAAGCCTTATTGCAGGAATTAAAGAATACCAGGCAAAGATACGTGGTTAAAGAGGTATTTTTACATCGAACAATGATTATGCTTACCATACCTATCTTAGCGTCTTGTTTTCCACTCAACAATTTTTATTTCCTCTTCTGTTAGTTCATACAGCCTATAAACTATTTCATCTATTAACTCATCAGTCGCTTTAATTCTGGCTTTCAATGGTTCGAGGATTGACATGCTTACGGAAAGTCAATTTCATAATCACAGCCCCCCTCACAGCATTGTTGATTTATAGATTTATACATTGCTTGTGCATAGACGGGCCAACGTTAAGGATAACCTGCTTTTATGGATCACTGTGGAATAAAAGTTAGGTTCATCATTTTTTATCATATTTTGACATTTTTTCGTTTTTCATAAGTGTCTGGAAGCGTGTCTTTTATGACTGTAATGATTTGCAGTAGAATAACTTACGATACAAATTCATTTCCTGCTGATTCCTGTGGAGTCCTGTCTGTTTCCCTGGAGTCGGTCACGATTTGGTCACGGTGAAAAGCATTGGAACGTATAGGCAAGAGCCTTAAGCAATTTAAGAACGCTGTCAGGTACGGCAAAAGTAATACATAAAACTCTAACATATACAAACATTTGAGGTATCGTATTATCAACCTTGATATTCATTAATCCTTACCAATGTCTCAAAACTCATATTTACCATTACCGCATTGTGTGGAATTAAAACATATTTCCAGGGTTTCCCTCTATTGGGAATGGTAAAATCAGTAGCATACTTACAATATTCTAAGGCTGCCTGCGCTTTTTCCTGAACATCTGCCGATTCTATATCCATCTCTTTCTTCGTTTCTATAAGATAAATAGCATCTTTTGTTTCCACTACAAAATCAGGGTTGTATTGCCGCGAATTGTGCTTCCAGTATATGTGGAATTGGTTAGATGCAGGTCTTAGCCACTTAAGAACTGCTCTGTCCTGCTCTAATATAACAACAAAGTCTTTTTCAGTTTTAGAATCGAACTTATACAGATTATGATATGCCTTTCTAAAACCACTAAATACCTTGTTGGGAATGGTATTGGTTGGAGTGATTGTCTCTGTAAAATGATGGATACTGTCTTTCGTATATTTAAAATAATTGTGTTCTTCAATCCTTGTAAAAGGCTTTACCATTGGTTTTTCATAGCTTGGCGCTTCAAAGTAAAAATGTTGCATTAACTGTGAATAAATATACCCTCCAATCTCTTTTTTATTATACTGAACGACATTCATCAATTTATCATCATCAAGGTACGTCCTGAATTTCTCAATTGCCTGACGGGTTAATCTAAAAAGCAATTCAGATTGTTCGTCATAATCTATTTCAGAGTAATTAATGAGTTCATTAACAATTATATTTTCTGGACTGTCATGTATGCCTCTGCCCTTCCCGCTTATAATATCAACACTGTTTTCCTGTTCACGAAGCTTTTTTATCAGAATTTCTTCCGATACCGGTTGGTAATTGAGATTCCTGGTATCAAGGTCAAAATCCTTAAAGCCTGACCTTACTTCATTGCTTTGCTGAATAGTAATTCTTGGAATTTCTATAATATTCTGCACAAAATCATGTACTACCGATTCATAGGCATCCTCAACTTCTTTTATCATTTCTGCGGCAAATAACCTTTTCTGTGGTGAACTGAAAATATTTTGTTTTATCTTTTCTACTGCTATTTGCTTGATTTCTGACTTAGTCAATTCATTAACGTTAGTCACCGCATTATTGAGTTCTGGAAGTGTTGAAAGGATCGTCTTTCTGAGTTCCAAGTTAATCTGAGCTTTTTGCTGGCTTTCAGGTTCAGCAATAAGCTTAATCTTTTTTTGTTCTTCCTCAAATTTTTGTTCAATACTTGAAACAGATGTGATGACTTCTTTCTGCTCGTTCAATTCCTGCACATCAATCACTATGAT
>Ga0082335_1004650_pt1 | contig 20244 bp, 21 predicted proteins | sample Subgrocontami58m_FD_72375 | JGI IMG/M metagenome (GOLD analysis project Ga0082335, IMG submission 72375) | Subsurface groundwater microbial communities from S. Glens Falls, New York, USA - GMW37 contaminated, 5.8 m (SPADES assembly) (version 2) ... | reverse complement strand
CCGTTATCTCCGGGAAGGCGAGAAAGTCTTGCTGGGTAAAGGGCGTGGTGGCAAGAGATATAGTAATTTAACAATCAACCAGGAGAAAGAGCTTCTCGACTCTTTTTTAGAAAAGGCTAAATCCGGTGGAGTTCTGGTAGTCAGCGAGATAAAAATCGCTTATGAGAAACTTTTTGACAAGAAGGTGCCCAAATCCACTATTTACCGGATGCTGGCTCGACATGGCTGGCGTAAGATCGCCCCTCGTTCGAAGCATTCGCGTACTGACTTTGCCGCTCAGGAGGAATTTAAAAAAAACTCCCTGCCCTCGTCCAAGAAGAAGTAAAATGCCAGGCAGCGCAAGGTAAAAAGGTGCGGTTGATGTTTCAGGATGAAGGCCGGTTTGGCCGAATCAGCGATCCGCGGCGGTGTTGGGCACCTTCGGGCCTGAGACCTGATGTCCCGACGCAAGTCGTAAGGGAGTATACCTATGCCTTTGCAGCGGTAAGCCCGCATGACGGGACAATGGATTCTTTGATCCTGCCGGAGGTAAATGCCTGCATGATGTCGATGTTCCTGGAGGAAGTAGCTACTCGTCATCCTGATGATTTGATTCTCATGCTTATGGATCAGGCCCGTTGGCACAAGGCCCAAGAATTGAAAATTCCTCAAAATATGAGGTTGGTTTGGTTGCCCGCTTACAGTCCACAATGCAATCCTGTGGAACATATCTGGGATGAGATACGCGAGAAGTGGTTTGCGAACAAGGTGTTTGATAGTATGGATGCAGTTGAGGACATACTAATGGACGCTTTGGTGACACTGGAAAATGACAAGAAAAAAATCGCCGGGATAGCTGGCTTCGACTGGATTATTAGTGTTCCTTTTGAATGCAACTTAGTATGAATAGTGGTTTGTGGATTTTCAGGAAGATGCTTGTTCGAGTTTCCTGTAGATAGCCGTTCTCACGGCATCATACTGTGGCGGGACTTCTACAGGAAGATTTGCAAAGCGTGGGGTTACTTCTTCCAGCCTATTTTCATGATAGTTTATCTTAAATTCAGGGAATTTTAAACCATGCGCAGTAGAAATGACAACAACCCTTTCCTGAGGCTTTATCTCTTTCTTATCCAGCAATTTTATTAGCACAGCAAGGGCTACTCCTGTGTGTGGACAACTGAACAGCCCTGTTTTATCCGCCTGCGCAGAAGCATTCGCAAGTTCGTCCTCCGTTGCCTGCTCTACAATACCATTGAACTCTTTCAAAACCTTGATCGCCTTCTTATAACTGACAGGGTCACCTATCTGAATGGCGTTGGCGAGAGTCTTCTGTGCCTTCACAGGTTTAAATTCTTTAAAACCATTCAAATAACTAAGGTAAAGAGGATTTGCCTTTGCGGCCTGCGCACAAACGATACGAGGCAGTTTGTTTATCAAGCCTAATTCCTTCATCATAAGAAATCCTTTTCCTAAAGCAGCAGTGTTGCCCAAGTTTCCTCCGGGCACAATCACGACGTCAGGCACCTCCCAATCAAACTGCTGGACTATTTCTATACTTACCGTCTTTTGCCCTTCAATGCGGAGAGAATTCATGGAGTTGGCCAGGTAGATATTGTTTTTACTGCAAATCTCTCTTACCAGCTTCATGCATCCATCGAAATCCGTATCGAGAGACAAAGTGAGAGCGCCGTTTGCGATGGGCTGGATGAGTTGAGCGTGAGACACCTTGTTCTTTGGCAGAAACACAATTGCCAGAATACCCGCAGCAGCACAATACGACGCTAAGGCAGCTGAGGTATCTCCGGTAGAAGCACAGGCAACCGCGGGAATATTCTTGCCTTCGGCAATCATCTGCTTGACCATAGAGACCAGCACGGTCATCCCCAGGTCTTTAAAAGAGCCTGTATGGGCATTTCCACACTGTTTGATCCATAAGTCTTCGAGTCCAATTTCCTTCCCTAGTCGTTCGGCCCAGAAGAGGTTGCTTCCACCTTCATATAAGGAAACGATGTTCGCATTATCAACTTTGGGACAAACCCACTCCTTCTTGCCCCAGACAGCACTTCCAAAAGGCCACTTGGAACGCCTATAGCGCTCGTCAAAGAGCTTCTTCCAATGTTCAGGAGTGTGCCTGCGAAGTTTATCTGTATCATGTTTGACCTCCAGGAGGTCACCGCACTTTTTACATTGGTAAATGACCTCGTTCAGTTCATACTTCTCATCGCAGCCTGATATACACTGAAACCATGCCCGATATGGCATTGCCTATTTCCCCTTCTCAAAACTCACATTAAACTTATATTAAGGAATTTCTATGTAGGGGTTGAAAATCTTCAACCCCTACTGTTACCATTCAACCCTGATTGCTGAAAGCTGACCGCTGAATAATTGCGTTTTTATTATAGGCAGGGAGACTTATAATTACAAGTAAAATGTGCCTGCTATTGACATTGAAAGTATTTTAATTTTGACAAAAATGATAGTATTTTGATAAGATTCTGAACACTATGTATTTACAAAATATTTTATCAAAAATTTGCTCATATCTTCCTAAAGTAGATGGGCAATCTATCCGGCAGGAGTTCAAACATGCCTTTAGTGTTGGAACGTCTCACGAAAATAAAACATTGAGCGAAAAGGAGCTCGCCGTTCTTTTGAAGCTGGTGGCTGTAATCCAAAAAAGAAAACTTACGCTCCCGGCTACGATGTTTCTTGAATGTGCGCACCCGCTCAATTATATTGGAAGCCAGATGATGGTTTTCTTCAGGCCGTTTTTAACCTTTTTCTTTACACCCACAGATTATGACATATTTCAAGGTATACTTGAAAGGCGGGAAGGTATTAAAATGATTATCGAGGAGTTAGAAAAGATAGATACTCACCGCAGAGACGCAAAGGACGCAGAGAAGGAATAATGGCGTTTAGGGGTAACAAAGCCCGTATCGTAAAGGAAGTGTCACCTGTTGTGTGACGAGTGGAGCGTGTCGCATCACTTGTCACTTGAAACAGGCATTTTAGTCGTTACCGCTTTTTATAAACTTTGCGCTCTTTGCGCCTCTGCGGTGAACCATTACATTGAAAGAGGATCACAACATTGAACGTTATTATTGCCACTGACTGTGGTAGTACCACGACCAAGGCCATCCTGATCGAAAAGAAGGATGGGGTATACCGCCAAACTTTTCGGGGAGAATCGCCTACCACGGTAGAAGCGCCGTTTGAGGATGTTACCCGCGGTGTACTCAATGCATTTGCGGAGGTGGAAGAACTTTCTGGTCGAAAGATTTTGGACGGAGAAAAGATTATTACACCCGCACAGGGAAACATTGGGGTGGACATCTACGTCTCCACGAGCAGCGCCGGTGGCGGGCTGCAGATGATGGTGGCAGGCGCCGTAAAGACCATGACGGCAGAAAGCGCCCAGCGTGCAGCGCTCGGGGCGGGTGCGATTGTTATGGACGTCATTGCATCCAACGACCAGCGTCTTCCGCATGAAAAGATCGATCGTATCCGGCATCTGAGACCTGATATGATCCTCCTTTCCGGCGGTACAGATGGTGGCACCGTTACCCATGTGGTAGAACTTGCCGAGTATATCTCTGCTGCTAATCCAAAACCGCGACTCGGTATGACATTTCAACTGCCCGTTATTTATGCAGGCAATAAAGAAGCCCGCGAAAAAGTTAAAGAAATTTTAACCAAAAAAACCTCCCTCAGCATTACGGAAAATATTCGCCCCACGCTTGAACGGGAAAACCTCTTTCCGGCTCGTCAGGAAATCCAGAAACTCTTTCTCGAACACGTCATGGCTCAGGCTCCCGGTTATAAAAAACTCATGTCGTGGACAGGGGCGCCTATCATGCCAACTCCAGGCGCAGTTGGCCTCATCATGCAGACGATCGCCAGAAAAAACAACATCAACGTAGTAGGTGTGGATATCGGCGGGGCTACTACGGACGTCTTTTCTGTATACGGAGAAATCTTTAACCGCACTGTCAGCGCCAATCTTGGGATGAGTTACAGTATTTCTAATGTGCTGGCCGAGGCCGGGCTTGAGAATATCTTGAGATGGGTGCCATTCGATATCGATGAATCCGACCTCAGAAACAGGATCAAAAACAAGATGATCCGTCCCACGACAATACCGCAGACACTGGAAGAGTTGAAGATCGAGCAGGCTATATCACGCGAAGCGCTCAGTGTATCTTTCGAACAGCACAAATCCCTGGCAGTTGGGCTCAAAGGGGTACAGCGGGAACGTGACATCTCCGAAGCATTTAAGCAAGAGGTTACCGGAGAAACACTCGTAGATATGTTAAAGCTGGACCTGCTGGTGGGCAGTGGCGGCGTGCTCTCCCACGCACCGCGCAGGTCGCAGGCTATGCTCATGATGATCGATGCCTTCCAGCCTGAGGGTATCACAAGGATCGCCGTTGATAGTATCTTCATGATGCCGCACCTGGGTGTTCTTTCGACGGTGAATGAACAGGCCGCCACAGAGGTTTTCGAGAGAGATTGCCTGATACATCTGGGCACGTGCGTCTCTCTCGTTAAAGGTAGTGTTGGAAAACTTCAGGAAAAATGTATCTCCTATAAAATAGCGATGCCCGATGGTAAAAGGATAGAAGAATCACTTCCATATGGGGAGTTACGTGTCCATCCGCTCGGTATCGATCAAACAGCGGAAATCGAGGTTTTACCCGCAAAAAATTTTGATGTTGGTGCGGGAAAAGGAAAACCCATTATCAAGAAAATTTTTGGGGGTGTTGTGGGTATAGTCATTGATACCCGCGGGAAACCCATCACACTTGCAAAAGATAAGGCATCGCGGGTAGAACAACTCCAGCGATGGGCTAAGGCAATTGATGCATATCCAGAATGAAAAACTTACAGAAGTTGGAAAGATGAGAGGTTGGGAGGTTGGGAAGTCTGGATATTCTCAACTTCACATCTTCTTAACCTCTCAACTTCTCCTGAGTAATTTTTAGTGCCTGATAGTAAAATAAACTGTAGAATTAAATTACAACTAGAGGTTTAAATACATGACTCACGCTTATACACCAGGTTTACGCATAGCTGAAAAGACAAAGGTCACGAGCCAGCGCGTTCTGCCCCTGTTAGGAGATGTTATCGTTAAAAAAGGCGATGTCCTGAAGGCAGAGGACGTTGTGGCAAACACGCATCTGCCAGGCAAGGTACACGCCATCAATGCCGTGAATCGTTTGGGTATCCAACCCAAAGACCTCCGTGAATACATGCTGAAAAAGGAAGGCGACCCTGTCCAGAAGGACGAACCCATCGCAGAGACCAAACCCTGGGTCAAGATGTTAAAGGCCATCTTGCATTCACCCATCACCGGTACGATTGAAAGCATATCGACAGTAACAGGTCAAGTCCTTTTGAGAGAACCTCCAAAACCAATCCAGGTACATGCACATATAGATGGAGCGGTGATAGAAGTTATGGAAAAAGAGGGTGTGGTTATGGAGACAACGGCCACCTTTATCCAGGGTATCTTTGGCGTGGGCGGTGAGACCGTGGGTGAACTCGCTATTGCTGTAAATAAGCCTGACGACATACTCACGGCAGACCGTATCCTGCCGGCGCACAAAGACAAGATAATTGTGGGTGGCTCCTTTATCCAGCATGACGTTATCGATAAGGCAAAAAAGGTGGGCGTCAGAGGCATCATTGTTGGGGGGTTCGATGACGAAGACCTCAAGAAACTTCTTGGGTATGACCTGGGAGTAGCCATTACAGGCTCGGAGGAAATCGGCATTACCCTCGTTATTACCGAAGGCTTCGGCAAGATACCGATGGCGCAAAGGACATTCGAACTTTTAAAATCCCGCACAGGCGCTAAGACTTCGATTAACGGCGCTACCCAGATTCGGGCGGGTGTGGTAAGACCCGAAATCATTATTCCGCATAATTCTACAGGCAAGACATCTGGAGAAGAATTGGATAAGCCCATAGACAGAGGCATGGAAATTGGAGATCAGGTAAGGATCATTCGTGTACCCTACTTTGGAAAGATTGGCAAAATCAAGTCACTCCCTTTTTCCCCTCAAAAGATAGAAACAGAGGCCACCGTGCGCATCCTCGAGGTCGAATTTCCCGATGGTTCCACTGCTGTCGTCCCGCGTACAAATATCGAGATGATTGAAGCTTGATAAACAAGCTACATAAAATAGCAAAATGAAAGAGCAAAAGTAGGATGGGTTCGCCCTCAGACTTAACCCATCATTAATTATCTTGTTTAAAATTCCTACAAAAGCACAAAAAGCCCACGATGAATATTTCCCTCCAATTACCTTTACAAGCAAAGAAATGTAAATAAGTCACACTAATGGATTCCGGAATGGATCAGTTGTATATGCCATAATCATCACTACTTATCTCCTGCATACGTGTAGATAATTATCCTTAAGGAAGACTCTTAATAACGAGGCATATTATTTGCGTAAATTATCTATGTTAAGGAAATTAAATATTGCCACAAAGTCACTAAGGCACTAAGTTTTTCTTTGTGACGTGGTGTCTCTGTGGCGTAAAAAGTCGCCAAAAGCAGTCTAATTAATTCAGGAGAATATCCATGCACTTTCGGTTGAAAATATATATTTGCGTGTCTTTTCTTGCCCTCCTCGGTGTGTCTGGTTGTTATACGCCTCCTACTCCCAAACCATTGACTACAGTGAAACCTCCCGAAAGTATAATGCCTACTGCGAAACCCCGTAAAAAAGCGGAACCTTATATCGCAAGCCAACTGGATCACTATTTTGTGCGAGACTGGAGGTACATTGTTGTTCATCATAGCGCCACATCGTCCGGTAGTGCCGCCGAATTTGACAGATATCACAGAAGAAAAAAGGGATGGGAGAATGGACTGGGATATCATTTTGTGATAGGGAATGGAAACGGTGCCCCTGATGGAAAGATTGAGATTGGTAATAGATGGTTAGATCAGATAGATGGCGCCCATGCCGGTGTTGAGGAATACAATCATTATGGCATAGGAATATGCCTTGTGGGAAACTTTAACCAATCTCAGCCAACGGCGGCTCAAATGGCTTCGCTTTCGGTATTGGTAGAATATTTACAGAATAGATGTCATATCACCTCCGAAAACGTAATCATGCACAGGCATTGCAGGCAGACGGATTGTCCCGGACGGAATTTCCCCTATTATAAATTACTTGCCAATACCAGTCGTTTTTGAACTAAGAGACGAAAATACATGTAGCAATCATTGCATATCTGGCCATCCCTATAGTTAGCATATTATGCTCCCTTTGATTATTTGTAAAGCATTTTCAAATTGTCTGGCATTTTAAGTATATATAACGTATTATATTTTTTATCGTTTTTTAGAAGAGCGTTCCGTATAGTCTGGCGTCAGACGAAATCAGTATACTTACATTCATGAGAATGTAACAAAACAGGAGATTTGAATGAATATTTATGTGGGCAATTTGGCGCGTGAAGTAACCGAAGAGGACTTGCAAGAGGCTTTTAAAGGCTTCGGACAGGTCACGACGGCAACAATTATTAAAGATAAATTTACTGGCGAACCGAGGGGATTCGGATTTATTGAGATGCCTGGAAAGGCTGAAGCCCAGGCGGCAATTGCCGGCATGAACGGCAAGGAGTTGAAGGGACGGCCGCTGAACGTCAATGAAGCTCAACCGAAAACCGACCGCGGCGGAAGTGGCGGTGGTCGTGGCGGTGGCGGACGTGGCGGCGGTGGTGGACGTGGCGGTGGTGGATATGGCGGTGGCGGTGGTGGAGGACGTGGTGGAAGTGGTGGAGGCAGAGGAGAACGAGGAGGCAGACCGCGTTTCTAGGCGATGGTTTTATACGAGTCAGAGTTTCCAAGCGATAAACACATTTGAGAACGCAGGATTCACAGATAAAAATAATCTGTGAATCCTGTGCTTTTTCTGGATATTCTTAAAAATTGTAATCGGGTAAACTGCACCGCTTGGGAAAAAAGTTTTGTTGGGTTGAGGCATGTTCCATACGTCAACGACAAAATTGAAAGGGACGGCAACCACGAACAAGTCGGGATACCTTTTGTTTTACTTTGTAATAACCCACTCACCCCCTTTTTAGACAGCCTCAACTTTTGGTGAGTCTCGGAACATCAATGTCCTTTGATGAGCGCCATGGCCTCTGCGCGGGTTGCGGGGTTATCACGAAAGATACCACGCACCACAGATGTCTGTACCCGTGTGCCTGGTTTTTTAATGCCTCTCATGGTCATACAAAGATGTTCGGCTTCAATAATAGCAAGCACCCCTTTAGGCTTTAATGCCTTCATGATGGATTCTGCAATATCTGTGGTTAGTCTTTCCTGGACTTGCAGTCGCTTTGCCTCTATTTCAACAACCCTTGCCAGTTTACTGATCCCCGTTACCCGGTTCCCTTGTGGAATGTAAGCTACGTGCGCAACACCGCTAAAAGGGAGGAGGTGATGCTCACACATTGAATAAAAGGGGATGTCTTTTAAGAGTACAATTTCATCGTACTTTTCAGATTTTAATACCTTGATTTCCGTGTGCGAATCCTGCCCGATACCTGCAAATATCTCTTCGCACATATCGGCAACCCGTTCGGGCGTTTCCAAAAGGCCTTCGCGCTTAGGATCGTCACCGATACCCTCTAAAAACAAACGAACGGATTCTATAATCTTTTTTTTGTCTATCAAAATAAAACTCCTTTTTAAAATATCTCGTAAAATCCGAAACGAATACAAAAAATTCTTAACTGACATTTTCAAATTTTGGACTTCGTCGTGATGGTTCGACAAGCTCACCATGCACGGAACTGCACCCTGAGCCTGTCGAAGGGTCAGTCGAACGATTTCATTTTGAATTTCTCTTTAGGGCATTAGGCCATAATTTTTCAATATATTGACTAATTGGTTCTCATGTTCTTTCGTCATATCGCAGAGCGGTAAGCGCATCTCCCCGTTTATTCTCCCCAACAATTTCATAGCAGTTTTTACGGGAATCGGATTGGTTTCGATAAACATACCCTTGCACAGCGGAAAAAGTTTGTGGTGGCATTTCCTGGCCGCATCAAAATTACCATCCAGGCAATATTTGGTTAATGCGGCTGTATCCGCAGGGACAATATTTGCCACTACCGATATTACCCCTTTTCCACCTACTGACATAATAGGGAGGGTAAGCGAATCATCGCCGGAAAGGACGGTTATATTGCACAATTGTAATATCTGGGTCGTTTGGTCAATATTTCCGCTGGCCTCTTTTATCCCAATAATATTTTTAATCTCTGCAAGCTTTGCCACCGTCTCCGGTAAAATGGAAATACCCGTTCTGGACGGAACATTATATATTACAATCGGGATATCCACCTCTTCGGCAATTAACTTGTAATGCCGATAGAGTCCCTCCGGGGTAGGCTTATTGTAGTAAGGGGTAATAAGCAGGGCGCCGTCTGCCCCTACTTTTTTGGCATGTCTTGTTAAACGGATGGCCTCCGCTGTATTATTTGAGCCTGTTCCAGCCAGTACCTTTATCCTCCCGGCCACTATGCTGACAACCTCGCCGACCACTCGTTCGTGCTCTTCAAACGAAAGGGTGGCGGATTCACCAGTTGTACCACAAGGAACGATCCCGCTTGTTCCATTTTTTATGTGGAATTCGATGAGTTCTTTCTGCTTTTTATAGTCAACTTCTCCGTTTTTAAAGGGCGTTACTAATGCTACGAGGGAACCCGTAAACATATTTATTCTCCTTTTTGACCTTGAATATATTTTTGTAAGTTATGTTTGAAAATCAATTCCTTCATTTCCGAAACGGCCTTCTGGATGCCTACAAAGACCGCGCGTGACACAATGCTGTGCCCGATATGCAATTCCTCGACATCAAGGGATTCCACAAGCAATCCAACGTTCTGATACGTCAGGCCGTGTCCTGCGTTTACTTGTAATCCCAATTTTTGAGCCGCCTTTACGCCAGCCTGAAGCTTTTCAATTATTTTATTCCTGGCAGCCATATCTTTTGCATTCGCATAATTTCCCGTGTGCAATTCGATGTACTGTGCGCCAGCGTCCTTTGATGCGGCTATCTGATTTTCTTCCGGGTCGATGAAAAGACTGACCAGGATGCCGGCGTCTTTAAATCTTTTGACTGCATCCATAATTGTCTTTTTTTGAGATACAACGTCCAACCCGCCCTCTGTCGTAATCTCCTGCCTTTTTTCAGGCACAAGGGTAACCTGCTCCGGTTTTGTTTTCATCGCAATATCCACTATTTCCGGCGCTGTGGACATTTCGAGATTCAGCTTGGTAAATACCGTTTCTCTGAGCAGTCTGACATCACGATCCTGTATATGTCTTCGATCTTCCCTCAGGTGCACGGTAATAATATCTGCACCACCAAGAACTGCAAGCGAAGCTGCCGTCGCAGGGTCAGGTTCGAATGTCCTTCTGGCCTGTCGTATCGTGGCAATATGGTCTATATTTACACCTAACTGTATCATTTTACCCCCAAAGAACGCATTTTTTCGCGGATGTCTAAATGTACTTCAGGTAATTTATCAACAAGTTCCACATTTTTCGGTAAATTACATTTTATTGGTTGTTTATAAGGCCCCGGTGGTTTTAATGAGGTAACATCAATGTATAATACAACATCTTCAGTATTGAGCTTATCCAATACAAGTTTGGGACCTTTTACCTTTATACTGGCATATTCATCCTGGAGTTTGATCTCATAGGGATATTCTGCCAGTCTCATTACCTTGATCTTTATTTTCTCAAAGGATCGTGTTTCCTGTTGTTCCACGATTTGTATCCATACCCGCACGTCTTCGTTACAGGTAACCGGTACCGAAACGTTTTTATCACCTCTCTTAACGATTACTTTCTGGTCAATTCTAATCCTCCAGGGGAACGTACGGTTCTGGTCTACCGTGACTCCTCCGATATCAATTGGTACCGTATTGATAAAAGCAGCCTCTTTTAACATATTGAGAGGACCTATTACCTCTACTTCTCCTGGAAATACGAATTCATTTGCAATTGTATATCCAATGGCCGGCTCCCCTTTCTTTTGTAAATTGACCTTTAATTTTTTCTGCTGTAATTTACCGAGTAATACATCGACCTTGTCAGGATACACAGACATTAATTTAACGGCGCTTGGCAGGTCCATGTGTGCTCTAGTAATGGGGATTGTTTGTTTTACCTGATCTTCTATGCCTTCCGGCGACTCCTTGACGATATACCTCGCCTGGATTTTCTGGTCTTTTATCATACCTTCAACGCTTTCGATAATACTTTGCGGCCCTCGCAGATGTACGGTTATCTCCTCAGTACTCTGTTCAAGTACGGTAATACCTTCGGGAACAGAAACATTCAATTTGACCACTTCCGTTACATCTTCGGTCTGACGATTAATCGCATAAAGCCAGAGCGCAACCGCCATGACCAGGGCCATAAATTTTGTAAGGATATTGCCGGTAAATATTTCCTTGATCACACCTGTTGGCTCCTTGCGATACCAAATCTTTCTGTAGAAAGTTCATCGAGTATCTTTTTTAATCCTTTCTCATCGATGTCTCGATTCAACGCACCCTTAAACCCGGTTGAGATAGTGCCTGTTTCTTCTGATACAATAATAACGATAGCATCGGTTTCTTCTGTAAGTCCAATCCCTGCCCTGTGGCGAGTGCCAAGGCTCTTTGACAGCTCCGTATTCTCAGTAAGCGGGAGCAAACAACCCGCAGCAATCATTTTCTGCTCCTGAATAATAGCAGCCCCGTCATGCAAAGGGGAACCAGGACAGAATATGGTAGATATCAGTTCACTTGATACGTCAGCATTTAATCTCGTTCCTGTTTCTATAAAACTATCCAGACCAACCTCTCTCTCTATGGCTATTAACGCACCAATTTTATTTTTAGACAAAGTTACAATAGCTTTTATAATTTCATTAGTCACTTTGTATTCAGGCTTCAAAAACACCCGAAAGACAGGGTTTTGACCCAGCCTCAACAAGGCGCGTCGAAATTCGGGTTGAAAAAGAATAATTATCGGGATGATAAATACCGGTACAAACTCTGTTATCAACCAGTTTATTGTATGGAGTTGTAATTTTCGCACAAAGAACAGCACGCCTACGGAAATCAAGACTATAACGAACGCCAGTCCCCTTAAAATACTCGTCCCGCGGGTGCCCTGCATGATCCTTAATACAACATACACCACCATGAAAATAAGGAATATCTCACCCAGTGACCTGCCGAGCATCCAGGGACTTACATTTTCGAATAATTCAATAATTCTTCCAAACATTAGCTGTTCCCTATTGCATCACAAATCCTTACAATCTGGACGGCTTCGCGCACGTCATGAACCCGCACAATATGTGCGCCATTTATAACTGCAACAGCAAGGGTTGCAAGCGTTCCGTTCAAGCGTTCCTGAACTGAAAGCTTCAAAATAGCGCCAATAAACTTTTTTCGTGACGTACCAATGAGTATGGGAAATCCCATACTTTTAAACTCTCTCAACCTTTTTAGAATTTCCAGATTCTGATGCATTGTCTTACCGAAACCAATTCCTGGATCCATGATAATTTTATCTTCATCTATTCCGGCATTGATTGCGCGAGAAACGGATTTTTGCAGATATGATATTATTTCTGACATTACATTTTTACGAATCGGGTATTTTTGCATCGTCCTTGGTTTGCCTTTTTTGTGCATTATGACAACAGGCACTTTCGCCTCTGCGGCAACCTGTGCCATATGTTTATCCATAAGCAATCCGCCAATGTCATTTATAATAGAAGCCCCTGCATCAATGGCCTTTTCTGCGACTTTTGCTTTATAGGTGTCAACGGAAATAGGTTTCCTGGTCTGTTTCGATAATATTTTTATAAGAGGGATTACCCTTTTTAATTCTTCAGCCTCTGATATTGGATATGCGCCTGGTCTCGTAGATTCACCGCCGACATCAATGATATCAGCCCCTTCTTCTATCATTTTTAACGCATGATTAACGGCAAATTCCGTCGTATTATATCGTTTACCATCATAGAACGAATCCGGGGTTACGTTTAGTATCCCCATTACGTGTGTTCTCCTGCCAAGATGCAATTTACCATGTGGATACGCTACATCAAATAGTTCTCTTTTAAAATTATCATTTTGAATCTCACATTTTATTCCCTCTGAACAACTATACCCAACCACTCGAGGACTGTTTTCGACAACTTCTCGCATTGTCACCAATCCTCTTCCATCGCTTCCACAATACTTTGAGCCACTCTTACAAATGCTTCATTACTGGCAGAACTAAGCGTCTCATTTCTCCGAACAATAAATTCCGTGGGTTTTTTGATATTTTTCCGTTCAACAATTGTCCTTCCTGTTCGCTTATCAACCCATCGAATATCTACTCCAATGGAAACCCGGCTTTCAACGAGATTATCCTTCGTATCTTCAATGATTGCATTTTCATTGACGCTGGAAATCTTCCCAAACAAGATGGAATCGGCCTCATCTTTATCAACAATGCTAAGACGTGTCCTTAATAATATTTGGTCTCGTACGGCCTTGGTAAGATCAAATTCATATCCTCTGCGAAAGGTATTATTGTCAAAAATTGGCACATAAATACTCCGAACATTAGAACGGAGCAATGATTTAGAACTATAACCACAACTTCCCAGTGAAATAAAAAGTAATGACAAAACGATGTATGCAAGAGTTGTCGTGTATTTACAGTCCTGAATATGGGCTGATAGGTGTTTTAAAAAATATTTTTTCATGGTTGTTGCGCCTTTTCCATTTCTTATTTTATAGCCTCAATCATTCTCAGGAATTCTATTCTTTCGTTAGCCCGCTCCGCCCAGATGGTGCCGGGAAAATCACTCTTAACGTACTCAAAATACATAGCAGCGGCAGAAGGGGTTTTGCGTCTGAGATAAAACTCACCGATATTGAATTCCCGTTCTGCCTCAATAATCCTTATTTCTTCGATCCATCTCTTCGCATCCTCTGCATGGACACCCTTTGGATTCGATACTAAGTACTCCTCAAAACCCTCCCTCGCAGAGATCAGAAGACCGTAGTTTCGTTCCTGTTGCTTCTCGTGATACACCTTCGTAAGGGGTATCTGGTACTGAACGTAAGGAACCCATTCATTTTTTGGATAATTTTCCAAAAATTTCTCATACGCATCAAGGGCTTCTTCATATTGTTCAAGCTTAAAATAACAATCTGCTATTTTAACCTGTGCGTCAGGAGCAAGGTGACCCAGATGGTGCTTTTCTATGATCTTTTCGAAGACGCTTATAGCCGCTTGCTCATTGGTATCCATTTGGGCAATGCCAAGTTGATACTCTCTTTCCAGTATTTCCGTTGTCCTTTTTGTACCAGGATATTTTTGCAATGCCTTCTCGTATGCCTTTAAAGCCCTTTTGTAATCACCATTAAGAAAATATGCCCAACCGATATTTATTTGAGAAACTTCTGCATATTCAGAACGGGTATCTGTTTTGATAATCGATTCGAATTCCTTTATTGCATTAATATATTTTTGTTCCACAAGAAGAGATAACGCATATTTGTAACGTTGTTCCAGCGTAGTCACGGCAGTGGATGGGGTATCCATCCAACCCGTTTCCTTATTCCATACCCATTTAGCGTAGGAGGGCGTTGCTGCCATTATGCATACTATAAATAGTGCTGAAAGGGTATATTCTGTTTTTCTCATTGTATCCGTTCTCATGTGTTAAAGCTTGACGTATTTCCATGAGTTTAGTTTCTTGTTCAGTATTGAAGTGATATAATATCTCAGCATCTTTTCTATTTCAATACAAATAGGTAATTGTATTTTTACCCGTTCCAATCTTTGCACATTAAGCTCTGCTAATCGCCCTGCAATCAGTGCAGCGCCTGCTGGAATAATAATTCCATTCCTATACTTTACCTGACATGCCTTACACAACACACCGCCTTCTTTTGCATTAAAAAGCACTTTAGATATATGTTGAATACTTTTCTTGCAATTTACACAATGCCTCCACTCAGGTAAATAACCAAGAATATGCAGCATTTTTATCTCAAAAACCAATAATCGTATTGTGGCATCTGTATCTGTCGATATCCCCGTTAACGTGTTTAGGAAGATGTCAAAGAGTTGTTCACAAGGATCATTTTCCTCAGTGAACTCGTTTACAAGCTCGGCTGTATATGAAGCCTTATAGTATTTATCCAGATTACTTCGGAGTAGGGGATAGTTATCCTGTAAAATAGCCTCCGTAAGGGTATGGAGCTGAGTATGTTCTTTTTTAATAAAGAGAATCTGATAGTACGTTAAAAGGTCGACTGCTTTTGAACTGTGCCTTCCGGATGCGCGCTTAAACCCTTTAGCAATGGTATGTATCTTCCCGAAGTCACGGGTGTAAAAAGTAATTATTTGACTGGAATCACTATAATCTGTCCTTCCCAGTGCAATTGCCTCTGTTTTGAAGACAGACATATCATGTAAGAAAATATTGATTAATGAGGTACAGGGACACAAAACCCAAGACTCGACAACAGTTCTCCTTCTCTTTGATGCATTTTTTTTGCCGCACTTTTTTGCTCGTCATTATATCCGAACAGGTGTAATAATCCATGAACCAGGTAGAGTGCAATTTCTCCTTCAACCGCACAATCGTACTTTTGTGCTAATTTCTTAGCCATCTCAACAGAGATGATAATTTCACCCGTTAGAGTATTTCCGCGTAAAGCCCCCTTTTTTTCGGCTGTTTTTTTTGTCCTTTCTTGATCCCCTCCCTTAATTCCCCTTTTGTTACGGGGGGATGCAATTAGGTCAAGGTTATACGACGCTTTATCTTCATTGAGAGACGGTTCGTGGTAAGCAAAAGTAATCACATCGGTTGCATAATTATGTCCAAGAAAGGTTTTATTAATTTCTTTTATCCGTTTGTTATCGGTAAAAACGACGTTGAGTTCTGCATCTTTTTTTTCGGATTTTAGGACGCTTCTTACGATTTTTTTTATCCTGTTTTTATCAACTGGACAGAGTTTTTGCAGGTTTATAATTTCTAATTTCATCAAAATTTAACCACGGCGGGTTGTCCAAAAAGTTAGTACCATTGTCATTGCAAAGGAGGAACGACTGAAGCAATCCCTTGATTTTTAAAGGGTTTCAAAATAGATTGCTTCCCCTTCGCGATTCTCAGGGCTCCGGCTCACCACGCTCGCAATGACAGTTGAAAATTGAACTTTTTCGACATCTCCCTATTTCCCAACCCCCTATCTTCCCAATTTCCCATCTTCTCCGCGTTCTTTGCGGTGAATTATGACAAATTTCTGCACCGTTACAACTCATACGCATCGACAATATCCTGTACCAGCTTGTGGCGGACGATGTCTGCCTTGGTCAGGTACACAAAGGAAATATTATTGATGTTCATTAACCTTTCTTGTACGTCAATCAGGCCGGATATCTCTCCTGCTGATAAATCAACCTGTGTAATATCTCCCGTTACCACCACCCTTGATTTTATACCGAGTCTTGTTAAGAAAGTCTTCATTTGCTTTACCGTGCAGTTTTGCGCTTCATCCAGAATAATAAAGGCGTCATTCAAAGTCCTTCCACGCATATACGCAAGAGGGAGAATTTCTATCAGATCACTTTCAAGATATTTTTTTACGTGTGCAACATCCATCATGTCTGCTATGGCGTCGTAGAGCGGGCGCAGATACGGATTTACCTTTGCCTTGATGTCGCCCGGCAGATATCCAAGTTTTTCACCCGCTTCAACAGCCGGTCTTGCGAGTACAATCCTTCTGATACGACCGCTTTTAAGATACGAAAGCGCCATGGCAACGGCCAAATATGTCTTCCCCGTTCCTGCAGGACCTATACAAAAAACCAGATCGTTTTTTTTGATCGCTTCCAGGTATTTTGTTTGCCCGTCAGTCTTCGGTTTTATAAAAATGCCTTTTTGGAAGACATCGATAGCCTGGATGGATTCTTCCGTCGTTTCGTTCTTTGCATCGATAATGGCTTGCTCCACGTCTTCCAGGTCTAATCTTCCTGTAGAACGAACAATTTCCAGCAATTTGTTCAACACCTCCTTGCCGGTGTCTACCCGTTCTTTTTCCCCTTCCAGTTTTAGTAATCCATGCCGCGCTACTAATTGTATTTGGAAGGCGTCCCTGACAAGACGGAGGTGCCGGTCGTGGCTGCCATACAAAATAGACGCCTCTGTGTCGTTTTCAAGAATAACGGTGTTTTGATACGTTGGGAATTCTTGAAGATATTCTTTGTTCGCATGCAGTTTTTGGATTTTAGCTTTTTGGTTCATATTAAATGAATTTAAAAATAACTAAGGAATAATATGCAACCGGCATACTGATCAATAAACAATCTATAACGTCCAGTATCCCGCCAAAAGCGGGTACCAGGTTACTCGCATCCTTCACATTGGCATCCCTTTTCAGAAGCGATTCTGCCAGATCACCCAGCAATGCTGAAAAACCCACAATTATTCCAAACACGACCGACCACTTTAAACTGAATACCCTGGTCGCAGGAATCAGGCTGAAAATTACAGCAATTAGAACGCTAAATAAAAGAGAGAAACACGCCCCTTCGATCGTCTTGTTCGGGCTAATAACCTTTGCTAATTTGTGTTTGCCGTACTTGCGGCCTAATAAATAACCACCTATGTCTCCAAACTTGGATACTAACAAAACCATAACGAGTATACACACACCATTATGAAGGTAACGGAGAGTAACGGCAAAGCTTAAAAGAAAGAATATATAGAAAATTCCGAATACGGTTACCGATATGTTTTTTATGGCATCCTTTGTACCGCGCCTAAAGGCCTGGATTAGCAAGAGCCAGAAGATGAGTGCAAGAAAGGTTTCCTGTCTTAAAAAATGGTAATCTACCGAAAAATTCTTGCGTACGGTTAACCAATACGCCACAAACAGCCATACACCCGTAACAATACCAGATATGCGGAATGGAGCGAACCCGTTCTTGCCGACAATATTGTAAAACTCATATAAACCAATGATGCCGGCTAATATCGCCAAACATCCAAATCCTATATCCGTACCGATCACGGAATCAAGCGATAGAACGCCAAAGAACGCTGCGAACATAACAACGCCGAGTACGACTCTAGTTTGAAGTGTATTCACTCTCGTAATCCGCCAAAACGTCGTTCCCGACGCACATAATCTTTAAGCGCTTCTTCAAGATGCGCCTTTCTAAAGTCGGGCCAACAGACCGTAGTAACCCATATCTCTGTATACGAAATTTCCCATAAGAGGAAATTGCTTACCCGCATATCACCGCCTGTCCTTATGAGTAAGTCAGGATCGGACATATCACACATATACAAATGTTTTTTAAAGGTATCCTCCGTAATTTCATCCAAATTCATCTTTCCGTTTCTTACATTTTTAGCAATTTCTCTTGCCGCATCTACAATCTCAGTGCGCCCTCCATAATTGAGCGCAAGACAGAGTAACATCCCTGTATTATTTTTGCTCCCTTCCATAGTAATGGCAAGTTCTCTCTGCACGTCTTCCGGAAGTTCGCTAATTCTGCCAATCGCCGTCAGGCGGATATTATTATCGTCAATCTCTTTCCGTTCCTTGACCAGGAAATCCTTAAGGAGCTTCATCAATAAATTGATTTCTCGCTGCGGCCTTTTCCAATTTTCCTGAGAAAATGCATACAGCGTAAGCTGCTTCAGGTGTTTCTTTGCGCACTCACGCGTTATTTCACGGACGGATTCGGCGCCCTCTCTGTGTCCCCGGAATCTTGCAAATCCCCTGCGTCTTGCCCATCGTCCATTCCCATCCATAATAATCGCAATATGCGAAGGTATATGCCCCTTTTCACTCATACGAGACTCACAACCTGACCTCTATCAGGACCGACAGAAAGCATCTCTACTTTGACGCCAAGAATCTTTTCAAGCGTATCGATATAATTTCTCGCATGGAGAGGGATATCCTTCACATTGCGTATCCTGGAGGTATCCTTCTGCCAACCCGGCACTTCCTTATATACCGGCTGGCATCCAGGCCGCGCAGCTAAATCCATGGGGAATACATCGTACACCTTATCGTCGAATTTATACCCAACGCATATTTTTATCGTTTTTTGTTCATCCAGCACATCCAGTTTCGTCAGGACAGCGCCGTCCACACCGTTTATCATGATGGCATGCTTTACGGCGACTGCATCAAACCAGCCGCAGCGCCTGGGTCTTCCGGTGGTAGCGCCATACTCGCCCCCCCTTTTCCTTAAAAATTCACCCAGTTCATCATTCAGTTCTGTAGGAAATGGACCGCTGCCAACGCGGGTCGTATAGGATTTCATTATACCAAGTACTTTGTGAATGTGCCTGGGGGAAATACCCACCCCAATCGTAGCGCCGCCGGCAGTAACAGACGACGAAGTAATAAAGGGATATGTGCCAAAATCCACGTCAAGCATCGAACCCTGAGCGCCTTCGAATAATATCTTCTTTTTGCCTTTTATTGCCTCATCCATGAATACCACCGTGTTACACACGTAAGGCTTTATCTGCTCTGCATACCCGCAATACTCGTCATAAATATCCTTCCATGATAATTCATCGGCGTTAAACAAACGCACAAATATCTTATTTTTTTCCTCTACGTTTTTTTTAATTCTCTGTTTAAAGTACTCAGGATGAAAAAGGTCAGCTACCCGTATACCAGTGCGAGCCATCTTATCGGTATAACACGGGCCAATCCCCCTGCGGGTTGTGCCAATCTTTTCATCCCCTTTTTCAGATTCGGAAAGTTCGTCTAATTTTTTATGATAGGGAAATACAAGGTGTGCTATCTCGCTGATGCGGAGGTTGTCTCCAACTTCAATATTTTTCGTTCTTAACTCATCGATTTCTTCCAGTAACTGGCGAGGATCGAGGACTACTCCGCTGCCGATGACGCAGCATTTGTTTTTTCTGAGGATGCCTGAAGGAATGAGATGCAATACAAATTTTTCATTGTTTACGACGACCGTATGGCCTGCATTACTACCCCCCTGGTATCTGACAATTATATCGAACGATTCCGTGAGAATATCAACAATCTTGCCTTTGCCCTCGTCACCCCATTGCAAACCGACAAGGCAGGCATTCAAGCCCGTATTTGAATATTCCATAAAATTTGGCAAAACCCTCCGAATTCATTGAGAAATAAGCTTTTAGAAAATTA
>Ga0082335_1004648_pt1 | contig 20251 bp, 17 predicted proteins | sample Subgrocontami58m_FD_72375 | JGI IMG/M metagenome (GOLD analysis project Ga0082335, IMG submission 72375) | Subsurface groundwater microbial communities from S. Glens Falls, New York, USA - GMW37 contaminated, 5.8 m (SPADES assembly) (version 2) ... | reverse complement strand
GTATTTCTCAAGCCCCCTCGCCATCGCCTACCGACCAGGCAACCGCAATTCGCGGCGTGGCTGCAAAGATTGTTGAGAACATGGAAGCAAGTCTTTCGCTCCCAACGGCAACGTCGGTGCGAACGATTCCTGTGAAAGTGTTGGAAGAAAATCGCAGACTGCTCAATCAATATCTTGCGGTGCGAACGGGCGGAAAACTCTCGTTCACACACATCATCGCGTGGGCGTTAGTGAAGGCGTTAAGTGAACATCCGAACTTGAACGCAGCCTTCGCACGCATCGGCGGAGTGCCGCATAAAGCGGAGCGACCGCACGTCAACATCGGTCTCGCAGTCGATCTCACAAGAAAAGACGGAACACGATCCCTCGTCGTGCCGAACATAAAGAATTCCGAGGCGATGGACTTCGCTCAGTTCGTCGCTGCGTATGATGACATCATAAAGAAATCACGTACCAATGCTCTCGATCCTTCCGACTTTCAAGGAACATCCATCACACTGACAAATCCCGGAACAGTGGGAACGGTCGCTTCGATTCCTCGCTTGATGCCTGGACAGGGTGCGATTATTGCGACGGGCGCAATCAATCATCCAGCGGAGAATCATGGCATGTCGCTCGAAGCACTGTCGGCGCTCGGCATCAGCAAAGTGATGACGATGACGTGCACGTATGATCACCGCGTTATTCAGGGGGCTGAATCGGGACAATTTCTCGCGACTGTACATGCGTTGTTGTTGGGCGAAGAGAAGTTTTATGATTCGCTGTTTGCCGATCTGAAAATCCCGTATGAGCCTGCTCGTTGGCAGACGGATCAACATCCGATGATTGCGGGTGCGAGCCAAACGGAAGCATACATCGAAAAGCAATCCCGTGTTCTTCAGCTCATCAACGCGTACCGCGTGCGCGGGCATTTACTTGCGCATCTCGACCCGCTTGTCAACGAGCCGCACCATCACCCTGAACTCGATCCCGGTTATTACGGACTGACGATTTGGGATTTGGACCGCGAGTTTATTACAGGGGGACTTGGCGGTAAACCCCGTGCAACGCTCAGAGAAATTCTCGACATCTTACGCGAAACCTACTGCGGCACTATCGGCGTCGAGTATATGAACATTCAAGACCCGGTGCAGAAGTCATGGCTGCAAGAGCGGATGGAGCCTGTACGCAACCAGCATCCAATCACCAACGACTTGAAAAAGCAAGTCCTCAAGAAGTTGACTGCTGCGGACGGATTGGAAAAATTCCTTCACACAAAATTCATCGGCCACAAACGCTTCTCGCTCGAAGGCGCGGAAACAACGATGGCAATTCTCGATGTGTTGTTGGATGAAGCAGCCGACGCCAGCATCGAGGAAGTTGTCATCGGCATGGCGCATCGCGGAAGACTGAACGTTCTTGTAAATACAATCGGCAAGTCGGTCGCGAAACTCTTTTCCGAATTTGAAGGCTACGTTGACCCGGGCAGTACGCAAGGCTCCGGCGATGTAAAATACCACCTCGGCGCAACGGGTCATCATCGCACGCCGAACGGAAAAGAAATTACTGTTTCGGTTGCGCCGAACCCGAGCCATCTCGAAGCGGTCAACTCCGTTGTTGAAGGCATCGTGCGCGCAAAGCAGGACCGGCATGGCGACAAAGAACATCAAAGCGTTATCCCAATCCTCATTCATGGTGACGCTGCATTTGCAGGACAGGGAACAATTGCGGAAACGCTCAATCTCTCACAACTCCACGGCTACAAAACGGGCGGCACGCTTCATCTGATCATCAACAATCAAATCGGATTTACTACATCGCCCGATGATGCACGCTCGACGCCGTACTGCACGGATGTCGCAAAGATGGTACAAGCGCCAATCTTTCACGTGAACGGCGACGACCCCGAAGCGTGCGTTCGTGTTGCATGGCTTGCACTTGAGTATCGCCGGGCGTTTAAGAAAGATGTTGTGATTGATATGTTCTGCTACCGCCGCCATGGACACAACGAAGGTGATGAGCCGAGTTACACACAACCGTTGCTCTACAAAAAAATCAAGCAGCAACCGTCTGTCCGCCAATTGTATGCCGAGCGATTGGTGCGGCAGAGGCTTATCCTGCAAGATGAGCTTGATACGATCAACGAAGAGTCGAAGCAACGCTACGAGCGGGCGTTCGAAGCATCGCAGAAACGCGAGATGCACTTCAAACCGGATGTTCCTCTTGCGGTTGAGCCGGAAGAAATCGCAAAGGTACAGCCGCACAGCGATACTGCTGTACGTCTTGAAACGCTGCACGAGGTGACACGTGCACTCACAACACTTCCGCAAGGGTTCACCATCAATCCGAAGCTTCAACGAATCCTTGATGAGCGCGCATTACTGAGGGAAGGCGACACAAAAATCGACTGGTCATTCGCCGAAGCTCTCGCGTTCGGTTCGCTGGTCATTGAAGGAACGCCGGTTCGTTTAAGCGGACAAGATAGCGGACGGGGAACGTTCAGTCAGCGCCACGTCGTGTTGTATGATGCGAACAGTGGACACGAATATGTTCCTCTCAATCATATCCATGAAGGACAAGCACCGTTTGCTGTCTACGATAGTTTGTTGTCGGAAGCTGCAGTGCTTGGCTTCGAGTTTGGCTACAGCGTTGCCGATCCGCTCGCGCTCGTGTTGTGGGAAGCGCAGTTCGGCGATTTCGCCAACGGCGCGCAAGTCATCATCGACCAATTCCTTGCCGGCTCGGAAGCAAAGTGGCAGGAACCCTGCGACCTAGTTCTTCTTCTACCGCATGGATACGAAGGACAAGGTCCCGAACATTCAAGTGCACGGCTTGAACGCTTCTTGCAGCTTTGTGCAGAAGAGAACATGCAAGTCGTGAACGTTACAACGCCCGCGCAATACTTCCACGTGTTGCGACGACAAATGCGCGACAACCGCCGTAAGCCGCTCATTATCATGACGCCGAAGAGTTTGCTGCGACATCCGAAGGTGATTTCTTCACAGAATGATTTCGTGAACGGAAAATTCCGTGAGGTGATTGACGATGCAGCAATAAGAAATCCTGCCGCAGTAAAGCGTATCGTCTTCTGCAGCGGCAAAGTGTATTACGATTTGTTGGCGGAACAGGCATTGCATCCAACGAACGCAATTGCAATCGTCCGGCTCGAACAATTCTATCCGTTCGCATCCGACCAAGTTGATGCAATGCTCAAGAAGTATTACCAGGCGAAAGAAATCATCTGGGCACAAGAAGAGCCGAAGAATATGGGGGCGTGGACGTTTGTTCAATCGTACCTCACGGAGTTGTTACAGAATGGTCAGCGGCTTATCTATGCAGGAAGAAAAGCAAGCGCTGCGACGGCGACTGGCTCGCTCAAAGTTCATCAGGCGGAACAGGATGCGTTGGTAAAGGCGGCGCTAACGGTGTAGGGCAGAGCATCTTAAGAAAGCGGTTCTCAGAATGACTTTCTGGTTCAACGCCGAGGAGGTCGGTATCCGAAGAAGTTTGTCCGGGGGCGCGATTGAGATTCTTTTCTGTGGATTAATCGGTAAGTTGGCTCACGCATCAACACGAATCCGAGTGAACGCCAGAACGAGCCATCGCATTGTCCACCCCGCCTTTGCTCCTGCTAAGAAGGAAAACCCAAGAGCCGAGCCAAGATGGATTGATTTTCCTCCTTTCGTTACGTAAGATGGATATACACTGAACTATCCTAAACGCACAACATCTCTTCGAACAAGATGAGCTTCGATCCAAGCAAACAATTCCGATGCACGATCATCCGAAGCAAATCCATCTCTCAAATGGATGATTATCTTCCAATCTATGCAAGAATTCTGGATGACGTTTGTCCCATTCCGACTGATAGCTTTCCAGACGCATTTGACAGTAGATTCGCGAGGTTGAGCCACAAAGAAGGCAAGACAGCATGGAACCACAGGACTGAAAATGCTGGTAAGCTTCTTGGAATGTACTATGAAAAGGATGGCGTAATCCATATCACGCAGAGAACAAGGGTCTTTCTTGAAACAAACGATCAACCGGCGTTTTTCAAAAGCGTTTGCTTCAAGTTCCAGCAGCCGAATGGTTCGCAAAAAATTCAGACAATCAAGGAGAAAGTCAGGCATAAGATTCGTTTCAAACCGTACCACTTTGTCATTAAGCTGCTGAAGTTGGCTTCCGAAAACAACGTGGTACTCACCAAGGATGAAATCGCGTATTATGTTTTGAACTGTCTTGAAACACTGCAGGGGAAAATCTCGCCGCAGACTGCATTTGACAGAATCAAGAAAGACAGAGAAACAAACTCTCACAAAGAACGGGGTTTCATCAATGAAGATGTGAAAACTCAATTTGTCCTCTTGGAACTTGCAAACTTGGTAAGAATAAGAGACAAATCAATCATTCTAAATCGAAAGGAAGCACAAACAATCAATCTCTTTGAGGAAGAGTTGAAGGCAACGTTACGCTTTGATGTTACCGTCTTTGATCTCTCAGCCAAATATGCACAAAAGACAATTTCTTTGGCTTGGCAAGAATACTATGCAAGTATTTCTAATTTTGAGTTCTCTAGATTCTACACAACTCTGGATGCCCTTGACATTCCATTCTATACAGACTTGGAGTTGCGAGAACCGCTAGGAAGAAAATCGCCACTACCCCAAAACCAGTCTAAGGTTCAGGCATGATCTCATCTGAAATAACCGAAAAAGTCATTGAGGATATTCTGTGTATAGATAAATCTATCCTGGCAAATGTTCTTTCCGTTAAACAAGGTGACTTGAGCCCGATAGCAAGGCAGAAAAGACTTGATCAGAAAAGAATTCTAGACTTGCTATACCTCTATCAAAACGAATTACTACTGATAGAGTTGAAAGCCGTCGCGTTTTACGATGATATCATAGATCAAATAAATGATTACCACAATGAACTCATCAAACTTCAGAATCAATCAAGATTGATTAAAACAAGGATCAATAAGATCGTCCTTGTCCCTGAAGCGAAGGCACAGGATTTCCAGAAGTGTCAGCTCCACGACATAAGACTTGTAAGATTCGATCTTGAAGAAATTCTGACACAGTATTATGCGAATTTCAAAGAGCTTTCAGCCTTTCTGAGAATACAGCCGGGAAATTGGGGAGTTACGAGATTGTACCTTCTTAGGAATACGATCTACTTCGTCAAAAGGGGGATGGGAATAAATGAGATCGCCGCGACGGAAAATCTTTCGGTAAAGACGATACGAAATAGGCTATCAGTGGCACAACTACTTGGAATAATCGAAAAGGGGGCTCAAAAATTCGAGTTCACTAGGATCGGAGATCGCATACTTGAAGCTGACAAAAAGAATATAGATGAAGGGTTCTGTGCCGAACAATTTGAGATCATCTCGGATTTTGTAATGGAGAATCCATTTTTTTCACAGATCACGTTCAGCATTATGTCTGTGGTAGACACAGTTTTCATTTTGTCGAAAGCGGAGTATCCTGTACCATACAAGGTGTTCCAAGACTTTTTTGTGCGCTCACTTGGGAAAGACAGGACATGGACGAAACCCAGAGCCCAATTGACAGGAACATATCACTTTGCCAATTACGCAGAAGAGTTGGGCTTTATACAAAGAGTGGGCAAGCATGTTTTCCTAACTCCGAAAGGGATTAAAGCAATTCTAATCTTTCAGCTCAACCGTTCAATAAAGCTTATCAACTCGAGAAACTAAATAACTACTTGTATCCCTTCACGTTTACCAGCATTTGCACTACTTTCGAAAGTCAAGATCGCTCCCCCTCAGAAGCAATGTTCGGGACAAACAGAACGGTCAAGGACATCCAAGATTTTCTACTCGTATGTTTTTCATCCATTATCCGCCGTGCATCTAACGCAGACAATGAGTCACAAAAAACGTACGTTTCTCATACCAAAGTAAAAAGACCCGAAGAGGTCTACTCATTATTTTTCCCCCAACTCGAGTACTTCATTGAAAGAATCGCGTGGTTTAGTCAAACGATCAAACCTGAACTTAAAGCGCAGATTGTGTGTAACACCAGTCCAGCTTCATTAAAAGATTCATTAGTAGAAGAGTCTATGGATTTGGCAATCACTTCTCCCCCGTATATCAAAGCCATCGATTACATCTACAATCAAATGGTCGAACTCTTTTGGATTGGTGACATCTTTCAGTTGCAAACTCAGGCGAATCAAAATTCTAAGAAGAAGGAGTATATTGGAACCAAGCATGTGCACAAGACCGAGTTTGAACACTATACGCCTTACGAAACTTCCGTAGGGATTTACAAGCTCGACAAAAAACTAAAGCACATCTTTGATACCGATCGAAAGAACGGACACAAGCACTCATTTGTGACCTTCAGATATTTTATGGAGATGGATAATCATTTTGCACAAATGGCAAAGTGCCTCACAAGAGGAACGCCATATGTGATGGTTGTTGGGGACAGTTCAGTTAGCAACACCTATTTCGACACAGCCGATTTCTTGATACAACTTGCCGAACGGAATGGGTTCAAATGTAAAAATAAATGGGGATACAAAATCAAAAACCGTTACATGCGATTCGATCGAAAGGGCAGAGGAGGGATCATTGAAACGGATTGGGTACTTGATTTGGTTCGCAAATAGTCAGGACGGGTTCTTCTCCCCCGAAAACCGTGGCTCAGAATGACAACAATCAGACTTCCCGAATCATTCGTCAAACACCTTACTCAGATTGCCGAGCAGCACGGCATCCCTCTCGACAAGCTTGTTGAGAGGGCGGTAATGAATTACTTCTCCGAAGAATACTTCAGAGAGCGAACGAAGAATGCCAGTCGAGAGAAGTTCTTGGCGGTTTTGAACAAAGTGCCGGATGTAGAGCCGCCCGAGTATGACAAGCTTTAGAATTGGCTCCCAAACACGTACATTGAGTAGGAGCGAGTTGTTCTCGTTCCTACTTTTGTTTTGAAGGAAACATTGAATGTCTGCGCAAACCGTCCGTCCGTTTGAAACGGAACTTCCATTTCAAGTAAAGTCGTACGACGTTGACTACGTCGGCTACGTTCACAACACCGTGTACATCCGCTGGCTGGAAGATTTGCGCATCGCAATGCTTGCGCCCCATTACTCGCTTGAGCGTTGCGTGAAAGAGGGCATCTCTCCTATTATTCTCAAAACCTGCATCGAATATAAAAAGCCGATGAAGCTGTTCGACACATTCACCGGGAAAGTCTGGGTGAGTAAGCTCGAAGGCGTCCGATGGACTGTGTCGCACGAACTTGTTCACAACGGCGCAATAGTTGCAACGGCTGAGCAATTCGGTATCTTCATCAATCTTCAAACGCGTCGCCCAATCCAGATTCCAGAAGAACTTGCAAAGAAGTTCCGTGCCCATCAACAACAAATCGCTCAGCGTTGATGACGCCGCTCGTCCAAACGGTTGACGACATTTTCTCCGAGTCGGGAGCACTTTCTCGCCTTCAGCAATTCGAATATCGTCCGCAGCAACGAACGATGGCTGTGGCAATTGCGGGAGCGTTGGAAGCGCGCAAGCATCTTATCGTTGAAGCGCCGACGGGTGTCGGCAAGTCGTTGGCGTATCTCGTTCCCGCGATCCTCTATGCGCGGAGCGAGAAGCGCAAGGCGATCATCTCGACCCACACAAAAAACCTTCAAGAACAGCTCTTCCGAAAGGATATTACCATCGCGCAAGGCGTACTCGGCAACAAAGAAGTTCATGCTGTTGTGCTTAAAGGAAGAAAAAACTATCTCTGCACAACGCGCCTGCAGCGGGCAATGTCTTCGACCGGCTCGCTCTTCAACGACGAAGAGCAGGAACAGCTTCAACGCATCTACGAATGGTCTCAGCATACGGTTGATGGCGACGTCGAGAATCTCGGCTTTACGCCAAACGCGAATGTGTGGGATATGGTCTGCTCGGAGAAAGGCGTATGCAGCTCTGCCGCTTGCGGCTTCATGTGTTTCTTTCAGAAAACGAAAGAGCGGGTCCGCTCAGCCAATGTTGTCATCATGAACCACGCGCTCTTTTTCACGCTTATGGCGCTGCAGGAAACGGAAGAACAGTTTATTTTTCCCAACGACTTTATCATCTTCGACGAAGCGCATACGCTGGAAGCCGTTGCGGGATTGGGAATCGGGAAGAACATTTCCCGTTACCAAGTTCTCTCGGCAATCCATAGACTTTACAATCAAAAGACAAAGAAAGGATTGTTTGCAAAACAGAAGAAGGCTTTACGAGCATTGTGTGAAGAAACGGAAGATGCTGCGATTGAATTCTTTGAGTCAATCCGAAGCGCTGTTCTCTCGCAAGATTCATCTGGCTCACCATCAAAAGAAATCCGCGTTCGGCGCCCATACATCGTTCACGATACGCTCACAGGCGCTTTGACTCGATTAGAAAAAGAAGCCGAGAAGATCGAAAAGACACTCAAAAGCAAAGCTGAGCAGAATGAAGCCGGCGCGGCGAGAAGATACTTGTGGGAAGCGCACGTGTTGGTCAGCGAGTTTCTGGAACAACCCGAATTTGATTTCACTTATTGGGTGGAACATGGCAGCGGGAGAAATGCAAATGTTACGCTTTGCGCGTCGCCAACAAACATTGCCGAAGCTCTCGGACCAAAAATCTTCCGCAACGGAACATCCGTTATCATGACGAGTGCGACGCTTGCCGTGAACAACTCGCTCGATTACTTTCGGCGCCGCATCGGCGGAGTTGGCGTTGACGGCATTATCCTCGACTCGCCGTTCGATCACCATACACAAATGAGGCTTTGCATTGCCCGCGACATTCCCGAGCCGGACACCAATGGATTTGCCGATGCGTTGCCGCAATGGATCATGCGAAGCGTCGTTCGCTCAAAAGGAAAAGCGCTGGTTCTTTTTACAAGCACTGCGCTTATGCGCTCGGTCGCGCAGCAACTTGAAGATGAGTTTTCTCAACGCGGCATCAAGCTCCTCGTACAAGGTTTCGACCAACAACGACATGAGCTGTTGCAGGAATTTAAACGCGACATTCATTCTGTGTTATTCGGACTCGACAGCTTCTGGCAGGGTGTTGATGTGCCGGGTGAGGCACTCGAGCATGTCATCATCACGCGGCTTCCGTTCGCAGTTCCCAATCACCCCCTCATCGAAGCGAAACTCGAAACCATCACACAACGCGGCGGTAATTCATTCATGGAATACACGCTCCCTGAAGCCGTGCTGAAATTCCGTCAAGGAGTCGGAAGACTTCTTCGCTCACAATCCGACACGGGCATGGTGACAATTCTTGATTCACGAGTTTTGAAAAAACGCTACGGCAAAATCTTTCTCTCATCAATCCCACATTGCCCTGCAGAAATTCTCACAGCGGAAGGCGAATCCATTTTCGTCGAAACCGAAGATTGGTAACTCTAAGTTATTGTTCCTGCGTATCTTCTAAACACCCTAGTTTTCCTAAGAAAATTGCAATTTTTTCTTTGCATTTTCCTAAGAAATAGCTATCTTTTTCACGGATTTCTGAAATAACAACTTAGACGCACAAGCTTTCAGCAATACTTAAAACACATCCTTCAAACAACATCAAGGAGATCTATGGCAAAAGCAATGTCCAAGTCGGCAATCATGGCGCACTTTGCGGAGAAATTCGGAATGAAGCGCAAAGAAGTTGCCGCATTCTTCGACGAGCTTTCATCGCTCGCGTACAAGGAAGCAAAGAACCAATTCACCGTTCCGGGCATCGGCAAGTTGGTGATGGTTGACCGCGCAGCACGGATGGGACGCAATCCCGCCACCGGCGAGACGATTCAGATTCCGGCGAAGACCGTTGTGAAGTTCCGCGTTGCGAAGGCAGCAAAGGATGCAATCCTCGCGAGCAAGAACGAATAGTACACGCGAGCTGAAAAAGAGTTGTGCACAAAAAGTCCTGTCAGCAATGATGGGACTTTTTCTTTGCCTGTCCCCGCCGAGTTTCGTACATTGCAGGTGCAATGCGCAATCCATTTAGACTCATAAAGCATTTTACCGAAAACTTCGGGCTTGTCGAGCAGGCGCAGGTTGTCGCATCAACGGCGGTTATCGTTACAATGGCAACCATCGTTGCGGCGATTCTGCTCACGGGCGAAACGCTGCGATGGACCGATTTCATCAGCGTCCTCGCTGTCGGGCTTATCGGATTTTTTAGCGTTGTCTTTTCGTTGAACTATGCCCGTCAGCTTGATGAGCAGCGTCGGCAGCTTCTTGCCATCAGCACCATTGCTGCGGCAGTGAATCGATCCGTCGAGCTGGAACACGTTCTTCAATCGGCACTCGAGAAAGCAACCGAACTTCTCAATACCCGCTTCGGCTGGATTTATTTGCCCGATGGCGACGGCTTGGTGATGAAGAGTTCGAAAGGCACGTCAAAAGATTTTGTTCATCTCCCCACAAACGCTTCTGTCCCTGTTTCCATTTGGCTTCATCAGCCACGCGTACAGCGCGAGCGGCTTGTGGACGGCCTCGGTTATATTGATGATGAGCTGAAAGATCTCGGCATTCAGTTCTGGGCGTCCATTCCCCTTCGCTCGAAAGATGCTGTGCTTGGTGCGCTGGTTGTCGCGGGCGAAGAGTTCGATATGTTCAGCGCAAAGCAAGCGGAGTTAATGGAAGCCTTTGGCAACCAAATCAGCGTAGCATTGACCAACGCACAATTGTTCGACCGTGTGAAGCGTTCGGAACAATTGTATTTAGATCTGTTTGAGAACTCCCCCGACATTTATTTCAGCATCAGCCGCGACCACACGATTACCGGCTGCAATACCACGGGCGCCCGGATGCTTGGCTACGACAAGGACGAAATCATCGGCAGAAAGTTTGAGAGCTTCTTCGTTGCGGATTTACAGGCTACGCTGCAGGATATTCTCATCCGCATGTTCATCGAAGGCAGAGGCGTGAAAGACCTCGAGGAACAAATGGTGCGGAAGGATGGAAAACCCCTCTACGTCAATATAAACTCATCGCTCGTGTTCGACAACAACGGCTCCACTGTTCTTGCGCGCATTGTTGCCCGCGACATCTCGGAGCGCAAGAAAATGGAATCGGCAATTCTTCACGCGCAGAAAATTGACAGCATCGGCAATCTCGCAGGCGGCATTGCGCACGACTTCAACAACATTCTTGCAGCAATTCTCGGCTCGGCATCCATTATGCGGCGCCACATGGAGGAAGGGCATCACCTTGCAAAGTATGTACAGATTATTGAAGGCGCCGCACGACGCGGATCTTCTCTTACACGACAACTCCTGACGTTTGCGCGGAAAACGGAAAACATCGTCAAGCCGGTCGAGCTACATCCGCTCATCGAAGAAACTCTCATTCTGTTTGAACGAAGCGTAAGCAAAGAAATTGAAGTTGAAAAATATTTCACGGATGAGCAGGCAAACGTGAACGGCGACGAAGGACAGATCCAGCAAGCACTGCTCAACGTCTTGCTGAATTCACGCGACGCAATGCCGAACGGCGGCAAAGTCTTCATTCGCACGAGCAACACCATGGCGGACGCGCATACCATCAGCCAATTCTCTTCCGTAAAGCCCGGTCGCTTCGTCGCAATCACCATTACAGACACGGGCGTGGGTATGGATGAGAAAATGAAGTCGCGTGTGTTCGAGCCATGGTTCACAACGAAAGAATTCGGCACAGGACTTGGCCTTTCTGTCGTGTACGGCGTTGTGCAGAGTCACGGCGGCTTCATCAATCTCGAGAGCGAGATTGGGCGCGGCACATCGTTCACGATGTATCTTCCAAGCTCGGATGCAAAGGCGAAAGCCGCCGCACGAAAACGGCGTCAACGTCTGCCCCACGGCTCGGAAAACATTTTGATTATTGATGACGAAGTAAGCGTGTGTGAAATCGCGAAAGACATGCTTTCCAATCTTGGCTACACCGTCTCGTATGCCCATGACGGAAAAGCCGGCGTTGAAATGTACCGCACGCGCCGCGCATCCATTGACCTCGTGATGATGAATATGAACATGCCGCTGATGGGCGGACGCGAGACATTCCGTCAATTGAAGAACATTACCCCCGACCTTCCGATTTTGATTGTCACGGGACATGGCAGAGCAGTGGTGGATCAATCAGAATGGTCGTCGGAGATAAGCGGGTATTTGCAGAAACCGTTTCAGTTGGAAGACCTCGCAACAAAAGTCCGGCACGTGCTTGATAACCGCACGATGCCTGTCGTCACCTCTTGAACGCCTGAAACTCCCCTATGGATTCGTTTTTCTCTGAACTCAAAAGCGCCCGCGAGGCAAAAGGCATTTCCCTCGAAGAGATTTCCGACGCAACGCTCATTAATCTGAAAATATTGGAAGCGCTCGAGCGCGGCGATGTGAGCGTGGCGCCGCAAGCATATATTCGTGCGTTCATTCGAGAGTATGCTCAAGTTGTAGGTCTCGACGATACCGAGACTATGAAGAAGTACAATGCTTGGTTGAAGAGCAAAGAAGCAGCAGCAACAGAAGAGCAACCAAAGCCCGTCAAAGTTCAAGCTGCCAGGAAGAAAGAAACACCTCGCGATAAATTTCAGCGTCTCGTTCCAACATTTTTCAAAATTGGTCTGGCGATCATTGTTTTGGTGCTGGTAGATATTGTTTTATGGAGGGTGCTCGAGAAGGAACCAACACAGCTCGTGAAGGAAACTCCCTTTCGAGTGGTTGTGAAAGAGAACGAAGAACGGGCGGGCAGTACTGAAACTCAAACGAAACGTGAAATCGCTGCTTCTTCAACCCAAACCGGTCAAGCAACAAAAACTGATTCGCCCAAAACGAAGCGACCGGATAGTGCTCTCCCTTCAATCGTTCTCGACAAAGACAGTCTGACGCTCGTCGCTACGACAACCGACAGCGTGTGGCTGCAAATTGTCGTTGATGATGATCGACTCACAGAGCATTACCTGCTCCCAAAAACAACGTTCACATGGAAAGCGAAGAACGAATTCTGGATCTCGGCAATCGGAAATCCTGACGCAATCACGCTCACGCTCAATAATAAGCCGGTGACTGTTCCGGTGAGACGCGGATTTGTTACACGCGATCTGCGATTGACACGCGAATCTCTGATCAACAATTGAGCTTATGGCAAACGCCTCCGACAAAATCATTGCCCGCGTAGAAAAGCTTCGGAACGAGCTGCACGAGCACGACTACCGTTACTACGTTCTCGCCGAGCCGACAATTGCCGACGAAGCGTATGACAAGCTGATGAGCGAGCTGCAAGACCTTGAGCAGCAATATCCCGAGCTTCAATCTCCCTACTCTCCGACGCAACGCGTTGGCGGACAACCGACAAAGGTGTTTGGAACCGTCATGCACAATCCACCGATGTTGAGTCTGGCAAACTCATATTCCGAAGAAGAGATTCGTGAGTTTGATAAGCGTGTACGGAATATTTTAGAGGGAGAAGTGCCGCGTTACGCTGCAGAACTAAAGTTCGACGGAGTCGCACTGGCACTAAAGTATCGCAACGGCGTGTTTGTGCAAGGTGCAACCCGCGGCGACGGCACACAGGGTGATGACATCACTGCAAACTTGAAAACTGTGCGTTCCCTTCCTCTCCGCCTGCGAACAAAAGACCCCGCCTTGATGAACATCGAAGTGCGCGGTGAAGCGTTCATGCACAAAGATGATTTTGCGGAGATGAACAAGCAACGCGAAGAAGCGGGTGAGAAGTTGTTCATCAATCCCCGCAACTCAGCGGCAGGAACATTGAAGATGCAAGACCCGAAGATTGTTGCGTCACGTCCCATCAAAATGTTTGCGTACTTCCTCATTGGCCCCGGTGCAAAACTGGAGAGCCACTCAAAGAATCTCGAAACGCTTCGCTCGCTGGGACTTCCCGTCAACGAACATTGGCGAAAGTGCAAATCCATTGACGAAGTGATAGAGTTCTGGAAAGAATGGGAACCAAAGCGTGACTCGCTTCCATTCGATATTGATGGCACGGTCATCAAAGTTGATTCGCTTGAACAACAAATGAAACTCGGCAGCATTGCAAAGAGTCCGCGCTGGGCTATTGCATTCAAGTTTACATCGCGCAAAGCGGAAACTGTCCTTAACGACATCATACTTCAAGTTGGACGAGTCGGGACGATAACGCCTGTTGCCGACCTTCAGCCCGTGTTTGTAGGTGGAACGACGGTGAGCCGCGCGAGTTTGTACAACATGGATTATATCAACGACCTCGGCTTGCGCATCGGCGATACGGTGATTGTCGAAAAAGGTGGCGACGTTATTCCGAAAGTTTCTGAAGTCATCATGAGCAAGCGGCCGAAGGGGACGACGGCATACAAGATGGCTGCGAAATGTCCTGAGTGCAACTCGCCGCTTTTCAAGCCCGAAGGCGAAGTGAATTACTATTGCGAGAACTCCGAATGTCCCGCGCAAGTGAAAGGCCGGCTCGAACATTTTGCAATGCGCGGCGCAATGGATATTGAAGGACTCGGTGAAGCGGTCGTAGAGCAGCTTGTGGGCTTAGGCTGGGTGAAGAATTGCGCCGACCTCTATTCTCTCCACAAACACCGCAAAGAGATGATTGAGCTTGATCGTTGGGGAGAAAAGAGCACGCAAAACCTTCTCGATGCGATTGAAGAAAGCAAGAAGCGTCCGTTCCCCCGCGTGTTGTTCGCGTTGGGCATTCGCCATGTTGGTCAAGGGGTTGCACAGCTTTTGACCGAGAATTTCCTTTCTATTGATAAGCTGCAAGCAGCAAACGAAGAAGATTTACAAACGACGAACGGCATTGGACCGCAGATTGCCGAGAGCGTTGTTCGGTTCTTCAAAGAGAAGCATAACCGCGACCTCATCAAACGATTGCAGGATGCCGGTCTCACACTCACAGCAACGACATCGAAGAAGAAAGGCAAGCTCAGCGGGCTGACATTTGTGTTGACAGGAACACTGCCGACTTATTCTCGTGAGGAAGCAAAGCAGTTGATCGAAAAGAACGGCGGCAAAGTTGCTTCGAGTGTAAGCAATAATGTGCAGTATGTGTTGGTTGGAGATGACGCAGGCTCGAAGTTAGACAAAGCGAAGAAGCTCGGCATCGTCACGATTTCAGAGGATGAATTAACGATGATGATTCAATAAATCCAACAGGAGACACGACATGGAATGGAAAGATATTCGCCAGCATTGCCCGGAGCAATGGGTGTTGTTTGAGGCGTTGGAGGCACACACTGAGGGAAATATGCGCATCGTTGACTCACTTGCTCTCATCAACACGTTCGCTGATTCCGTGACTGCTCTTCAAGCGTACAAACAACTCCATCGCGCATCACCTCTGCATGAATTGTATGTTGCGCACACAAGCCGGACGGATTTGGAGATAACGGAACGCGTGTTGGTCGGAATTCGAGCGGCATAATGGAGATTCGCCTCCACCGTATGGCGAGAGAACTGTCAGACTCGAGCATCTCATGCAAAGAATTCATGGCGTGGGTGGAACAGAGTTCGTCTTTATGAAAACGGTTGACGAAGTTACTGTTGGTGATTTGCGCGTTGCTAATTTTTTGATCGAGATTGGCGCAATGGATTATAGTTTTGAGATTGATGGAATTATAGGAATGAATTTTCTGTTGGATGTCGGTCCCATTAGCGACCTTGAGAATATGGAAATCCGTTCGGGGAGAAACCCGTAACCATGCTCGAATCCCTCCGCATGAAGATAGGCATGAAGCTGGCAGGAATGAGATTCCGCAAAGCGAAGGAATCCGTCATTTCATTCGCGAGCGCCGTCTCCGGTGCGCAGCGTGCGCTCGTGATCATGCCGCTGGATCGGCGCGAGCTTCTCTCTGCGATGAATGTTATCGAAATGTTGAAGCGAAAATTCAACGAAGAATACATCACCGTCGTTGGCGATGAGCGCGGCGTCGAGACGATACGCTTGATGCCGAAAAGCCATTTCGTGCAGATCAAAGAAACGGACGTGAACGCGTTCTATCATCCGCGTCCGGGATTTCTTTCGCTCATCAAGGATAAGAAATTCGACCTCGCAATCGATCTCAACCTTGATTTAGTTCTTCCCTCAGCCTATATTTGCAGAGAGAGCAACGCAACGGTACGCGTTGGTTTCAAAGGACCAGGCTCCGATAATTTCTACAATTTCCAAATCCAACCTGATCCAACTCAATCCAGAAAAGATATTTATGATCGCGCAGCAAAATGTCTTCACATGTTTTAGCCCAAACGTTTTAGAAGAGAGGTGGCGCTATGAATTTTGACGTCGAAAAAAACGGAACCTCAGTCACGCTGAAACTAAGAGAGCGCAAACTCGATTCCACAGTCTCGCCCGAGCTGAAGGGCGAGTTTCTCATCATCTGCAAACCGAAAGTGGAAACCCTGAATGTTGATCTCAGGGATGTCGAGTTTTGCGATAGCAGCGGGTTGAGTGCGTTGCTCATCGCCGACAGGAAAATGAAAGAGCATGGCGGCAAGGTCATTCTACGCAACGTGCACAAGAAAGTCGTCAGCCTTATTAAGATATCCATGCTCGACCGTGTGTTTGAAATCCACGAAACGCACCACGCAGTAAAGCACTGATTTTCCACATCGGCTCCTGAATGGGATTTACTACAGTCGACTACGTCATCGTTGTTGCGTATCTCATCGGCATGGCGGTGTTGGGTGTGGTCAGCGGCGGCAAGCAAACTTCCGCGCGCGATTATTTCCTCGGCAGTAAAGAAATCCCCTGGTGGGCGGTCTGCTTCGCAATTGTTGCGACGGAAACAAGCACGCTCACGTTCATCAGCATTCCCGGTCTTGCCTACACAACCAATCTCAATTTTCTTCAAGTAACGCTCGGCTATCTCCTCGGTCGCATTGTCATCAGCTACGTTCTTCTTCCCGCGTATGCAAAAGGAGAACTTGTCACAGCCTATCAGCTTCTCGCCCAGCGCTTCGGTCCGACGATGCGAAATCTCACGAGTGTCACGTTCATGTTCACCCGCGTGCTGGCTGATGGGGTCCGGCTCTTTGCAACGGCAATTCCGCTTGCAATTCTTCTCAAAGGCTGGCAATCGTTCACGGATGTTCCGAACGAGCAGGTCTATATTGTTTCGATTACAGTGATGGCGGCGATTACGCTTGTGTACACATTCATCGGCGGAGTGCGTGCAGTGATTTGGACTGATGTGGTGCAGATGTTCATTTATCTGGCTGGAGCTGTTGGAGCAATCTTTATCATCTCTCATGAATTACCGGCAGGCGGTTTCAACATTCCAGCGGAGAAACTTTCCTTTCTCAATGTTGGTTTCGGATTGAGTTGGGATGAGTTCTTCAAGTCGCCATACACACTTGTAGCGAGCCTGATTGGCGGAGCGTTTCTCTCGATGGCGTCGCACGGAACCGACCAGATTATTGTTCAGCGATTACTTACGGTGAAAACACTTGAAGGAAGTCGAAGAGCGTTGATTGGCAGCGGCGTTGTGGTGATCATCCAGTTTGCAATTTTTCTTGCGATTGGCTTGCTGCTCTACGCGTTTTACAATGCATCCTCCCTTTCGCAGCTCGGACTTCTGAAAGCAGACGAAATCTTTCCGAAGTTCATCATCGAAAAGATGCCGAGCGGGCTTTCAGGCATCATTATCGCCGGACTGCTTGCAGCGGCAATGTCCACGCTTTCCGGCTCGGTTAATTCTCTTGCTTCTGCAACGATGAACGACATTTACAAGCCGTATTTCGGCAGACAAAATTCTGATGCGCGAGATTTGTTTCTCTCGCGGTTATTCTCCCTTGTATGGTGCGTGGTGCTGGTGGGCGTTGCGATCTTTTTCATCTCCAACACGTCCAACGCGCTGGTCGAGCTTGCGCTCAGCATCGCGTCGGTGACGTACGGAGGACTGCTCGGCTCGTTCTTGCTCGGCGTGTTGTTCAAGAGAGTGAAGCAAATGGATGCGATGATTGGCTTCATCGCCGGTATAGCAACCATGGCGTTCGTCTTCTCGCAAACGAAGATTGCGTGGACGTGGTTTACGTTCATCGGCTGCGTGGTGACACTCGTCGCTGGAAATATTTCTTCTCTCATCAATACAAACCGACGAGGATGTTAAGAAATCTGCAACTTCAACAAGCACAGTTTATCCGGTCGCAAATTGTGACCACAGAATGAATCATCTCTGCATTCTTTCCAACCCTAAACCGCTTTAGCTTGTGACATTTTTTTCGTATCCTTTCAATACATGACGATGAATGGGTGAACAAAAAGAAAGGGGATCAGTCTGTGCATAGTAATACGCTGAAAATTGTTTTGTTGAGTGTCGCCGCTTTCCTTGCACTTTCTCAAGCGTCTGCAACGGAATGGGACATAACAGAGAGGCACCTCAGGAAACTTGAGAGTGAAATGCTCGCGGCACACGTCACGCTCGACTTTGCAACACTTGCCCACATGTATGCCGACGAATACACATACATCAGCAACGATGGAACGATGCTCACGAAGAGCCAAGTTGTGGAGATAGTGAAGATGGCATCGTTTCGTGTCGATTCGATTCCCGTGAGCAACTCGCGCGTACGCATGTACGGCACCACTGCCGTTATCACGGGCGTGCGCAAGTTCTACCGGGGAGGCAAACTGCTCGCCACAGCCCGCTACACAGAAGTGTGGGTGAACAGAAATAAACGCTGGCAGTGCGTTTCAGGTCAGCTTACTCCTATCCTGGAAAAGAAATGATTCGTGCAACAGTTATAGCGATTCTGTCTTTCTCAGCACCAACACTCTTGGCACAAGGTGTTGGCGTCGGAACTCGCATTGATCTCACGACAAAACTCAATCTCAACAACGGAACAACGGGACAGTTTGCTCAACTCTTCGTTCCTGATTATTTTGTCGTTCCTGCAGATGGCAATTTTACACTCGTCGTTCATCTCCACAGTGCATCGTGGGCAGCGGAGGATGAAGTCTACCGTTCACACGTCAATACAATTCTTTTCAACATTCATCTCGGCGGACTGTCGAGTCCGTACCAGTCGTGGTTCTCGAGCGCAGCAAACTTTCAGAAGATTCTTGATACAGTCGTTTCCGTCCTTCGAGCAAACAACATCATCGCCAATCCGCAGATTCGTCGTCTTATCGTAACTTCATTCAGCGCGGGCTACGCAGGCGTACGGGAGATTTTCAAATCGCCGACATACTACAACCGCATTAACGCTCTCACGCTTGCCGACGGCTTACATAGCAATTCCGACTCGGCAACGATGCGGATTCAAATGCAGGACTTCCTCCGCTTTGCCCGGGAAGCACGAGACCGTAGAAAAGTTTTTCTTCTTACACACTCAAGCATCCAGACAACCGGCTATGAGAACACAACCTCAACAGCAAACTACCTCATCACCAACATCGGCTCAACACGGCAACCTTTCTCTGCAGTCGATGAAATAGGAACACAATACTCACGCTGCGACACGGGGCATTTCCATCTGAAAGGATACTTCGGCGATACGGCAAACGACCACTTGAAACATTTGTACGGGATGTATCTGATGCTTGGACGAGCAGCGAGTTTGTTGGATTCTGTCGTTACGAATGTTGATGAAGAGAAGAAGCAGCCGGAAGGATTTCGGTTAGAGCAGAATTATCCCAATCCCTTCAATCCCACCACGCATTTCGGATTTCGGATTGCAGATTACGGATTTGTGTTATTCAAAATTTACGACACAACCGGTCGTGAGGTCGCAACACTTGTGGATGAACAACTCCCTGCAGGAAATTATCATAGAGAATGGACCGCTTCAGGACTTGCCAGCGGCGTTTACTTCTACAGACTGCAGACGAACACCTTTTCATCAACTCGAAAACTTCAGCTTCTCAAATAGAACATGGATGCTCAGATTCAGCAATTGCTCGTCCGCCTCATTCGCGACCAGCGAACTGGCACATCACACAAAAAACATTCTGCACGATGCGCGTGTGAGTTTGATGTTTGGCTTGGGAGATTTCGGGTTGTATACGATTTGCGCGGTTTGTTGCAGGTTTTGCGCAAACGTACAATCTGACGTTGAAGGATTGCTCGTTGGCTTGATTCTTTTCTTTGTTCTTGCTTCAATAACGTTAATGGACGGCTGTTCATTACCAATAATGAAATTGTAGGGACGTGGGCTTGCCCCGTCCCACTATTTTTATTGCAGAGAGAACAAACTAATTTCTCAAAGGAGAACTTGTGTCTGAGCAGCAACTCATGACGTACGGCTTGGCTGCGCTCAGTGTAATCGCAATTTGGATTGGGCTGGAAGGGGCAAAGGAG
>Ga0082335_1004647_pt1 | contig 20252 bp, 21 predicted proteins | sample Subgrocontami58m_FD_72375 | JGI IMG/M metagenome (GOLD analysis project Ga0082335, IMG submission 72375) | Subsurface groundwater microbial communities from S. Glens Falls, New York, USA - GMW37 contaminated, 5.8 m (SPADES assembly) (version 2) ... | reverse complement strand
GCAGGCTCGCGGGGATCTGGGGGATGCCCGCGAGGTAGGCCTCGAAGGTCGGCTCCTCAACCGCCTCGTCGCGACCGAAGCCGCGATCCCACAGATGTCGAGCGAGCTCTACACGAAGGTCGGACATTTCGTTTCCTCCACAGGACAGTGATGCGCTGCAAAACCGGCGGATTCTCCGGCCTGAAGGCCGGACCCGCCATAGCCTTCTTGTCCACCGACTTGTCCCTCGAAGCTCGCAGAGCGAAGTGGGAAGCTTTAGCGAAGGTGGAGGCGACGGCGGGCGGTCTGCAAACGACTGGAGAACGTACGCCTGTTTGGCGGAAAGGTCAAGTATTGGTAGGATCTATCCATAACCTCTCCTTAGTATGGACTCTCTTACAGTGCAAGACTGGGTTCGGGCCTACGATGGAAGCCGACCTCCCGAGGAGTTTTATTGCCAAACGCGTGATATCGTTCAGGCCAGAGTTGAGTCTCTAAGGTCTTCCTTGGTACAAAATGATTGGAGCGAGACGTTGACCTCTCTCATCGTCGCCGTCATCGGGGAGCTCACCAGTAACGCCTTTGACCATAACATTGGACAGTGGCCAGACGTGCCTGGTTGTTGGTTTGAATCTTCCAACAATCGTGAGCAAGTCAACGTGACCATTGCTGATCGAGGACAAGGCGTCAGATCCTCTCTCGAACGTATACGACCTGGTATTGATGATGTTCAGGCTCTGCAGATTGCATTCATCGAGCATGTGACAGGCCGAGCTCCCGAAAAACGCGGCAACGGACTCAAGTTCGTCATGAATGTTCTCCGTGAACTAGAAGTGGCAAGGTTAGAATATTTCTCTGGATCAATGAAGCCTCCTGGATCCGCAAGATTGCTCTATTCAACCCAAACAGACACTCAAAAAGACGTAACAAGTCTTATTGATCGCCCGGCTGGCATTGTTATTCGCGGTGTCTACGCAACGCTTCAAATCCAAAAATCCGTATGAAACTCTCCATGGAAAAATTCGGAAGCGTGCTCATCTCTCGTCCGGCTGGCCGTGAGGCGGCGTTGGCGGCGTTGGCGTACTCAATTCCGAAAGAAGGCGACGAGAGAATCGAACTAGACTTCTCACATGTGGACGTACTCACACCTTCTTGGATGGATGAGTTTATGCAAACGCTTATTGAACGTCTCCCAAAGAGTCATGTCGAAATCATCGAAGGCGACAACGCCAGCGTCAAGATGACGATGAGAACGATTCGTGAAACAACTCATTAGCCCCACTGGTCGTCCTCTTCGGTCGAGGCACGTCCTAGAACAAAACCGGCTTCATGCCGGTTTTTGGGTAAATGAAAACGCGCCGAGTCGTGGAGACAGGGCGCGCGCGAGGGTTGAGTCGCGAGGAGAGTCGAGACTCAAGGGTCGAGAGCCTTCACTTCCGGCGAACGCGGAGGGAGCCGAAGGGCGGGTGGGCGAAGGCAGAATACCTGCTGAGGCGGAGCTTGGTCTGACCGCCCCACACCTCGATGCACGCGCAGTCCACGCGCCTGGAGTGGTGCACCGTTCCGGGAAGGTCGAGAACATGCTTGCCTTCCTTCACGATATCGGGGTGGTGGGCGAAGGCGAAGATGGGATCAGTCGTAAATCCTGCGGAAGAAAGTGCGGAAGAAAGGGGTCAAGTCTTCAGTCTACAGTTTTCGTTCAATCATTGGTAAACTTGAATTCTGCATCCGTGCACAAACCCTTTATTTTGTTCGAAAGTGTAGACCGAAGACCTGACCCCAGACTAGAGGTCAGGAGGCCGCGTTGGCGGCGTTGGCATACTCTATTCAAGAAGAAGGGAGAGAAACCATCGAACTGGACTTCTCGAGCGTCGACGTTCTCGCTCCCTCTTGGATGGATGAGTTCATGCAAACACTTATAGAACGCCTCCCGAAAAGCCATATCAAGGTCATCGAAGGGAACAACGCCAGCGTTCAAATGACGATGAAAACGATTCGAGAACTTGCGACTCCGTAAGTAAAACCGGCCATCGCCGGTTTTTGGTTGGCGGAAAGGTCAAGAATTGCTAGGATCTATTCATATGACATGGGACTATGATGACGAAGCCTTTCAAAAACAGGCGCAGGCCGATCCTGTCTGGGGATTGGAGCGTTTAATTCAGTATGGCGGGCCGGAAGTGAGGCTCAATCGAGCACTTTTAGAAGAGTACCTCCCAAAGCTAAATATCCCGGAAAATCGCCGGGCATTCCTCGAACTTCTGATATGGAACAAACCATTTTGACCCCGTGGCACAGGATCGTCCTACAGCTTGTCAGCCAAAAATCAGAGCTTCAAAACTACTACCTGAGCGGCGGAACCGCACTCGCCGGATTTTATCTTCATCATCGTTTTTCCGATGATCTCGATTTTTTTTCCTACGAAGATCCGGATCCGACCCTCATCGAACGGGTGGCTGGTGAAATCGCAAACTCCCTGCAAGCACAAACGCGTTTTGAAAAACTTCACGACCGCCGTCTGTTCTTCTTTACAAAGAACAAAGAAGAACTCAAAGTCGAATTCACTCGATATCCATTCCAGCAGCTTGAACCGGTCAAGACCGTCGATGGGATCCGGATTGATAGTCTTCGAGACATCGCTGCCAACAAACTCGCCGCACTCTTAGATCGGTTCGACCCAAAAGATTTCGTGGATCTCTATTATCTTCTTCAGAACGTGCCTCTTGAAACAATTCAGCAGGACACACAAAAGAAATTCTCCTTCACCATTTCCCCACTCTTTCTTGGAAGCGAGCTGGCAAAAGTAAAACGCATTGAGGCTCTGCCAAAAATGCTGAAACCATTGACCGTGGAAGAGATACGAACCTTCTTCACCCAACAAGCAAACCGACTGAAGCCAAGCGTTTTGGATCTATGAAACTCGCGCTTGTCCATGATTATTTGATCCAAGACGGGGGGGCGGAAAAGGTGGTGGACGTGATGCATGGCCTGTGGCCCGATGCCCCGCTGTACACGCTCTTGTTTGATCCCAAATCCTTGCCTTCGTTTGCGGGGAGGGATATTCGTACGTCATTCTTGGCACGCCTTCCGTTTGGCCGACGTAAGTACCAGTGGTACCTCCCGCTCATGCCTACTGCGACGGAACATTACGACCTCTCCGAGTATGACGTCGTGCTCTCTTCCACAAGCGCATTTGCCAAGGGCGTACTCACGCGCGAGAACACCCTCCACATTTGTTACTGCCACACTCCGACGCGTTACCTCTGGAGCGACACGCACTCGTACGTCGAGGAGCTACATGTTCCTCGTGTGGTGAAAATGCTCCTGCCTCCGCTGTTGTCGCGACTGCGAATCTGGGATCGCCAAGCCGCGGATCGCGTCGACGTGTTCATCGCCAACTCGCAGACCGTGCGCCGACGCATCCAAAAATACTATGGCCGCGACGCCGCGGTTATTCATCCGCCGGTTGACACGCACCGATTTTCGATTTCGAGCGAACCAAAAACCTACTTTCTCACCGGCGGTCGGCTCGTGGCCTACAAACGCTATGACCTCGTAATCCAAGCCGCGAACCGCACCAAGCTCCCACTCAAGATTTTCGGCACCGGCCCGATTCAAGCCGATCTGCGCGCGATGGCAGGATCCACTGTCGAGTTCCTGGGACGTGTGAGCGATGAGGAGCAGGCCAAGCTCTACGCTGGTGCGCGCGCGTTCATCCATCCACAAGAGGAAGACTTTGGAATCACGCCCGTGGAGTCCATGGCTGCCGGCGTGCCGGTCATTGCCTGGAAGCGAGGGGGCGCAACCGAGACGGTCGTAGAAGGACTGTCTGGGGCGTTCTTCGAGGAACAGATCTGGGAGGAGCTCGCCGATCTGATGATCCGCTGGCGCGACGCAGACTGGAATCCGCAGGCGATCAAGGCGCACGCGCAAATGTTCTCGCGCGAGAGATTCGAACGTGAGCTTATGGATTTTGTGAAGGAGCAGTATGCGCGTACTCGTTGATATTCGACATCTTTCGTCCCCACAGATGGCGGGCGTGGGAGGATACACAACATCTCTTCTCCACGCCCTTTTTGAAATTGATAAGGAGAATGAGTACGTGTTGCTGTCGTCGGGAGTGAAGACCCCCACGCTCCCTCCCCCCATAACCCCCCCTCCACCTTCGCCAAGGCTTCGGTGGACAGGTCGGGCAGGGGGGGGACCGGAGGGAGGGGGGGGGATCACCCATGTTCACGTTCCTGTCCCCAACAAGATTCTGAATCTTCGAACACTGCTCCTGCGGCATCCATCGCTGAATTGGCGTGTGCGCGAGCCAGTCGATTTGTTGTTCCTCCCCAACCTCGCGATCGCCACACTGCCGACGGACATCCCCACCGTGCTCACGATCCACGATCTGTCCTGGAACCTGTATCCGGACTTCTATTCGAAACGGATGCAGCTCTGGCACAAGGCTACGCGCCCCCACGAGCTTATCGCGCAAAGCCGATCCATTATCGTCCCGTCGCGATCAACCAAGCACGACCTGCAACGACTCTACTCGACCCCACCGGAAAAGACGCATGTCATCCCCCATGGCGTCGCATCCGACTTTAGCGAGAAGATGCTCGCTTCCGACCATGGCGTCCGCTCGCGTCTCAAGCTCCCCAAGCGGTTCGCGCTCTTTGTCGGGACGATCGAACCACGAAAAAACCTCCTCGCTCTCATCGAAGGGATAAAAGAGTATCGCGAGCGAACACACGACGATCTTCACCTTGTGATCGTCGGAGGCTGGGGCTGGCGCTCTCACGCCGTGCGACGACGACTCTGGAAAAAAGACACCTATGGCTGGGTGCACCAGATCGGCTATATCGAGGCACGCGACCTCCCCGCCATCTACCGTTCTGCGGTCGTCACTGTCTTCCCCTCGATCTACGAAGGCTTTGGCCTCCCAATTCTCGAGTCACTCGCAAGCGGCACGCCGGTCATCGCATCTCACACCTCCTCCATGCCAGAGGTCGGAGGCACTTGTGCGATCTACATCGATCCCTACAACAGCCGCGATATCTGCGAAGCCCTACGCGGACTCTTGGGTTCATCGAGTCTGCAGAAACAGCTTCACGACCGCGGACTCGAGCGTGCCAGACAGTTCACGTGGGAGAAGGCGGCGAGGGAGACGTTGGAGGTGTTTAGCGAGTCCATATCTCCTCTCTAGCCCGTGTCATTGCGAGCCACGCGAAGCAATCCTTCGATCGGCCGAGGGATTGCTTCGGCCTTCGGCCTCGCAATGACACAAAATATGGCTTTTTTGTGTGGATATCCTGAGCGCAAGTTCGGGATATTTTGCTATAATTGAGCCATGCGAATTGGAATTGATGCCAGGATGTTGGGTCCAAATGTGGGGGGTGGCGGTCTTGGGCGTTATGTTGAAGAGCTGGTGCGTGAGCTCGGACAACTCGACCACAAGAACCGCTATGTTTTGTTCCTGAAACAAGAGAACTTTGGGACAACCGCGATGAAGGCCGAAAAACGTCTCGCGAATGCCCACTGGTACACGCTCAAGGAACAGCTTGTGATGCCGTGGGTGATCGACCGCGAGAGACTCGACCTCGTACATTTCCCGCACTGGAACGTGCCCCTACTGACGCGAACACCATTTGTCGTCACGATCCACGATCTGATCTTGCTCGAAGAACCTCGCTCGGCAAAAGCCACCACCCGCTCCCCGCTCGTGTTCCTCCTCAAGCGTCTTGCCTACCGAATCGTCCTGCGCCATGCGCTCAAGCACGCTCGCGCGATCATCGCCGTCTCTGCGTATACGAAGTCCTCGATCCTCTCCCACTTCCCTTGGGTCCCAGCAGAAAAAATCCACGTCATCCACGAGGGCCTGACCAACCTTTCCACCTTCCCACCTGCGCCACCTTCCCACCTTCCCACCTCCCCCTACTTCCTCTACGTCGGCAACGCCTACCCCCACAAGAATCTCACTGCCCTCCTCCACGCCTTCTCCCTCTTTCACAAACGCCACCCTGAAGTTCGACTCATCCTGGCTGGGCAAGGAGACATCTTCTACGAACGCCTCAAACGTGAGTCCACCCAGATCGACCTCCCCGCCAACGCCGTTGAGTTCGTCTCAAACCCCAGCGACAAAGACCTCGCGAGTCTCTACCGTGGTGCGACCTTGTACCTCTTCCCTTCTCGTCTCGAGGGCTTTGGCCTTCCACCGCTGGAAGCCATGAGCTTCGGGGTTCCGGTCGCAGCGGCGCGAAGAACATCCCTCCCTGAAATCCTCGGCGACGCTGCTCTCTGGTTTGATCCAGACAATCAAGACGAAATGGTCAATGCAATGGAGAAGGGACTCACCGACACCGACCTGCGCGAACAACTCATCAAAAAAGGCTTTGAGCAAATCAAACGCTACTCCTGGACCACCATGGCTAGGAAGGTCCTCACGGTTTACGAGTCTGTCGATGACGGACTCGTAGACTACGAATCCTAACCACCCCCAACCCACCGCCCGACCGTCGAACGGTCTCCGCCCGGATGACCGGCATCCGGCCAGCCCGACAGAGTCGTTCTGGCGGGTCGGACGGGGTTCGGGCGGGCTCCTTAAAAAGGAGGGGAGCCGGAAACATCGTGTGCCTAAAAAACCCGCCACAACCCGAACGTCCAAAGCCCGCTCGAAAACCCGAGCGAAGATTCAGGCGCCGTCGATTGTGACGAGCAAGTCAGGAAGCGAAGAGCTCAAACGCGCACTATCACGACGATCCAAGCGTCAGACCCACACGGAGCTGATGGATCACGCCGTCCCCACGGCTGTCCTGTTCCATGGGGTTGCGAGTGTCTCGTCTACGACCACCAAACCCTCTATCGCCAAGGGTTCCCATGAGCTCTCCCCCTTCATCCTCTCTCTCAAGACATCCCTCCTGTCTCCGATCGAATTTCTCGACGAAGCAGCTGTTCCAAACCTGCGCGTAAATCTTCTCTGGCGACAAGGGACGCAGGACGCTCGCGCGATCCCGTCCCTCGCGGACGACCTCACACTTGGAAACATCGACGCCCAACTCACCGACAATCTACTCGCCTCCCGCGGCTGGAGCATTTTCTCTCGCCCTCTCACATCTCCACTTTGGGCTCTGCCTCCCCTGCGAATCTCCTTCCCGCGCACCCACCACGAAGCGCTTCGCTACGACACGCCGACCCTGCCCCGCTTCTCTTCCGATGCATTCATCCCACAGGAACTCCCCGAGGATATCTTTGCGTACTTTGACTTCCCTGAAGAGGAGGAGGTGGAGAAGTGGGAAAAGGTGGCGCAGGTGGAAAAGGTGGAGGAGGTGGAAAAAGTTCCGCTGGATGTAGACGACCTCGAGCTCGAGGAGATGGACTCTTCTCTTCCGCACCGTTCCTGGTCGCGGTTTCCGACTTTCTTCTTCCGTCTACCGTCTACCGTCTACCGTCTACCGACCTCCACTCCCTGGCAGCGCGCGATCGCCTCATTCGTTGCGCTCTCCTTCGTCTTTGTCCTCCCCTTGCACGCCATGAACGTCGTGCAAGACTTACGCACGACCAAGACGAACCTTGAACGCACAGGACAGGAAGCGGTGTCGCTGCTTTCTGCTGGTGCCCAAGCTGCGCTCGCTCGAGACGCCGCCGAGGCTGGAACAAACTTCCGCTCGGCGAGCGATCGGTTCCAAACAGCAAAACAAACGATCGACCAAATCGGCTCGGGCACGGAGCTCCTCCTTTTTGTGCTTCCCACTCAAGCCTCGTACACATCGGGAACCGCGCTGGTAGAAGCGGGTCGCGAGATTGCCATTGCCGGCGGGCGCTTGAGCGACGGCTATGCCGCGATGGAGGCCGAACTCTCCCCGACCCCAGTCTCGCATCTCAACATCCTGGAAGCCTACCTCTCTTCCGCACTCCCGCATCTTGAAGCCGCACATGAGGCCATCGCGCGCGTTGACGTAGAAGCAATCCCCGAACAACATCGACAAACCCTCGCGGCCGTCCAGTCGAGTCTGCCCGCGCTCATCGCGACGATCGAAGAACTTGAATCCCTCGGAGCACTGGCACGGGAACTGCTGGGCGCGGATGGAACCAAACGCTACCTCATCGTATTTCAAAACAACACCGAGATCCGTCCCACCGGCGGCTTCATCGGCAGCTTTGCCGAGGTGAAAGTCCGTGATGGCGTGCTAGAACATCTGAATGTCCCAGGGGGAGGTTCGTATGACTTACAAGGCACACTCCAAGAAAATCTGCGCGCGCCCGAGCCGCTCCAGCTCTTGACCGCCCGATGGGAATTCCAAGACGGCAATTGGTTTCCAGACTTCCCCACTTCCGCGCGCCAGCTCATGCAGTTCTACCAAGATGCCGGCGGCCCCAGCGTGGACGGAGTGCTCGCCGTGAACGCGACGTTCATCTCTGAACTCATCGGACTCCTAGGCCCCATCGAGATGGAAGACTACGGGCTCACGGTCAACGGAGAGAACTTTATTTTCGAAGCACAAAAAATCGTCGAGTACGAATACGACAAAGAAGCCAACACCCCCAAGGCATTCATCGGGGACCTGGCGCCCAAGCTCGTCGAGCGGACGATTGAAAAGACCTCCGAGGATTTCCTCGCCGCGCTCGACTTCCTGAATCTCGGACTCTCGAGCAAGGACCTCCAGCTCTACCTCGTCGACGAAACCCTGGAGCGCCAAGTCGTGGACCGAGGCTGGGGCGGAGAAATGAAACAGACGGGCGGCGACTACCTCATGGTCGTGGACACAAACTTGGGCGGCGGAAAGACCGATGGGGTCATTGAGCAAAACGTCGATCTCCAGGTAGACATCGCGCAGGACGGCACGATCACGAACACCCTCACGATTTCTCGCACGCACTACGGCATCCAAGGTCTCCTCTTCACAGGGATCAACAACGTCGACTACTTGCGCGTGTACGTTCCAAAAGGAAGTACGCTCTTGGAAGCGACAGGCTTTAGCATCCCTGACAAGTCCCTCTTTGACATCCCCGATGATGACTGGACGATTGACGATGACCTCGCCTATGGCCTCTTGACCACAACCGTAGATCCTGGAAGCCGCACGATGATAAGTGAGGAGCACGGGAAGACGGTGTTTGGAAACTGGGTGCAAACCATGCCAGGGACGACCTCTACGGCCACGTTTGCCTATACGCTCCCCTTCAAAGTCGAGTCGCTCGAATCGGGGCGCGGCGTGGTCGCGAGTCTTAAGTCGCTCGTGGGAGTCCCGCAGACAGATCAGTACTCTCTCACCGTCCAAAAACAAGCCGGGGTCCTGGATCGCACGACCAATGTGCGCGTAAGCCTCCCCGAGGGTTTGAATCCGCTGTGGTCCTCGCACGAGCTGACCCAGGCCGAAATCGACAACAACGCTGATGCCTTCTTTGCTCTCTTGTTTGAGTCGCTCTAACTGCTCTCGTATGAGAAAAACACCCAAGCGACGTTCTTCGCGAGAAATACGTCGACAGCTGCGATCCATCTACGAAGGAGACGATGGCCATGTGACGGATTTCTCCAAGCTCGAACGCGCAGGACGTTCCCGCCTCACTGGGTTCCTCCTCAAAACCATCGGGCTTCTGGCCGTCCTGTGTGTCATCGCCTGGGTGGGATTCTTTGTTTTCACCAAGGGTCTGTTCCAGGAAAGCGAAACGCTCAAGCTCACCACCGAAGGCTCCGAGGAAGTAAAGTCGGGCGAGGAAATCTCCTACACGTTCCGCTACGAAAACATCGGCGACGTGCCGGTCGCGTCGCTCATCATGAAGCTCACGACCCCTTCGACCTTCCATGTGTACTCAAGCGTCCCAGAACCTGAAGAGAACTTGGAGTGGACGATCGGGAGCTTGAGCGCGGGGTCAGACGGAGCGATCACGGTCACCGGGGTTTTCCTCTCCGAGGTCCCATCCTCCCAACGCCTCCAAGCACTCTTCACCTACAAGCCCGCCAACTTCAGCTCGGACTTCCAGGACATCCTGACGCAAAAAGTAGAGGTCACCGATTCCGTCGTTGCGCTCTCGTTCACGGGTCCAGAAAAGGCACTCGCGGGAGACACCTCCGAATACGTCGTGAACGTGCAAAACACCGGCTCCGATCCTGTGTACAACATTCGCGTCATCCCGACGTTCCCCACGGACTTCACGACCGCCACAGCACAACCAGCTATGGCAGAGGGGCAGACCTACTGGGTGATCGACGCACTTGATCGCGGCGAGCTCGCCGCGATCACGATCGACGGCGCGTTCACCTCGACCGCCTCTGGCGAGCAGAAGATGGCCGTGGCGGCGGGATTCGTGGACCAGGATCTTGTCTACCTACAAAACGTCCAGGAGCTCGTGACCGATGTCCTGGGCGGATCGATTTCCTTCTCTGTCATCGTCAATGGTTCTACCCAGAGCCAGACCGCGGATTTGGGTGAGACGCTGCGCGTAAGTCTGGACTATGCCAACCAGAGTGAGGAAGCCGCGCGGGATATGAGCTTTGCTATGATGCTCACGAGCGACGCGGGCACGGTGCCGGTTGATTGGAGCAAGGCGAACCTTGGTGGCGGGACACGGGTGGGAAATGAAGTGAGTTGGGAGAACCTCCCCGAGCTCGCCCCGGAAAGCTCAAACGTCATTGACCTAAGTCTCCCGATCTTCTCGGTGCTCGACCCGGGCGAGGCCGACACCTTCACGATCGCGGTCGTGCTCACGCTCAACAAAGTCGGCACGATCACCTCGACGCGAACACTGGAGGCCACGCCCATCGTCATCTCACTTAACTCCGACGTCTCGGCCAACGCGCAGGCGAGGTATTATTCAGAGTCCGGGACGGCTATCGGATCAGGGCCCATGCCCCCGCAGGTCGGCCAGACGACAAGTTATCGCGTGTACTGGAATCTTCAGAACTCCCTGCACACCCTCGAAAATGTCCGCATGAGCGCCACGCTCCCGCAAGACGTTGCCTGGCTTGAGAGCACGGACACGGACATCGGCACGATCAGTTACAACTCGACGACCAGACAAATCACCTGGACGATCCCAAAGCTCCTGGCCGAGCTTGATCATGCGGGCGCGTGGTTTGACATCGCGATTGGTCCAGACTCGGGCGACGTGGGACGCTTCATGAAACTCACCTCGACCGCGAGCTTTGAGGCCCGCGATAACTCAACGGGCGAATCGATAAGTCAGTCCCTGGGCGAGCTTACGAGTGAATTGCCGGACGATGAGTTCGCGCGCGGTGAAGGAGTGGTCATCAACTAAGAGTTCGTGTCCGGAGAGAGCTCATGTTCGGAGCTAAGCTCCGAACATTACGCTGAACTTAGCCACAGATTCGGAGCTTAGCTCCGAACTTTTCGTGAGGCTGTGAACTGGTGGCGCTTTCAGGCAAAGAAAAAAGACCCTGGTTGGGTCTCGTGCGTGTGATAGAGGATACGACGGCAGACCTCTAGGACATCTGCCTCTGCTCCCTCCGGATGATGTCGACGTCATCCTCGGTTTCTGACCAGATCCAGGCCAGCATGATCGCAAGGCCGACCAGGAAGATCAGCTGCATTGCGCCCAGGAAGAACATGCCCACGAGTCCCAGAGCGAGCTCCTGCCAGAACCCCTCTGGTTCGGCCAGAGCCCGGACGCCCAGGAACACCCAGGCCGGGATGAGTCCGATCAAGACGGCAAGGAGGCTCAATACCACCCCCATCAGGCGAGCGACGAAGATTTTCATGCGACTTTCTCCACCTCCTCGGGGTTCGCGAAGAGATACGAAAATAGCACGCGTTCTCCTTTTCGTCAAGCAGTTCGCAACCAAAAACGAGACCCGGCAGGTCTCGCTAATTTTTTTTAATGGTGATCCTGGTGGGATTTGAACCCACAACCTTCTCCTTCGGAGGGAGACGCTCTATCACGAGCCGAAGCGAGAGAAAAGAAAAACCGAAATGGTGTATCCGGCGGGATTTGAACCCACGACCTTCTCCTTCGGAGGGAGACGCTCTATCCAGCTGAGCTACGGATACAGGTGCACATGTTTCGGTTTTTCTTTTCCGAGCGAGGCGACGTGATCTGGCATTGCCAGATCCAGTTGAGCTACAGAATCATGTACAACAATCTACCAAGGCAGCCGCTTGCCTGCAAACCAGAACCCGCCGGACTCTGAGGAGGAGTTCGGAGCTAAGCTCCGAACTTTTCGCGGAGCTAAGCTCCGAACTTTTCGCGCAACTTAGCCACAAGTTCGGAGCTTAGCTCAGAATTTTTCGAAAAGAGTTGTTTTTGTGGGTAAGAATGCTAGAGTGACATGAGCCAGAAAAACGAGGTCCTCATGCGCCGTCTTTCCATGCTGCCGATGTGGTTCTTGCTCGCCCTCCTCTGCGGTGGATGCTCCCAGTCGCGCTCCACCGAGTCGGAAACGGAACCCATCGCGGGTACAAGCTACCAAGGGTTTCTCAACGAGGCCGACCTGATGAGCAGTGTGCGCGTCATCGACGCAGCTTCCACTCTAACGGTCGTCTTCCGCCAGGAGGAGAACCTCCTGGCGCAGGTACTCTTTGAGGGGGAGATCGAGATCTTTTTCGGGGGTTGGAAATCCGTTGAGGGGCCAGAGCGAATGGAGGTCACAAACCTTGTCGTGCAAGGCAACTCGATCACGGGCTCCGTTGCTTTCCAAGGCGTTGTACTCAACTTTGAGGCCGTGCTCAACGAGGCGCACACGGTTCTGGATCTCTTGGTCAGCCTCCTGGGTTCCATGACGCTGCGTCGTGTCGAGCCTGAAGAAACGCCAATCCAGTGAAGCGCCGCCCCACGCAAGGACGGCTTTTCAATTATAACTTTTGTTCACCGGGGTGAACGAAAGTCATCATCTCAATTTCCAAATAGAAAACCCCCTGCCCGACCTGTCCACCGAAGCTCGTAGAGCGAAGGTGGATGACGAAGTCGTTGGTCAGAGGGCGAGGGGGCGCGAGAAAAAAGTTGGCGTACTCTCCGCCGCCGGAGAGTACGCAGGAGATCCGGTCTAGGGTCACCTTCCGCGATGTGCAAGACGCGGGACGGCTTGGCGCCCTAGACCCGAGTCAATTGAAGAGCTTCACCCAATCCTCCGTCGAAGACCGACCGCCGGTGTTACGTGTCCGTGCGGTCATGGGGGGCTGAACCGGTATCGGCCTAGGCGAAGCGCGGTCAGAAGCGCTCCCGACCTTGCCACCCCACCGGTTCGGGGGGGTTGAGTTTTTTTGCGGCGATGATCCGCCGCGGCGGCGGAATGAAACTCACTAGACGAATCCCGAGGGGAACTTTGCCACCATCCGAGCCTCCTTCCTCATCTGTGGGTTACTGAATCAGAGGAGCGCGGGATGGAATCCCGCTCTTGTTCTGACCGCCTCGCAGGACGATCCAGACGACGACTAAGATAAACCATTTTCCAGTTTTCGTCAAGCGACCGTGGCTCGCCGCAGTCAAAAAATACCGAGAAATTCGGTGTTTTTTGGTGATCCTGGTGGGATTTGAACCCACAACCTTCTCCTTCGGAGGGAGACGCTCTATCCAATTGAGCTACGGGATCATGAACAACAACCTACCAAGGGAGCCGCCTAAAAACGAGACCTCTATGAGTCTCGTTTGGATTATGCTTCATTGAGTAGTTCTATAACGGCATCTTTCAACTTCGGCAGGTCTTTCTTTGCCGTGTTCCAAACCAACCCAAGGTCCACACCAAAATACTCATGCGTCAGAATATCCCTCATACCGGCAATCTGCTTCCAGGGAACGTCCTCTGACTTTTCTCGAATAGGTTTAGGGAGATACTTCGTCGCTTCGCCGATAATTTGGAGACGTCTGACCACAGCATCCTGAACTTGTGTATCGCCGAGAAACCGCTTCTTATCCATACCGGATATGTATTTCTGAATCCATACGACACTCTCAAGGATGTGCATCAAAAAAACGTTCGACTTCTTTTTCATAAAATTTGAATTTGCTCCTCTAGAGCCTGCTTCTTCATCATTGGTGCAAGCGACCCATATGTGACTACATCTACTCGTCTGCCCAAAGCTTCTTGAAGTTCATCACGCAGACCCACGAGATCAAGAAGGCTTTTACCACCGCGAAGCTCAACGAGAAAATCAATATCGCTCGCCCGTCGATTCTCCCCGCGCGCGAATGATCCAAAAATCGCGGAACGTGTCACCCCCGCCCGTTTCATGACCGGAACAGCCTTCCTTTTAATTTGAGAGATAGTTGGAAACATACCATCTACAAGGATACAGATTATGAGGTACGCTGACAAACGGATCCCGCATAAGGGGGTCGTTGGAGACAATCTACCAAGGCAGCCGCTTGCCAGCAAACCAGAACCCGCCGGACTCTGGGCGCGACACGGACAGCTCGTACATCGCATCGGCGGCAGACTCGGGCGTGAGATCCGCCTCTTGCCCGCCGATGTCGGTCTTCACCCATCCTGGATGAACCGACGAAACGATGATGCCACGATCGTTCAGCTCGAGCGCGAGCGTGCGGGTATACATGTTGAGCGCGGCTTTGGAAATTTTGTATGCAGGATAGTGTCCCATGAAATGCGAGGCCTTGCCGACAAGCTCCAGCGACCCGGCGGTCGAAGAGACGTTCACGATGTGACCGCCCGCGTGCATGAGCGGCAGCAGTCGAGACGTGAAATCAATCGTGCCCAGGAGATTCACCTCCAGCGTCTTGCGGAGTTTCTCGATGACCACGTTGGTCTCTTCCTCGTCGGCCAGGATGCCAGCGTTGTTTACGAGAATGTCGATCGACTTTCCCAAACTCATAATCACCGCCGTGCACGAGGCGATCGACTCGGGCTTCCCCAGGTCGAGGGCAAAATCTTTGAGTCGCTCGTGAGGCTCGGGACGGTCAGCGTAAAACGTCCCAATCACGAAATGTCCTTCCGCGAGAAACTTAGACATGAGCGCGCGACCAATCCCCTTGTCCACGCCTGTGATGAGAACGGTGTTCATACGGTTTGTTTTGACATTTGAATTTCTCGAATCGAGAGGTACATGAACAGGACGAGCAAGATGACCGTGTTGACTGGGGCGACCCAGAAGTCGAACTCGCGCCCAAAGCTCTCCAAGATCATGAGGCCTCCCAACATCCCGATCGAGTACATCGCCCCGTTCTTGAGGTAAGCGTACTTGGAAATGCTGTTGATGCCACGCACGGTCACTTCTCGGACGACGAACGCGCCGATGCCGTTGCCGATCAAGATGAGCGGGACCGAGAGCGTGAAGGCAAACGCGCCAATGACGCCGTCGATCGAAAAGGAGGCGTCGAGAACCTCCAGGTACAAGAGCTTGCTCCACGCGCTCAAGTTCCCTCCCTGAAGTTCCTTCTCCTTGCGCTCCGCATTTGTGCGGAAGCCATCCGTCAAAAAGAAGGCGGTGGCGCCGATCGAGGCCGCGAGCGCGAGGATGGGATCCGTTTTTACGGACACGTAAATCACGATCGTGATCAGGAGCGAGGCGATGGCGTAGAACCAGACGCTCTGTTTGTGAATGAAGTGCTCGACAAAGAAGGCATACTTTTTTTCCTCCAGGAACAGCCACGAGAGGAACACGAAGAACAGATACACGCCGCCGCCCAAAAGCAGCAAGGGCTTGGAGTGCTCGAGTGATTCTTCCATGCGAGCAGGGTCCGAGAACACGAGGTCGATAAGTTCGCCAAACGAGATGCCCGCGTTCGCAAGCCAGACGATCACAAACGGGAGCACGCCGCGCATCACGAAGACGGCCAGGAGCAGACCCCAGAGGAGAAAAAACTTGCGGTACTTCTCTGGGACGGTTTTCAGGACGTGCGCGTTCACGATCGCGTTGTCGACCGAGGAGATAATCTCAAACACGACGAGCCCAAGAATGACAACAACGATTTCAAACATAGCGGCGGACGATGCGTATCAAGGACCTCCCGACTTGGTAAAGCTGGTATCGAAACGGTTGAAGGACAAGGTCGTAGGTTCCAGGCGAGGCATATTCTACACCAGGGAACCCCCGTTTAAAACGGGAGATCCCGGCCCACGGGTGCGTGCTCCCTCCCCCCCTAGCCCCCTCTTCGACCGTGAGCTCAGAGTCGAACGACCCTCGGGCAGGGGGGGAACCTTCAAACGGAGCCACGCCCCACCAATCGTAAAACTTCAGCCCTCGAGCTTTCGCATCGCGGATCAACTCCCAGTGCAGGAGGTATGGCCCCATGAAATTCCGTAGCTGGTTCGAGCTTGCCCCGTGCAAGTACGTTCGCGTGTCTCCAAAGTCGATCATGATATTGGCGGCGAGGAGCTTCTCCTCATGCGAAGCGGTGGCGAGAAACGCGCGACACTCGCCAGTGGCGAGGGAGTCGATCATCTGCTGGTAATAGAGCTTACGATGGAGCCGAAACTGTCCGCGAGAGGACGTCTGCTTAAAGAGCGTCCACACAGACTCGAAATCACAGGACTCCAGACGCACCTCTACTCCATGCTTTTGCGCAACGCGAATGTTGTACCGAGTCTTAGGATGCATGGCCGCGAGAAGGTCATCCTGGGTTCTGGAGAGATCAGTGATGAGGGTACGGGCGGGACTCACGTCGATCGTCTTGCGCGCCTCTGCGACGAGTTCTGCGTCGTCGGGCTCAATGCGCAGAAACATGCGTCCTCTCCCTTGAAGCATTTGCGCCATTTGCCCTCCTTTGCGCCCCTTCTTTCCCACCGGCCCTTTTGGACAAAACGAGTACTTCCCCGCCCCAGGTAATGAACGATCCAACCACTGCCCCACCCCCACGAGCTCCCCCTCGCGCTGGATCCTCTCGCGCCGCACCGTCTCGCCGATCGCTCGCTGAAACTCTCCCCACTCCCATGATTGCAAAAAGCGACCCGACCGCGGGCCGTGCTCAAGGACGAATTGATTCCATGCTGCGTGATCCATAGTCGAGTGCACTCGCGCACGTTTATCGGCTAAGTCGCTTGAGCGCTATCCGGATCCGACTCTCTGTGTCCCCTTCGTCGATTCCCGAGAGCGCGGCTTGCGCATTATGGCGAGAATAGCCAAGTCCCACGAGCGCTTCAATCGCATCCGCGTCCAGTGAGGCGAAGCCCGGCTCCTCGACGAGCACGCCCTTGAGCTCGAGAATAATTTTCTGCGCCGTCTTCTTCCCGATCCCAGGAACGTCCGTCAGTGCGGCGAGGTCCCCGCGCATAATTTTCGCCTTCACCTGGTCGACGGCGTCCGAGTAAACGATCTTCTGCGCGCTCTTGGGTCCCACGCCGGAGATCGCGATGAGCTTCCAAAACAGTTCAAGCTGCGCGATCCCTGTGAACCCAAACAGTTCCCGACCGTCGTCGCGCATGACCTCGTGGAGATACAACGTCTCCGCTTCCTGTTGCTCGTGCGCCGCCGACTCCGGGATCGTGATCTTGTACCCCAGCCCCTGGTTCTCCACGATCACATACCCCACACCGTGATACAAAATTCTTCCTTGAATATACGCCATCATATCTTTCTCATTATGACAACTTGACTTTCTTTACAAAGAGTCATATCTTGGAGGCATCACTACGAAAGAGACCCTTGTACGGTTGCGTCCGTACCAGGGGCTCTTTTTTTCTATTCCCCCTTCTCAAACATTTTCTTATAGTACTCTCCGGCCCGTCGCTCAATCTCTGCATCAATCTTTTTTCCAAAGCTCGGTATCTCTCCCTGGCCGAAAAGGCCGGCGTGAATGCGACGCAGGGCAAGTCCGAATTCCGGGCCCGGTTCCATTCCTAGCACATCCATCATTGCCATGCCGTCCAGTCCAACCTCGCGCAAAACGCGATTGCGTTCTTTCTTCTCGCGAGCCTCACGCACCGCTTCCTTGTCCGCGCGGCGATGCGGAGCGAAGTCGTGCTCGCTTTGGAAGAAGTTCATCAAGGGCGCACTCTCATGCCAGTACCGTGGCACATCACTCGCGAGCGACGTGCCGTGCGGACTCAAGCGTAACGACCCCACGCACTGGTCGAGCAACAAACATGCCTGCGCAAGATCGATAAAGTCGTCGGCATCATATCCGCGCTTAAAGGCGATATGGGTGTACCGACGAACCCGCGCGGGGCGCACCGCCTTGAAGTCGAACCCGAACTCCATGTGGTGGGAGATAAGATCCTCCAACATCTCGCGATCACGGCCTGGCAAGCAATGCGCATCGCACAGGCGTGACAAAAGCGCGTCGAACACGGGCGTGTGAATTTTGCGCGCATGGTGCGGATACTGTACGTCAATGCCGTAGTGGAGATAGAACTGCGCCTGCGTCTCCCGATCCGTCCCGTGGAATTCCTTTCGCGAAAACTCCTCGTACAGTGCGAGATACTCCGTAAGCTTAGTGGCACGCTCATGATAGGTCTCGTCAAAATGATGCGATCGAGGCGTGTTGAACCCCAACGTTTCTCCGCGGCTCCCCGGCTTTGAACGAAACGTCACGGACACCCACTTGGCAACGTCATGACACAGTGTGAACACTTGGAAGAACGCGATGTACTCCTTGATGATGTCCTCAAGCTCTTGGAACTCCCCCTCATAGCCCTTCATCCGACGAAACTCCTCGACGTCCACCAGGTGTACTTTTTCCTCCACGAGCGCAAAGAGGAACATGAGCATGAGCCGAACATGATCTCGCATGACCGAGCCTTCCGCGTGGTAGCGCACGTCTTGCGGGGTCTTGAGGCTCTGCGCGATGAGCGGCTCTTGGTGCGCGTGCGCGTCCAGAATCGACTCGGCGTGCTTGAACAAATGCGAATCAACCTCAAGACTCGCCATCATCTGGTCGAGATACTGTGAGTCTGTACGTTCATGGGTCGATACGGATCGCCACATAGTGATCCCATTCTACGCCATCTTCGCGCTGATCCCAAAAAATCTTCTGATAATCTCGTCCGTTGTTTCCGCGACCGTCTTGATCGACTGCGACCCGTCGATGATGCCGTGGGCGTAAGCGCGCAACGGAACGACGTGCTCGCGCTGCGCCGGGAGCGCGATAGTGCGATGGTACTCGATATCGTAATCGGGTTGGCGCTGCAGGCGACGCGCGAGTGCAGTCTCTTCGTCGATGTCCAGCCACAGCCGCAGATCGAGAAGCTCGCGCACGCGCGGGTCAGCAAAGAGCTGCAGGCCCTCGACGAATAGGACGGGCGCGGACTTGCACAGCATGCGTCCTGTGCGATCGCATAGACGACGGTTGTAGATGGGCATGAAAATCTCGTTGCCAGCTTTGAGCTCCTGGAGCGCGTCGTGGAGCTCGTTGAGATACAGGCTCTCCGGCAGATCCCAATGCGGCCGGCCGTCGGGGAGCTTGGGACAGTCTTGCGCGGTCTTGTAGTACGCGTCGAACCGAAATCGTTTGACTCCGCCTTGAGCTTCGAGGTGATCGGCGAGGGTCGACTTCCCCGCGCCCGAGAGGCCTGCGAGTCCGATGAGAAGGCTCTTCATATTTCCACGACTTCAAGAAACTTCCTTGGTGACAAAATGTTCGTCGTCCCAAATGCGATGACGGAAAGAAGATGCTTATCACCACTCACAAGATAGGAGGCCCGAGAAACCAGTGCTGCGCCAAGAAATGCATTGTCCGAAGGATCTTGCACAATCAAATCAATCGTTCCCTCCGGATCAGGGAAAAAAGCCGAATGGGGTTTGAGCGCGGAGAGGACGGTGCCGACATCCAAACCGACTGAATCAAACGCGGCGACGAACTTCTTTCTCCGAAGAACGTGCTCAAGCTCGGAAAAGGTCGTTGGAGTGAAGCATAGCGTGATATTCCCGGAAACGACCAAATCGAAAAGGGCGCTCAATCGCCCTTTAAACAACAGCAGGGAAACTAAAACGTTCGTGTCAAAGACGACCTTCATATCATCTACTTGGCATGAACGTTCTTCACGGCTTGGTCGATATCTTTTTGCGTGATGCGTTTGCCGACCTTCTGAAGCCTTCCTCTCATTTGCGCAAGCGACAAACCAACGGACCCAGAGCCAACCAGATTCAGAGCTGCATAACGGAAGAACTCCGCTTTGCTTGCAAATCCCTTTTCTTTGATCGTCTTATTTATCCGTCTCTCCAAAACGGTGGGCACAGAAAAATTTACCATTGGCATATGCGAGAGGCTATATAGATTCTATAGTGAGTATATCGACGAGGTGGTATCGCGTCAATGAAAAAACAGGGAGCTAAGCTCCGCTATAAAAGCCAAGACCCGCCTCCGAAGAAGCGGGTCCGTGCGTGGGGGGGAAAAAGAACGAGGGGTGTGCCGGGGCTCACGTCCGTGTGGACGCAAGCCCCGGC
>Ga0082335_1004646_pt1 | contig 20254 bp, 16 predicted proteins | sample Subgrocontami58m_FD_72375 | JGI IMG/M metagenome (GOLD analysis project Ga0082335, IMG submission 72375) | Subsurface groundwater microbial communities from S. Glens Falls, New York, USA - GMW37 contaminated, 5.8 m (SPADES assembly) (version 2) ... | reverse complement strand
ACGCTGCCTGTCCCTGTGGCAGAGCTCTGGAGTTTCTTCTTATAGAGCACCCACCCCTTCTTCTTTGCATCAATGTACACAAGCCACGTCCTGTCAATCAGCCCTTTTTTAGAAACAATTACCCTCCATGCCAGATGCTGGTCAGCGCCGCTCGGCAAGATTACTAATTCCGATGATGCCTTCTCAATCCTGGCCGCATCCACACCCAATGCCCTTACCGCCGTGCTCACTGCATCATCCTTTTCAACCGATGGCTGTGTGTCTATCTGTATATTTGGAATACAATGATTATCCACTAAAAAGATACTATTTTTGCCAGATACATGCACAGCGATCTCAGCGCCCATAACCGGTATCTGATTATGGTATTGTCTGAATATCACCCGTTCGCCCAGAGGTGTTTTTATGCTTTCTCTTAACTTTAAATTATTGAGATCAGGAGGCAATCCAAAGAGGCCATGATATGAAGTCAAAAACTCTCTTGCTGCATCGTGTGGTTTTCCAGGAAAGACCTTGCTCTTAGCGTTAAACAGCCGTTTTGCCGCTGCTGTCTGCTTATCCCACGCCACCTTCCAGTCGGGGTTATCCTCTGCTCGTAATTTCGACAAAGCTGATTCTGGCAATCCCTGACCATTCGCAAGTGAAAAGCACACATTAAATGCTACAATCAAAAATATGAATGATATCCCACTTAAAATAATGTGATTTTTCATTTTATCTATCATAATGTCTCCTATTCAATTTATGTTAAGGAATTTCAATCAGACACCTCGTTTCCCCATAACAGCTCATCTCACCGCAGAGCACGCTAAGATAGCATAACAACCCCCTTAGTCCCCCTTTGTTAAGGGGGACACCCGCAAATAATCCCCGTTAACAAAGGGGGAGTTGGCGGGTTGTAGCTCTGCGTTTTCCGCGCCCTGGTTTACGGTGAACTATTACGTCAATTATGCACCTCTTATTTAAGCCTTTCGCCCTGTAATCTTAATACCATTCCTACGCTATAGAGCCTTTTTTTTTCATAGGCATCCGCAAGAAAGGCATATGCTTCCTCACATTCAGGATTTATCTTCAACACTTCATTAAAATAATCTATGGCTCGCCCTATGTCTCCCTTTTTAATTGACGCTAACCCCTGTGCCATAGCATCCTGAGCTTTTTTGGATAAAATTTCCAATACTTTATCGTACTCGGTTATCGCATTCTTTATTTCCCCTTTTTGCACATACACATTTCCCAGACACAAATGGACATTATGTGAATCCGGCATTAATTCAATCGCCTTCTTGAAGGCAGTAATTGCCTTCTCTATCTCTCCATTCTTTGAATGTGACCACCCCAAACACAGATAGGCTTCTGTATAATCAGGTTTCATCTTCAGGACGTCCATGACCTCTCTCTGCTTCTGTTCCATCGAGGAAACTTTTCCTCTCACCCAGCCATAATCTGCCGAAACATTTTCTCCTGATGCTTTATTGATAACCATGTTACACATGGCTATCGCTTCGTGTATCTGATCTTGAGATGCATAAGCAAAGGCCATCAACGCCCGAATGTCGGTATTCTCAGAATCAATACGAATCGCCTGCCCTGCCAGATACATCGCTTCTTTAAACAAGTCTCGTTGTGCATAAATCCATCCCAATAACGTGTAAGCATGAATATCATCCGGATACAAACCAATGATTTCTTTGCATACTTTAACTGCTTCATCCATCTCGCCTTTTTTACCATACGCCATTGCAAGCAGCCAATGTGCTTTTTTATTCCTGGAATCTATCTTAATAACCTCTCTTGCCTCAGATACTGCTTTATCAAACATGCAATCGCGGATGAAGCGTCCTGCTTCTCTGACAAGCTTTTCAATAATACGGTCTCGCAGTTGTTTTGCCTCACCCAATTCCTTTACTGCCTCGTCCAGCATCCACTTCTTTGCATAAAAACAACCTAGGTAGACACGGGCTTCCAGCCTATCAGGTTCCACGGATAGTACCTTTTCCATATTTTCAATGGCTGCATCCAGCATCCCCTTCTCTGCATGAGCACAGGCCAATCTAAGATAGGCTTCTACACAATCAGGCATTTCTCTTAAAACGTCCTCGTATTCACGTATGGCCTGATCAATCGGAGAAATGGCTTTCTTCCCGTTAGCTATAAAGTCTTTTCTAACAAAACAGGATTCCAGTTCTAATACTTTTTTATATTCGTTTAAGGCCTCGCCCAATCGCCCCTGCAACACATAGCACAGACCCAATAACTCGTGAGCAACGGGAAATTCGTTTATCACAGCAATCACTTCTACAAAACTTGTAGTGAATTCCTTAACAGCAGCAGGAATATCTTTTACCATGGGATAGTTAAACGGCATTTTTTGAAGCTCTGGGTTCATCTCTAAAACCTTTTGAAATTCTAGGATTGCATCAGAAATTAATCCCTTCTGACTATAAGCCCATCCCAAATAAGCATGGGCTTCTAAGTCGTCAGGATAAAACTCAATCATTTTTTGCAACTCTGGGATGGCAAGGTCGACCAGCCCTCTTTCGGCATATTGCCGTGCTTGTTCAAAGCGTGACTTCACCTCAACGGCAAAAGAAGCTTTAACCCTCAATTCTTCAGCGCCATCTACAGAAAAAAATAGCCCTTGAACAACAAGGGCTATTGTAAGCATAAACAGTCTCGGTTTTACCATATTCACTTTAATTAATATCCTTTTATACCGCCGGAAACAAACTCTGGATATGTTGGCGTCATATGATCAGCAATATCAAGTCCCATTGCCTCATCTTCTTCACTCACACGACCTAAACCCACAGCCTTAAGCCCTCCGAAAATAATAATGGCACATAAACACGCATAGGCAATACAAATAATAAAACCCAGGGCTTGAATACCAATATGACACGTCACACCGTGATAGGTAGGCCGTATAAGCCCCATCACCCCTGTTGCAATTCCTCCAATAGCCCCGGAGGTACAATGCACCCCGCATGTACCCACCGTATCATCAATCCCGATCTTATCCAGTGATTTCACCACCAGTGGAATAATCGCCCCACTAATTATTCCCACCATAATCGCAAAACCCGGATGGGTAAAACCAACCCCGGCGCAGATGGACACCATGCCCGCTATCGCACCGTTTCCCGTGGTAAGCGGGTCGGGTTTTTTATTCATCAGCCATCCGCCAAACATAGCCCCAAGAATACCGCCTGCCATACTCATCGTAACATTAATGGTGGTTGTGGGTAAATCGTTTGCAAGGACGTGGATCATCTCCCGCGCTGTTACATTTGCTGTTGGTTCACATAGCGTCCCAACCAACACAGAACCCACATTAAAACCGTAAAAACACACACATAATATGAATACCCCAAGCATCATCTGCGAAACGTTATGCCCCGGTATGGTATAACATTCTCCACGTCCAAACTCAAACAGCCATGATTTCTTGTTGGTGCGTGCATATTTCTCCATTCGTGGCCCCACAATCATTGCGGCAATAAGCGCCGTTAACCCACCCTGGAAATGCACCACTACAGAACCTGCATAATCAACATAGCCCAATCGCATGAGCGGCCCGGCAGACCACGCCATCCATCCAAAAAAAGGATACATGAACCCGCAATAGAGCACAACATAGATAAGATATGCCTTAAAACTAAACCTCTCTGCTATGGCACCCGATGCAATAGAGCATGAAACCAGACAAAAACCCCACATGGTAAACCAGTGCCCATATACATTCAGATTGTCCACACTTGACGGGTCAATCACTCCCAAAAGGCAGTAGTTCCAATTACCGGAAAAGATGGCAAAACCGAACAGCCACCAAACCAATGTTCCTATCCCGATATTTGCGCATATTTTCATATAGACATGGGTAGCATTCTTGGAACGCACCTGCCCGCTCTCCAGGAAGGCAAAGCCTGCCTGCATAAAAAAAACCAATATCCCCGTGATGATTAACCAAAAAGTATAAATAATAAGGATTATATCTCTTGCCAATATGTCTACCACCGGCCATCCTCCTTTTTCAAAATGCACCGAATCATAACGGTAGTTGTAATTCCTTAAAAATGAAATAAATTACCGCTGATTCCGTGTTTTTCCGTGGTGAATTGTTACTAAAAAGCCTTCAATGCCCCATATCCTACCAACATAAAAAAAATAATCAATAGAATATTGATGGCATAAAAATAAAGATTAAATTTTTATGGAAATATTTCTTTATTATTGATATAAGGAATAATTATCTGGCGGAAAAGATTAAAACTGGGAATTGGCGGACGCTCATTATTCCAAATTGTGATTCTCATTGAGGATGTAAATCCATAGCTGTTATGTTAGAAGCAATAAAAAACAGAGAAAACTCTGTAAATCGACGGAGATTACTCTATCTCCTGGGTTGGGGTTTTATAGGCGCATTTTTAACAATGGTATTTGGCGCAACTATCAGGTTCTTCTTTCCCAGAACTATCTTCGAACCACCGACACGATATAAAATTGGGTATCCCTTCCAATACACGTCAGGGGTAAGCGAAAGATTTAGGAAACAGTTCAGGATATGGATTGTCAGGGAAGTTGACAGGTTGTACGTAATCGAGGCAAAATGTACCCATCTGGGTTGTACCCCCAATTGGCTTGCAGCAGAAGGAAAATTCAAATGCCCCTGCCATGGCAGCGGGTTTACACAGGACGGATTTAATATAGAGGGACCTGCACCAAGGCCACTGGAGAGGTTTAGGGTTGAAGTGGGCGAGGATGGGCAAATAATCGTTGATGCGGGGGTAAGATTTCGGGGAGAGCGCGGCGAATGGGACAAGGCTGGCGCATTTTTAAAGGTATAAAATGACCAATAAACCGAGGGAAAATTTTTGGGCAAAATACAGAAACATGCTGAAAGAAAAAGGATTATTTGGCATGCTCAGGGATTTCACCGTCAACTCACAGGTCTGGAAGTCTATCTTCAGACATACCTTTGCCGACACGCCGAAGAACCGCATGCTAAAGGTTGTTTCAAACGTCTTTATGCATTTGCATCCAGCCAAAGTAAAGAGACATGCACCCCAATTTAAATTTACCTGGTGTATGGGCGGCATCACTTTCTTTCTGTTCCTTGTACTCACGCTTACAGGCGTATTACTGATGTTTTATTACCGCCCCACCGTCCACGATGCCTATTGGGACATAAAAGATCTGGAATTCCAGGTGCCTTTCGGGGCTATTTTACGGAACTTACACAGATGGGGCGCGCACTTGATGGTCATAACGGTATGGTTCCACATGTTTCGCGTATTTGCAACGGGTTCCTATAAACCACCCAGAGAATTTAACTGGTGTGTGGGCGTCGTCCTGCTGGTGCTCACCCTTCTTCTCAGTTTTACCGGCTACCTGCTCACATGGGATCAACTGGGGTTTTGGGCTGTAACGGTCGGCACGAATATGGCCCGTTCAACACCATTATTAGGACATGAAGGGCCTTTTGGAGAACAACTCGGAATGACTGCGCACAACGATATACGATTCGCTCTGTTGGGCGGTTCTCTGGTAGGCGGGAATGCCTTATTAAGGGCATACGTATGGCATTGTATAGGGTTACCCCTTATTATCATTATATTTATGACGGTGCACTTCTGGAGAATCCGCAAGGATGGAGGCATTTCTGGGCCGCTCTGACAAGTTAAGCCACGAATGAACACGAATCTGCACGAATGCAAATAAAGGAAAACTGGAGAATATTGGAGAAAAGTAATCAAGCATAACTTTTATCTCCCTTTGATAATTTTAGAAAGTAGTAATCTGCGTGTATCTGTGAAAATCTGCGTCCTAATCTAACGCTCAGGAATTTCAATCAGACACATAGTTTCCCCTCTAGAAAGAGGGGATAAAGGGGTGTGTAGGTATGCCTTTAACACACCCCCAAACCCCTCTTTTTAGAGGGGAGCTTAAAAGCTGCTGCCAAAAGAAGCCTAATTTAACTTTTAGAATTTAATCATGGAAAATATTTGGGCAATTATAACCAAACCTGATAACATCCCCATCGTCGGTTTAATAATTTTGTTGTTTTTCTTTACATTCATTACCTTTAAGCAGGCGTTTGAAAACGACAAACGGATAGAACGGAAAAGACGTCAAAAAGGAGAATAATATTTTGTGAATTACAAAATAGTCAAAGCCGATGACCGCTGGTTCAGGGAAAACATAAATTGCCAGTATGCATGCCCTGTAAATACACCTGCCATGAACTATATAGAACGTATCGTTGAGGGAGATTTTGACGCCTCTTTGCATTTGAATTTCATGGCAAACCTTTTCCCTCATATCCTTGGCAGGGTATGTACCCATCCCTGTGAAACCGCATGTCGCCGCGGGGCAATTGATAAACCCATTGCAATATGTTCGCTCAAAAGGAGCGCTTCAGACTTCGCCTCTAAAAAGTCTCCACCAAAGCCGATGAACAGAGAAAAAACGGGCAAACGTGTCGCGATAATTGGTTCTGGACCATCTGGTCTTGCAGCAGCAAACGATTTGGCATTCAAGGGACACGATGTTGTCGTTTATGAAGCCCTTTCGGTCTCCGGCGGTATGTTAAGCGTGGGTATCCCCTCTTACCGGCTGCCTCGCGGCAAGATATCAGATGCTGTGAGCTGGATAAAGGAACTCGGGGTCGACATTCGTTTAAATAGTCCTATAGACACGCATGATAAGTTTGACGATTTATTAAGGGGATATGACGCTCTATACATTGCCGCAGGCGCTCATAAATCGCAGATGCTTGATATCCCCGGCGAAGACCTGATGGGGGTAATGCACGGTGTTGCCTTTATGAAAAATACGAATCTTGGAGCAATAAAAGACGTCCCAGAAAAAGCAGCAGTCATTGGAGGCGGGTTTACCGCCATAGATTGTGCGCGTTCGTCGCTCAGACTGGGCGCAAAAGAGGTTTCTATCATTTATCGCAGAACTCTGGAGGAGATGCCTGCCGGTGAAATAGAAGTAAGCATGGCGGAGGAAGAAGGAATAAAAATACACTACTTAACTTCTCCTGTAAGGATCCTTGGGGGACTTGACAGGCAGGTAACACATCTGGAGTGCATAAAAAATAAACTCGGAGAGCCGGATGACAAAGGACGCAGGCGCCCTGTACCCATTGAAGGAAGCAATTTCACACTGCCTGTAGACATGGTCATAGCGGCTATTGGGCAATCACCAGATACAGGATTTCTGTCAGAAAGGTTTGGGATAGAGGTGAATCGCTGGGGAATGCCCGTTATAGAGCAGGAAAGTTTTATGACTGCCAGAACGGGTGTGTTTGCGGGAGGAGATTGTGTAACAGGTCCTCGGAACGTCATTGAGGTGATCGCAGACGGCAGAAAGGCAGCAAGGTCGATACACAAATTTTTAACGGGACAGGAAAAGCAAGGCTATAGATTTTATTATAAGGATCAAGCCCCTTTAGGTAGAATGCCCGATTATGAGGTAACACCCAGGCAAAGCCAGGATGCCCTTCCGATGAAAGAAAGGTGGAACCTGAACGCAGAGGTAGAGATGGGTCTTTCTAAGGAAAATACTTTCAAGGAAGCAGGGCGCTGCCTGCTCTGCCATTTTAATATATTTATTGACGAAAAATGCGTGCTATGCGGCGGTTGTATTGACGTCTGTCCGCACAACTGTATATCCATGATATCCCGTGAAAATGTTGAGGCCGCAGATACCTCGCACGACGAGAACGTTATACCTGGAGATTGGGATGCAGCGATGGTTATTGATGAAGAAAAATGTATCCGCTGCGGCTTGTGCGTTAAGCGCTGCCCGGTAAACGCTATCACGATGAAACGTTTTGCTTATTCGGAAGAATAGTAACAATTCACCACGGATATTCACGGAATTTTTTTTAACTTAGCGTCTTTTGCTGGTTCAATCTTGTAGACTTCGTCGTGAGTGCTCAGTCGAACGATTGAACCAAAATGTTTCGGTTCAGGCTGCAAGCCTGAACCAGCGGGAATTTGTGTAAATTCGTGGCTAAATTTTTAACTTGGTGCCTTAGTGGCTTCGTGGCAAAATAAAAATGGAAAAAAAGGATAATAAGGCGGAAAAACATAAAGAAAAAGGCAGATATAGGGCACTTGCCTTTATTAAAGGCCCTTCACTTGCCAAGGAAAAGGACGTAGAAATATCCGAAAGTGAAATACCCACGTGGCCGTATTTGATAAGAAAAGAGTTTCTGGCGGCAATCATTTGTACGATCATCCTCATTGTCTGGTCTATCCTCCTTGACGCCCCGCTGGAGGAGCTTTCAGATCCTACCATGACACCAAATCCGGCAAAGGCGCCGTGGTATTTTTTGGGACTTCAGGAAATGCTTGTTTATTTTGACCCATGGATCGCCGGAGTCGCTTTTCCTATGCTTATCATCATAGGCTTGATGGCTATACCCTACGTGGATTTTAACCCAAAAGGCAACGGATATTATACCTTGAAGGAACGGAAGTTTGCCATGTTCACCTTTTGCTTTGGTTTTCATATCTTATGGCTATTGCTGATTATTGTCGGTGTCTTCATGCGTGGGCCTGGCTGGCTCTGGTTCTGGCCGTGGCAAGAATGGGATCCCCATCGGATTGCAGCCGAAATCAACTATGATCTGACCAGCTTTGTTGGCATTAACTCAAAATCGCTCCTGGGCTTTATTATCGGTGGCGCTGTTGTGATGGGATACTTCTTCATGGGCATGAATATTCCGTACTGTTTTATGAAGACGAGAAAAAGTCCGCTATTAGAAAAACTCGGCATTCTTAAATATTCTATTGTAGCGTTTCTTTTCTTATCCATGCTGGCTCTGCCAATAAAGGTATTTCTGAGACTGGTATTCCATGTGAAATATATATGGGTAACGCCATGGTTTAATATATAAATTAGGTCTACGGCAGTAGGGGCGAAGCATTTGCTGTGATTAGCTTTGAATGTGCTCCTACGTTCTGGACAGCAAATGCTTCGCCCCTACAACTTTGAAATTCCTTGTAAACACAAAAATTATGTTAACCAGCAAAAACCAACATCCCATGAAAAAAGAAGAAGATAAATCTTACCTGATCATGTATGTCATTGTTAGCTTCCTCCTCGTTGCAGTTACCGCATGGGCAATTCTGAACGAAACCGTTGACAGACGTCCCTGGAAAAATTATCAGAAACAGTTTTATCGCCTGGAGTACGAAAAAATCAAACAGAACTATGAAAAGGAACGTGCAAATTTTGAAAGTCCGGATGTACAAAAGAAATACGTAGAGGCAAAGAATAAGCTGGAGCATGCATGGGAAGACTTCAAAAAACCTCCAATCCAGAACGAATACAAGAAGCTGTCTGAAGAACAAAAGGTTTTGAATAGAGAACTAGCTGCTCTGAGGTTTAAGGCAATAGTAACCCGTAATGAAAGTATGGAAAAGGAATATCTCTATGGAAAAAACCCTAGCGAACATATCAAACATGAAATTGAGGGGTTAGAGGAAAAGGGTAAGGAATTTGCCACAAAAATTAAGTATCTGGAAGGTAAAATTGCACCCATAAAGGCAAGATTGAATGATCTCAAACATGGCGTCGATCAATATACGGAAGAGTTAGATGCCTATACAGCCGGCATGGAAAGGTATAAGGCACAGTTAAAAACCTTCAAGAAAACCCGCCCAAATCTGCAGGTATATCAGACGTATATGGAAGATTTAAACACAGTCGACAGGTGCATGTCATGTCATGTAGGCATAAATAAGGCAGAAGGCGTATCAACAGAACAACCATACACAAGCCATCCTGACCAAAAATTGTATTTGGGCAATCATCCACCGGAAAGATTTGGATGCGTGCTTTGTCATGAGGGGCAGGCGAGTGCTACGTCGGGTGTAAAGAAGGCACATGGCGAGGTTGAATACTGGCTTACACCAATCAATCGGGGCAAGACAGCACAGGGGTCGTGCATACGGTGTCATCTCGAAGGTAAGGAGGTCAAAGGCGGAGAAGTACTCTGGGAAGGTAAGAGACTTTTTGAGGAACTTGGATGCCATGGATGTCATGAAACGGTGGGCTTTGGTGAGGACAAGAATAGGAGGATAGGGCCGAGTCTCAAGAACATAAAGAATAAGGTACGGGCTGAGTGGATTACGGCATGGATAAAAGACCCAAAGGGTTTTAGGCCCACAACGTTGATGCCTGATTTCAGGCTTTCAGATGAGGAATCTCAGGCAATATCAGCTTATCTGTGGCAGCATGCAGACGAAAGAAACACATATGAAGGAATGCCTGCATTTGACGAGGAACAGTTAGCGCAGGGAAATTTCATTTTTGAACAGGTGGGGTGCATGGCATGTCACGCCTACGAGAAGGACGCAGTAAGAGGGTTTGCGCCCAATTTGTCTAAGATTGGCGAAAAGATAAACTATGGGTATCTGGTTGAATGGATTATGAATCCAAAAGGAAAGGAATTTCTGGCGCGCATGCCAAACTTCAGGCTGAGTCAGGAAAAAGCAGGTCTCGTTGCGGGATATCTGATAAATAAGACAGGCACGGGTATTACAAAAGAAGGATTATCAGATGCGGGATGGTTAGAGGATAAGGAACGGGCACGTGCTGGGGAGGCGATGATCAAGAGATATGGTTGTTTTGGCTGTCACGAGATAAAAGGAATGGAAGGACTTGGTAAGATAGGAACCGAGCTATCGGCCATTGGTTCTAAGCACGTACATCTCCTTGATTTTGGACTGTTAGAGAAGAAGTTATTAGGCGAGGCAGGGCTTAAGCATTTCACCGAGAACATAGGAAAGGCACGGCAGGCGTGGCTACGGGCAAAGTTCCATGACCCCAGACAGTTTGACGAAGGAAAGTATAAAAAACCGGAGGATCGCCTAAAAATGCCTGATTTTGGGCTAACCAAGGAAGAAATAGAATCATTGATAGTAATGCTATCAGGGCTGAGAGAAGAGAAACTTTCTGGGGCGTATATCGCCAGACTGACAGAAAAAGAACGATCGATAGTTGAAGGGAGGAGATTGATCGGGAAGTACAATTGTACAGGCTGCCACCAGCTTGATATGGATAGATTGTATCTTGCCGAAAACATCGAAGCAGTGGGGATGATAAAACTGGAAGAAGATGCCAGTGTGTATTTTCAGCTCTGGGAGGATAATGAGAAGCTGGGGCATAAGGCAGGCGAAACGGTGTTACTGGATGAGAAGCAAATAATTGAAAAGAAAAAGGCATTTGGGGGCGATATAGCACCGTCAATAATTGCATATCATGTAGAGAGTGAGGGTTTAATACCGGAAGAAGCAAGGGTATTCACACCGCCGTTATTGTATGGGGAGGGTAAAAAGGTGCAGAGTGAGTGGGCATTCGGGTTTTTAAAGGAACCATTTGACCTGAGACCCTGGCTGAATATAAAAATGCCGTCATTTAGCTTGCCAGATGAAGAGGCCACCAGCCTCGCCGGGTTTTTCGCCATGAAAGAAGACGAAGAGTATCCCTTTGAGTATATAGCCGAAACAAAGAAGGAATATATCGAGGCAAAAGAGGTGCAATCGCCAGGCTACCTCTCAGCGGCAAAGAGGCTCTTTGAGTCCAAGGACATCAATTGCATATTATGCCATGTAAAAGGCGAAAAGATGCCGGAGGGCGATAAAACAGGCTGGGCGCCAGACCTCATGCTTGCCAAGAGACGGCTCAAGCCAGACTGGATAAAGCGATGGCTCCTCGACCCACAATCAATCCAACCCGGCACAAAGATGCCAAAGTTCTTCAGGGAAGGCGAATTTCAGACCTACATCCCAGGTACACCTGAGGAACAGACAGAAGTGATGAAGGACTATTTAATGAATCTGTGGGAATAATTGACACATTCAAGAAAAGTTCGTCAACAACAAGCAAAAGAAACGTAAAAATTAAAGCATTGATAGAGAATTTGTTTATCGCCAGTATAAGCTGAAGATTGTCGAAGGCTTGATTATTCAACCAAAAATAGGCTTGCAATAAGAGTGCCATCGACAGCAAGATTAAAGACCTAACCCCAGAAGGCTTCATATGAATAATAAAGAATTGAAAATTGGTAATATTGTTAGTTTCATAATTGCTTGTTCATTTTCTATGACAGTTTTATATGTTTATGGTTATTGTTCAGCATTAGAACATAGCAAAAATATTCACCCTAATTTAATGAAATACTTTAACGTCAATGATTATTTTAGTATTTCGATAGTGTTTTTATCATGGGCTTTTATTATTGGCGTTGGTAGTGTGCTTGGTAATAAATTTGCTAATAGATTAATTTGCCAATTTGATCGTGAGTCTCCCAAAGAATATTTTTCTATGGATCAGAAGTTTGTAAAGTTAATTACAATAGGTTCTATAATATTGGCAACTCTATACACATTTGCATCATTTTTTATTAATGTTCACAAATCATATATCTATGTAATTTGGGGATTTTCTGGGTGTTTTCTATGGCTGTATTTTTTTAATTGGTATAAAAAAGAAAAAAGATTAGTTGAAGATTGGATTAATCGTTTCCACATATTTGTTAAATTTTTTCCAATTATTGTGATCTCTTCGTTTTGTTGCGGCTTATATGAAGGTACGGACTGTATCTCTAAATTTGATAGATTGCATAACAGTAGGTTATTCTTACAGGATGAACCTGATTTTTTAGATGGTAAAGTTTTATTTGCATTGGAAAAATATTTAATTTTTATGAAATATCCATCAACGGATTTTCAAATAATACCAATAAGTAGAATCAAACTAATAAATGAATATGGTCCATTTAAAAAGTAAAATAATTTTTACATGCAGAGGGCTGTCAGAGGGTCGCATCTTAAATAATAAATATTGAGATTTTTTCCCTAATCTTCTTTAATTTTTAGAAGTGTTTTTAACATACTTGTTGTAAACGAGGCGAGGATATGAAAACTATAACTTTTAACGATGCGCTGGAGATAGTTGAGTCTTTGCCTGAAGAGCAAAGAGAATCACTTATTGAGATTGTCAAAAACGTCTCATAGAAGAACGAAGGGATAGGCTTGCGCAGAGCATTAAGGAATCAAGAGAGGAGTATGCGCACGAGGTACTATCAGAAAAGGTACGGTAGATGACCTTATGCGCGAGACTTCAAGATGAGAACGCTTATATAGAGTAATACCTTTATTCGTACATTCAAAAGGTATATTGAGAATATTGCAATCCAGTAAATATATTTACTGGCAAGATGATGAGTATTTTCTGGGGCATTTTGTCGATTATCCTGATTATGTAACTCAGGGAAAGTCTTTAGAAGAATTGAAAGAAAATTTAAGAGATTTATATACTGATTTAATTAGCAATGTGATCCCCTATAGGGGAGTATTTAGGGACACATCCCTTTTTTTGCAACCTAACTTCTTAGAAAGCATCTCTAAAAATCCTCTATCCCCAAGAGGCTTGCCTAATCTTGTCTGCTTTCTGATAACATCTAAATCCACTTTATCCTCATCTCCTGCAATAAACTTCCTGTAGTTGGAGATCTCGCCTTTATCAAATAGCGGCTCCCCAGGAAGAACAGTGCTCTTTCCTAAGATATGGGTTCTGGCACTGGAGTATGGATAGTCTTCTGCATTCGTAACTATCCTTGCTATTCGTGGCATGATTTATTATGTATACCATCTAAAGCTTGGATTAGGAGCGTATCTTGTCATACCTTCTCAATATTTGGAAATACCACCTGAAAGAATTATTCGACCTGAATTAGTTGAGCAGATTAGGACAGTCTCGTTCTTGTTTTCAGGATTCGTTCATCGTATCTTTTCGTGTGTAGACAAAGAAGCCAGAAAGGCGTTAAAGCATTGCATGAGGGGAAATCTTTATTATTGACAAATAGTTTGTCTGTGGTATGGTGTTTTACTGACAAGACCATTACTAATATTGATAATAGGTAATTAGATATGGCAAAACTCTATAAAAAAAGGTCAAAAAAAGCCGGACTTCCTCCAGGTACGCTTATCCATATTGGAGAGAAAAAGACTGAAAAAGTAAAGATTACTATCATTGATTATGATGAGATGCACTTTCAAGAAAGAGAGGCGAAGACAATTGAGGAATGTTTTCCCTTTAAGGACAAGAGCAGGCCCACCGTGGCATGGATAAACATAGATGGTGTTCATGAGATTGAAACACTTGGAAGGCTTGGTGAGTGTTTTGCAATACATCCCCTCATTATAGAAGATATCCTGAATACAGACCAGCGCCCCAAGATGGAGGATTTTGATGAATATATCTATATTGTTCTCAAGATGCTTTATTATAATGGCAACATCAATGAGATAATCACAGAGCAGGTAAGCTTAATCCTGGGATCAAACTTTGTTATCTCTTATCAGGAACAGGAAAAAGAGGGTGATGTTTTTAATGTAATTAGAGAGCGAATCAAAACGAACAAAGGCCGCATAAGAAAAATGGGAGCTGACTACCTTGCTTATTGCCTGGTAGATGCAATCGTAGATAACTATTTTATAGTTCTGGAAACTCTGGGAGAAAAGATAGAATCATTAGAAGAAGAATTAGTCAACTATCCAACACCCGAAATATTACGCACAATTTGTACGATGAAAAGAGATATGATATTACTGCGCAGATCGGTTTGGCCGTTAAGGGAGGTAATCAATGAATTGGAAAGAGGGGAATCTTCGCTCATAAAAGAATCCACGGAAATATACCTGAAGGATGTTTATGATCACACAATCCATGTAATTGATACCCTTGAGACATTCAGGGATATGGTCTCTGGTATGCTTGAGATTTATCTCTCAAGTATCAGTAATAGGCTGAATGCGGTAATGAAAGTGCTTACAATAATTGCAACGATATTTATGCCTCTCACCTTTATTGTAGGAATCTACGGAATGAATTTTAAATATATGCCAGAGCTTCCGTGGCGTTGGGGATATCCTGCGGTTTTACTTGTAATGGCTGCTGTAGGTATTTCAATGATAGTTTATTTTAGGAGAAAAAAGTGGTTGTGAAAACGTATTATTTTCACCTTTTTGTTTGAGTATTTAGGGACACATCCAATACTGTTCGGCACGATGTTTGAGGGTTAATATCTATAGGTAAGATATTGTAGTAGTCATACTAAATGATGGCAACGAAAAAGCAGGAGAGAGTCAGTGTGAAGTGATGTTGAAAAATGAAGACGTACCTCTCCCCTGAGAGGTAGATGGTTATAACATTCCCTATACCACTATTGCTGTTTTTGGTCTTGAGATTTAAGTCCTTCGATATGTTCTATGAGTTCCTCCAGGGAAGCCCATCCCTGAAAGTACAAACATATCATTTCGAAGGTACGTTTGGTTGGCTTGCGGCCAGTCCACAATCGGATTAACAGACTGGCAATCAAAGCACAGTAGACTTGAATAGTAATACCATTTTGTGAAAGTGCCAGGAGATGCTGACAACCCAAAATGCATTTGAGCCATCGGAAGAAGAGCTCAATCTGCCAGCGATAGCGATAAATAAGTCCGATGAGTTCGGCCGATAAATCCATACGGTCAGTGGCAAGCAATAGGGTATGTTCAGGAGATCGCGTTCTAAATGTCTTCTTACTGGAGACACGAGATTTACGTTTGTGTCCTAAGAGTGCCCGTTCGTCATAATAGTGGAGTTGTATAATTCTCATAGGTTTGGAAAAGTTGTTACGTTTTTGTTTACTTCCGAGCCAGACGACTCGATCAAATTCGATTCCAACTTTACGATCTGCCTCGCTAAGAGTACGTTCTTCAATGGTTTCATAGGAGGCATTATTCCTGAGTCGCATAACAAATGAGCTTGGTTGTTGAATAATCTTGTCCAGGAAACGGTATTCTCCATAGCCAGCATCTAAGCAATAGAGTTTGCCCGGAGCTAAAGCGGATTCAAGTTGAGCTATTTCACTCTTGTTAGCATGGGTAACCTGAGCCTGTATAGGAATACCTTTAAGGATGTCGAATTCCAAGTGTACCTTAGCAGCACGACGGTCTTCATCAAGCCACAGTGCCCAGAGCATCTTTGGCAGTGCTTTTAGGAGAGTACCATCGACAGCGACTAATGTCATGTCGAGATTATTTAAACCGTTCTGAAATTTAAGGGGGTTAACCTCCTGTGCCAGTTCACCGATGATAGGAGTCAAGAGCTGTGGGTCAAATATATGACTGGCTTCTGACATACTCCCAAGGCTGGTGCGTTTGATACCGAGCTTGGTTTGTACACTCTTTAATGTGCTGGCATGTTGGATTGATCGTAGTCCAGTTAAGGCTGGATTGAAGAAATAGAGTAACATCAGGCTAACGTATTGATCGTAATGCAACTTTCTGTTGTGGCAATCTGCATGAGAGTGGAGTCTCCCCAGAAGAGGTTTGAAAGATCGTAGAAGGGAGAGTCTTTGTATATTGTTTTTCTTGAGTTTTTTGCTCGCTCTGTCAGCACTTATGTCATCCATACGTGTAATTAATAACAGGAGCAACGAGAGAAATCAACTCAGAAAATGTCATAAATACTTAATAAGTCGTAATTTATGAAGATTCAAAATTTATGACACGTAGAATTTTCACTTATTTTTTTACAAAGCAACGGAAGTAAAAAAAGATACATATTTTGAGAAGCATTTTTGAATGGTGGGAGTCGTGCGATTAAAAAAACTCTAAAAGGATTCCATTCGCGTGGCGATGTTGGGGTGGAATTCCCATGCATAAACACTATCAAACACCGTGCCGAACAGTATTGGATGTGTCCCTCATTCCCCCATGCTGTTGAGTTCGTTAAATCTCATAAATCAGACTGCCTCTTAATTTGCAACACATCTTGATTTTGTGTTTCGCTTATTTATGGTCGTAATTTTTTGGAAAACTCATTGCCTTTCATGCAAATTTCTTCCAGAGATTTATCTTCCCAGAGTTTTTTTCTCCACTGAGTGTAATCAAACTTATCCTGTTTTATCAATGTGATGAATTTTTCCGCTTCAAGAATATCCATCTCGGAAAACAGGATTTTTAATCCATCATCGCAAATTTCGTAATCGCTTCTCATATTGTTTCCTCCATTATTCTGATAAATGAAATCGGATCTATTATCTTAATATCAGACATACTATTGTTCTTATACAGTATACCATTATCAACCGTTATAAAATACTCAGATTTGCCTGTTATGGCACATGATAAATGTATCGAATCCTTTTTCCCAAATCCCAGGTCTGCTATTTTTTGTGATAACTGCAAGATATCCTCTTCAAACGAGATATAAGCTGATGAATAATTATGCCATTCATATATTGAGTTTCTCTTGCTTGTTCCAGGATTGGCGCTGTTTTCATAATCCAGCATGAAAGACCAGATTAAAAGTAGTTTTTTCTCTTTTATCATTTCCTGTATGCGGAGTTTCGCTTCGGTTTCGAGTTTGATGGACAAATGATCCTGATTGTCGTAAGGACGGTTAAAACAGCAGTTATCAAGATATACTTTCATATATTCTCCTGTATGCATCCCAAAAGCACATAAAGGATCAAACCTTCATATTTCAATCGACAACGTATAAGGAATAGATAAGATTTCGGCCATGACGAGACCATTACGAATTGAAAGCACTTTTTATCATATCACATCAGGATGCGACCTGAGAACAATTAGTTATTGAATAATGAAGGTTTGACCCAGGTGACCCCCCAAATTTACAACGAACCTCCAAGAAACCCCAGCGCGGAGCTTCCCTCTTGAGCGCCATGTTAGACAGGATCGGGAGTATCTCCCTGTGACTTGGGTAACGCGGAACGCAACTTATAAAAAGGTTTGTCCTCCCGTCCCTGAAACAGCCATTCAAGCTCTGTTGTTCGGAACGGCTCAAGCGCTTCAGGACGATCCTTATCGAAATCTTCAGTATCGCGGGCAAACCTTTCCATGTGATGCTTCCAATAATAAAACTGATAGCCAAATAATTCTTTGGCTAATGCTTGATCGATCAGCTTCTTGCGATGAAGTACGAGAAACTGATACCAGAATGACCCGATATTCGAGAGTGCCGTAAATAGCTCTAATTCCTGAATATTGCCACTGTCACCCAATGCCGTTCAAAGATCGGAATACCGAAACGGCTTTGTGCAGTCGTTTTTTTTGTCCACCCAAATCCAGACTCTTGCTCTACACTCAACCATAGTCTTGTCGTTATAGCGATTGAATAAATCGGTTGTCTGCCGTATGCGTTCTAAAGCTTTAGTGTGTCGAAAATGCCACAAAGCCCATGAACCACCAATAACAGCGATTAGCAGCGTTTCAATCGAGTTAAAATCAAGTGGCATTAGTTTAGTTCCTGTAGCAAATCACTGCCGCCGAACATAGATTATACCGCCTAATTGCGGTAATAAATTACAGACATTATTGATTTTCGTTTTGTAAAGGTATATAAACCAATTTATTTTGTCAATGATATTTTAATATTTTAATATTGTAACGCAAGATACCAAAAGTGGGTTACTCCATGAAATTGCTCGATCAAGTCCTTGATGCAATTCGGAAAAAACATTATTCGAACGATATGTTTGTAGTACGTAATTTTAACTATAGTGGACGTCATAAATAATTTGACACCTAAAAATTGCAGTCGGACGCAGATAAACGCTGATTTATACTGATCTTTTTATTCGTGTTTATTTGTGCTAATTCGTGGCTAAATACTTGTAGTTTTAAAGTATCTGATAATACAAATCCCTTTGCCTTGCCTCATATCCAAGATCATTGATAAGTAATTCTATTTCCTCTTTGTCCAGCTGATAACTGACTCCCGCTGCCCTGACCACATTTTCCTCAATCATCGTGCTTCCCATATCGTTTGCTCCGAATTTTAAAGAGAGTTGAGCAATCTTAGCTCCTTGTGTAACCCATGATGCCTGAATATTTGCAATATTATCCAGATACAGCCGTGAAATGGCTATCGTTTTTAAATAATCAAAGCTCCCGATTAATGCAGTATCCAACCGGGTATTTTTCGGTTGAAATGTCCAGGCAATAAATGCAGTAAATCCACCCGTTTCATCCTGGAGTTTCCGGATTTTATCAAGATGTTCGATTCGCTCTTCCACGGTTTCGATATGACCGAACATCATGGTAGCCGTAGTTCGCATTCCAAGCTTATGTGCTTCCCGCATTACGTCAAGCCATTCCTGTGCTGTGCATTTATTTGGACTCAGGATATTACGGCATCGGTCCGAAAGAATTTCAGCGCCGCCGCCGGGAATCGAGTCAAGCCCTGCTTCCCTGAGTTTTTGTATGACGTCCCGAACAGTGATATCATTGAGTTTTGAAAAATGAACAATTTCTGGCGGTGAAAAGGCATGAATGTGAATATCATATTTCGTTTTGATAGACCTTAATAAATCTACATAAAAATCCAATTTTAATGATGGGTGCAGACCTCCCTGCATGAGTATCTGCTTTCCACCCAGGGCGAGCGTTTCTTCAATTTTCCTGAATAGAGAATTTTTAGAGATGATATAACCATCGCTATGTTCAACTTCTTTGTAAAAGGCGCAAAATTTACAACCCGATGTACAGATATTCGTGTAATTAATATTCCTGTCGATGATGTACGTCCTGTAATCTTCCGGATGTTTTCGCTTGCATACTGCATCTGCCGCTATTCCTAAGCTAGTAAGCTCTTTTATAGAGAACAGCTTTAGACATTCCTTTGAAGATAATCTCTCGTTATTTAATGATTTTTCGAGGGTATCTTCAATCTCACTGGATAGAATGGCCATATCGGTCTCTTAACAAAAATATTTTTACATTTTCGGCAAAAACAATTTAACGACGACCCTCGTGTAGCGCGAACTTCAGTTCGCAGGACAGCGACATAAATGTCGCGCTACATGTTCTGGCTCGTCCAGGCTAGGCGCTTAACAAAAATATTTTGACATTTTTAGCAAAAAAAAGTAACGCCGATCCCTTGTGGTCGGCCAATGGCGGGGGATAAACCACCCGCGCTACGGTTTCCGACTCGGTCGGGTTAAGACTCATTGAAAATAATCTCCACACCTTTTGGGGCGAGGCCTAAAGATACTGAATGCTGATAAAATGCCAAAAATCCCTTTATTTCGTCTTTGCCAAAATCGTATCGAATCGAGTTTGTAAGGTAATTCAGACATCTCTCAGGTGTTAGTTGAAGTCGCTGCGATTCTGTAATCGCTAATGCCTTTACTGACCGAAGACCCGCTTCCTTTGCACTT
>Ga0082335_1004645_pt1 | contig 20256 bp, 20 predicted proteins | sample Subgrocontami58m_FD_72375 | JGI IMG/M metagenome (GOLD analysis project Ga0082335, IMG submission 72375) | Subsurface groundwater microbial communities from S. Glens Falls, New York, USA - GMW37 contaminated, 5.8 m (SPADES assembly) (version 2) ... | reverse complement strand
TCTACGCGCGCCATCTGCCCGGCGCGGGCGAGCTGCCCTTCCGGCACCTCGGCGAGGAGTTCGGGCTCGTCCTCAAGGGCACGCTGCGGCTCACGATCGACGGCGAGGTTCGCGAGCTCGGTCCCGGCGACTGGATCCACTACTCCTCGCACCCGCGCCATTCCGCCGAGGTCCCCTCGAAGGAGCCGGTCGAGGCGCTCTGGTTCCTGACCCCGGCGGTGATTTGAGCGCGACGTCCCCTCTCGCCGAGACGATGGAGCTCGGCAACCTCCTCGGCAGGCGGCTCAAGGAGCGCCGCCGCGAGCTGGGCAAGACGATGGCGGAGGTCGCCGCCGCCGCCGCCGTCTCGGTCGGCTACGTCTCGTCGATCGAGAAGGGGGGCAGTCTGCCCTTGCTGCCGGTGCTCGCGCGGCTGGCGCACGCTCTCGACATGTCGCTCGCGGAGGTGCTCCGCAGCTCCGCGTCGTCGCGCGTCACCGAGGGGCACCTCGACGAGACGCTCGGCAAGACACGGCTGTCGCCCGAGACGTCGCGGGTCCAGATCGTCCGCCTGACGGTGAAGCCCGGCGGCTCGGGCCGCTCGCCGGTCGGGCTCGGCGGCACCGACGTGTTCGTCTACGTCTACCGCGGCCGGTTTGCGGTCGAGGTGGACGGCGAGACCTATGAGCTCGAGCCCGGGGACGCGCTCCACTGCGCGGTGCCGGAGGCGATCCGCTGGGCCGTCGCTGGCGAGGAGCGCGCGGTGACGCTCTGGCTCGCGGCGAAAGCCGGCTAGGCTGGACCCCGGTCTGGGAGTCTGGCGACGAGGACGCGACGGCCTTCAGCTACCAGTGCCCCATTGAGCCGCGACGATCCCCGGCACCTGCGCTCCGAGAAGCGGGCGTGCTTTCGATGGCGGGGCGCTAGCGGCTTTCTGCCGAGCCTCACCCCACACGAGCGTGTTCCTGTTGGGCGTTGCGCGCCTTCGAGAACTTGCTAGTCTTGAGCTTAGATTTCCACAGGCACTAAGACTCAACCAAGGAGCCAAGCACCATGAGCAAGACCATCGGTATCGACCTCGGCACGACCAACAGCTGCATGGCCGTGCTCGAGGGCGGCGAGCCGACCGTCATCCCGAACGCCGAGGGCGGCCGCACGACGCCGTCCGTCGTCGCGTTCACGAAGGACGGCCAGCGGCTCGTGGGCGCCCCCGCGAAGCGGCAGCAGGTGACCAACCCGCAGAACACGATCTCCTCGATCAAGCGCTTCGTCGGCCGCAAGTGGGACGAGGTCTCCGAGGAGATGACGATCGTCCCGTACGAGGTGGCGAAGGGAGAGGGCGGCGACGCGCGCGTCACGGCCGAGGGCAAGGAGTACGCCCCGCCGGAGATCAGCGCGATGATCCTCCAGAAGCTCAAGGCCGACGCCGAGGCCTACCTCGGCGAGCCGGTGACCGACGCCGTCATCACCGTCCCGGCCTACTTCAACAACGCCCAGCGCGAGGCGACGAAGGACGCCGGCAAGATCGCCGGGCTCAACGTCCTCCGGATCATCAACGAGCCGACGGCCGCCTCGCTCGCGTACGGGCTCGACAAGGAGCACGACCAGACGATCCTCGTCTTCGACCTCGGCGGCGGCACGTTCGACGTCTCGATCCTCGACCTCGGCGAGGGCGTCTTCGAGGTCAAGGCCACGAACGGCGACAACCACCTCGGAGGCGACAACTTCGACAAGGCGATCGTCGACTGGATGGTCGCCGAGTTCAAGAAGGATCAGGGGATCGACCTCGCGGCCGACCGGATGGCCCTCCAGCGCCTCTACGAGGCGGCCGAGAAGGCGAAGATCGAGCTCTCCTCGACGATGACGACGCAGATCAACCTGCCGTTCATCACCGCCACGCAGGAGGGGCCGAAGCACCTCGACCTCTCGCTCACGCGCGCGAAGCTGAACGAGCTGACCGCCGAGCTGCTCGCCCGCACCGTCGGGCCGACGAAGCAGGCGCTCGCCGACGCGGGCATCGACCCGTCCGGGATCGACCATGTCGTGCTCGTCGGCGGCATGACCCGCATGCCGGCCGTCGTGGACAAGGTGAAGGAGCTGATCGGCAAGGACCCGCACAAGGGTGTCAACCCGGATGAGGTCGTCGCCGTCGGCGCGGCCATCCAGGGCGGTGTCCTCCGCGGCGAGGTGAAGGACGTCCTCCTGCTCGACGTCACCCCGCTCTCGCTCGGGATCGAGACGAAGGGCGGCGTCTTCACGAAGCTGATCGAGCGCAACACCACGATCCCGACCCGCAAGGCGGAGACGTTCTCGACCGCCGAGGACAACCAGCCGTCGGTCGAGATCCACGTTCTCCAGGGCGAGTCGGAGATGGCCGGCTTCAACAAGACGCTCGGCAAGTTCCAGCTCGTCGGCATCCCACCGGCGCCGCGCGGCATGCCCCAGATCGAGGTCGCCTTCGACATCGACGCGAACGGGATCATCCACGTGCACGCGAAGGACCTCGGCACGGGCAACGAGCAGCAGATCCGGATCGAAGGCGGCTCGGGGCTCGCCGAGGAGGAGGTCAGCCGGATGGTCAAGGAGGCCGAGGCGCACGCCGAGGAGGCGCACCGGCTGCGCGAGCTGGCCGACGCGCGCAACCAGGCGGAGAGCCTCGCCTACCAGACCGAGCGCTCACTCAAGGAGCACCGCGACAAGCTCGAGGAGTCCGACGCCTCGACGATCGAGGGGCGGATCATGGAGCTGCGCCAGGTGCTCGAGGGCACCGACGTCGCCGAGATCCGCAGCCGCACCGAGGCGCTGACCGAGGCCGCGCAGACGCTCGCGAACGCCGTCTACGCGCAGGCCACGGCGCAGGCCGCCTCGCAGCCGGGCTCCGGCGATGGCTCGTCCACCGAGGACGAGGTCGTCGAGGAGGCCGACTACGAGGTGATCGACGACGAGGCGAAGACGCCGTGACGGCCGAAGAGACGCAGGCCGAGCCGGAGCAGAGCCTGGAGGAACGCCTCCAGGCTCTCGAGGCCGAGCGCGACGAGTACCTGAACGACCTGCAGCGCGTCGCGGCCGAGTTCGAGAACTACCGCAAGCGCACGGCGCGCGACCGGGCCGACCTCGTCGCCCGGGCGACCGAGCGGCTGGTCAAGGAGCTGCTGCCGGTGCTCGACGACCTCGAGCGCGCGCTCGAGGCGGCAGCCGAGCACGAGGAGGCGAAGCTCGAGGAGGGCGTGCAGCTCGTCCACCGGGCGCTCGCCTCGGCGCTCGGCGGCGAGGGCCTCCTCGAGATCGCGACGGAAGGCCCCTTCGACCCGCACGTGCACGAGGCGCTCCTCTCCCAGCCTTCGGAGGGTGCCGAGTCCGGGACGGTGCTCCAGGTGCTCCAGAAGGGCTACCGGCTCGGCGACCGCGTGCTCCGGCCCGCGCGGGTGATCGTCGCGGAGTGAGATGACCGACCTCTACGGAACGCTGGGCGTCGCGAAGAACGCCCCGCCGGACGAGATCAAGAAGGCCTATCGTAAGCTCGCCCGGCGCTACCACCCGGACCGCAACCCGGGCGACGCCGCCGCGGAGGAGCGCTTCAAGGAGATCCAGGGCGCCTACGACGTCCTCTCCGACCCCGAGCAGCGCCGGCAGTACGACAGCCCGGCCCGGCAGTTCGCGCCGGGCTCCGCCGGTGGGGCCGGATTCGAGGGATTCGACCTGGGCGACCTCTTCGGCGGCGTGTTCGGCGGCCGCGCGGGCCGTCGCGCCACACGGGCCGAGCGCGGCGCCGACCTCGAGGCCGTCGTCAACCTCTCCTTCGAGGACTCCCTCAAGGGCGTCGAGGTGCGTGTGCCCGTGGACGTCGAGACGGCCTGTCACACGTGTGGCGGCTCGGGCGCGCAGCCCGGCACGTCGCCGATCGTCTGTCCCGAGTGCGGCGGCCGCGGCGTCCGCTCGGAGGCGCAGGGGCTGTTCGCGCTCTCCCAGCCGTGCCCGCGCTGCCGCGGCAACGGCACGATCGTCGAGCAGCCGTGCGCGAGCTGCCGTGGGTCGGGTCGCGAGCGGGCGACGAAGCGCTACGCGGTCAAGATCCCGGCCGGCGCGCGCGACGGCACGCGCATCCGGCTCGCGGGCAAGGGCGAGGCCGGGCGCCACGGCGGCCCGGCGGGCGACCTCCACGTCGTCACGCGCGTCGCTCGGTCGCCGCTCTACGAGCGGCGCGGCGCCGACCTCGTCGTGGACGTGCCGGTCACCTATCCCGAGGCGGCGCTCGGCGCGACGGTCGAGGTTCCGACCCCGGAGGGCGCGGTCTCGCTCAAGATCCCCGCCGGCTCGCAGCACGGCAAGCTGCTGCGCATCCGCGGCCGCGGCGCGCCGAAGCTCTCCGGCGGCGGCAAGGGCGACGTGCTCGCGCGCCTGAAGCTGACCGTGCCGGTGAAGCTGACGAAGGCCGAGCGCGAGGCGCTCGAGGCGCTGCAGAAGGTGTCGCGCTGATGTCCGACCGCCCCCTCTACATGATCTCGGTCGCCGCCGAGCTCGTCGGCATGCACCCGCAGACCCTGCGCATGTACGAGACGAAGGGGCTCGTCCGGCCGGGGCGCACGCCGGGCGGCACGCGGCTCTACTCCGAGACCGACCTCGAGCGGCTGCGCCTGATCCAGCGGCTGACGACGGAGCTGGGGCTGAACCTCGCCGGCGTCGAGCACGTGCTGCGGCTCCAGGACGAGCTGCGCAGGCTCCAGCTGCGCATGGAGCGGGTCGAGCGCGAGCTGCGCGACGAGATCCAGACGGTGCACCGCAGCTACCGGCGCGAGCTCGTGGTCTACCGGCCCGCCCAGCACCCGGCACGGAGGCGGCAGTAGCCATGGACTTCAACAAGCTCACGACCCGGTCGCAGGAGGCGGTGGCGGCGGCGCAGGAGCTGGCGCGGCGTGGCGGCCACCCGGAGACCCACCCCGAGCACCTCCTGCTCGCGCTGCTGGAGCAGGAGCTGGTGAGAACGCTCTGCGAGCGCTCTCACCATGCGCCGGCCGAGGTGCGGGCCGAAGCCGAGGCGAAGCTGCGCAGCCGGCCCACGATCTCCGGTGGGAACGTCCAGCCGCAGGCCTCCCCGGCTTTCCGGCGGGTGCTCGACAAGGCGTTCGAGGAGATGAAGGCGCTCGACGACGACTACGTCTCCGTCGAGCACCTCCTGCTCGCGCTCGACTCCGTGCCGCGCGACGCGCTCCTCGCCGCCCTGAAGGAGATACGTGGCGGTCAGCGCGTCACCTCGCAGGACCCCGAGGGCGGCTACCAGGCGCTCGAGAAGTACGGTCGCGACCTGACCGAGCTCGTCGAGCAGGGCACGTTCGACCCGGTGATCGGACGCGACGAGGAGATCCGGCGCACGATCCAGGTGCTCTCGCGGCGGACGAAGAACAACCCGGTGCTGATCGGCGAGCCGGGCGTCGGCAAGACGGCGATCGCCGAGGGCCTCGCGCAGCGGATCGTCGCCGGCGACGTCCCGGAGGGGCTGAAGGGCAAGCGCGTGTGGGCGCTCGACATCGGCGCCCTGCTCGCCGGCTCGAAGTACCGGGGCGAGTTCGAGGAGCGGCTGAAGGCCGTCCTCGACGAGATCAAGGCGGCGGAGGGGAAGATCATCCTCTTCATCGACGAGCTGCACACGGTCGTCGGCGCCGGCGCGGCCGAGGGCGCCGTCTCGGCCGGCAACCTGCTGAAGCCGATGCTCGCCCGGGGCGAGCTGCGCTGCATCGGCGCGACGACGCTCGACGAGTACCGCCAGCACGTCGAGAAGGACGCCGCGCTCGAGCGCCGCTTCCAGCCCGTGCTCGTCGGCGAGCCCTCGGTCGCGGGCACGATCGCGATCCTGCGCGGCCTCAAGGAGCGCTACGAGGCCCACCACGGCGTCCGCATCCGCGACGCCGCCCTCGTCGCCGCGGCAGTCCTCTCGGAGCGCTACATCGCCGACCGCTTCCTCCCGGACAAGGCGATCGACCTCGTGGACGAGGCGGCCTCGCGCCTGCGCATGGAGATCGACTCGTCGCCGCTCGAGCTGGACGAGGCGGTGCGCCGCGTGCGGCAGCTCGAGATCGAGCTGGCGGCGGAGCCCGATGACCGGGCACCACTGGAGCGGGAGCTCGCGGAGGTGAGGAGCCGCCGCGACGAGCTCGCCGCGCGCTGGGCTAAGGAGAAAGCAGCTCTCGACCGCGTCAAGGAGGTCACGCGCAGGATCGACGAGCTGAAGATGGAGGCCGAGCGGGCGGAGCGGACAGGCGATCTCCAGCGGGTCGCCGAGATCCGCTACGGGGAGCTCCCCGCGCTCGAGCAGGAGATCGCGGATCGCCCGCAGGGCGAGTCGCTCGTCAAGGAAGAGGTGGACGACGACGATATCGCCGCGGTCGTCGCGAGCTGGACGGGAATCCCCGCGGCGCGCCTGCTCGAGGGCGAGGTCGAGAAGCTTGTCCACATGGAGGAGCGGCTGCACCTGCGGGTGGTCGGCCAGGACGAGGCGGTCGAGGCGGTCGCAAACGCGCTCCGCCGTGCCCGCTCGGGGCTCCAGGACCCGAACCGGCCGATCGGCTCGTTCGTCTTCCTCGGCCCGACCGGCGTCGGCAAGACCGAGCTCGCCCGCGCGCTCGCCGAGTTCATGTTCGACGACGAGCGGGCCATGGTGCGGCTGGACATGTCCGAGTACATGGAGCGCCACACGGTCTCGCGCCTGGTCGGCGCGCCGCCCGGCTACGTCGGCTTCGAGGAGGGCGGCCAGCTGACCGAGGCGGTGCGCAGGCGGCCCTACTCGGTGCTCCTGCTGGACGAGATCGAGAAGGCGCACTCCGACGTCTTCGACGTGCTGCTGCAGCTGCTCGACGACGGCCGTCTGACCGACGGCCACGGTCGCACGGTGGACTTCCGCCACACGGTCGTGATCATGACCTCGAACGTGCGCTCGGCGGACGACCTGCGCGAGCGCTTCCGGCCGGAGTTCCTGAACCGGGTCGACGAGGTCGTCGTCTTCGAGGCGCTGACCCGCGAGCAGCTCGCGGCGATCGTCGGCCTGCAGGTCGAGCGTCTGCGTGCCCGCCTTGCCGAGCGCAAGCTCGGGCTCGAGCTGACCGAGGCGGCCGCCGAGGCGATTGCCGAGGCCGGCTGGGACCCCGCGTACGGCGCGCGACCCTTGAAGCGCGCCCTCCAGCGGCTCGTCGAGAACCCGCTCGCGCTGAAGCTGCTCGAGGGGGAGTTCGCGGAGGGCGACACGGTGCGCGTGGACGCCCGCGACGGCGAGCTGGTCTTCGAGCGGGCGCCGGCGCCCGTCGCCTGACCCGTCGACAACTCCTCCGAGCAGGTGGTTCGGAGAAGCGCTTGCTTTCTACATTGTGACGATTTATCCTGCCGCCGAGTAGCGATCTGCGGCGGTGAGGGGAAAGTCACGGAACCAACAGCTCTGATCGCTCGCTTCGTCCTCGGTAGTCTCTTTCTGCTCGCCGGGCTTTCGAAGCTTCCGCGCCGGCGCGAGTTCGCGGATGCGATCGAGCGGTACCGCCTGCTGCCCCGCGGCCTCGTCAAGCCCGTCGCGGAACTGCTTCCTGCTGCGGAGGTTCTCGCAGGAGGCGCACTCCTCTTTGGTCTCGGTCTGCAAATAGTCGCCAGCCTCGTTGCTCTCATGCTCGCGGTGTTCACGATCGCCGTGTCTACCGCGCTGCTGCAAGGCCGCGAGATCGACTGCGGCTGCTTCAGCCACGTCTCCCCGCAGCGCATCACCTGGCTGACCGTCGGACGCAACCTGGGGCTGCTCGCACTCGCTCTCACGCTCGCCTGGCAGGAACCCCGTGCCCTTGCGCTCGACGCCATCTTCTTCGACGGCGACGCCGGCCTGTCAGCCTCCGCTGTACTCGCGTTGTTCATCGCATCGACGGCAGCTCTGGCGGGCCTTGCGCTCGTGCAACTCAGCCTTCGCCTGCGGCGGCTCGCCTCACTCCCGTTAGGCGAAGGGAGCCACGTTTGAGCGCCTGGTGGATCGCCGCGTTCGTTTCCCTGTGGATGGTCGTCACGGCCATCGCGGTCATCGTGCTCGGTTTCCTACGCCGCGTGACGGCGGTCCTTGAGCGAGCCGAGCTCGCTGTCACATCGGGACAGATCAACCTCGGCGCCGCACGCGCCGGGATGCAGATCGAGCCGTTCCAAGTCTTCGACGTCGCAGGTCGCAACATCGGCAGCGACGAGCTCTTCGCGGCGCCGGCCACCTATCTGCTGTTGCACTCGGGATGCGAACCCTGTCGTCATCTGGTCGGCAGGCTCGGGCAACTTGCGGCTGACCAGCCGGTAATCGCGATCCTCGACGACAGTCCGGCGTCGCACGACATAGAGCTCCCTCCCCAGGTCATAACGCTGTTCGAACGCGACGGTTCTGTCGCGGCTGCATTCAAGAGCGGCGGCACGCCGCAGGCGTTCGCTGTCAGCAGGGGCGGAATTGTCGTCGAGACGCTCGTTCCGGCAAGCCCGGCCGACATCGAACGGCTAGGGCGCGTCCTTCGGGAGGGAGGTGGTGCCGCGGAAGACCAAGCGTCAGTTGCTCACGTAGCGTAGAAGGAGGAGAGTGATGGAAGACCGCATTGCCCATGAACCGGGTTCGAGCCGCAAGAGCTTTCTCCGCCGTCTCGGAACGTTCGCTGCCGTAGGTCTCGGCGTCGCCTTGATGCCGGCGACCGCGCGTGCGCAAAGCGGGCAGTGTTGCAGGGACACCTCGGCCTGCCCCGACAGTGCATGCACGGATCAAAACTTTCCATACAACTGGAAGTGCAGCGGCTGTGGCTCCGGTCCGTGTTGTCACTGCCTGAATCGTTCCCCCGGCGCCTGCTTCTCCAGCCCTTGTCCGTGCGGGTAGGGGCCACGAGTAGTCGACCTCCAGAAGAATCTACGTCCGGAGCGGGCGCCCCAAGGCGCCCGCTCCGGACCGCGGGGCACGTGCAATGTTGAGCGTGTTTATTTGGGCCCAACTTCGGCATCGCCGGGCACGGGTCGGAGCCCTTGGTGCCGCGATCGCGCTGGCAGCAGTCAGCTTCGTACTCCTCGCGTCAGCGGCGACAACATCAGACGTCCGCGTTCGTGGCTCAGTGCAGAGCAACTTCAGGAACGCATACGATGTTCTCGTCCGGCCCCGTGGGTCGTTCACTCGGCTCGAACAAAGCGAGCAGCTCGTCCGCGACAACTACTTGAGCGGGATCTTCGGCGGCATCAGTCTCGCGCAGTACCGCACGATCCAGCGAATCCGAGGCGTGGACGTCGCCGCGCCGATCGCGAACGTCGGCTACGTGCTGCCGAGAGGCAGAATGTTCTTTAGCGTCCGGCCCTGGTTGAACGACGATCCCGGGCAGCTCTTCCAGGTTCGCCTTTCCTCGAGAGCGCAGGCGGGTACGTCGGTCTATCCCGGCGACCGCGGCTACGCGTACTACACGCGGCGCAATCCTTTTCGCGAACTCCGAGAGATCGCGGCGAATGGTGTCGCCTTGGACGTGTGCGCGTTCTTTGTCGCCTCGGGCCCGGCACGCCTGGGGCCGTTCGCGCGCTCCGAGTACCTGCGCTGCTTCTCGTCTCGCTCGCCGGGAGAGGGAAGCGACGTCATCCCCGAACTCGCTCCGCGCGGAGGCGTCGGCGTCGAAGCGAATATCTCGTTTCCGATTCTGATCGCCGCGATCGATCCGGTCCAGGAAGCTCGGCTACTCAAGCTCGATCAGGCCGTAGTCGCGGGACGGTACTTGCGCCCGAGCGACCGCCCATTCGTAAAGGGGGTGCGCTATGTCCCGGTGATCGCGAGCGCCAGGACGTTCGTCGACGAGGAACTGGTCGCTGACGTCGATCGGCTGAAGGCCGCGAATCCGGCAGGGATTCCCTCCGCGCTCGCCTCGCCGCGTGCTTATCGCTTCGTTAGCCGCTTGCCCAGCAGCTTCGTCGGTCGTCGCGCGGTCCCCGCAGCTCGCATCTACGAACGAATGTTGGGCGTCCAGTTCACATCGCTCGCGTACTGGCGTCCGTCGGAGCCGCGCTACTCATCCACCAAGCGCGGCCGCGATCTTGAACTCTTTCCACTTCAGACGACGAACCCACCCAGCATCTGGAGGAACACGTTCAACCCGGAAGGCTTCGAACGCGCCCCGGCCGCCAACCAAGACGTTCAGTTCCGCAGGCTGCGCCAGTACACAGGGTCGAATGTGATCCGCAATGGCGCGGTCGGCACACCGTTCTTCAAGGTCGTCGGACGGTACGACCCTGACAAGCTGCCCGGCTTCAGCCCGCTGTCGCGCGTGCCGCTCGAGACGTATTACCCGCCTGAACTCGACCCTGCCGACCCTGCTTCGGCGAAGGCGCTGGATGATAAGCCGCTCCGACCGACGCAGAACCTCGGGGACTACATTCAGCAGCCTCCCCTCTTTCTCACGACTCTGGACGGAATGATGCCGTTCCTCGACCCACAGAACTTCTCGGGCGCGAGCGCGAACGCACCGATCAGCGTGATCCGTGTGCGCGTCAAGGGAGTGAAGGGAGCCGACGAGCTGAGCCTGGCGCGAATCCGCGCCGTTGCACTGGAGATCCACGACAGGACCGGCCTGGACGTCGACATCACCGCAGGCTCCTCCCCACGCGAGATCAAGATCCACATGCCACCCGGCAAGTTCGGCCGCCCGGGGCTGCTGCTCAAGGAAGGCTGGGCCAAGAAGGGTGTGTCGGTTGCGTTCTTGAAGGCAACCGACAAGAAGAGCCTTGGCCTCTTCGCGCTCATTCCCCTGATCTGCTGCTTCTACGTCGCCAACGGGGCATTCGCCGTGGTGCGTGCTCGCCGCACGGAGATCGGCACGCTCCTCACCCTCGGCTGGCCCCAGGCGGCGATCTTTCGCGTGCTGCTTGGAGAACTCGCGCTCATCGGCGCGATCGTCGGGCTATTGGGCACTGTAACCGCCGCCGCGCTCGCCGCCGCCCTCTCGCTCCAGATTTCCATCGCGACCACGCTCCTCGTCCTACCGATGTCAGTCGGCCTCGCGCTCGTGGCCGGCTCCATTCCTGCCTGGGTCGCCTCGAGGCACGTCCCGCTCGACGCAGTGCGGCCGCCGATCGTCAGAGGCGCTCGCCACAGCCGTCGTGTGCGCGGGCTCGGAGGCATGGCCTCGGTGAACCTGCTCCGCCTCCCGGTTCGGACGTTTCTGGGCGTGGGCGGTCTCATGGTCGGGGTCGCCGCCCTCGGCTTGCTGCTCGGCATCCAGCACGCGTTCGAGGGCACCCTGGTGGGTACTCTGCTCGGCAACGCGATCCTCGTTCGTGTGTCCGGCCTCGATTTCCTCGCCGTCGCGCTGACTATCGCGCTCGCGGCGCTCGCGGCCGGGGATGTCCTGTTCCTCAACATCCGCGAGCGCGCGGCCGAGCTCGTCACGTTGCGGACGGCCGGCTGGGGCGAGCCGGACCTACGGCGCCTCGTCGGGCTCGAGGCGCTTGCCCTCGGCGTCCTGGGCGCGGGAACGGGGACGTTGCTCGCCTTGCTCGTCGGTGTCGCCCTTGGCGTACCGGCTGTGCCGCTCGCAGTCGCAGCGATGGCCGCGGGAGCGGGCGGGATTCTCGTCGCGCTCCTGTCCTCGCTGGTTCCGCTGAGTCAGATCAACCGGCTGACGGTGCCGGCCGTGCTCGCCGAGGAGTGACGTCAGCCGCTCGAGCGTGTCCGGCCGGGGAGAGGCTGCCACGCAGGCTGCGCCTCGTCTCCGAGCAGATCGGTCAGGCGTCGCTTTCGGGTGCCATCGGCATTCATCAAGTAGAGATCGAAGCGACCGAACCTCCGGCTTGCGTACACGATCCTTCCGCCGTCCGGCGACCACGCGGGATCGACATCGGCGCCCGGCTGCGTGGTCAGCCGCCGCCGCCCACTGCCGTCGGCGCGAATCACGTAGATATCCACGTTGTCCGCGATCGTGCTCTGGATGGCAATCAGCTTGCCGTTTGGCGACCACTGCGGGTTGTTGTCGCTGGCGGGGCCCGCAGTGAGCTTTGAGCGATTGGCGCCGGCCGCGCTCATCACAGCGATGTGCCACGCATTGCCCGACGTCTTGTCCGCGAACACGATCTTCTTGCCGTCCGGCGCCCAGGCCGGCTCGAATCCGCGGCCAAGCGATCGCAGGCCGGTCCCGTTCGCGTTCATCACGTATATCGTCGAGCCGGCGTCGCGGTAGCGATGAAAGACGATTCGCTTTCCATCCGGCGACCAGCGAGGGTGTGCATCAAGCACCGTATTGGTCGGGCTTGACTCCGCGCGCGTCAGCCTCCCGCCGTGCTTGCCGGCTGCATCGGCGACGAAGATTCCGCCGACGTTCGCGGCTGACATGGCGACGAACGCGACGCGACGGCCGTCCGGCGACCACGAAGGCTCCGTCAGCTGCGCATCCGTCCGCGCGAGAAGAGGTGCGAGATTCGTCCCGGATGGCGTCGTGGTGTAGATCGAAGCGTTCCCTACCGGAGGGAAGCGAGTGAAGGCGATCTTGCCTCCACGCGGCCGATCCTTGTCTGAGGTGGCATGAGCATCGCCCGCGTATCTCGATGAGACGACCGCCGGTTGCGCAGTTCCGAGGCCGAGGAGAGCTCCCCAAACCAGGGCGACCGTCACGGACAACCTCGTCCACCTCGCACGAGTACCTGTCGCTACCATCGAGGGGTACCTAGACATCCATGCGCCCGATGCGCTGAAGCAGCTCGTCGGGATCGGTTCCCGTCGCGACTTCGACATCGTCGAGCACATGACCATCGAGGAGCCGGACGACCCGGTCGCAGCGGGCCGCGATCAGCGCGTTGTGCGTCGCGACCACGATCGTCATGCCCCGATCGCGCCGAAGGTCGAGGAGGAGCTGCATGATCCCGGCGCCCGTGGCCGAGTCGACGTTGCCGGTCGGCTCGTCGGCGAGCAGCAGACCAGGGTCGTTGATCAGCGCGCGCGCGATCGCCACGCGCTGCTGCTGGCCGCCCGAGAGCTGGGACGGAAGCGCATCCTCGCGCCCGCCGAGGCCCACTGCGGCAAGCAGCTCGGACGCCCGCTCGAACTTGTCGAACGGCGTCTTGAACGGCAGGAGCGGCGCCGCGACGTTGTCCAGGATCGTCAGCGCCGGCAGGAGGTGGAAGCGCTGGAAGACGAAGCCGATCGTTCGCCTGTACTCCGACTGGCGGCCCCGATCGAGCGCCGTCACCTCGTCGCTGCCGACGACAATGCGACCACTGTCCGGCACGTCCATCGCCCCGATGACATGCAGCAACGTCGACTTGCCGGACCCGGACGGGCCTGTGAGGCCGACGACCGATCCGCGAGGAACGGAGAGGCTGACGTCACCCAGCGCGGTGATCGTGCCGCTCCCCGTCGAGTACTGCTTCGTCACGCTTTCGAGCACGACGGACACGCCTCGTGCGCCATCCGATCGAAGCGTCGTAACCTGTGCGTCGTGTGCGTCGTCGCTCATGGGCCGATGCGAGCTGCGGTTCGGTCATGCTACATTGCGACAATCTATTTGGTCAAGATGCCGAGCTAGCCCGCCATGCCGATTCACCACGCAGTGCTCGCGCTCCTAGCGGACGGATCGAGCCACGGATACGAGCTCAAGACGACGTTCGAGGAGTCAATCGGGCCGCAGTGGGGCGACCTCAACATCGGCCATCTCTACCAGGTGCTCGACCGCCTCGTCCGCGACGGGCTCGTGACCAAGCAAGAGGTGCCTCAGACCGCTCGACCCGACAAGACGGTGTACCGACTGACCGACCGTGGCCACGCCGAGCTCGAGACCTGGCTCGAAGCGCCGTTTGTCCGGCAAGGCGGCTACCGAGACGACTTCTTCCTCAAGCTGTTCGCCGCTTCCCGGCTAGGGCGAGACGCGGTCGAGAAGGTCGCGCGCGTCCAGCGTGAGGCGTATCTCACTGAACTCTCGTCGCTCGGCGAGCTTCGCGCCCGGCACGAGGACGACCCGCTTGTCCGCCTCCTCATCGAGGCCGCCGTCTTCCACACCGAGGCGAACCTGCGCGTCGTTGAGCTCGCAGAGGCGAACAGCACAGTGCTGAGCGACCGGTCTCGATCGGGAACGAGCGCGGGCGTCGAGGCGGCTGGCGCGGAACGACGGCGTCGAGTGGCGGGCGACCCGTAGGACCAGACAGCGCGAAGGTTCACCCGCGTTCGTCTCGAAGGCGTCGCGCTCGGCGACGGCCAGTGCGGCCCGATTAATCGACGTCAGGGAAGAACTCGGCGCGGCCCGTCTCGGGCGGCGCGCCGTAGATGAAGAGCACGAGCTCCTCGCTGCCGGCGTTGCGGAGCTGAAGGACGGTTCCCGACTCGACGACCACGACCCCGCCGCGGCCGACCTCGTGGCGCACCGGGGGGTCGCCGAGGTCGATTGTCAGCGTTCCGGAGAGCACGACGAAGACCTCCTCCTGGCCGTGGTCGGCGTGGCGCTTGCCGCGCGCTCCCGGCGGGTAGCGCCAGATGTTCGCGCGCGAGTGCGCCAGCGCATCGGAGAGGCGCGCGACGAGGCGGGGATCGGTGTCGCCCCGCGGCTCGAAGGCCAGCTCGCCCGGCTGGAAAACGGTGGAGCCCACCGCGCAACCCTACCGCGTACGATCGCACCGTGGAGGTCCTCGTCGTCGCGGCCACCGAGTCCGAGCTGGGCGGCTTGCCGGGGCTCGTCTGCGGCATCGGGCCGGTCGAGGCGGCGGCGGTCACGGCGCGCGCGCTCGCCGAGCTGCGGCCCGGAGCCGTCCTCCACGCGGGCGTCGCCGGCGCGCGCCGCGCCTCCGGCATCCGCCCGCCGCGCCTCGTGCTGGGCTCGGCGTCGGTCTACTGCGACATCGCTGCGGAGATCCCCGTGCTCCGGGGTGCGCTGCCCGACCCGGCACTGCTCGCGGTCGCACGCCGCGTGCTGCCCGACGCGCACGTGCTCCCGATCGGCACGAGCGCCCGGGTGGACGGCACCCACGGCGTGGACGTCGAGGCGATGGAGGGCTTCGGCGTCCTGCGCGCCTGCGCGCTCGCGGGCGTGCCCGCGCTCGAGCTGCGCGCGATCGCGAACGAGATCGAGGAGGCAGACCGGTCGCGCTGGCACCTGGCCGCGGCGCTCGAAGCGCTGGCGGCGGCGCTTCCCGCGCTCGAACGCGCGTTGTCGGCGGCCTAGGAGGGTTTGGCGAAATACGCCACCGAGCACGGCGTGATGCCCCGTGAGAGCATTCCGGGTTCAGAGCGATCCGCGTACCTGGGAGGCCACAGTGGAGATTAGGCAAGAGCGCCAGGCGAGTCCCGTTGAAGATCCCGTAAGCGCCCTCGTAGCCGTTACGCGGCCGATCATCAACGGCGTAGTCCATTCGATAGGCAGCGAGTACCTCGACGCCTACGACAGGGACCAATCAGCCGTCCCTCTGAAGATGCTTGGGCGGCTTCGCAAGGAGAGCGACGGTGACATTGGAGTTGCGTTTGAGTGGGCCATCCACGAAGCGGTGCAGATCGCCGATCCGGTCATTCTTGAACGCGTAACTGACGCTCTCAAGCTCTGCAACATCAAGCGCGGCGTTCCCGAATCCATCCTGTTTGCGATCGAGAAGCAGGGTTCGAAGCAACTGATTTCGACCCAACTCGAACTCATCACAGACAACTCACGTGCGCTCTCAGGCAAGCAAGGCCAACCCGTCAAGCTCAAGAAGTACCTGAACCAACTTGCAGCAGCCTTCCGACGCCCGACAACCCGCCCCAATCTCCCTCAGAGCATCAACGGTCTCTGGAAGGCAGACCTCTTTCTCGGGTCACAAGTCCCCGATCATTGGGTCGGCACCTCAGTCAAGATCAGGCGTTCGAGGCTAGAGGCGGCTCCCGGACTTCGTATCGCCATAGTCCCGGATTTGGCGGGACAGTCCGACACCATCTACCGAGATGAGGCGAGGAATCTCATCGTCTGTCCCGTGCCCCACGATCAGAGCTTCATGGAGAAGTTCTACGAGGGTTGGCGACTCGTTCAGTCTTTGTGCGCTTCTGACTTCAAGATGCCGCCTGCGGCAGCGGTCCCATCCCCGGTCCTTCGAGAAGTCGCACGGGTGTACGTGGAGCGCAGAGACTTTTCGGTCGGGGAGGTACTGGACGCGACAGGGCCGTTCTCGCAGCCGCATCTTCTCGAAACGGACACCGAGAGTGTTGCGAGCACATCCTTCCAGGCGGACATAGCGCCGGGCACGAGCACGGTGATCGGGCCATTCCCCATGCAGACGAAGCTGTTCGAACTATGACGCGAAGCCCTCTATGCGGCGAGCGCTACGACTCGCCCTCGGATGAGCGCCTGACCGAGACGCGCGAGCATCACGAGGTCGGCGTGAAGCCGGACGCGCTCGATTCCTCGGACGCGGAGCGGTGCGAGGCCGTGCTCGTTCTTCAAGCGGCCGAACTCCCGTTCCACGGCGGCGCGGCCCCGGTAGAGGCGCTTCCACTCGTCCGAGCCGTAGGGGATCGGGCCGAGCGGGATCGGGCGACCCTTGCGGAGCGCAACGATGGGGACACATCCGCGCTCGCGCGTCTCGTCCATGACCCGGTTGTTGTCGTAGCCCTTGTCCATCGCGCACGTCTCGGGCCGGAAGCCGCGAGCACGGGCCGCGTCGAGCAAGGTGGCGACGAACAGGGACTCGTTCCGGCGGGCCGTCTCGACTTGCCACGCGAGCGGGAGGCCCGTGCGGGTGCAGGCGAGGAGTTGCAGCTTGAAGCCGTAGAAGCCTCCACCGGAACGCGTCGAGACGGCCGAGCGGTGCCCCCAGGAGGCGTCCGGGTCGCTGAACCGCTCGCGTTCCCGCCCGCCCTTGGAGACGTACCGTTGGCCGTTGGCGAACGCGGGAAGGTCGGAGGCGTCGATAGCAACGTCCCGCCCGATTCCCGGAAGCTCGGCCTGCAATGCGGCCGTCACGCGATCGAGACAGTCGGCGAGGGCCGGCTGGTTCTCGCGGAGCTTGACCGTGAAGCGGTAGCAGGCCCAACAGCTCGGGGAGCCGCCGAGCGCGTCCTGCAAGCCGGGATGCTCGGCGATCAATGCGGCGACCCGCGTCCACGTCGGCAGCGCAAAGAGAGTCTTGACAAGGCAAGCGCCGACGAGCGCGCGGGGGCCGAAGCCCTTGCGGCCGCGGCCACGCGGGGCGAGCGCGTCGATGAGCGCCGCTACTTCGGGAGAGTCGAGGAGTTCCGCAACGTCGCCAACAGCCGAGCGACGCGCTACCTTGCCAGATGCCATTCGAGGTCACTCTCGTTTGGTCGCGCCCCCGGAGGTTCCAGCCTCGCGGGGGCTTCTCTTGCTTACGTAGTTGAAAGTGTAGTGAGGGCATCGGACGGTACTGGCGTTAGCGTGACAACTCTGGTTGTCACGCTAACGGGTTCCAGCGCAGCGAGTGAGTTACTCGGCACCTATGGATTAACTGGACCTTTGGGCCTAAGGTCGGTATACTTGGCAGCCGAAAAGAAGGATGGACGTGGAGGGGATCGAACCCTCAGCCGGTCGGGTCTAGAGTCCTCCGGCACGCACCAGCGTCACGCCCCATCGGCCCGACCCGGACATCCCTGGCTCAGCAACCGGGGGGAATGTCCGGGTCGGGTGCTGTTTGAGGTGGTTACCTCAGTCTTCGTCCCTCCTCATCTGATCGGTGACTCGATATCGACCGGGTCGCACTTTCTCGATCTCCCCGCGGTGCATGAGCCTGTTAATCGCAGCCTCAGTACCGCGAAGCGGGTGCTGCGCCTTTGGAGAGATCCACTGGCGGCTCTCCATGACCGTGTGGATATCGCGTGCGGCCCAGGCCCGCTCTGGATGTTCGAGCATGACCTTGCGAACGGCGCCGATGCCGCGCAAGCTGCCGGTGCCGTTCGTGTCTTTCACGACCTCAGGCTCAGGCGCGGACGCCTCCACAACGGGTGGAGCACCGATTACGTTCTCCAGACCCCGGATGATCTCCTCGTACCCCTCGGCCTTGCGACGTGCCTCCGCTTCCTGTTCACGCCACCGCTTGGCCTCAGCGCGAATGGTGGGAAGCTGCTCGACAAGCGTTTCGAGATTCATGCACGCCATCATAAGCGAAAGTGCTGGCAGACCGCAAGCGCGTTTCTGTGGGGAGGAGTAGGAGAGAGTAGGGAAGCATCATTCCTATTTCGCCAAACCCTCCTAGCCAACAACCGGCTGTAGGCTGCCCGCCCGATGGCGCGATCCGATAGAGCGAGGACGAGCGAGCCGCTGCCCGAGCCGCTGCCGCCGGAGACCCGGACGGTCGGCCAGCTCGTCGCCGAGACGTTACGGCTGTACGGGCGGCGGCCTCTCGCCGCGCTCGCGCTCGGGGTGCCGTTCGCGATCGTCGAGCAGGCGGCGATCGGCCTCGGCCGGCGCGAGGTGTTCGTGGTCCTGTCGACCTTCGGCGCGGCGTTGCTCTCGGTCACGTTCGTGGCCGCCTCGGCGCTCGCCGCCGGCGTCCGGCCGAGGCCCGGCACGCTCGCGACCGCTGCGGCCTGCGGTGCGCTCGTCTTCGTTCCCGCGCCGCTGCTCTCGCTGTTCTTCATCCTGCCCGCGGTGGCCTGGCTCGCACTCTTCGGCCTCGTCGTGCCGGCTGTGACGATCGAGGGGCTCGGCATCGGAGCAGGCTTCCGGCGCGCCACGGAGCTCGCCCGCGCCGACTTCGTGCACGCCCTCGGCTCGCTCGCCACGCTCGCGATCCTCTTCTTCCTGACGCGGCTCGTGCTCTTCTTCCTCCTGCGGGACTCGGCCGATGCGGGTGGCCGGGCGGCGATCGCGCTGGCGGACGTTGTCATCTCGCCCGTGCTCTTCCTCGGCGCCGCGCTCCTGTACTTCGATCAGGCCGCGCGCGTCAAGCCGCGCGGGATCTAGACGAAGCGGAAGCCGGTCGCGCTCGGCGTCGCCGGCAGGGGGCTCACCGGCAGCCCGGGAACCGGCGCAGGCGCGTTGAAGCCGGACGGTGCGACGTCGTTCGGCGTGTCGGCGTGGAAGAGCGAGGCGAGGTACTGGATCTGGCCGCGGCCGGGGCCGAGCTCGAACTGGCCGCCGCCGTACAGTGCGATTCCCTGGCCTTCGCAGTAGTCGTAGAAGCCGAGCAGCCGCTCGAGCGAGCCGAAGCGCGACGGCTTCGAGTTGAGGCAGCGGGGCGGGTACGGCAGCGCCTCGACGTCGGCGACCGAGTGGATCGGCGCGTCGTAGGTGATCCGGTCGCGGTGGGGCGCGAGCACGGCGTCGGTCTCCGGTACCAGCCAGGGGTCCTCGATCCAGGCGTGCGGGAAGCCCTCGGCGACCCGGCGGTAGAGCTCCGGGTCGGGCTCGAGATCGACCGCGGTGCCACGGTAGTGGCCCTTGAGGTCGACGACGTCCACGGTGCCCGTGGCGGCGAGCTCCGCGACCAGCTCGTCCGTCCAGTCGCTCTCCGCGTCGAGCTTGAAGCGCAGCCCCGGGTAGAGGGCGCGAAAGGCGGCCGGATCGAGGCGGGTCGAGACGACGAACGAGACCGGCCGGGACTTGCGCTCGAGCGCGCGCCAGAGCGGCAGTCCGGCCTGGCGCAGCGCGAGATCGAGCGCAGCGCTCTCCAGCGCCCACGGCGTGTAGCCGGGCAGCCCGCCGACGAGCGCCGAGAACGAGGCCAGCGTGTGCTCGCCCGCGAGCGCGACTCCCGGCCCCGCGGCTTGCAGGGCGAGCTGCGCGTCGCCGTCGTAGGTGACGTCTTCCCCGAGCCCTTCGTGGCCGAGGCCGCGGAGGCGCACCACCGTCGTCCGCCGTGTGAAGGCGCTCGAGACGTCCATCACGAGGCCTTCGAGCTCGGCGCTCTCGACGGCGACCGGCAGGTCGCGGAGGAGGTTCCAGGTGCTCATCGCAGCGCGGCGTAGGCGACCGCGATCTCGCCGGCGAGGCCGGCGTTGGCGGCGATCAGGTCGCGGTTGACGCGGAGCGTGTCGCCGCCGCTCGCCTCGTGCAGCGCGGCGAGCACGAACGGCGTGACCGCCTGGCCCGAGATGCCGCGCCGCCGCGCCTCGGCGACGGCCTCTTCGATCAGCCCCTCGACCTCGAGGCTCTCGTCGGGCGGCCGGCCGACGAGGACGCCCGTATGGCGCCCGAGCCCCCAGTGGGCGCGGGCGATCCGGGCGGCCTCCTCGGCCGACTCGACGCGGGCGGAGACCGGCGGGCCGCCGTGCGCGGAGTAGAAGAGCGGCAGCGTGTCGGTGCGGAAGCCGAGCACGGGCACGCCGAGCGTCTCCAGCAGCTCGGCCGTCGCGGCCACGTCGAG
>Ga0082335_1004643_pt1 | contig 20268 bp, 8 predicted proteins | sample Subgrocontami58m_FD_72375 | JGI IMG/M metagenome (GOLD analysis project Ga0082335, IMG submission 72375) | Subsurface groundwater microbial communities from S. Glens Falls, New York, USA - GMW37 contaminated, 5.8 m (SPADES assembly) (version 2) ... | reverse complement strand
GGCGCTGCTGAAGCGGCCGCTTGCCGAGCAGCGGGCTGCCGCCGAGGAGGTGGCCCGGCTTCAGCGCCGGCTCGAGGAATACCTGCGCGGACACACGGAGATCCTCGTGGAGTAATGGGCGGTTGCGGCCGCGGCTTCGCGTTTTCCCGCGTGCATTTGCCATTGAACAGAAGGCAACAAAGGGAACGAAGAGTCGTTCGTCTTCGCATCCTTTGTTTCCTTCGTTACCTTTTGTTTAAAAGGATTGGGGTTGGGGATTGGGTTTGGTTGCAGCCGCAGGCCGCGCTGCGACAAGTGTCGGGTACCAAGCGACAAGCCGCACGCGCGCCGCTTCATCATGCCGACCGGCTTGCATCCCACCGCCGGTCACTCGTCTCTTGTCGCTGCGAATGGTCTTCGATCTCGAGAAACGCACCGCCGCGTTGAGCGTCGGCGAGTTTGCGGCGTTTTCGCTCGGTCCGCGCGAGGCGCCGGCGGGCGGCAGCGCCGGCATCTGGCGCGCTCAGCTCGGGACGCACTGGCACAACGAGCTGCGCACGCGGGCGATCGCGGAGCACGCGACCGCCGCGCAATTCGAGGTTCCGATCGCCGGGCAAATCGCGCACCGCGGGTGGACGCTGGCGCTCACGGGACGGATCGATCAGATTGTGCGGCGTGCCACGAGCACGACGCTGCGGGAAATCAAATCGGTCACGCGGCCGCTGCCCGCCGACGAAACCGAGCTGCGCGCCGATTACCCCGACTACTTCGTGCAGCTCGCAACCTATGCCGCGCTGATGCGGTCCGGCCTGGCGAGCGTGGGGGGAGGTTGTCATCTAATAGATGACAAACCGGCAGCGCCGCCGCCGCGCGCGGAGCTGGTGTTTGTCGAGGTCGGCAGCGGGCTGGCGCAAACGATCGCGCTGACTCCGGTGGACGAAGCGCTGTTTCGCACGCAGCTCGAGCGCTTCGCGGAATTCCTCGCGCTGCGGCTGCGGGCGCGCGAGCGGCTGCGGGGGCTGCGCTACCGGCCAGCCTTCGCGACACCGCGGCCGGGGCAGGAAACGACGTTACGCGAGCTCACGGAGCTGTTCGAACGGCAGCCGCTTGTGCTATTCGAGGCGCCGACCGGTTTCGGCAAGACCGGCGTGCTGCTCGAGTTCGCACTCGGCCAGTTGCGCTCGGGGCACTTCGACCGCGCGCTGTACTTGACGAGCAAGTCGACCGGCCAACTGCAGGTGGTGCGCACGCTGCATGGCATGACGCGCGAAAGACCACAGACCAGAGACCAAGGACCAGGGACCAAAGACCAGAGACCAGAGACCAACGACCAACTGGGGACGACTCCGGTGGCGGCGTGGCATGTGCGGAACAAGGCCGAGCACTGCGTGAATGCGACGTTCCATTGCGTGCGCGACAACTGCGGCTACCTCGCGGAGGCGGCGAGTCGGTGGCCGCAGAGCGGCCTGGCGCGGTTTTATCTCGACGAACAGCACGCGCGCGACCTCGACACCCTGCGTGCCGCCGGCCGCGACGCCCGCATCTGTCCCTACGAAATCACCCGCGTGGCGCTGGCGTTCAACGATGTCTGGATCGCGGACTACAACTACGTGTTCGCGCCGCGCAACCGCGGGCTTTTCTTCGAACAACCCGGGTTCGTGCCGGCGCGGACGCTGCTGTTGCTCGACGAAGCGCACAACCTGCCGTCGCGCGTCGCCGACGCCTTTTCGCACGAGTTCCACGCCAGCGCGGCGTACGGAGTGCGCGACGAACTGCACCGCGTCCGCGCACCGGCGCCGCTCGTCACCGCGTGGGATCATTGGTGCCATTTCCTCCAGCACCTCCGCGCGAAGGACGGACTCAGCGCCGCGGACGAGGACGACGCGCGACACCTCCTGGGCGAGCTCGCCAAAATCGTGCCGAGCATGCCGCTCGATCTCGCCGCGCTGGGCGCGGCCGCCGCCGATGCGTTGTGGTCCGTGCCCTCGCTGGTCGAGGAGCTCGCAACGTCAAATCTGCCGCGGCTCTGGTGGAGCCCGCGCGACGCCGAGCTGACGCTGACCTGCCTCGATGCCGCGCCGGCGATTGGCGCCACGTTACGCGAATTCGGCGGCGTCGTGCTGGCCAGCGCGACGCTGACGCCCGTCGACGGATTCACCGCCGCGTGCGGACTCGTGGCCGGTGGGACCGGCTCTCTGAGCCGGCCTGAGTTCGCGCCTTCAATACCATTTGCACCGCCCAACCCGGGCCGGCCCGGAGAGCCGGCCCCACCCTCGCAGTTCGTGCCGCCACAAAAACTCGGCGCATTGAACAAGCGCGACACGCGCAAGCTGTATCGTCAGCTCACCAGCGCGGCCGAACTCCTGCGCGTGGAGGAGGCGCGCGACGCCGCCAGTCCGGCCCTGCTCCGCGCGCACACGCCGTGGCGCGACGGCAGCTACGACCTCGCGTTCGACGCGCGGGTCGACACCACGTTTCAACATCGCTCGCATCATTACCCGACGACCGCCGCCACGATCGCGGCGCTGCACGCCACCGCGCGGGGACCCGTCGCGATCTTTTTTCCATCGTACGCGTACGCGGACGCGATCGCGCGCGAGCTGGCGGGCACCGTTCCCGGCGTCCGCGTGGCCCTGCAGTCGAAGCGGCGCGATCTCGCGGCGCAATCCACCTGGGTCGACGAATCGCTGCTGCTGGGCGATGCGCTGTTCCTCGTGCTCGGCTCGAGTTTCGCCGAGAGCATCGATGCGCTGGGCGGCCGCGTGTCCCATGCGATGGTCGTCGGGCCCGCGCTGCCGGAGGTCAACGCGGTGCAACGCGCGCGGCTCGCCGAGGCGGCGCGCGACGGGCATTCGCGCGACGCCGCGTTTCGGCGCGTGTACCAGATTCCGGGCATGACCAAAGTGAATCAGGCGCTCGGGCGGCTCGTGCGCGCGCCGGGCCAGCGGGCGCGCGTGGTGCTGCACTGCCGGCGTTTTCTGGATCCGACCTACGCGAACCTGCTCGCAACGGAGTATCAGGAGGGGACGCACATCCGCGACGACGCCGCTTTCGCGGCGTGGCTCGCCCGGGAGCAGCCGGCGCCACAGCGGCGGGATTGAGCGCCGCAATTCCTTCCCGCGGGCGTACGTCCAGGAGCGCAACACATGCGGGGAGTTTGATCGTGCATGGTCGCGCACCGGCTGGCAGCGTAGGCACGCCACAACGCTCTCATGTTTTTCCGCCGCCGCTTTCTCGCCGCGCTGCTGCTGGGCGCGAGCATTTCCTGCCGACTTCTGGCGCAGACTCCCGACGTCATCATCGTCTTCAAAGGGCCGGGCTTCCTGCAATCCGGTCCGGCGACGCAAGCTCGACGTCTTTCCGGAAACACGGCGAGCATCTCCAATGACGATTGGGGTGGCGACGCCCAGCTCACGGCAGCGTTTGCCTCGGCCGGAGCGTTTCCGATTTCGGCCAACAGCCGCGACAGCGCCGTGCTCGTGACGCTGCCGCCCGGTAGCTACACGGCGCAGGTCAGCGGTGTGAACAACACCACCGGAATTGCGCTGGTCGAGGTTTACGAGTTACCTTAGCCGCGCGACTTGGTTCCGGCCTGGTCCTCCACGTAACAAACCCACCCCACCTGCGTCTTGCGTCCACCCATGCACCTTTATCGCGTTCATCACCGACGGTTCGCGATCGCCGTGCTTATCGCGGCCGTTGTCTCACAACCTTTGTTTGCCCAAATCCGGCCGGGCGGCGGCGGCGCCGCTGGCGGCGGGGCCGCCGGAGGTGGGGCCGCAGGAGGTGCCGTCGGCGGGATCACGGCTGGCGGCGGCGTCATCACCGTCGGGAACACCACCGTAACCATCGGCCCCGGCGGCATCAATGCCGGGGGCACCATCATCAATATCGGTCCCGGCGGGATCACGGTGGGAGGAGGTGCGACCACGGCGGCGGAGCCTAGCATCCTCGCGCCGCGCGGGGGTCTCGCCGGCGACACGCTCGTGGCCGCGGCCGTCATTCCAAATGCGATTGCCGCCGCGGCGCAGCCCGGCTCGACCACTCCGGCCACCACCGCCAGCTACCAGTGGACGATCACCGGTGGTCGAATCACTTCCGACCCACGCACCAACCCGGTTCAATTCGTGGCGGACGCCGCGGGGACCGTCAGCCTGTCGGTCGCGATTAACACCAACGGCACTTCCTATAGCCCGTCCGCGCAGGTGACGATCCTCTCGCCGGAAACGGCGGGCACCATCACCGCGCCGGCGACCGTCGCGACCAATGCCGCACCGATCACAGCGTCGGTACCCCCCGCGCAAAACAACGATCGTACGTTCCGCTGGTCGGTGTCGGGAGACGCGGCGGCGATCGTGTCGGGGCAGAGCACCCCAAACGTCACGGTTCGCCCTGGCACACCGGGGCTGAAGGAACTCGTGTGCAACGTGAATTTCCTGGCCGCGAGTTCCCAGAATCTCGCGACAGTTCTCGCGACCGTGCCGGTGCGTTCGTACGTGGTCGTCACCGGCGCCGGCGCCCCGCGGACGGTGACCGTCAACGGTGGCAGCGGCGGCGGCACGTATCCCGCAGGATCGCGCGTCGATGTGTTCGCCGATCCGCCCGCCGCGGGCGAGGTGTTCGATCGCTGGACCGGCAATGTCGAAGTGCTCGGTGCCGCGGCGGTCGCACCGTCCATCGCGCACTCGCTGATCACGGTGCCGGACGCGCCAATCACCTTGACGGCGACGTACAAGGCCGCGCCGGCATGGGCGCTGACGACGGTGCAGAACTTCAACCCGCAAACGCAGACCGGCGCGAACAATCAAACCACGACCGTCAGCTCGACGCTTGGTTATTACATCCCGGCCAACGCGAACGGGGTGGTCTTCCTGGTTCACGACAGCGGCGACAGTGCGGCGGAGTGGTTTGGTCGTCCGGAAAAGGCGCTGCTGGCGCGCGATCTCGTGGCGGCGGGGTATGGCGTCGCGGCGCTGAACAGCATTAATCGCACGAACGGCGCGTGGTCGGCGCAGCCGACGCTGGCGAACAACCTCGATGCGCAGAATCACGCGGCGGCGCTGGACAAGTTCATCCGCGACAATGCGCTCGGGGCGACCAAGCCCGTGTTCTTCATCGGCGAGGGGAACGGGGCGAACAGCGCGCTGCGGTTCGCGGACATGCTGGCCGCGGCCACCCCCGCGCGACCGGTCAAGGGAGCGGTGCTTTACTTCACGGCGGGCATCGAGGCGCTGGCCGTCACCTCGCGCGTGCCGCAGTTCTTCGCGCTCGCCGCCAACGACGAGAGTGTCGGCACGGCAGGGATAACTGGCGCGCGCGCGAATTCGCAGCTTCTGACCGGTCGCGGAGTCGCCACCAACGTGATCACCAATGGGCCCGCGCCAGTTTACCCCGGACGTTTCCGCATGCTCGGCGTGACCGCGAACACCTTCACCCCGGCCGATGCGCAGACCGTTTGGAACGCGGTGAAGAACGCAGGGATGCTCGATGCCAACAATTACGCGAAGACCGTGCCCAGCACGACGACGCTGGCGGCCGCGCTGCCGACATCGCTGCAGCCCCGCGCCGCGGATGTCGCCGCGCAGCTGGCCGTCGCCTCGGCGAGACACGAATTCTTCAGCGACGCCAATACGCGGCTGATCAACTTTTTGAATGCCCGCGCGGCCGACAACCCCGTGCCGGCGCCGGGCCGGCTGGTGAATCTTTCGACGCGCACAAAAATCGCGTACCTCGGCGACACGTTCGCACTGGGGTTCAACATCTCGGGCCCGCAACGCGCGACCCTGCTGATCCGCGGCATCGGGCCGGCGCTCGCGAAGTTCGGCGTGAACACCGCGCTGGCGGCTCCGCGGATGGAGGTGAACCAGGGCAGCACGGTCATCGCGTCGAACGAAGGTTGGGACAAGCCCGCGGCGGGCGGCGCCACAGCGGCGCAAATCACCGCCGCCGCGGCGGGGGTCGGCGCGTTCGCGCTCACGCCCGGCGATCTCGATACCGCCGTGCTCGTCCAACTCGAACCCGGCACGTACACCGTGACGCTCAAGGGCCTCAACGGCACGACCGGCGAGGTGCTGGCCGAAATCTACGACGTGAGCCGCAACGGCACGCGGCTCACGAATCTGTCGACGCTGGCGAAAATCTCGACGGAAGGAGAACTGTTGATTCCCGGCATCGTCATCGCCGGCAACAATCCGCGCACGCTGGTCGTGCGCGCGGTCGCGCAAGGCCTGGGCGAATTCGGGCTGCCGGCCGACACGCTGCTCGGCGATCCGCGCATCAGCATTCTCACGACCCAGAACGGCAACACCCAGACGGTCGCGACCAACAACAACTGGGCTCAGGCCGGCGCCGCGACGCTCAACGCGGCGTTTCCGGCCGTCGGGGCGTTCCCCTTGCGCGCAGCGAGCGATGCCGCGCTGGTCGACGCACTCGCCCCCGGCAGCTACACGCTGCAGGCCGGCGCCGCGCCGCTGCCCACCGGCGGGGCCGTCCCCGCCACTTTTGTCGCCCCCGCCCAGACCGGCAGCATCCTCGTCGAGGTCTACGAAGTGCCGTAGGGCCGTGGCGAGCGGGCGCCGCTTGTGAGCGAGAACCGGCGGCGCGGCAAGATCTAAAACTACCGGAATTCCGGTAGTTTGAAATCTCGGCCCATCGAGTTTTTTGCGCCCACGATCGGTCGTCGCTTGGTGCGTCCGCTTGGAAGCACCAGCGGCGCAACCAATCCAGCCATGTCTCAACTCACTGCTTCTGTGCGAGGCAAGGAAGTCCTCGCGCCCAATTCGCGCCACCCAGCGCTCCTAACTGCCCTCGCCGCCTTGGTGTGGACCATCGCGGCCTTGGCCCAAAACACGCCGCCGCCCAAGCGGGTCCTCACCCCCGAGGAACGCGCGCAGGGCTACAGCAGCCACTCGCTGATCGCCAAGCCGCGCGCTGACGCCACGCCGCAGGAGCTGGCGGCGCACGAGGCGCGCACCGGCGTCAGCTTGCATCGAACCGCCGCCCCCGCCGGGGAACTCCGCATCCTCGAGGTCGCCGCCGGCGACTCCGTCCTGGATCGCGTCGAGCGGCTCCGCGCCACCGGCCGTTACGAATTCGTGGAACTCGACTTGGTGATGAAGGCGGACGCGACGCCGAACGATCCGCGTTTCCTCTCCGGCGATCAGTGGGCTCTGCGCAACATTGGGCAGAGCAACGGCACGGCCGGCGCGGACATCCGCGCGGAGGAGGGCTGGGAAATTCAGTCGTCCGCCCGCGACGTCGTCGTGGCGATCATCGACTCGGGAATTCTGCGAACGCATGAGGACCTGCGGGAAAACCTGTGGATCAACCCGACGGAAAACGGCGCCGCCGGCAGCAATGCCGTCGACGATGATGGCAACGGGTACGTCGATGACCTCAACGGCATCAATGCGACCGTGGCCAGGGGCACGGCGGACAGCGGCAACCCAACCGACGCGGTGGGCCACGGCACGGCCGTGGCGAGCGTGATCGGCGCCGTGGGCAACAATGGCGTCGGGATGTCCGGCGTCGCGTGGAACGTGAAACTGATGTCCCTGCGCTTCCTCGATTCCAGCGGCTTCGGGCTGGTTTCCGACGAAATCGAATGCATCGATTATGCGATCGCGAAAGGCGCCAAGCTGATCAACGCGAGCTTCGGTGGCGCCAGCTTTTCCCAGTCGCTGTACGAGGCGCTGAAACGGGCCCGGGATGCCGGCATCATCGTCGTCTGCTCCGCCGGCAACGATGCCGACAACGCCGACCTGAGTGCGCACTATCCCTCCGGCTACCTGCTCGAGAACATCATCGCGGTGGCCAATACGACGCGCACCGATGCGTTGTCGAGTTCCAGCGCGTATGGCAGCGGCCTCGTTGACCTCGGCGCGCCCGGCACTTCGATCTTCACGGCGTCGCGGAGCGGCGACCGTAATTACGACGTCGTCAGCGGCACCTCGTTTTCCGCACCGATGGTCACCGGGGCGCTCGCCCTGCTGAAGGCGAAGTTCCCGAACGAAAATTATCGCGAGACGATCAACCGGCTGTTGCGCGGCGTCGAAGCGAAGTCGGCCCTCGCGGGAAAAACCGCGACCGGGGGCCGGCTCAACCTGGCGGGCGCCTTGCGCACGAACACGACGCGGCCGTTCAACGACGACTTTGCCCAGCGGGCGGTCCTCACCGGAGAAGCCGTGACCGCCCGCAGTGTCGCCCAGTACTCCACGCGGGAGCCGAACGAACCGGTGCACGCCGGTGCCGCGGGCAACGGTTCACTCTGGTGGACCTGGACCGCCCCCCGAAGCGGAGCGGTGACCCTCGACACGAGCGCGAGCAATCTGGATACGCTGCTGGCCGTCTATACGGGCAACGCGCTCGGGACGCTCACGGCCGTCGCGAGCAATGACAACGAATCCGCCAGTGCGACCACGAGCAAGGCTTCCTTCTCCGCCGTGGCCGGCACGGCGTATCAGATCGCCGTGGACAGCAAGGCGGCCGCGGCCGGGCTCGTCGCCCTCCGGGTCAACCTGCTGGCGGGCAACGACGACTTCGCCTCGGCGCGACCCGTGACCGGCCGCAGCTGGTCCGTGAAAGCGGACAATCGCAGTGCCACGCGCGAGGCAGGCGAGCCGCGGATCCGCAACAACACCGGCGGAAGCTCGGTCTGGTATCGCTGGGTCGCCCCGGCGACCCGCCGGTATCACATCGCGACGTTCAGCACCGCCTTCGACACAATGCTCGGAATCTACACGGGCGCGGCGGTGTCCGCGTTGAGCGAAATCTCCGCCGTCACCACGGGCGGCGACAGCAATTTCACCACCAGCCTCGCGGCGACCACGTTGTCCGCCACGGCCGGGACGACGTACTACCTTGTCGTCGACAGCGAAGTTTCGGCCACCGGCGCGAGCACCAAGGGCGAATTCACGCTCTCGTGCACCGACTCGGAGTGGGAGTTCTTCGGCGTGGGTAACATCGGCACGGTGGCGATCGCCACGGATGGCACGATCCATGGCGCGGACTACCTCGGATACCTGTATGCGATCAACGCCGACGGCAGCCGGAAGTGGCGGTACACGATGACCGGTTACGGCACGTTCTCCTCTCCGGCCGTGGCCCCCGACGGCACCGTCTATGTCGGCGACGATTTCTACTACATGCATGCGGTGACGCCCGCGGGCACACGGAAGTGGCGGACGCAGCTCCAAGGCCTCGTCGAGGCGTCTCCGGCCATCGCCCCGGACGGCACGGTTTACGTCCGCTCCGAAGACGGCCGCCTGCACGCGCTGCACCCGGACTCCGGCGCCGTGAAATGGTCGTTCCGGATGGGCGCCTCCACCACCGCGACGACGTACTCCTCGCCGGTCATTGCGCCCGACGGCACGATCTACTGTGCCGGCGGAGATTCGAAACTGTATGCAATTTCTCCCGACGGCGGGCAAAAGTGGAACTACGCCACGGACTTTATCTACTCCTCGCCCGCGATCGGGGCCGACGGCACCGTTTACTTTGGCGTCGTGGCGCCGACACGCCGGCTCATCGCGCTCAAGCCCGACGGAACGCTCAAGTGGGATTTCATTGCCGGCGACACGGTCAGTTCCTCGCCGGCGATCGGCATCGACGGGACGATCTATTTCGGCTGCGCAGACAAAAAACTCTACGCGCTTTCGCCCGCGGGGCAGCTCCGGTGGGCGTTCGAGGCGGGTGATGCGATCCGCAACTCCTCGCCCATCATCGCCTCCGACGGCGCGATCTACATCGGCTGCCTGGATGGCAAGGTTTACTGCGTCGAGTCGGCGGATGGCACGCTCCGGCGTTCCTACGCGACGGCGAGCGAAGTGCGGAGTGCGCCCGTGCTCAACAATGGGCGGCTGTACATCACGAGTTGGGATTACCGCCTTTACTCGATCGAGGTCGGCCAGGTGCCGGCGAGCAGCGCCTGGCCGATGCATCGCCAAAACCTCCGGCGCACCGCGCGCCTCGTGGCGCCGGCGCTGGCGATCGGCGTGCAGCCTCGCGCGCAAAGTGCCGAGGTCAGCGAGACGATCACCTTTGCCGTCGGCGCCGTGGGCACCGCACCGCTGACCTACCAATGGTTCTTCAACGGTCAGCCGATCGCCGGTGCCACGGCCCCGACTTACCGCGTTGACCCGGTCACGCACGCAAACGCCGGCCAGTACTCGGCCCGGGTCACCGATAGCACCGGTTCGCTCACCAGCGCGGCCGCCGCGTTGACCGTGACCACACCGTTGCTCCCTCCGGCGGTCTTCACGGCACCGTTGAACCAAACTGCGCAGGCCGGCAGCAACATCACGTTGAGCGTCGCCGCCACCGGCACAACGCCGATGACGTATCAGTGGTTGCGTGACGGTGAACCCATCGCCGGCGCCACGAACAGCTCGCTGGTCGTCAGCACGGCGCGCGTCAGCGACGGCGGCCGCTATTCCGTAAAGCTCACCAACTTCGCCGGGTCGGTCACCAGCAACGCGGCCGCCATCACCGTCAACCCGGTGAGCCGGATTTCGAATCTGTCGATCCGCACGCAGGTGGGCGGCCGGGCGGGGACGTTGACCGTGGGACTCACGATCGGCGGGGCGAATGCGACCGGCGCGAAACCCGTCCTGCTCCGCGCCATCGGGCCGACTCTGGCCGCGTTCGGCGTTACCGGCGCACTGGCTGACCCGCAGCTCGCCTTGATGTCAGGGCAGGCGATCATTGCGGAAAACGACGACTGGGCCGGCGACCCGCAGGTCGCCGCGATGAACACGTCCGTCGGCGCGTTCAACCTGGCCAGCGCCACCTCCAAGGATTCGGCGATGGCTCGCGCGACCGCGATGGGGGGCTACACGGTGCGGATCGATGGCAGCGGCAGCAGCAGCGGCATCGCGCTGGCCGAGGTGTACGACGCATCGCCGTCGGACACGTTCTTCATCACGACGCCGCGCCTGACCAACGTGTCGGCCCTCGCGCCGGTCGGAACCGGCGGTGATGTTCTGATCGCCGGTTTTTCGATTACCGGCACCACCCCGAAAACCGTGCTGGTGCGCGGCATTGGTCCGACGCTCGCGGCCTTCGGCGTCGTCGGCGCCCTCGTGGATCCGAAACTCGAGTTGTACCCGAGCGGCGGCACGACACCGATCGCGGTGAACGACAACTGGGCAACGGCCGCCAATCCGGCGCAGGTTGCCACGACCGCCGCGGGCGTCGGCGCCTTCGCGCTGGCGACCGACAGCAAGGATGCGGTCCTGCTGCTGACACTCGAGCCCGGCACCTACACCGCGCAGATCAGTGGAGCCGGCAATACGACCGGCACGGCGCTCGTCGAGGTCTACGAAGTGCCGTAGGGCGTCACTTCTTCGCCGGCGCGGTTGCTTTCGGCATTTCGCCGAGTTTGACCGCGCCGGTGCGTTTGTCCTGCTCGATGGCGAAACTGAGTTTCCGGCCGGTGGGAATGGGCGCGAAAGCGCCGCCCGCCGGCTCGAACTCGGCCATGCCGTTTTGCAGATCGATGCTGCAGACGCCGAGCCCGAGATCGCTCATCTCGATCATCGCGCGAAACGTGCCCTCGCGCGTCCGCACGGTGCCCGCGAGCAGCGCCAGCAGGAAACTCGAGCCGCGACTGGCCTTCAGCGGCTTGACCGTGATTTGCACGTCGCCGCGGATCAGCCGCAGGCGGGTGCGCGAAATCGTGGGCTCCTCCTTGAGGTCGGCGAATTTCGTCGTGCCCGACTGCGGTGCCTGGCCGAACTCTTCGATCTCGAGTTCCGTGTCGGAGCCAAGCTGAACCTTCGCGCCGTTCGACAGCACGAGCGTGAGCATCGAGCGACGGCCCGTGCTGACGGTCGCCCCGATGCGAATGCGTTCATCCACCTTCAACGGCTTTCGCTGATCGCCATTGGTCACGGTGGCACTGCCGGCGATGTCGGCGGTCAGCACGGTGCCCGGCCGGGGCAGGTCGGGTTCCGGCGTTTGCGCATGCAAGCCCGCCATCAACGCACTGGCCACCGCCCATGATCGCCAGCGCAGGATTTTCACTCCTGTCGGGCTAAGCGGCTGGTCGCGGCGTGCAAGCCTCTTTCGGCGACCGCTTGATGCTCCTGAAACCGCGCCACTGGGATCTTGCCGCGTCGAAGCCCGCAGGGCGAAGACGGGAGGGCACCCCGCCTACAAGTGCACGGATCAATGACGTTCTTTATATTTCTCCGTCGCCAGTGGCGGCTGATCAACGCCAGGCTGTCCGCTGGTACTACTCCCACCATGTACCTTGTTCCTGTCTCCGCGTCCTCCCCTGACGCGCGCGACACCGCCCCCACCTGGCGGGCAGCGCGCGTTTTCCTGCTCGTCGCGTGCACTGCATTGGCCGCGATGGATCATCCCAACCGCCCGCTCGATTTGCGCGCGTTTGCCGCGGCGGAGTCGACCAGCGGACTGGCGCCCGGAGCGCTTGTGCCAGATTTCCGGCTGAACGATCAAAGCGGCATCACCCACGAGCTTTATTACGAGTCGACCGCGAAGGCGATCGTGCTGGTGTTCACGCGCCGCGGCAGCTCCCGCGCGCTCCAGACCGGCGCCGCGCTCCGCGCCTTGCGCGCACGTTTCGCCGCGAGCGACGTCGTGATTTGGCAAATCGACGCCAACGCCGCCGCCCGCCGCGCCACGATCGCCGCGGAGCAAGTGCTCTACCAAAACGACACGCCGGTGCTGATCGACGAGGCCCAGCTGGTCGCCAGCGAGCTTGGCGCGACGCGCGAGTTGGAGACGTTCGTGATCGCGGCGCCGCCGTTCGCGGAACTCGTTTACCGGGGGCCGCTCGACAATGCCGATCCAGCGTCCGTCGCCGCGCCGACGGAGCATTACGCCGCCGACGCCGTTGCCGCGCTGCTGGCGGGCCGCCAGCCCGCGAAGTCGCGCGTTGAACTGCCGGCCGCCGCGCCGCGGCTCGAGTTGCCGCCGGTGCCGGCCGCGAATTATGCGAACGACATCGCGCCCATCGTGCTCCGCCGCTGCGTGTCGTGCCACTCGACCGGCAACATCGCGCCGCACGTGTATTCGCACTACGACGACGTCGCATCGCGCGCGAACCCGATTCGGGCGGCGATGCTGGTGAAACGCATGTCACCCTGGCACGCCGACCCCCAGTTTGGCGTGTTCGCGAACAGCCTCGGGCTCACGGCGGCCGAATCGGCGACGCTGCAGGCGTGGGCGCGCGCGGGAGCGCCGCGCGGAACGGGCGCCGACCCGCTCGCCACGACCGCGACGCCGGCCGGGGGCGACTGGCCGCTGGGGCAACCCGATCTCATCCTGACGATTCCGAAGCAGGACATCCCCGCGCGCGGGGTGGTCGATTATCGCTATCTCACGGTGACGGCGGCCGTGCCGAACGACACCTGGGTCCGCGGTGCGATCGTGCGGCCGGGCAACCGCAACGTCGTCCACCACGCGCTGGTCTTCGAAGGCAGCCTGGCGGACTTGCTGCTCGGAGCGCTTTCCGGAAATGTGCCCGGGCTCGGCGGTTTCTTCGCGGCGTACGTCCCCGGACTGCAGCCGGCCTATTTTCCGGAAGGCACGGGCAAGCGGCTGCGGCGGAATGCCCAGCTCACGTTCCAGATCCACTACACCACCACCGGGCAGGTGGAGACGGACGAAACGCAAGTCGGGCTGTACTTCACCCCGAATGCGCCGGAGCGCGAGCTGCTCAGCAACGCCGCGACGAATCAATCGCTCGTGATTCCGCCCGGCGCGAAGGAGTACGAGCGCGAGGCCGCGGTCATGCCCTCCGCCACAAAGGACGTCGTCCTCTACGAGCTCGAGCCGCACATGCATTTCCGGGGAAAGCGCTTCAAGTTCGAGGCGGTTTATCCCGGCGGCGCGAGCGAGGTGCTGCTGAACGTGCCGCAGTACGATTTCGCGTGGCAGTCGCAATATCGGCTCGCCCAGCCCAAGCGCCTGCCCGCCGGCACTGTCGTCCGCGTGAGCGGCGCGTTCGACAACTCCGCGCAAAACCCCGCCAATCCCGACCCGCGCGCGACCGTGCGGTTTGGCGACCAGACCTTCGACGAAATGTTCATCGGTTACCTCACGTATGCCGAGCTGTCGTCGCGCGCGACGTCCGCCGCGCCGGCCTTTTCCGAAAACATCGCGGCGTGGGCGCGGGTCGGCGAGCCGCTGAATATCGCCGTCCGCGCGACCAATTCCGCCGCGAATTATCGCGCCGCCAGCCTGCCCGCCGGTTTGCGGCTCGATGCCGCGACCGGGGTTCTCGCGGGCACCCCCACGGCCGCCGGGCGGCACGCGATCGTCATCACCGCGGAAAATGCGGCGGGCAGCGCGGCGGCCACGGTCGATCTCGCCATCCTGCCGGCGCCGGCAGTGCCCGTTTTCACCCAACAGCCGCGCAGCGTTCGCGCGCGGCTTGGCGAAACGATCACGCTGACCGCGGCGGTGGCGGCCTCGCCCGCGCCGACGTACACGTGGTTCTTCCGCGGGGGCGAGTTCTGCAACACGGACTCGCCGGTCCTCACGTTGAGCAATGTGACGGCCGCCTACGCCGGCGAGTATTATTGCGTCGCGACCAACGCCACCGGCTCTGCGACCAGCGCAACCGCCAGCCTCAGTCTCGAATTCACCGGACTGGTGAACCTCTCGGCGCGCGCCAAAGTCGGCACCGGCGCCAACGTTGTCATCCCCGGCATCACCGTCCGCGGTACGCAGCCCAAGACGTTGCTCATCCGCGCGGCGGGCCCCGCGTTGGCGGGGTTTGGCGTGGGCGGCGCGCTGGCGGATCCGAGCCTGAGTGTCTTCACGGCCGCCGGTGACAGGATCCTCGTCAACGACAACTGGAACGATGTGCCCGATGTTGCCGCGCTGCGCACCGTCACGGGCGCGCAAGGTGCGTTCGCCCTCGCGGAAGGCAGCCGTGACGCCGCGATGCTCGTGACACTGCCTCCGGGCGGCTATACCGTGCAGGTGGCCGGCGCCGGCTCGGGTGCCGCCGCCCAGGGCGTCGCAATCGTCGAAGTCTACGAAGCGGATGCGAATCCCAGCACGCTGGTGAATCTGTCCTGTCGCGCGGAGGTGGGAACGGGCACCGACATCCTGATCGCCGGGTTCGCGATCAGCGGCACCGAAGCCAAGCGAATCCTGGTTCGGGCGGTCGGCCCCACGCTGGGCAGTCTTGGCGTGTCCGGCGCGCTGGCGAATCCGCAGCTCGAAATCATCCGCGCGGGCGAGGCGACACCGCTCTATCGCAACGACGACTGGGACGCGGCGCTGGCGCCCACGTTTGCCGGCGCCGGCGCCTTTGCGCTCCCGCCCGGGAGTCGCGATGCGGCGCTCGTCGTCACGCTGCCGCCCGGCAGCTACACCGCGCAAGTGAGCGGCGTGGGCGGCACCATTGGGGTGGCGCTGGTCGAGGTTTACGATCTCCAGTGACCGCGCGAACGGGCGCCATCCGCCCTCGCGTCGCGCCGCGCCGCGGCGCCAAACGCGGGGCCGTGGGCGCCGCAGTAACTCTGGTCCCCGCCGCGCGTCTCGCCCTGAAATCCGCCGTCGCCACCACGGCTTCCTTGTGACCCGACCCGCCTCGCGCTTCCTGGCTGTCCTCCTGCTGCTTTTCGTCGGCAGCGGGTGTGCCGCGCTGCTGTATGAAATTGTCTGGTTCCAGCTGCTGCAGCTGGTCATCGGCTCGTCGGCGATTTCGCTCACGGTGCTGCTCGGCACCTTCATGGGCGGAATGTGCCTGGGCAGCCTGGTGCTGCCGCGATACCTGCCGGCCCGCCACCATCCGTTGCGGATCTACGCGGCGCTCGAAATCGGCGTGGCCGTTTGCGCGTTGGGCGTGCTGATCGCCATGCCGGCGGTGGGCCGCGCGTACGTCAATCTGGTCGGCCACGGGTTGCCGGGCATCCTGCTGCGCGCGGTCATCTGCATCTTTTGCCTGCTGCCGCCGACGCTCCTGATGGGTGCGACCCTGCCGGTGATCGCCCGCTGGATTGAAAGCACGCCGCGCGGCATCGCGTGGCTTGGTATCTTTTACGGGGGCAACACGGCCGGCGCCGTCCTCGGCTGCTTGCTCGCGGGATTTTACCTGCTCCGCGTGCACGACAGCACGGTGGCGACCTGGTGCGGGGTGGCGCTCAATGTCGCCGTCGCGGCCGGCGCCTTCGCGATCGCCCGAAGCCCCGCCATTTCGGCGGAACGATCGGCGTACCGTCGTAGTGACAATCTTGCGACCGAAGACGCCGGCGACGGCGATGCGCCCGCCCTCCGGCCGCCCTCCGCCGGGGGCGGGGTGTTGCTGACGCTCGCGCTCTCCGGGTTCTGCGCGCTCGGCGCCGAAGTGGTGTGGACCCGCATCCTGTCCCTGATGCTCGGCGCGACCGTGTACACCTTTTCGATCATCCTCGCGGTTTTTCTCGCGGGACTGGCGATCGGCAGCGGGGCGGGCGCATGGCTCGGCCGCACCTCACTGCGCCCGCGGCTGGCGCTGGCGGCGTGTCAGCTGCTGCAAGTCGGCGCGATTGCCTGGGCGGCGCACGCCATGGCGAAATCGCTGCCGTACTGGCCCGTCGATCCGCAGGCGCACAGCAGCGTCGCCAAGTTCCGCTTCGACCTCCTGCGCTGCGCCTGGGCGATCCTGCCCGCGACCGTGCTCTGGGGCGCGAGCTTTCCCCTGGCGGTCGCCAGCGTCGCCGGTGCCGGCCTCCAGACCGCGGCGGTCGTCAGCCGTGCTTACGCAGCGAATACGCTCGGCGCCATCCTGGGCGCCGTGCTGGCCGGGATGGCGCTCATCCCACTGTTGGGCACCCAGCACACGCAAGCCGTGCTCATGGTGGTCTGCGTGGCTGCCGCCGTGCTGGCGTGGTGGCCGCGGGGCGCGCCACAGATCACCGCGTTTGCGGCCTGTGCCGCCGCAGCGCTGCCGATCGCGCTGAACGTCCCGCGCATCCCCTGGCAACTCGTCGCGTACGGCCGGCAGACCGCGACGACCGATTACGACGCGCATGCGCTTTACTTTGGCGAGGGCATGAACTCGTCGGTCGCAGTTTCGGAAACGCCCGGCGGCGCGCGGTTCTTTCACGTCAGCGGCAAGACCGAGGCGTCGAGCCTGGAAAAGGACATGCGGCTTCAGCGGATGCTCGGACATATCCCCGCCCTCCTCCACCCCCACCCACGCTCCGTCCTCATCGTGGGTTGCGGCGCGGGCGTCACCTCGGGTTCGTTCGTCCTCCATCCCTCGATCGAGCGGATCGTGATCTGCGACATCGAGCCGCTGATTCCGCGGGTGGTGGCGACGCATTTTCGCGCCGAAAACCACGACGTGATTCGCGATCCGCGCGTGGAGGTGGTTTACGACGACGCGCGCCATTACGTCGCGACGACCCAGGAGAAGTTCGACATCATCACGTCGGATCCCATCCACCCGTGGGTCAAGGGCTCGGCCGTACTGTACTCGCAGGAGTACTACGAGTTGTGCCGCCGACGATTGAAACCCGGCGGGCTCGTGACCCAATGGGTGCCGCTCTACGAATCGAACGGCACCGTGATCCGCAGCGAAATCGCGACGTTTTTCTCGGTCTTTCCGCATGGCACCATCTGGGGCAACGACGACGACGGGTTTGGCTACGACACGGTGATGCTCGGCCAGGCCGGCCCGCTGACGATCGACGTCGACGCGTTGCAGGCGCGGTTCGACCGCCGCGATTACGCTTCCGTGCAATCCGCCTTGGCACCGCTCGGCCTCGGCTCAGCGATCGAACTGCTGGCGACTTATGCCGGCCGCTATCCCGAGCTCAGGACCTGGCTGGCGGGCGCGGAGATCAACCGCGATCGCACCTTGCGGCTGCAATACCTCGCGGGGCTGCAGCTCGATTCCAACGCGGGCACCGACACCTACGCGGAGATTCTCGGCCGACGGAGATTTCCCGCCGACATGTTCCAGGCGACACCCACCCAGCTCGTCGCGCTCTATCGCGCGCTGGGGAACGGAAACTAATCACGACGTCACTAGCGATTGCACCTACCTGGAGGGCCCGCCTCCGTGCGGGCCGCGGACGACACGGAGGTCGTCCCTCCAAGTATGTCCGCCTTCCTCACACCACGCCGATTCGGCCGCTGGAGTCGCCGATTCGCTCCACCCCCTGGACGCCCATGCGATCGGTCAGGCTGAGGAACAGGTTGCTCATCGGCTTGCTGCCGAGCTTCAGGTAACGGCCCGGGTTCAGCGAGCCGCCGGCGGCGCCGGCGAGCACGATCGGCAGGTTGTCGTGGGTGTGCCGATTGCCGTCGGAATTGCCGCAGCCGTAAACGATCATCGAGTTGTGGAGGATCGACTTGCCATCGAGGTCCTTCTTCTCGTCGAGCTTCTGCAGGAACCGCGCGAACCGCTCCATGTAATAGAGATCGATCTGGCCGATCTTTTCCATGAGCTCCTCGTTGTTGCGGTGGTGAGAGCAGTAGTGGTGGCCCTCGGGGATGCCGATCTGGGGATACGCCCGGTTGCTGCCGTCGCCGGCGAGCAGCAGCGTCGAGACGCGGGTCGAATCCGTCTCGAAGGCCATGGCGAGCAGGTCGAACATCAAGTCCATGTGGTCGCCGTAGTTCGCCGGGATGCCCGCGGGGGCGTCGACCGGTGGATCCGGCAGATCACCGAAGCTCTCCGTCCGCTGGATCCGCTGTTCAATCTCGCGCAGCCCCGTGAGATATTCGTCGAGCTTGTGCTGGTCGTTTTTCGCCAGCTGCCGTTGCAGCGCGCGGGCATCGTCGAGCACGAAGTCGAGCAGCGAACGCTGGGTGGCCTGGCGCAACTGGAAGTTCTTCTGCCGCTCGCCCGGCCCGCCGGCCCCGAACAAGCGCTCGAACACGAGTCGGGGGTTCGACTCCGGCGCCATGGGCGTCGTGGGCGAGGCCCACGACAGGTTGTACTGATACGCGCACGAATAGCCCGAGTCGCAACGACCCGATTTGCGGATCGAGTCGCACGAAAGCTCCAGCGACGGGAAACGGGTGAGGTGTCCGACGCGTTGCGCCGCGACCTGATCGACCGAGATGCCCACCTGGATGTCGGTGCTGTCGGTCTTGCGTGCCCGGGCGCCGGTGAGGAACGTCGCATTCGCGCGGGCGTGGTCGCCCGCCCCGTCGTTGCCCGCGGTGGCGTTCTTGTGGTCCAGGCCGCCCAGGATTTGCATCGAGCGCCGCAGCGGCGCCAGCGGCTGCATCGTCCGGCCCAGCGTGAAATCCGTGCCCTCGCCTTCCGGCCACCAATAGCGCTGGTGGGCCCCGTTCGGAAAATAAACGAATGCCATCCGCAGCGGCGCGCCGCTCGCGGTGGTGGCCAGGCCCGCGCCGGCCGCGGCCGGCGCGGCGGCCAGGGCGGCCGGACGTAACAACGACTCGAATACCGGGAGGGCAACGCCGGCGCCGACGCCCCGGAGGAACTGGCGACGGCTCAGGCTGAAGTGACGTTCGGCGGCGATGGAGGTGGGGCGGGCGGGCGTGGGCATGGGGAACTCCGGTTCAATTAGGGCGGGACGCGCGAAGAAGCGAGACGGATTGGGCCGCGGCGGGCGCGGTGCGCTGCTTCTGGAATGCGGCGGATTCGACCACGCCCATCAGCAGGACGGACATCCGGCCTTCGGCCGCGTTGAGCCGGTCCACGATGTCATCGATCGCGTGGGTGTCGTAGTATTCGAGTCCGCGGCCGAGCGCATAGATCATCAGCTTTTCGGTCAGGCACCGATAAACGTCGAGTTTGCGCTCATGCGTCAGCACCCGCTTCAGTTCGCGAATGTCGGCGAACTTCTCCCCGGTGATCAACGCGCCGGCGGGATCGATCGGCTGCCGCGCATCGGTCTCGCGCCACGCGCCGAGCGCGTTGAAGTTTTCCAGCGCGAGCCCCAACGGGTCCATCCGCTCGTGGCAGGAGCTGCAGAGCTTGTTCGCCCGATGGACCGCGAGCATTTCGCTGAGCTTCGGCTCGCGATCCTTGAATTCCTTCTTCGCCTCCTCGAGGTCCGGCACGTCCGGCGGCGGGGGCGGCGGCGGCGTACCGAGGATGTTTTCCAGGATGAAGAGCCCGCGTTTCACCGGCGATGTGCGCGTGGGATTCGAGGTCACGGCGAGCACGGTGCCCTGGGTGATCACGCCGCCGCGCGGGCTGTCGGCCGGCAATTTCACCAGCCGCAGCTGCTCGCCGGCCACCTCCGGCACCCCGTAATGCGTCGCCAGCCGCTCGTTGAGAAACGTGTAATCGCTGTCGACGAGTTCCAGCACGCTGCGGTCCTCTCCCCGCATGTAATCGAGGGA
>Ga0082335_1004642_pt1 | contig 20272 bp, 17 predicted proteins | sample Subgrocontami58m_FD_72375 | JGI IMG/M metagenome (GOLD analysis project Ga0082335, IMG submission 72375) | Subsurface groundwater microbial communities from S. Glens Falls, New York, USA - GMW37 contaminated, 5.8 m (SPADES assembly) (version 2) ... | reverse complement strand
GCGCGTGGACAGGTCGCCGCGTTCAAAGGCGGCGTGGCCATGGTGCGGATCGCCGCAGTGGTCCGCGATCACAAAGGCCGCTTCGTGCTGGACCTCGCGGCGCGCGACTTCGAGATCATCGACTCCGGCCTGCAGCGTCCGATCGCTGATTTCCGTCATGACATCACGGGCGTCAGCGTCGCCGTGCTGTTCGACGTCAGCGGCAGCATGGAAGGCCATCTGCCGAACGCGCGCGAGGCGGCGGCGCATCTGTTGAGCTGGGTGGATACGGCCCGCGACGAAGCCGCGATCTTCACGTTCGACACGCGGCTCGACGAGCGCACGCCGTTCACCACCGGACTGAAGACGCTGCCGGACTCGATCGCGCAGGCCGTGCCGTTCGGCGAGACCTCGCTGCACGACGCGATTGCCGAGACGGCGCGCCGCGTCGGCCGTCGTGAAGGACGACGACGCGCGGTCGTCGTGCTCACCGACGGCGCCGACAACGCGAGCCGGCTGACGCCGCCGGAGGTGTCGGCGATCGCAAGCGAGATCGACGTGCCGGTCTACGTCTTCGGCATCGTGCCGTCGATCGACAACCCTTCGGCCGACATCTCGACCCAGTCGGTCGAGCGTGCGGCGCTCGCCGGTCCGCTGTCGGATCTCGCCGCCTGGACCGGCGGACATGTGTTCGTGGCGAGCACGCCGGGACAGCGCAGCGTCGCGGCGCGGCAGATCATCGACGAGCTGCGGCATCAGTACCTCATCGCGTTCGAATCGAGCGGCAGTCCGGGCTGGCATCCGCTCGTGGTCCGCGCGCGCAACAAGGACCTCACGGTTCGAGCCCGGAGCGGGTATATCGCGGGGCAATCACGCCCGTCGCACTAGGAGGATCGCATCATGTTCTGGAAGTTTCTCGTGGCTGTCCCAATCGCGGTGCTGGCTGTCGGTGGATCGACGGCCTGCGCCACCAAGAAGTTCGTGCGCACCAGCGTCGGTGAAGTGAACGACAAGGTCGACTCGCAGGGCCGCGCCATCGAGGAGACGCAGGAGCGGACGCGCAGGAACGAAGGCCGCATCGGCGAGGTGGACGAGAAGGCCCAGGCGGCTGCGCAGTCGGCGCAGACGGCCAACGCCGCCGCCGCCGCGGCGCGGGCGGCGGCGGATTCCGTCGGAACGGAAGCCAACGCGAAGTTCGACTCCATCGACAAGGCGAGCAAGCGGCTCGTGTACGAAGTCGTCCTGAGCGAAGACCAGGGCAACTTCAAGTTCGGCAAGACGACGCTGCCCGGCGAAGCCAGGCAGAAAATCGACGAGATGGTCTCGACGATGAAGCAGGACCCGAAGAACATCTACCTCGAGATCGAAGGGCACACCGACAACGTCGGCGACAAGGTGACCAACGAGAAGATCGGTCTCGCGCGCGCCGAAGCGGTGAAGCGCTACCTCTACGAGCAGTACCAGATTCCGCTGCACAAGATCAGCGTCATCAGCTACGGCATGGAGAAGCCGGTCGCGCCGAACAAGACGAAGGCAGGCCGCGCGCAGAACCGCCGCGTCGTCATCAAAGTGCTCGCGTAACAGTCGCCCCGCGGCCCCGGGGGGAGGCCGCCGGTCGTCAGTCGGGGCAGTCGGGGCAGTCGTCAGTCGAACGTCGTCAGTCTGGGGGCTGGCGGCCTCCGACTGGCGACTGACGACTGGTGACTGAGGACTGGTGCCCCTCGGGGCAATCTCGGTCGTTGGTCGTGCGCTCGTTGGCGGGCAGAAGCCCCCAGTCCCCAGCCCCCAGTCCCTAGTCTCCAGTCTCCAGTCTCTAGTCTCCAGTCTCTAGTCCTGATACTCTTCCCTCATGATCCGAATTGAGCTCTCCATCCGTCTGCCCAACAGCCCGGGCGCGCTGACGGGCGTCTGCCGTCTCCTCTCGGACGCACGCGTCAACATCCTCGCGATGGCGCTCGAATCCGGCGGTCAGCTTCGCATGGTCGTGGACAACCACGTGCACGGTGCCGCGGTGCTGCGCGAGCATCATCATCAGGTCACGGAGCGCAACGTGATCGTCACCACGATCCCGAACGCGCCGGGTGCGCTGGCGCCGACCCTGAAGCTGGTGAGCGACGCCAACATCAACGTGGAGTACGCGTACGGCGGCGGTGCGGAAGGCAGCGCGGCCGCGGCCATCGTGCTCGGCGTCGAGGATGCCGAACGTGCGGCGGCTGCCGCAGGCGTCTGAGTGCGGCTCTATGCCGCGAAAAACGCGATGGAGGAGCTTGCCGAGCTGATCGACCGTCTGCAGGATTGACCCCGCCGTGAGCACCAAGCGATTCCTGGTCATCGCGCTGATTCTCTTCACGCTGCTGACGGCGGTGATGACCTACCCGCAGGTCCTGCACATGACCGACGGCGTGCACGACGACGGGGACCCGTTGCTGCTGACGTGGGTGCTCGCGTGGGTGGCGCATCAGCTGCCGCGGGCGCCCGCGCACATCTTCGACGCGAACATGTTCTATCCCGAACGGAACACGCTCGCGTACTCGGAAACGCTGCTCGTGCCGGGGCTCATCGTCGCGCCGCTGCACTGGATCGGCGTCGGCGCGATCTTCATCTACAACCTCGTGTTCCTCTCCGGCTTCGCGCTGTCGGGCGTGGGCGTCGCGCTGCTCGTGCGGCGGCTCACCGGTCACGCCGGCGCCGCGATTCTGGCGGGCATCGTCTTCGCGTTTCCGCCGTTCCGCATCGACCACTACGCGCACCTGCAGCTGCAGCAGACGCAGTTCATTCCGCTGGCGCTCTGGGCGTTTCACCGGCTGCTCGACACGGGCAGGCTCCGCGACGGCGCGCTGCTCGGCGTGTTCGTCGCCTGCCAGATGTTGTCGTGCATGTACTACGGCCTGTTCCTCATTCCGTACATGACGGTCGTCTGCGGCACGATGCTCGTCGCGGAGCGGACGCTGCCGAGGGCGCGCCTCGTCGCGCTGCTGGCGGCGGCGGCGATCGTCGCCGTGGCCATGGTCCCGGCGGGGCGGGCGTACCTGGCGGCGCGAGAGGTCGTCGGTGAACGCGGGCGCGCGGAGGTGGCCAACGGCAGCGCGACGTGGCGCAACTACCTCGCGCCGCCCGAGGTGAACGCGGTCTACGGCAAAGTGTTCGCGCGGTTCATGGAGCCTGAGCGCCGGCTGTTTCCCGGCTTCGTCGCGGTCGCGCTCGCGATTGTCGGGCTGTGGCCGCCGCTCTCTGCGAGGCGGCTGGCGTACGGGCTCGGGCTGCTGCTCGCGTTCGACGTGTCGCTCGGCTTCAACGGGCTGATGTATCCCGCGCTGTACGACTACTTCCTGCCGTTCCGCGCGCTGCGCATCCCGGCGCGGATGGGCATCATGGTCGGCTTCTCACTGGCCGTGCTGGCGGGATACGGCGCGACGCGGATTGCCGGACGGCTGCCCTCGCCGCGCTCTCGCCGGGTCGTGCTCGGCGTCCTCGGCGTGCTGATGCTCGCCGAGTACGCGTCCACGCCGCTGCCGCTCTGGAAGGCGCCGCTCGGTCCGCCGGAGGTGTACGCGGACCTCCTCCGCGACCGCGCCGACAGTCCGACCGCGGTGCTCTTCGAGTTTCCGACCCTCACGCTGTACGATCCGGCGTACCTCTATTACTCGACGTTCCACTGGCAGTCGTTGATCAACGGCTACAGCGGGTTCTTTCCGCCGTCGTACGCGCGGCTCGTCCGGGACGTCCAGAATTTTCCCGACCAGTCCTCGATCGAGGCGATCAAGTCGCACGGCGTGCGCTACCTGGTCATTCACGGGGAGTACCTGTTTGGCGCGCGGTACGAAACGTTGATTCCTCAGCTCGACCGCCGGCCCGACCTGACGCTGGTCTCCCGCCGTCCCTGGCAGCACATGGACAAGCACGCGGAAATCAGCGTGTACCGCGTGTCGTACGCCGACGCGCGCTGAGCGCGGCGAATCAGAATCAACGGGTGGCTTCGTGAACCGCAGACCTTCCACCTGCCCCAGCCAGTTCGAAGAGCACGGTCGCGAGCGCCGCGTAGTCGAGATCGGCGCCGCCTGACGCGACCAGCGCATTCATCAGCTGCGTGACGATCGCCGTCGCCGGCATCGCCACGGAATTCGCCGCGGCCGCCTCGTTCGCGATCCGCAAATCCTTCTGATAGAGCCTCGCGCGGAAGCCGGGCTTGTAGTTGTCGACGAGCATCCGCTCGCCGTGGACCTCGAGCACGCGGCTCGCGGCAAAGCCGCCGAGCAGCGCCTGGCGGACGCGCGCGGCGTCGACGCCCGCCTTCTTGGCGAGCGCGAACGCTTCGCTGACGCCCACGAGCGCGCCACCGATCGCCACCTGGTTGCAGACCTTGCAGATCTGACCGGCTCCGGACCGGCCGATGTGGATGATGCGCTCCTTGCTGCCCATCGCACCCAGAATCGGCCGGACGCGATTGAACGTCGCTTCATCGCCGCCGACCATAATCGACAGCGACGCGTTGATCGCGCCGATCTCGCCGCCGCTCACCGGCGCATCGAGCATCAGGGCGCCTTTCTCCGCGACCAGCCGCGCCAGCCGCTCGGTCGCGACCGGCGAGATGCTGCTCATGTCGATCACGACGGCGCCCTTCTGGAGGCCGGACAGCACGCCGTTTTCGCCCGTCAGGACACGCTCGACGTCCGGGGTGTCCGGCAGCATCGTGATGACGACCGTCGCCGCTCGGGCAACCTCGGCGGGCGACGCGGCGGAGGTCGCGCCAGCGGCGACGAGCTCATCGACTGCCGGGCGGCTCCGGTTGTGGACCACGACACCGTGCCCTGCGGCGACGAGGTGCTTCGCCATGGGCTTGCCCATGACCCCAAGACCTATGAATCCAATGATTTCCGGCACATCAGCCATCCTTTCATCCGGAGAGCTCAGACACGCCCGCCTTCAGCCCGTCCAGCTTGTCCCACTTTTCTTCTTCGTGTCTTCGTGCTTTCGTGATTGCATTTGTTCCGTGGACCTCTCCAACACAGTCGCACTGATCACCGGCGGCAAGCGCATCGGTCTCGTCGTGGCGCGCGAGCTGGCGGCGCGAGGCGTGGACGTCGCCGTGAGCTACGCGCGGTCGAAGACCGAGGCGGACCTGACCGCTGACGTCGTGCGCGCGGCGCATCGCCGCGCCGCGACCTTCCAGGCCAACCTCTCGCAGCCGGAAGCCCCGGCGGCGCTGGTGCAATCGGTCGTCGACACGTTCGGCCGCCTCGACATCCTGATCAACATGGCGTCGGTGTACGTGCAGCGGCCCTTCGCCGAGCTCACCGCCGCCGACTGGGACGCCGCGATCGACGTCGACCTGCGGGCCGCGTTCCTGTGCGCGCACGCCGCGGCGCCTCACATGCGCGCCCAGGGCGGCGGGCGAATCATCAATTTCAGCGACTGGGTCGCGAAGAGCGGCCGTCCACGATACGTGGGCTACGTGCCGTACTACGTCGCGAAAGCCGGCGTGATCGCCCTGACCGAGGCGCTCGCGCTCGAGCTCGCCGGCGACAACATCCTCGTCAATGCCATCGCACCAGGCCCGATCCTGGCGCCACCGGGCACGACCGACGAAGAATCGCGGACCGTGCAACGGGCGACGCCGCTCGGACGCTGGGGCGGCGAGATCGAAATCGCGAAAGGCGTGCTCGCGTTCCTCGACGGCGATTTCATCACCGGCGAAACGCTACGGATCGACGGCGGCCGGCACCTGAAATAAGGTCGGGTAGGTCGGGTGACTCTACCCACCTGCCCCACGAGACTCCACCGTCACACCAAAGAGCTGCTTCATGGACTCGAGCGCGCCGGTGAGCTCCTTCCGGTCGCGGGCGAAGCAGAAGCGGACGTAGCCCTCGCCGCTCGCGCCGAAATCCACGCCCGGCACGCAGCCGATGCGCCCGTTCTTGATCAGGTACTCGACCATCCGCCAGGAAAGTGATGTGGCCGACCGCGCGCCTTCATGCCAGGCGGGGTCGATCCGCAGGAAGGCGTAGAAGGCGCCCGCGGGCGGCGTCCCCGAGAAGATCTCGCCGGCCGCCTCGCTGACGCCGCGGTAGAAGAGATCCCGTCTGGCGCGGAGCTCCGTGCGGAACGTCTCGATACAGTCCTGCGATCCCTCGAGTGCCCCGATGCCGCCAAACTGCACGACCGATGCGACGTTGCTCGCCGTGTAGAAGAGGATCTTCTTCGCGCGCTCGCGGATGGTCGCATCCCTGATCGCGACGTAGCCCAGCCTGAGCCCGGTCATCGCGTAGGACTTGCTGAACGTGTAGAGCGGAATCGCGCGCTCGTACATGCCGGGCAGCGACGCGATGCTGACGTGCGCGCCCTCGAACACGACGTCCTCGTACGCCTCGTCTGAAATGACCCAGAGATCATGTCGGCGCGCGATGGCTGCCAGCCGCTCGATGTCGGCGCGCGTCAGCACGCCGCCGGTCGGGTTGTTCGGCGAGTTCAGGTACAGGACGCGTGTTGTCGGCGTCATCTTCGACTCGATCTCGTCGAAGTCCGGCCTCCAGCCGTTCGACGCATCGAGCCGGTAACCGACCGGGACGCCGCGCGCCGCCAGGATGTTGCCAGCGGCCGGCGGCCACTCCGGGTCCGGGATGAGCACCTCGTCGCCCGGCTCCAGCAGCGACATGCACAGCATGTACAAGCCGTGGATGCCGCCGTGCGTCACGAGCACCTCCTCCGGATCGTCAACGGGGATGCCGTTCCTCCGACGCAGCTTCGCGGCGATGAGCTCGCGCAGGCGCGGCACGCCGGTGGTCTGCAAGTAGTGCGACCGGTTCTCGGCGATGGCGCGCGTCATGGCCGATTTCACGCTGTCGGGCGCGTCGAAGCTCAGGTCGCCCTGGTCGAGACGAAACGGATCCGCGACCGAATACATCATGTCGCGGATGCGGATGATGCCGGAGAGGGGCACGTGGTCGAGGTAGGACGCCATATGGTTAGCGTACCAGAAGTGCGAGGTGCGACGTGCGGCCTACTGCCGGTAGGCGAAGTAGTTGGCGACGTCTCTGGCGACGAGGCCGATCGCGTTTTCGAGCGTCTCGCCGGAACCGAAATGACTGCCGGTGAAGACGCTGAGGATGATCGTTGTGCCCGGCGCCTCGAGCACGCCCACGTCGTCTCCGACGTAGGGCAGGAAGTCGCCGGTCTTGTGCGGGATGGTGTAGCCGGTGACGTACCGCGGAATGCGCGTGCGATACAGCTGGCCGCGCATGATGCGCAGCATGAGATCGGACGAGGCCTTGTCGACCAGCGTGCCGCGCTCCATCATCTCGAGCAGGCGACCCATCTCGCGTGGCGTGGACAGCCCGAAGGGGAACTTCCCGTCGCGGTAGAACTGCTCTGTCGTCGGAGCCGAGCGAAGGGCCGGAAACCATCGCGAGGGAGTGTTCAGCGCGCGCGTCTTCAGCAGGCCGAGTGACTGCATGCGCGCGCTGACCGCGTCGGGGCCGCCGACCATGCGGTACAGCACTTCCGTCGCGGTGTTGTCCGACACGATGATCATCATCGTGATGAGGTCTTTCACGGTCATGACGGCGCCGGGATCGAGCCGCTGAATCGTGCCGGTGCCGGGCTGCGAGTCTGCCTGCACGAACGTGTATCTGTCGGTGAGCGAGAACGCGCCGGCTTTGATCCGCTCGAAGACCTCCACCATCAGCGGGATCTTGATCGTGCTCATCGTCTCCATCTGACGATCCGCGTCGATCGCGATCTCCTCGCCCGTCTCGAGCGATTTCACGTAGATCCCCCACATCGCGTTGACGCTGCGCGTGGTGCGCTCGACGGACGCCTGCAGCCGCTGGAGCGGCGTCTGCGGCGGCTGCTGCGCGAGCAATGGCAGCGCCAGCAGCAGCAATCCCGCTATCGATCCTGCAGTCTGAAACCTCATGCCGTGACCCCGACCTTCGCGAGAATCTGCGAGAGGACCTGCTGCGCGCGCGCGACCGGCAGGTTGCTGATGTAGAAATGCCGCGCGCCCGCGTCCGTCAGCGTCCGGATCGTCCGCGCGCACACGTCCTCTGGCGTCGCGCCGGACGCGAAATCCCGCGCGAGCCCTTCGGCGGGAACCGGCAGAAAGCTCTTGAGCATTTCGAGCGTGCGCGGGTTGGCGCTGCGATAGAAGAACACCCCGAAGATGCCCGGCAGGGTGAGGCCCCGGCGTTCCGCCACCGCGATGAACCGCTCGACGCGATCCGCATGGTGATGGCTGACGACCTGCGTCAGATAGAATTCGGCGTTGAAGTCCGGCGCGGCGAGGTAGTCCACCTGCCGTTCGGGATCGGCGTGCGGGTTCGCCCAGCCGCCGAGCGTCAGCGTGTGATCGCGGTCGCGCAGCAGTTTCCGCAGCTGCCACGCGTGCTCGACGGACCGCGGCGTGCCGACGGCTTTGTCGCCCCCGAGGACGACGAGCGCCGGAAAGCCTTTCTGGTGCGCCCGCTCGGCGTACGACAGGCAGTACTCGAGCGGGTGCTTCGAGGTCAGGAACGGCACGATCCGCTCGCGGGGCACGTCGTTGCCGAGGTTGGTCACGAGATGCCGCAGGTTGTCTTCTTCCTGCGCGCCGACCGCGCTGTCGGTCAGGAAGACGAACGTGCCCTGCCGTGTGAGCCGCTGCACCGCGTGGTAGGTGTCGATCCACGCGTCCATGCCCTCGGCGGCGGCGAGCTCGGCGCGCGGCGGCCGCAGTTCAGCCGCGAACACCGAGGCCCCGGAATGGAGCGCCGACAGGAGGTCGACTTCAGGCTTCAGACGTCACCCTTCAAACTTGCTTTACTATACCGTCCGTGACCCCTGCCGCGTTGCGCGAGGCGCTCGCGCGTTTTCCCTCCCTGCCACTCGTGCCCGCGCCGACGCCCATCGAGCCGCTCCCGCGCCTCTCGGCAGTGCTCGGCGGCGGCCCGCGCCTGCTCATCAAGCGCGACGATGCGATTGCGTTCGGGTTCGGCGGCAACAAGGTGCGGAAACTGGCGCTCGTCGCCGCGCGCGCCATGGCCGACGGTGCGGACACGCTCATCACCGCCGGCGGCGTGCAATCGAATCACGCCCGTGCGACGGCCGCTGCGGCGGCGAAGCTCGGCATGCGCGCCGTGCTGGTGGCCAACGGGGAAGCGCCGGAGCGCCTGACCGCGAATGCGCTGCTCGACGGGCTGCTCGGCGCGGAGGTCGTGTATGTCGCCTCCCGCCAGGACCGCGCGCCGGCGATTCTCGAAATCGCCGAGCGTCTGCGCGCCGAGGGCCGGCGGCCGTTCGCGATCCCGATCGGCGCGTCGACGCCGCTTGGCGCGCTCGCGTTCGTGCTGGCGGTGGCCGAGCTGGTCGATCAGATCCCGGCCCCGGACGTCATCGTCCACGCGACGTCATCCGGCGGCACGCAGGCGGGGCTCGTGGCTGGCTGCCGCCTGCTCGGGCTCTCCACGCGCGTCATCGGCGTCAGCGCGGATGACGCGGCCCAGTCGCTTCAATCACAGGTCCGCGCCATCGTCAGCGGCATCGCGGATCTGCTGGAAATGGATCCCGAGAAGCTCTCCCGCGGCACCACGATCGAAGTGGACGATCGCTTCGTCGGCGACGGCTACGGCATCCCGACCGACGGGTCCCGCGAGGCCATCGAGCTCGCGGCCCGGACCGAAGCGATCTTTCTCGATCCCACCTACACGGGGAAGGCGATGGCCGGCCTCATCGCGTACGTGCGCCAGCAGAAGTTCGTCGAAGGCCAGACGGTGCTCTTCTGGCACACCGGCGGCCAGGTCGGACTCTTCGCCTGACGTGAGAACACCGTTTTCGACGACCGCTCGCCGGTGACCACCCACCGGCTCGGCTCGTGATGCTCGAGGTACTTGGTGATCCACCACTTCCCGGGCCGGACGGCGAAGTACATGTGCGCGATCTGAAGGCGGACACGACCGAAAATCCGCCGTTGCCTGATTGAAGCAGCGGTGAGACTTGGGAGCCGGTCCGTGCGCGTGTCGCCGCTGATTCGCCACTGCCCTGCTGAAAAGCTTGTTGCCCAACTGATTGTTGGAAAGCGTGCGGGTTACCGCAGGCGGCGTGCGCGTCGTGAGCTCCACCGCCGAAGGACGCGTTTTCCGCGCGAGCCGTCCAGGGATCATCCGGACGCGAGCCCGCCGATGCTACGCAAGGCAGGCCTGAAAGTCTGGGCCACGAAGAAGTACAGACGGTCCGGCTGAAGCCGGACACTACCGTTGCACAGCGGAGGGGACAGGTCGGATTGTTTGCGTAGAGAGAGTAATTGCTCAGCGATGTCCCTTGAGAACTTCGTCGATGAGGAAGAGGTCGGTGAGGAGCGCGCGCAGGTGAATCGACGCGTTCAGGTTGTCGACCAGCATGGAGCTAATCGACCTCTGGGCGAGGACGAGCTGCACCGCCGCCTGCGCGTCGCGCGCGTCGCGATCGATGACACTGATGAAGGCGCGGTAAGCGGAGGCCGGCTCGAGGCCGAGGCGCTCGGTGAACGCGGTCAGGAACTCGCCGAGATTCGAGAGCGCGGTGTCGCAGCGCTTCAGGTATTCGCGCGCCTGGCGGCCGGTGTCGCTGCCCTGATCGGAAGAGAGACCCTGAGAGGCGTACGCGAGCATGAACTCGTACGCCTCCTCAATGGTGTCGATGCGCCCGTTGAGCTCGGCTGGAACCTCCGGCGCACTCACGCCTGGCCCGCCGGCTTCGACGACCGCTCGCCGGTGACCACCCACCGGCTCGGCTCGTGATGCTCCAGGTACTGCCGGCGCGTGATGGAGCCCAGGATCATCGCCTTGGTGATCCACCACTTCTCGGGCCGGACGGCGAAGTACACGTGCGCGATCACCAGGCCCACCAGGCCGACGCCGGTGAGGCCGTGGATCACATACGTGATGCCCCACGTCACGTCGCTGAGGTAGTACGGGTTGCGCGTGATGAGCCCCGTGCGGATGCGCGGGATCATCAGCACGCCGGTCACGGTCGCACCCAGGCCCGCGAACACAATCGCGAGATGGTAGAGGCGGTTGCCCAGCGGATACTTGCCCGACTTGGGACCGGGCACGTCATGTCCGAACTCGCGCAGGAGCTCGGCCTTCAGCTCCGGAATGTCTTTCGGGCCGACCCAGATGGACCAGAAATCCAGGAAGAACGTGGCATGGACGACGTGGTACAGGATGGAGACCGTCAGCACGAGCCCCGCCATCCAGTGCCACTGCACCCAGGCGAACTTGACCCCCGCGATGGGGAGGAACGCCGTGAGCAGCAGCGCGAACATCGCCGCCGCCATCACCCAGTGGAACAGGCGCGCGGCCAGGCCGTGCCGCTCGATCTGCGCCGGGAGATTCTTGAATTGGGCTTCGAGCGCGTCGGTTTCAGCCGAGGCCCGCTTGCGATGCGCGGAGAACAGCATGTAGCTCGCGTGTGCGACGAAGAACAGCACGCCCGCGAACAGCGAGGCCCAGAACAGACTCCACGAGACGTGGGTGAGGACCCATTCGCCCCAGGGACTTCGCCCCCACTTTAAGAGGTCCATGTGCCGCCCTCCGAGCCGCGAATGGCGCGTTTCACCAGGTTCCGCATGAGCGGCACTTTGTAGCCGTTGTGCCGCAGCGGCTGTGCGCCCTCGACCGCGAGCTTGCCAGCCATGTCCGCCGTGGCCTCATCGCGCGGCTTGCCCGTGACCGCCGCCTCGACGTTCTTCAGGCGACGCGGCGTGGCCGCGACGGCGTTGACGACGATCCGAACCTCGCCGATGGTGGCGCCGTTGGTCTTGATCGCGGACGCCACGTTCACGAGCGGGAAGTCCCACACCTGGCGGTCGCGCACCTTCTCGAAGTAGAACTGCGCGCCCGCCATCGTCGCCGGGATCCGAATCGTCGTCAGCAGCTCGTTCGGCGCCAGGACGTTCATCTTCGTGATGTCGATGCCCGGGCCGAGCCAGTAGTCCTCGGCGTTGACGACGCGCTCGCCCTTCGGTCCGCGGATGACCATCTGCGCGTCGAGCGCGACGAGCGCCGGCGCGGTGTCCGACGGGTTGACCGCCACGCAGCGGTCGGCGTCGAAGATCGCGTGCTCGCGGTTCACCGCCGTCGGCGTGTCGGCGTAGCAGATGTTGCCGCCGGCGCGGTAGCAGGTCCAGCCGCCGCGGTAGTACCAGCAGCGCGTGTCCTGCGACACGTTGCCGCCGATGGTGCCCTGGTTGCGGATCTGCGGCGAGGCGACGAGCTCGGCCGCTTCCATCAGCAGGCTGAACTTCTCGCGGACGACCGGGTGCGTGACGATCTCGGTGAGCGGCGTCATCGCGCCGATCTCGAGACCGCCGTTCACCTCGCGGATGCCCTTGAGCTCCGCGATCTGGCCCAGATCGACGACCACCTTCGGCTTCTTCAGACGATCCTTGAGCCAGTCCATGCTGTCGAGCCCGCCGGCCAGCACCAGCGCGTCGGCGCCGTGCGTGTCGAGCAGCTTGATTGCGTCGTCAATGGAGGCCGGTTGGTAGAGCTCGAACACCGGCATTACGTCGCGAATCACCGCCATAACATTCCCCTCATTTGCAATTTCAAATGTGCGCCGTCAGCGCCTCGTGTGTCCGCTTTCCGCCATTCTCGAGCCCGTTCAGGATGATGTCGGCCGACACCGGCGACCGCCGGAAGATCTCGTCGCCGACCGCATCCGCAATCGCGTTCATGATCGCGCCGTACGCGGCGCCGACCGGTGGCTCGCCGACGCCGCGGACACCCGTGGGCGTCTCGGGGTCCGGCAGGTTGACCGCGTCGCCCGTGAAATTGAGCGGCGCGTCGAGGATCGTCGGCGGCCTGTTCTGATAGAAGCGGTTCGCCAGCGCCACGCCGTAGTGCTGGTCGTACGCCCAGCGCTGGGTCATGGCGTGGCCCAGGCCCAGCATCGATCCGCCGAACAACTGTCCCTTCAGGCCGCGCGGATTCAGGATGGTGCCGACGTCGCCGATGGCCGCGTAGTCGATCACCCGGACGACGCCCGTCTCGGTGTCCACTTCGACCTCCGCGAAGCCGGCGACGTAGGACTGCGACTGGCCGTCGCGGGGATACGCGTCCTTCGCGACCGCCATCAGTCCCTGGCCGACCAGATTCCTTGCCGACGTCCTGGTGAAGTTGTTGATGTTCTCCGGCAGCTCGTGGCCGTCGAACGTGCCGCCGTACTCGATGGCCTTTTGCGCCGCCTGCGCGAAGGTCAGGCTGCCGCCCGGGCCGGACACGCGCTCGTTCGCGACCGTGTACGCCTCGGGCTTGCCGCCGTGCGCCTTCGCCGCGATCTCCTGCAGCTTCTTGATGCAGTCGGTTGCCGCCGCGTGCGCCGCGCGCGTCATGGCGTGGGCCGTCTGGCTGCCGGCGGAGATGCAGGTCCACGGCAGGTTCTTCGACGTGTTGCCGAAGACCACGTCGCACTTGTCCCAGGGCGCGCCGATCATTTCAGCGGCCACGCGGTGCACGTCGAACGCCGAGTGCGTGCCGTGGTTGCCGATGCCCGACTGGATCGTCACGCGGCCGTCCGGCTTGATGATGAACAGGCCGTCGAAGCCGATCGAGCCGCCCGCGTACGGGCTGACCGCGACGCCGATGCCGCGTGCCTTGGTGCCCTGGCGCTTGCCGCTGTAGGACGCCTTCTTCGCGTCCCACTGGAACATCTCGCGGCCCTTGTCGAGCGCTTCCTTGACGAACGCGCTCGTGACGTACGCCTGGCGTCCGTTGGGCAGCGCGGGCCCGAACGGCGCTTTGCCGGCCGGCGCGTTGATCCTGCGCATCTCGACCTGGTCGACGCCGAGCGCGCGCGCGGCCTTGGCGAGCATCGGCTCGATGATGCCGATGCCCTGCGCGCCGCCTGGCGCGCGCTGCGACGTTTTCGGCGGCGTGTTGGTGAGCACCGTCAGACCGCGCCAGCGCATCGTTTCCGGCTGGTAGGCGAGCGAGATGGTCGTCCCGGCGGACCGGCCGTCACCTTGGGCGTCGTACGGGCCGTTGTCGCAGATCGCGTACATGTCGATCGCGGTGATCCGGCCGTCCTTGCGGAAGCCCACCTTCAGGCGCGCCAGAAGGCCGGGGCGCGCGCGGCCGATGAAGTGCTCGTCCTCGCGCGTGATCCGCATCATGACCGGCGCGTTGGCTTTCTTCGAGAGCAGCGCCGGAATCGCCATCGAGATGGCGCCCGGAATCTTGCTGCCGAAGGCGCCGCCGGTGTACTCGCTGATGATGACGACCTTGTCCGGGGTGATGCCGGTCCAGCGCGCGACCGCCGCGACCGTCTGCACGGTGCTTTGCGTCGAGCCGTGGAGGAACAGCTTCCCGTTCTGCCAGTACGCCATCGCCGTGCGCGTCTCGAGCGGCTGATGACCGGTGGACTGCGTCATGAACGTTTCGTCGAGGACGAGGTCCGCTTTCTCGAGCCCCTCTTCGACGTTGCCGAAGGCCCACTCGTCGGTGGCCTTGCCCATCGGCATCTGGCCGGGCCCGGCTTTCGCGAAGTCCTCGTCGGTCCACTTCAAGACGACGATTTGCGGAGGTGCTGGCGCGCCTGCGGCTGCGCCCCGGCCTCCACGTCCACCGCGTGCGCCTCGTCCCTCGGCCGCCGGTGCCGCACCTGCGGCCGCGCCCGCCGCGGCTCCCGCTGCCGGGCCGCGCCCCGCCGGGGCCGCTGGCGGCGTCGTCGGACGCATCCACACGTTGCCCTGCGTGCGCGCGTTCGCGCCGTCCGGCCGCAGGCTCTCGATCGGATCGACCACGAAGGGCAGCGGCTCGAATTCGATGTTGATCCTTTCGATCGCTTCAGCCGCCGTGAGCTCGTCGACGGCCGCGACGGCGAGAATCGGTTCGCCGTAGTAGAGCGGCTCGTTCGTCAGGCCGCGTTCAGCCTGAGCGGTCGCCTGGACGTTCTCGCCGAGCGTGGCGCCCACGGCGGCGCCCGGCATCTCGTCGGCGGTGAGGATCGCCTTGACGCCGGGCATCGCGAGCGCGGCGGTCATGTCGAGCCGCTTCACGCGCGCGTGCGGCATCGGGCTCACGAGGAGCTTGGCGAACAGCATCCCTTCGACGCGGTAGTCCTCAGCGTATTTCGCCTTGCCGGTAACTTTGGCGACGAGGTCGGGGGTTGTGTAGTTCTGGCCGATCAACTTGTTGTCGGCCATATCACGCATTTCTCATGTGCTCTGCGCCGCGCATCAGCGAGGTGAGAATCTTGTCGTAGTCCTGGCACCGGCACAGGTTGCCGGAGACGCCGTGCGCCAGCTCCTGGCGCGTCGGATTCGGGTTGGTCTTGAGATAGCCCGTGGCCGCCATCACGAACCCGGGCAGGCAGAACGCGCACTGGAAGCCCTGCTCGTCGACGACGCCCTGCTGGACCGCGCTCAGCTTGCCGGTGCTCGCATCGGCGAGCCCCTCAATCGTCACGATCTTCTTGCCGCGCACTCTCTGCGCCAGCACCGAACACGAGTAGTGCGGCACATCGTCGATGAGGACGGTGCAGGCACCGCACTCAGCACGATCGCATCCGATCTTGGTGCCGGTGAGACCCAGGCTGTAGCGCAGCACGTACGCGAGCGTCTGCTGCGGCATGACGTCGACGCGTCGATCCTGACCGTTCACGTTCAACGTCATCAGGCGCTCGACGGAGCCGGCGGCCGACGGCTGGCCGTGCAGCATCGTCGTGCGGAACAGGTACGCGGAGGAGGAGGCAACTGCGCCTGCCGCGATGACGCCCTTGATGAAGCCGCGTCGTGACACCGATTGTGGCGTTTCTTCCAACATCTTCTTGTCTTCCATTGCAGGATCACCTCGCCGGTCGGGAGCGACCGGATGGAGAGGGATATGGTCCGAGACACGATAATCCCGTTCGGGCCTCCGGTTCAACGATCATTCCGCCTTCCAGGCAGCTATTCTGCAATGAAAATGTCTACGAATGTCACGGCCTGGGGGGAAGGCGGGGAGCGGCTCGTACGTGCAAAGGAGGTCCAGTATAGTCATGCGGTGCCCACGCTCACATTCCTGGGTGCGGCCGGCACCGTGACCGGCTCCAAGCACCTGCTCGATGTTGATGGCCACCGCGTTCTCGTCGATTGCGGCCTCTTCCAGGGTCTGAAAGAGCTGCGGCTGCGCAACTGGGAGCCGCTGCCGGTCGATCCGGCCAGCATCGAGGCGGTCATCCTGACCCACGCGCATCTCGACCATTGCGGATACCTGCCGCGGCTGGTCGCGGGCGGTTTTCGCGGCCGGATCTTCTGCACGCCCGGCACCAAGGACCTGTGCTCGCTGGTGTTGCCCGACTCGGCCCACCTGCAGGAAGAGGACGCGCGCGAAGCCAACCGGCACGCCTACACCAAACACAAGCCGGCGCTGCCGCTCTACACGCAGGCTGACGCTGCCCGCGCCCTCGATCGCCTGCAGCCGGTCGGCTACAACCGCCCCGTGCCGCTTTGGGGTCACGGCCCGACTCCGTCCCCACCTCCGTCCGCAACCGTCGAGTTCATCAACGCCGGCCATCTGCTCGGCTCCGCGTACGCGCGCGTGCGCGTCGCGGGCACAACGATTCTGTTCGGCGGCGATCTCGGCCGCTACGGCCGTCCGGTGCTGCCGGACCCGTCACCGGTTGCTGAAGCGGACATCCTCCTGCTCGAGTCCACCTACGGCGACCGGCTGCACGAACCGGACGATCGCGGCGATCGCCTCGCGGCCATCGTGAACGACACGGCCACGCGCGGCGGCAAGCTGATCATCCCGTCGTTCGCCATCGGCCGCGTCGAGGAGGTCCTCTACTGGTTGAAGCGGCTCGAAGACGAAAAGCGGATCCCGGTGCTGCCGGTGTACGTCGACAGCCCGATGGCCGTCGGCGCGCTGCAGTTCTACGCCGGCCGTTTGAACGAGCTGGATCCCGAGCTGGGCCCGACCCCCGGCGCGCGTCGCGTGTGCTCGTTCTGTACGACGCGGATGGTGACCGTCGCTTCGCCGCAGCAGTCGGCGGATCTCGTCGCCTCGCGCCAGCCGGCGATTGTGATCGCGGGGAGCGGGATGGCGACCGGCGGCCGCGTGCTGCGTCATCTCGCGGCGACGATTTCGAATCCGAAGACCACCGTGCTGTTCGTCGGCTACCAGGCGGCCGGCACGCGCGGCCGGAAGCTGACCGACGGGGCCACCGAGATCAAGATGCTCGGCCGCGTGCATCCGGTTGCCGCACGCGTCGAGCGCATCGATTCGATGTCCGCGCACGCCGATGCCGCTGAAATCATGCGGTGGCTGTCGGGGTTCTCGCGCCCGCCGCGCATGACCTATCTCGTCCATGGCGAGGGGGTCGCGCTCGCCGCGCTCGCGGCGAACATCACGGCCGAACGCCAATGGCCCGTGCACATCGCGGCCCACCGCGAGCGCGTCCAGCTTCCGACGTGATGTACGCTACGAAGCTGATGGGACACGCGACGCCCGCGGCCGCGACGACCGCGGCCCCCGCCGACCGGAACTATCTGCTCGAACGGGTCGGCGAAGCGGCCGTCGTCCAGGTGTACGCGGACGGCTTCCGCGACCTGCCGCTGCGCGAGAAGACGCTCGTCTGGCATCTGGGTCAGGCCGCGATCGCGGGCCGCGACATCTTCTACGACCAGCGCTACGCGCACAACCTCGAGATGCGCGACGTGCTCGAAGCCATCATCACGCATCCCTCCGGCATCGATTCTTCCACCTTCGACGAGATCGAGCGGTACACGAAGCTGTTCTGGATCAACACGGGCGCCTTCAACAATCTCACCGCGCGCAAGTTCGTGCTCGCCTGCACGCCGGACGCCTTTGTCGCCGCGGCCGCCGCCGCCGCGCGCGCCGGCGCGCGTTTCCCGCTGCGACCCGGCGAAACGCTCGACGCGCTCCTCGCGCGGCTCCGGCCGATGTTCTTCGACGCCGATGACGATCCGACGGTGACGAGCAAGACGCCGCGCGCCGGCAAGGACATCCTCACGGCGAGCGCGAACAACCTGTACGTCGGCGTGACGATGGAGGATCTCGAGGGATTTCGGGAGGCGCATCCCCTGAATTCCCGTCTGGTGAAACGCAACGGCCGCCTGGTGGAAGAGGTCTATCGCGTCGGCGGCCGGTACGGTACGCAGATCGCCGCGATCGTGCAGCACCTCGAAGCGGCGATCCCCTTCGCGACCGAGCCGATGGCGAAGGCGCTTCGCGCGCTCATCAGGTTCTACCAGACCGGCGAGGAGGCCGACCGCCAGGCCTACGACATCGCCTGGGTGCAGGACAAGGCGTCGCCGGTCGACACCATCAACGGCTTCGTCGAGGTGTATCTCGACGCGCGCAGCATCAAGGGCGCGTGGGAAGCGCTCGTCTTCTACGTCAACCGGGAGAAGACATCCCAGATCCAGACGATCGCACGGCAGGCGCAGTGGTTCGAGGACCACATGCCGTGGGACGCGACGTACCGCAAGGAAGGCGCGCACGGCGTCACCGCCAACGCCATCGACATCGTCGTCGAAACCGGCGAGTCGGGACCGATTACGCCGGTCGGCATCAACCTGCCGAACGACCAGGCGATTCGCGAGCGGTTCGGCAGCAAGTCGGTGTCGCTGTCGAACGTCAGCGAGGCGTACGACAAGTCGACGCTGCCTGAATTCCGGAACGAGTTCTCCTGGACGCCTGAGGAGGCCGAGCGCTCGCGGAAGTGGAGCGCGTTTGCCAGCGAACTGACCACCAACATGCACGAAGTGATCGGGCACGGCTCGGGCAAAGTGAACGACGGGCTGAAGGGGAGTCCGCAGGCCGCGCTCAAGGAGCAGTTCTCGGCGATCGAGGAATCGCGCGCGGATCTGGTGGCGTTGTACTTCCTGCCCGACCCGAAGCTCGTGGAGCTCGGGCTCCTGGCGGAAGAGGACCAGGAGGAAATCGTCCGCACCGAGTACGAGGGCTACACGCGCAACGCGCTCGTGCAGCTGCGGCGCGTCCGGGAAGGCACGCACATCGAAGAAGACCACATGCGGAACCGCCAGATGATCGTCTGCTGGCTCATGGCGCACACCACCGCCATCGACGTCCGGACGCGCGGCGGCAAGACGTACTACGTGATGACCGACCCGCAGGCCTTTCGAGACGGCGTCGGCCGGCTGCTCGCCGAGGTGCAGCGGATCAAGGGCGAGGGCGACTACGACGCGGCCCTCGCGCTGTTTGAAACCTACGGCGTGCACTTCGATCCGGCGCTGCGCGACGAAGTCGTGGCGCGGGTCGATCATCTGCACCTGCCGTCCTACTCCGGGTTCGTGATGCCGCGGCTCGACGCCATCAGGGATGCCTCGGGCGAGATCCTCGACGTGGCGATCTCGTATCCCCTCGATCTGGCCGCGCAGATGCTCGAGTACTCCGCCGCCTCCCGGCACCTGCGTGTGTGATGACGGAACGCTTGACCGCGGAGCTCGCAAAGCACGCAGAGAAGACGTTGCTCTGCGTGCTCTGCGCGCTCTGCGGTTGCCATGCCTCCGTCGTGCGGGCGCAGATCGCGTCACCCCAGACGCCACGCACGACGCGGCTCGCCGTGCTGCAGGCGGAAGACCGCCGCGCGACGACGACGCGCGATCTGGCGGTGATTCGATCGGGCGCGCACAGCCGTGACGCGCAGACCGTCCGCGTGGCCGTTCGCGCGCTCGGCCGTCTCGAGCGTCCATCGCTCATCCCCGACATCACGCCCGCGCTGCGGAACCCGCTGCCCGAGATCCGCTCGGAGGCGGCCAACGCCATGGGTCAGGCGGCGCAAGGTTGGAAACGCGCCGCGCCGCCCTCCGCGTCGGCGCTCGACGCCGTCCTCGACCCGCTCGTCGCACGGCTGACGATCGAAGTGGACCCAGGCGTCCGCGCGGCGATCTGCGAGACGATCGGCCGTCTGCCGTACGTCACGGGCGCGCAGGTCGAGGCGGCGGAGCGCACGCTGCTCGAGATGGCCGCGCGCGCCGAGTCGGTCACCGATCGGCTCGGCGTGGCCAAGGGTTTCGAGGCGCTCGTGCGGATCGCGCGCACGCTGCGCGCGCCGAGCGACGACGCGCTGACGCGCCTGCGGCGTCTGGCGGCGCCAGGACAGGGTGAGGCCGCCACGGGCGCCCGGGTGCGGCGGCTCGCGCTCGAAGCGCTGACGAGCGCCGCCGCGATCGACGACGACATATTGCGTCAGGCGTCGCGCGACCCCGACGCGCAGGTCCGGCGCATCGCGATGCGGGCGGCGGCCAGCGGCGGTCGCGCCGTTACGGCTGACGCCGCGCGTGCCGTGCTCGGCGCCGGACGCGCCGACGATT
>Ga0082335_1004641_pt1 | contig 20275 bp, 18 predicted proteins | sample Subgrocontami58m_FD_72375 | JGI IMG/M metagenome (GOLD analysis project Ga0082335, IMG submission 72375) | Subsurface groundwater microbial communities from S. Glens Falls, New York, USA - GMW37 contaminated, 5.8 m (SPADES assembly) (version 2) ... | reverse complement strand
ATGCCGTGGTCCAGGTTGTGGTCGCCGATGGGCGGGGCAGCGGCATGGTGGTGGACAGGGATGGCTACATCCTGACCAATAACCACGTGCCGGGCTCGGAGTCGGTGGTGGACGTGGTGCTGAGCGACGGCAGCACCGTCATCGGCCGCGTGCTGGGCCGCGACGAACCCGGGGACCTGGCCGTGATAAAGGTGGACAAGTCGCTGCCGGTGGCTGTCACCTTCGGGGACTCCGATGCGCTGCGGGTGGGGGACTCTGTCTACGCCATCGGCTACGCCCTGGGTCTGAGGGGTGGGCCCAGCGTCTCCAGCGGTATCTTCTCTGCCCGCCGCCGTGATGGTGGGGTGGAAACACTCCAGGTCGACGTGCCGCTCAACGAGGGTAATTCGGGCGGCCCGCTGGTTAACCAGCGAGGCCAGGTGGTGGGGATCGCCAGCGCGGTGAGGCGCGAGAGCTCCGCCGGCGCGGTCCAGGGGATCGGCTTCGGCATTTCCGCGAGCTACGTGCGGGCCCGGCTGGAGCTGCTCAAGAGGGGAGAGGTGATCGCCTTCGCCGACAAGATCGCTCCCCTGGAGCCGGGCCTGCGGGAAAGCTACCGCAACCCCTTCTACCACTACATCATCGAGTACCCCAAGGACTGGCTTCCCGACGACTCCATCCGGGTGCGCTTCGCCGCCCGCAGCCCCCTGGGCCTGGCCGGCCTGAGCGTGGTGGTGCTGGTGGACCTGCCTAAGGGGACCCCCATGGAGGAGTTCTATTTCTTCGTGAAGAAGGTAGACGAGTTCTCCGAGTTCTCGCGGCAAGAGATGGTCCTGGACAGCTTTATCCCCGGCCAGAAGCTACGGGTTTTCAGAGTGCTCTATAGCACCTTCGACTTCGTGGACGGCGTCACCCGGGGCTATAAGTACATGTTCGTCGCGGGCGACAAGGGCTACATCATCACCGGCTTCGGGCCGGCGGAGGACTTCGAGTACTACGCCCGCACCCTGGACACCGCGTTGCTCACATTCCAGCTGCTGCCGCAGGCATTGGTCCCATCCACCCCCACACCCACGCCGACGCGCTAGCGCACCTGGCCAGCGCCGACAGCCAGGGCCGCCGTCGAAGGCGAAGCAAATGGATGTCGCCGCGGTGCCCCTTAGGGCTTGGTCTCCTGGATGGTGATGCCGATGATCTTGTCGCCAGGTGGGGGCGAGCCCTGGGAGGGGTCCCGCGGCGTCAGCTTCTGCAGGACGTCCATGCCCTTGGTGACGCGGCCGAAGACGCTGTGGCGCCCGTCCAGGTAGAATGTCGGGACATAGGTTATGAAGAACTGGCTGCCGCCGGTGTTGGGGCCGGCGTTGGCCATGGAGATGACCCCGGTCTCGTGGCGCAGTTGGGGGCTGAACTCATCGCGGATGGAGTAGCCAGGCCCGCCGGAGCCCGTCCCGGTGGGGTCTCCCCCTTGTGCCATGAAGCCGGGGAGCACTCGGTGGAAGGTGGAGCCGTCGTAGAACTGCTGGCGGGCGAGGAAGACGAAGTTGTTGACGGTGATGGGTGCCCCGGCGGCCGCCAGCTCGACCACAATGTCGCCCTTGCTGGTCTGGATCGTCGCCGTGTAGCCCTTCTTGGTGTCGATGGACATCGGTGGTGGCGCGCTCCAGCGCTTTACGGCTGGCATGGCAGCACCGGTGGTAGGCGTAGGAGCGGCCGTCGCACCGCCGCAAGCCGCGAGCAGCGTCGCCAACACCAGGAATAGCGTCCCACTGGCTGTGATCCTCCTCACACTGGAACTCCCTCTAAAATATGATGGCCATGATAGGGTGGGTTTTCCCAGAAGTCAACCGGGCCACTCCGCGGAAGAGGGCATCAACCCTGGGTGTTAGGGAGAGCTGGCTAGAGGAGCAATGGATGGGTTAGGCCCGGCCCCGCCGGGCCTAACGTAGTTTTACAGGGGAGCTATCAGCGGAGCCAGGTGTGGACGTCATGCAGGGCCTGCCGGTAGTCGGAGCGGGCCTGGTCGGCCGTGGGCGCCACCTGCGCACTTGTGTCCAGCAGCAGCCGCTGGTAGTAACCCTCGAAGGGCGCGGCCTCGCCAAACGGCGCCAGGAATTTCGCGATTCTCTTAAGCACTCCATCACCTCCTATCTAGATATTCTGAACATAGTATAACGAATTCGGGCAGTATTTGCTTGCCGAGCCCGCTCGGTGGCCTTCTCTAGGTGTTACGCTAGATACGTATTTCGTCAGCTCTAGGCAACGATTTCCCTTGGATGACACTATGTGGCGGAGACTTACGGAGTCCCTCGTGACGTTAATCGTTGGGAGCGAGGGTACGCCCTTCATGAACAAAAAGCGCCTGGAGAAGTCGTTTCCGTGGACTGCGGCTGAGTGAGGGCTTGCGCTCCGCTCGTTCCTGATCGAAAGGCAATCGAGCCCGGTACCGCCCGGCAGTCAGGTCAAGCAGATGTACGAAGCCCTGACCTCAACCTCTGGCGGCGGTCCAGGCGCGCTTGAGGCCCATGGGCTCGTTGCGGAAGATGCGCTCGTCCATGAGCGTCAGGTCCGGCGCGATGAGGGGCCGGAAGCCCCTGGGCGGTCAGCTTGAAGACTGCCCGCTCGGTGATGTAGAGGACCTCCTGGCCCTCGTGGAACATCCTGGGGCCGTTGAGGCATACCCACTGCACCCTTTCTACGGCGCGAGGGCTTTTGCCTTCTTCGACGATGGCCAGCCGGCCGTCCCCGGCCCGAATCTTGAGGCCGCCCGCGGTCAAGGAGCCCAGGAGGACAATCTTGTGGACATTGTGGGCGATGTCCATGGAGCCCCCGGGCCCCACCCAGGTATCGCCATACTTCATGTTGTTCATGTTGCCCCAGCGGTCGAATTCCAGCATGCCCAGGTAGGTGGTCGTGATAAGCCCGGCGTTATAAAAACTGAAGATGCCCGGAGTATCGAAATAGAAGCGGACGCCGCTGGTGGGCAGCCCCGAGGCGTTGCTGATGCCGCCCACGACGCCAACCTCGCTGGTCAATTCCACATCCTGGTCGATATCCTCCTCGATCGCCACGGGACTTATGTTACGGAGAGGAGGGCCAGCGCCTAGATTGACCACCTCGCCTCGTTGGAGCTCCAGGGCCGCCCTGCGGGCGATGAGCTTATCGGGCGTCAGCGGGGTGGGCTCATCCAAGGCCCTGGGGTCTATCCTCCCTTCGTTGAACCAGGCTCGCCACACCTCTGCATCGGGGGAAAGGAGGACAGCCTTGGGGGGGCGCGAGCCCCGCTGGGCTTGCTGCAGCCACTCCCGCTTCGGGTTGGACTCATCCCGGTCTTGCTCCGGGACGATGACGAGGCTGTCGACGAGGAGGCCAGGCACGGCCACCAGTCGCGGGTGGATAGCGCCCGCAGGAACCACGCGCTTGACCTGGGCGATGACTACGCCGCCGAAGCGCTTGGCGGCCATCGCCTGGTAGAGGATGCTCATGGTCATTGTGTCCTCTTCCAGGCTCAGATTGCCCTCCTCATCCGCCAGGGTAGCGCGGAGCAGCGCCGCGGTGATGGGAAGCTCCTTGTACCAGATATATTCCTTGCCGTCCGCCTCCACCAGGCTGACCAGCTCCTCGGTGGTGACGGCGTTGAGCTTGCCGCCTGTCTGGCGGGGGTCCAGGTAGGTCCCCAGGCCCACCTGGGTCAGATAGCCATTCTTGCCGGCGGCCATCTGCTGGCACCAGAACCCCAGCGTACCCAGGGGATACATATACGCCTCGATTTTGTTGGCGTTAATCAGCTCACCGAGGGCCGGGTGAGGCTTGTAATAACCGCCGATGACACGCTTAAGGAAGCCCTCGTGGGAGAGGGGCTCAATGCCGGCCAGGCCAGTGGGGAAGGGATCGAACCAGGTTACCTCGCGGGGGTGACCTTCCGTGAGGAAGCGGACCTCCAACGCGTTCAGAACCTTGACCGGCAGCATGCCGCCACCGGTGCCGGTGACGGTGATGCAGGCGCCGTCCTTTATGAGCGCGACGGCCTCCTCGGCCGTCATCAGCTTGCTCTTAGCCATCTCTCTCGTTGAGCCTCGCCTTGAGACTGACCCTGAGGGACCCCTCTCCCTCCAGGGGCTTTGCCCGACAATTGGGGTCAGCCCGACAGAACGCCGCTCTGCCCGACAAAAGGGGGGTGACATGATTCCTAGATTTGGGCCGTGCAAGGGACACAAATGCGACTTGTGTCCTCGCTGCCGTACTGGGCAATGCTGCGGCGAAGACAAACATCTGAGGCCCGTCAAAGTTGTGGCGCGTTAAGCCGATGGCGATGGGCCTTCGCCATCCTCAGGGAACGTCTTTGAATCGTCGCCCCAGTCGTAAGGTTTCGTTGGGACATTCAAACTGGCGGCAATTACCCTGCGCTCCAACCGGCCAATACGGGCTTGCGCCTGTTGAAGCTCTGCCTTTAGCTGCACTATCTCTGTGTCCGAGCCAGCAAGCAGCTCTGGGTTCTGAAGGCCAGCGACCGTACGCTTCAGGGCTTCGTTCTCCTGGCGAAGTGTCAGCAGTTCGCGATCTAGAGCATGAAGCCGCTTCGCATAGTCGGCACTTCGCTTTTTCTCGTCGGCTAAAGCCGATGTCAAGTCCGGATAAGATGGACGGGCATCATACGACGGGGACATTGAAATGGGTACAGTCTGATTCCCCAGCGATAAGAGCGATTCCCGAATATTGGCAAGAGTTGACGCAGACATTAAGGGTTGACCCTCTAGCAATAAGGTCGGTAAGGGCTTTTGCACCAGCCCAGACAAGATCGGCTCACCGCCCAGAAGGGTGGTTATCGGGACGCCGTTATATAAAATACGGCCGTGGCCTCCGGAAAGGCCGGATGCCTCAAGCTCATGCCCCTCGTAGGTTAACATTGCTTTCCCCTCCCATTTTGCGGCGTTCCCTGTCTCTCTTGGCGGGGTGGCAGGGACGCCGCTCCTTCTTTGTTTGCCTATACCTTCGCCCTAGCCTTGTCCCACCTCTTGCCTATCTTGTCCCATCGGAGGGACTTGCACTTCGGGCAGAGGGCGGGGCGTTCCTCGGAGCGTGGCAGCCAGGTATGCCCACACTGTTCGCAGTGGAAGGCAATTATCCTGATTCGTCCTGTGCCAACAGCCATCATGTCACCTCCCTTCAACTAGTCCACCAACATGGTAGACCAAACTACTTGACATTGTCAATAGGGTACGTTATACTCTACCTAGATGGTATACTGTCTAGGGAGGGTACGGACATGGACGCACGGCAAGAGCGGGGACTACAGATAGCGGCTACGGTGAAGTTAACCAAGACAGACAAGGGCTATCTGGTGCCGTCTCAGACTGGCAAGGGGCTCTATTTGGTCAACAAGAACGGGCAGGATGCCCTTTGCACCTGTCCCGACTTCGAGGCCCGCCGTGAGCCGTGCAAGCATATCTATGCTGTTGAGTTTGTCATCCAGCGAGAAGAAAACCCCGACGGGTCTGTGACGTACACCAAGCGCGTCACCTATACCCAGCAGTGGACGGCCTACAACCAGGCCCAGACCCATGAGGGTGAGCAATTCGAGCGGCTGCTCCGGGCGCTCTGTGGCGGCATTCAGCAGCCCGAACAAGAGGGCCGTGGTCGTCGCCGACATCTAGTCGCTGATGTGGTCTTCGCCCTGGCAGCCCGAACCTATGCCATGAAGTCTGGTCGCCGATTCATGAGCGGCCTAGTGGAAGCCAAGGTCGATGGGTGCGTAAGCAAGGCCGTCTCCTACAACAGCGGCTTTGACTACTTGGAGAATCCCGCGCTCACGCCGATCCTGAAAGCCCTCATTGCGGACACCGCCGAACCGCTGAAGGCAGCTGAGACGGACTTTGCCGCCGACTCTACCGGATTCGGCACCACCACCTATGACCGCTGGTTTGACCAGAAGTGGGGCAAGGCGCGGAGTGAGGCCCGTTTCATCAAAACCCACATCATGACGGGCGTGAAGACCAACATTATCACCGCCGTCGAAGCGACCATCACCCAGTCCTCGGACGTGCGCCAACTGCCCTATCTGGTCACAGAGACGGCCAAGCAGTTCACCGTCAAGGAAGTCAGCGCCGACAAAGGGTATTCGGGCCGGAGTAGCTATCACGCCGTGGATGTGGTCGGCGGTGTCGCCTACATCCCGTTCCTAAAGCAATCCACGGGGATGCCCAATGCCCGCCGCAAGTTTGACCCGCTGTGGAACAAGATGCACGCCTACTACCACTTCCAGCGTGCGGACTTCGAGGCCCATTACCACAAGCGGTCAAATGTGGAATCTACCTTCAGCATGGTCAAGGCGAAGTTTGGCGGTAGCGTCCGCGCCAAGACCCCGACCGCCCAGATCAACGAGGTCTTGCTGAAGATTCTCTGCCACAACATCGTGGTGTTGATTGCCAGCATCTATGAGTTGGGCATCGAACCGATTTTTCGGGCAGAACAGGCAGTTGCCCGACAAGAGGTGGCCTAGTGCGAATTATCGGGCAAAGCCCCCTCCAGGGGAGAGGGGTCCTTGCTAAGCTGAAAAGGGCTAGTCCCGCGTGCCGTAAATGCCGACAAAGGTGGCGTACTGGCCGGCCCAGCCGCCCTGGTTATGTGACATCGCCAGGCTCACGTCCTTGAGCTGGCGCTTACCAGCCTTGCCCTGCATCTGCTTGCAGACCTCGTAGATCATTTTGATGCCGGTGGGACCGCCGGGATGGCCGAAGGCCTTCAGGCCGCCGTCGATGTTGACGGGCAGCGCGCCCTCGCGCTCGAAGACGCCGTCCCGCACCATCGCCGGAGCGCCGCCCCGCGGGGCCAGGCCCAGGTCCTCGTAGCACACCAGCTCCACCACGGTGAAGGCGTCATGGAGCTCCGCCATGTCCAGCTCTTTCAGGGGGTCCTTGATGCCCGCCATCCGGTAGGCCTCCTGGCTCGCCACCACGGTCTCCTGGGCGTGGACCATGTCGTGGGTCGACTGGAGCCGGGGCTGCTTGGCTCCGATGGACAACCCCATGCCCTTCAGCAGGACGTAGTCGTCACGGAAGTGCTTGGCTATCTCCGGCGTGGTAACGATGCAGGCAGCGGCGCCATCCACGCTGGCGCAGCAGTCATAGAGGCCCAGCGGCCAGTTGATGGGAGGAGCGTTCAGGTATTGCTCCATGGTGATTTCGCGCTGAAAGGCCGCCTTGGGGTTCAGGGCGCCGTTGCGATGGTTCTTGATGGCGATGCGCCCCAGGGTGTCCTTGAGCTGCTCGACGCTGAGGCCATAGTGATGGGCGTAGCGCATGGCGGCGAGGGCGAAGGGTGGGAAAACTACTTGGGATTCCGCGCCCTGGAAAAGGGCGGCGTTACCGCCTCCGAACTCCTTCCCCCCCTTTTGAGGGTCGCCTTTGTCCTTCGACTTGTCCACGCCTACTGCCAGGACGATGTCGTACAGCCCTGCCGCCACGAAAGCGGCCGCGTTGCGTACGGTATCGCCGCCGGTGGCGCAGGCGTTCTCGATGCGAGTTATCGGCAGCTGTTCCAGCTTCAGGGCATGGGCCAGAGGAAGCCCTCCTTGGGCCTGGCTGTAGGTGCCGTACCAGGCCGCCTGGATGTCCTTGGACTCGATGCCGGCATCCTGCATAGCCTCGTAGCAGGCATCCACCACCATGTCCTCATAGTTCATGTCCCAGAGCTCACCGAACTTGGTGCAGCCCGTGCCGATGATCGCCACCTTGTCCCTGATGCTTTCCAATTGAACCTACTCCTTTCCTAAATGCCACTCTGCCTATTTGATTCCTTGTCCGGACTCATTTTAGCCGGATGGTCTGGAATCCGTCAGGCCCCAGCTCCTCGCCAGGGGTCAGCTTCCAGTCGGCGATGCGAGGGCCCCAACCGTACGCGGCCTTTACATACCAGAGGAAAAGGTGGTTAGCCAGCTGGTTGGACCGGGTGGCCATCTGCTGGAGGATCCGCTCTCGCTCGCTGTTGTCCACGGTCCCCAGGGTCTTGTCATAGAGGTCGTCCTGCACTGTGTCCACCACGTAGCCATGTTGCTGCCACTTGGTTTCGAAGTTCTCGACGCGGTAGTCGCCATCGCCCCCTAGGGAGGAGCCCGTGAACCCAAAGCCCATCTCCTTCCAGAGGTCGTGGACGGGCGGTAGGTTGCGCGTAGCGTGCCCCAGGGAGGACCCGACCTGGATCTTCATGCCCACGTCGGCGAAGTAGGAGGCGATGGCCAGGCTCCAGGTGCGGGCCTCGTCATTGCCGGCGAAGGCCTCGCCCACATCCAGGCCATTGGGAAAGCCGGCCTCGGCCAGGAGCTGCCGCGCCTTCTGGGGGTCATAAGGGTAGGGCTTCACGTCCTTGGGGTAGCCGAACTGCATGGGGCTGATGACGGTGACAGCCGGGGTGCCTGCGCCGCCCAGGAGCTTGTCTATCATGGCTTCCTTGTCGATGGCGTAGTTCATCGCCTGGCGGACCTTCACGTTGTTGTAGGGGGAGTTGGGGACGCGGTGCTGGTACAGCTCCCCCCACCAGACCCGGACACTGGGCGTCAGGACCGCCCTGCCGCCCCGCAGCTCTTTCAGAGTAGGCCCCGGGGTAAGGTAGATGATGTCCACCTCCCCCGCGGCCATGGCCGCGATCCGGACTGTCTGCTCGGGGATCCCGATCTGCCTGACCGTCTTGACGGTGGGGCGGTAGCCACCCCAGCCGGCGTTCCAGCCCTCAAAGGCCTCCAGGACGTGCTCCGGGGCGTGGGGGTCGAACTTGACTTGCTTGTAGGGTCCGGTGCCGACGGGGTTGCGCCGTATCAACAGGCTGTTCGCGGCGCCCAGGTCGCTGGTTATCACGGCCTCGCCCGCCTCGTCGATGAGTTTGGACGGGGCGGGGTAGCCGATACGGCTGCCGTAGACCAGCCGGCTCAGGAGACCAAGGTCGGGTTTCTTGAGCCTTAGAACTAGGGTGTGGGTGTCGGGGAACTCGTAGCCGGCGGTGTTCTCTTGGAAGAAGGGGCCCTGGAGGCCCCTGGCCCGCTTCATGTTCTTGGCCATGACCTGGGCGTCGAAGTCCTCGCCGTTGTGGAACTTGACCCCCTTGCGCAGGTGGAAGGTCCAGGACAGGCCGTCCTTGGCCATCTCCCAGCTCGTAGCCAGCATGGGGGTGTAGGGGTTGGTGCCGTCGGGGTCCATGTACATCAGAGGCTCGAAGATGACGCGGTAGAGGCCCCGCTGGCCCCCCCGCCACGAGCCGGGGTCCAGGTCCGACACAACGCCCGTGCTGGCGGCCTCGGCTATGGTCACCTTGCCGGTGGCCTTGGCAGTGACCGCGACCGTTGGCGCAGCGGCGGGCACAGCCGTCGCGGTGGCAGCAGCGGCCGCAGGTGCTCTAGTAGCCGTAGCAGCGGCAGCGCCCGCAGCCGGCGCCTTGGTGGCTGTGGGGGCAGCAGCGCCACCGCAGGCCAGGGCCAGAATAGTCGCTATGTTGGCGGCGGAAACAAGAACGCCGAAACGCTTAAACATGGGCGTCCTCCTCCAGGTGGGATGTGAGCGATGCTACCAGCGGCCTGGAGCGCTGTCAAGCCACGACGGGCCTATAACAGCGGTTCTCAGCGCTAGCCGAGAAAGCGATGACCCGCATCGGCACCGATTGGCAGCGCGATTGCGAGCTTCGTCGCATCTCGCTGGTCTCCCGCGGGGCCCCAGATAAGCGCTTGCGTCTTTTCTAACGGGGGTCGATCGACGGGGGGTAGACGTGGCGGTACCACTGAGGGCTGGCGGCGCTCAGGCTACTCCTCTGGAGGGCCTCAGCACCTCCTTCCAGCGGTCCCCATATCTGGTCGTTGAGGAGGGCGTAGGGCCCCATGGTCTCCAGCATTAGCGTGGCCAGCCGCAGGCGGTTGGCGTCGGCCATCAGGGTGTACTGGCCCGCCTGCTGGGGCAGCTGTCGGCCACTAGAGCCAAGCCATCTGTTCCGGAGGAACAGCAGGCGCAGGACATGAGTGTTGATGTAGGCCTCCACCACCAGGTCCATCACGCCCTGGTGCTGCAGCAGGGGCTTGCCGCCTCGCGAGGTCTCTTGGCAATACTGGACCAGCTTGTCCGCCAGGGCCTGCTGCTGCCTGAGGTCTCGCTCCGCACCTGCTTCGGTATCAAGGGCGCTCTGGGCCACCAGCCAGCCTTCGCCCTCTTCCCCTATGCGGTATTCCAGGGGGACTCGCACCTGGTCCATGGTCACAGCGCGCTGGCCTCGCTGGGCGACCGTCTCTACCTCAGCCATGGATATCCCTGGGAGGTTGGCCGGGATGAGAAAGGCCCCCAGCCGGCGGCGGGAGGGGGCGGAGGGCTCGGTTATGGCCAGGGTGCACAGGTAGGTTGGCAGCCCCGGACCCCCGTGGAGCGCCTGCTCCCCCGACACGATGTAGAAGTCGCCGTCCTTCACGGCGCTGGCAGCAACTGAGTCCGGGTCGGCAAGGGCCCCCCAGTCCCCCAGAAGATTCCAGGCGGTGGCATCGCCGCGGAGCAGGGGCGGGATAAAACGCCGCTGCTGTCCCTCGCTGCCCCAGGCCAGGATCGCGGCAGCCGCCTGGCGGTTGCTCTCGTAAAGCGGCGGGATGCCATGGGAGTCCAGCTCCTCCCTTACCACGTCAGCGTGGGCTGGGGTAAGGCCCCCGCCGCCATATTCGGTGGGCCACGAGGGGGCGGCCCACCCGCGCTCAGCCAGGCGGTGCTGGAAGGTGCGGGCCCACTCCTGCACCTGCGGGGACAGGAAAGCGCCTTCCACAGAGATGGACGAGTAGGGCGAGGGGTAGGCCTCCAGCCAGGCCCGGACCTCCTGCCGGAAAGCAGCCATCTCGGGGCTTTCACGGACTTCAAAGTCCATCGGAACCCTCGCCTCGCCGGATGAGGCGCCTGGGCCTGCCGGTGCTAGCCAGGCAAGATAGCGTGGTGTCTTGCGGACAACTTTGGCAAGGGCCCGTAGAAGGATACCTTCCCGGTGTTGTAGCCCTCCAGAGGGGTGTAGGCCCCGGCGCGCAGGGCGTCTAGGAAGTCCCGCTCATGGCGGATATCGCCGTGGAAAAGCGTGGCTCCTCGGCCGATGCCATGCACGGAGTGAGCATCGCTGCCGCCGGTGCCCGGTCTCCCGCGCAGCGCCGCCAGCTCCTGAGCGAACCGGTTCTCCTCCTCGTCGTTGCCGGCGTTCACCACTTCCACCTCGTCCACCAGCCCGAAGACGGGATGGGCCAGGGCCTCCTCCGCGCCCTGGGGCAGGGTGAGAGGGTCTGGGAAGAGGATGTTGCGGGTTACTACCCCATGGGGGCCGAAGAAGAGCCGGAAGGGATGGGCGATGATCATGAAGCCGCCGACCTCGTCCACGACCCGCCGCAGCTCCGGGACGCTCCGCATGCGGGGCCGGTAGCCATCCAGGCCCAGGGCGATGACGTGGCCCATGTCCGTGTACACTTCCAGGGCGTGGATCAGGACCAGGTCTTGCTGGCGGGCGAACTCCGTGAACTGGTTGGATTGCCAGCCCTCGTGCTCCGCCAGGAGCACGCCTTTGAGGCCCAGGGTACGGGCCTCCACCACCAGGTCCTCGGGTGCCAGATCGCTATCCCTGCTCCCCTCCCTGGTATGGACATGCAGGTCAAAAATGGAGTCCAACGCGCTGGTACCTCTCTGACTTCGCTCAAGCTAGTGGCGACGGCGCAATCGTGAAGGAGCGTACAATGCCTCCTATAGGGTGTCAAGCCGCGATGTGGTCCAGCAGGTCGCCTTGACACCGCTAGCTTGAAGACGTAGCATCTGCTCCGTCTGAAACTGCTGGGACTCGCTTGAGCCTAGTATTCGGAAGGGGGGGCGCCATGGACTTCGCGATGACGTACACAAAGGAACAGGAAGCGTTTAGAAAAGAGGTCCGGGCCTGGCTGGAGGCAAACGCCAAGATGCCGGCCGCGCTGGGCAAGGTCCCCCTGGAAGGCAGAGACACTACCAGGGAGCAGTACACGTGGGCCCGGCAATACCGGAGCAAGCTGGGCCACAAGGGCTGGCTCCACCCCATGATGCCTCCGAAGTATGGCGGCGGGGGCCTCACCCTGGATCACGACATCGTCATCAAGGAGGAGACGGCGCGCTATAAAGTCCCCTCGGCGAGCAGCCCGGGCGATGTGGCCATAGCCTACCTGTATGTTTACGCCACCGAGGAGCAGAAGCAGAAGTTCCTCAAACCCCTGGTCCAGGGCGATATCGTGGTGTGGCAGCTCTGGACGGAGCCGGAGTCAGGTGTGGACCTGGCGTCCATCAAGACCCTGGCGACGAAGGACGGGGACGACTTCATCATCAACGGCAGCAAAAATTACATCAGCGGCATCTACGAGGCGGACTACCTGAATACCCTCGTGGTAACGGACCCCAAGGGACCTCGGCATGCCAACCTGGGCCAGTTCTTCTTCCCCGCTAACCTGCCGGGCATCAGCTGGGAGTACCAGGAGCTGATCACCAGGAGCGGGCAGCACTTCGTCTTCTTCGATAACGTCCGCGTTTCCCGCGAGTACCTTGTGGGGGGAGAGACTCAGGGGTGGCGGGTTACCCAGAGCAGCCTGGAGATGGAGCACGGGACCGAGGGCGGCCTGGGCAACCGGGAGCCCCTGATACAGGACCTGATCGCGGGCTGGAAGGAAGGCCGCCGCAACTCCCTGGCCCACGGCGCCGACGCCGAGGAGCAGCTGGTCGATGCCTACATACGCACCAAGCTGGCTAGCCTCATCGCGCGGCGTAACTTCTGGATGTTCAACACCAAGCGGACCCAGACCTATCAGGGCCCTCAGAACGAGTGGTGGGGTCGGGAGACCCGCATCCGGAACGCCGAGCACTTGCTGGAGCTCCTGGGGCCGCACTCCCTCACCAGTGATCCCATTTGGGGGCTCCTGGACGGCCGGGTGGAGCTGGCCCAGCGGGGCGCTTCCATGGCCACCCACGGCAACGGCTCCTACGAGATCGACAAGGTTATCATGGCCCGGCGCGTCGGCCTCAGCAGGACCAAGGAGGTCGCCGCCCCCACCCACTAGCCGCCCGCGAAGCAGGGCCTCCGCGTAGCAGACTTTAGAGGAGTGTGTCCGCGCCATGGACTTTTCCTTGACTTCCACTCAGGTCATGATTAAGGACTCTGCCCGGGATTTCCTCTCTCGCGAATGTCCCCTGCGTACCGTCATCAAGGCGTTGGACGATAGCGAGACCGGCTTCTCTCCCGACCTCTGGCGCCAGATGGTGGAGATGGGTTGGGTGGGCATGAGCCTTCCCACCGAGTACGGGGGGGTGGGGAGCTCGTTCATGGATGTGGCGACCCTTTTCGAAGAGCTGGGCTACGCCTGCGTCACGGTCCCGCTCCTCTCCTCAGTCATGCTGGCGGGCCGGACGATCCTGGAGGCAGGCAGCAGCCAGCAAAAGGCCGAGCTCCTACCCTCCATCGGTAATGGCTCCCGCATCCTGGCCTTCGCCCTTACCGAACCCGACTATGGCTGGAGCCCGGAGTTCGTGGGGCTCCAGGCCAGATCGGAGAAGGGCGGCTACGTCCTCAACGGGACCAAGCTCTTCGTCCCCGATGTCCAGATCGCGGACGAGGTCCTGGTGGTGGCCCGCACCTCCAAGGGGGACTCCCCGGAGAAGGGCATCACCCTTTTCCGGGTGGACAAGAACGCTCCCGGCCTCTCCCACCGCATCCTCGCGGGCTGGGCCGCCGACAAGATGAACGAGGTGGTGTTCAAGGATGTCCGGGTCCCCGCCTCCGCCGTGGTGGGGCCTGTGGACGGGGCCTGGGCGCCGCTGCAACGGGCCCTGGACGGTGCCACCGCCATCCTCTGCTCCTACATGGTTGGCTCCATGCAGAAGCTATTTGAAATGACCAACGAGTACAGCCAAAACCGCATCCACTTCGGTGTGCCCATCGGCACCTTCCAGCGCGTCCAGGACTACGTCATAGACATCCTGAACAACACGGACTCCGCCCGCTGGACCAACTATGAGGCCCTCACGAAGCTGGACGAGGGCATGGCCGATGCGTCTCTGGCGGTATCGACAGCCAAGGCCGTGGCCAGCCAGGGCTTCCCCCGCAGCGCCATGGATGCCCACCACGTGCATGCGGGCACCGGCGGGGACACCCGCTACGGCATGTACCTGTACACGAAAAAGGCCAAGACTTACCATAGCTACCTGGGCGACGCAGCCTACCACAAGAAGCGCATCGCGCACGCCCTCGACCTGTCTAAGCAGGTGCCAGCGGGACGAGGCTCCGCCCGTCCGTGAGCCGGGCGGGGGCTCGAAGCGCCTGTGAGGGGCTGTGCGGGCTGGCTTTAAGCCCTCCCTAGGCCCGAGCGCCGGCAGCGCGACTGCGCCCCTCGCGCCAGGGCTGCGAAGAGCTTCTGCGTGGGGGTAGAGTCGCGTGGAGTTCCAAGCCCAACTCCTCCGCATCCACCAGGAGACACCCACCGTTAAGTCGTTCCTGCTGCGGGTGGGTTCTGAAGGATTTACCTTCCTGCCCGGACAGTGGATAGACCTCTGCGTCGACACGGATGGTGGAGAGCGGGCGGTAGGCGGCTTCACCCTGGTCTCCTCTCCCCTGCGCCGGGGGGTTATCGAGCTGGCCATCAAGGGGCTGCGGGGCGGCCGCGCCGCCGCCCATCTGTGGAATCAGGCGCGGGTGGGCGACATCTTCTGGATCTCGAGGCCCTCGGGTGACTTCTGCTTCCATGAGGACATGAGTGATTCCCTGGTCCTCATCGCTGGGGGCATCGGGGTCAACCCCCTGATGAGCATGGTCCGCTACCTAGACGATGCCGGCAAAAAGGTGCGGATCACCCTGATATACAGCGTCACGAGTCCCTCCGAGCTTCTCTTTGGCAAGGAACTGCAGGCTATCTCAGCGCGAAACCCGCTCTTGCGTTGCCTATTCACCGTCACCCAGCCCGGTCAGGAGCCCTGGGAGGGCCGCCGGGGGCGGATCGACAAGAAGATGTTGGAAGAGGCAAAGCTGGATCTGCACGCCCGCTATTACATTTGTGGCCCTCCTGGCATGCCCACCGAGCTGGCGAGAGTCCTTCGAGGCCTGGGGGTATTACCAGATTCGATCCGATTTGAGGAGTGGTAGCGGATTCTTCGCTTCGCTCAGAGTGACAGGGGAGGGGCGGCCTCTACTTCAGCAGGCCCTCCAGGATGTCGCCCGCCTGCTTGGGCGTTCCCTGGGGCATGCCGATGAGGGGCAGCTCCACGCCCATCTTCGCCCGCTCGTCCAGCTTGGCCGCGCAGTGTTTGAGGTCGCCGATGATGGCGATGTCGTCCAGCATCTTGTCGCTGATGGCGGCCAGGGCGCCCGGCTGGTCGCGCCGGTCCCAGGCAGCCTGGCAGGCCTCGGTCTCGGCCCCGTAGCCGTTGCGGATGAACATCCGCTTGTAGAAGACGCCCATGCGGCCGATGTAGAAGGCGATAGGCTGACGGCCGTCCTGGCGCGCCTTTTGCGGGTCGTCGCCGGGCTTGACCACGTGGATCTGGGTGGACGGCGCGATGGTGATGGCCCGGGGATCGCGGCCGGCCCTTTTGGCCCCCTCCGCGATCAGGGCGCTGCCGTCCTTTATCTTGCTGGCGGGCCAGTAGATGGGGATCCAGCCGTCGGCCACCTCGCCGGTCAGGCGGATGCTATCGTCGGCCAGGGTGGCGAAGAAGATGGGGATGTGACTGCGCACGGGGTCGAAATTCTGCAGCGTGAAGCCCCGCTCCAGGTTAAACACCTTCCCGTGATAGACCAGCTTTTCCTTGCGCATCACCATGTTGATGATCTCGGCGTACTCCCGCATCCGGGAGACGGGCTTGTCGAACTTGATACCGTGGAAGTGCTCGATGACATAGGCCCCGCTGGTGCCCAGGCCGATGAGCATGCGGCCGCCCGACAACTCGTCCAGGGTGGCAAAGGTCTGGGCCATCAGCCCCGGCGAGCGGCTGAAGACGTTCAAGATCGCCGTGCCTATCTTGGCCCGCTTGGTGTTCAGCACCAGTTGGGTGAGCCCCACCACGGCTTCGCGTCCCCAGGCCTCGGCCGCCCAGATGGACTCCACGCCCAGCTGGTCGGCGATGCGGACCTTCTCGAGCAGCTCCTCGCGCTCCTTGCCCGATGCGGTGAACCCGACTGAAACCCCCAGGCGGCGCGGCATGTGCACTCCTCCTCACTGGTCTGCCAAACGGCGCCAGTATACCATTGTGGCTTGCTGGCCCCACTCCGCACTAATGGCGCCAGGCCGCCACCGGCGAGTGGGCCAGGGGGATGGTCGAGGGCATCCTCAGGGAAGAGCCAGATTAGGGGCTGGGCTGGGGCCGCTCCTCGGCCCGGCGGAGGCCGTGTACGAGGGGCACCCGGAAGGTCCAGAATACCTCTCGGTTGCTCAGGAACCCCGTGAAGATGACGATGATGCCCAGGAGCTGCATCACGTACTGCAAGTCGGGGTTCCCGGAGCGCGCCAGACCCCCGGAGAAGGTGGGCAGCAGGGCGCCGAGCGCGACCAGAGCCATGGAGACGACCCGGTGGCGGGGGCTTCTCTTGACCGCGAAGGCCACGGCGCTATAAATAGCCCCTAGCACCAGGGCTGCGGCGCCATAGACGTTGAAGGGGATGGTCCAGAGAGTGGTGCCCTTGGGCAGCACGTCCACCCCGGTGAGGGGCCGTGTTACGTCCAACACGCTCAGGTCCACCGGCGCCGTAAAGACCCGGATGGCAGCCAGGGCTGTGCCCAACACCAGTACCGCCATGACACCGTGGGCCAGGGGCCGCGGCGCCAGCAGATAGACCGTCCCCATGCCCAGGTAGGCGGCGACGCTGAAGGCGCCAGCCCAGTACCAGAGCCGAAAGACCCCCTCGCTGAGCCCGGAGGCCGCGACCCAAAACTGGCAAAACGAGGCTAGCGCCCAGAATAGGAGGCCCACCGCCCAGACGAGCTGATGGGCGCGCCTCCGGCCCAGGTACTGGTCGAGGATGAAGATGGCGAATAGCAGGGCCACGATGCCAGAGAGCAATGGTACGACGGTCTGCATCGGCGCCTCCCTCAGACCTGGATCAAGAATACCATCCGCCAGATTCTAGCACGACGTCCTAGCGGCCCCTCCCCGACGGTCTCAACCTGCCGGGACCAAGATTCCTCGTCGCGAAGCGCCCGGTCGCTGCCACAGACCACCTGCAAGTTCTCCAACCGGTAGAGGCCGTGCCCCTCCCGACGCCTGCCGAAAGGCTCCTTAGAATGACATTATTGAGATTGAGCCCCCGTCCTGCCAGAAACAGGAGACGGCCGATGTGATAACATCAGCGCCAGTTCCGCTCTCTCTCGTGAGAGGGAAGATGTAAGGGAGAAGAGAATGCGCCCCAACAAGGTCAAGGCCCTCTGGAAGCAGGGAAAGCCCGTCGCCACCGCCTGGCTCTCCACCGCCGATACTTATGTGGCCGAGAGCATGGCCCACGTCGGTCTCGACGCCATGGTGCTGGACATGCAGCACGGCATGGCTATTGGCCCCGACCGGGCGGCGACCTGGCTCCAGGCCGTGGCCACCACCGAGACCACGCCCCTGGTGCGCGTGCCCTGGAACGAGCCGGTTTTCATGCAGTGGGTCCTGGACGCCGGTGCCTATGGGGTCATCGTGCCTCTGGTCAACACCAGGGAGGAGGCGGCCAAGGCGGGCGGGGCCTGCCGCTACCCGCCCCTGGGCTATCGCAGCATCGGGCCCAACCGGGCGCGCTTGGCCGGAGGCTCGGACTACGCCCAGCAGGCTAACCAGGAGCTCATCTGCCTGGTCATGGTGGAAGACATCAGGACTATCGAGCGTCTGGAGGAGCTCACCCAGGCGCCTGGTATCGACGGCTTCTACATCGGCCCCGCCGACCTCGCCCTCTCGATGGGCGTGGCGCCAGGAACCTACCGGCAGGACAAGCGCCACGACCTGGCCTGCCAGAGAGTCGTGGAGGTGGCCAAGGCGCACGGGCTGGTGGCGGGGGTGCACTGCCAGGGCCCCGACGAGGCGCTCATGCGCTTCGCGCAGGGATTCCTGTTCTGCCCCATAGTCAACGACGTGGGCGCGATGACCGCGGGGGCCACGGCGGCGCTGCAAACGGTCCGTAAGGCCAGACCTGCCTAGCGGCGTTTCAAACCCTCGCCCCTTAAGGGAAGGGGCAGGGATGAGGGTGAAGTTTCCCCCTCATCCCAACCTTCTCCCTCCAGGGGAGAAGGAGGGTCTAGATTCGTTTCTGCCCTTGCTGGGCAGTTACGAGCGCCCTGGCCTAGCCAAGCGGGTGCGCTAGTCGTAGCTGAAGAGCGCCTGGTCTCCAACCTGGAAGCCGTGGACGTCCGCTTGGCCTGCGTTCAGCTCCAGCACCGCACGGGCGGGCCTGGGTGGTCGATAGATGGGAAGCTGGCTGTCGGGCACGCCCGGCTGGTGGGGGACGTTGCGCTCCACATGGACGATCCCGCCCGCCTGGTCTATCCAGATGAGGTCCAGGGGGAAGCGCATGCCCTTCATCCAAAAGGTCATGGCCACGTCCTGGCTCTCCAGGAAAAGCATCCCTCGGTCGAGGGGAAGGGCGTCCCTCTCGCCCAGGCCCTTGTAGTAGCCGGGGTCGCCGGCGCGCACCACCTCCAGCCTATACACCCTGCCTCGGATGGCCACGGCGGAGGGCGCGCGCCCTTCGACAAGCTCAGGGCGAACGGAGGCGGTGGGGCTGGGGGTTGGTGAGACTGCAACTGGCGCTGGCGCGGAGGTAGCAGGCGGTGGCGAAGCAGGGGCGGGGACATTGCAAGCCGCGCCCACGAAGATAAGGGCGACAGTAACCGGAACGGCGATGTTGACCCTCACCAGGCTTTTCCCTTCGACCCACGGCAGAGGGAGGACCCCTCTGCACCCCCTCAATTGCCGCAGTCTGCCCTTTCGATGCAAAGCTCCCTCACCTCCCATCTCATGGGGTGAGAGGGGTAGCGCTCACGCCCTGGTGCGCTGCTTCTGGAGATGGAAGTTGTGGTCGTAGAGGTCGGCGACGCGGGCCAGCTCCTCCGCCGTCAGGTCTGGGCAGCCGGAGGCGCCTGCGAACTCCACCAGCTGCTCCTCGTTGTAGATGTTGGGCAGGGCGGAGGCAATGGCCGGCTCGGCGAAGAGCCAGCGCAGGGCAGCCTGGGCCAGGGTGCGGCCACGGCCTTCGGTCAGGAAGCGCAGACTCTCGATCTTCTGGAGTCCCTCTTCCAGCCAGGCCCGCGGGCGATGGCTGCGGTGGTCGCTGGGGTCGAAGGTGGTGTCCAGGGTGTAGCGCCCCTCTAGCATCCCGCTGGAGTGGGGCACCCGCACCACCGCCCCCACGCCACGCTCCCGCGCGGCGGCGATGAGGTCGCGCCCGGGGTCCTGCTCCAGCAGGTTATGGATGATCTGCAGCATCCCTGGGGAGCGCTCCTTGAGCGCCTGCAGCCCCTCCTCGCGCCAGCCGATGGCGGGCCCCAGGGCGACGCCGTGGCAGCGGAGCTTGCCCTCGTCCTTCAGGCGCTCCAGCTCTGCGAAGGCAGCATCGGCGGCGATGGCGTCCATCTTGGGGTTGTGCATCTGATAGATGTCGATGTAGTCGCTGTCGAGGCGCTTCAGGCTCTCCTCGCAGGCAAAGCGGATGTGGCGAGCCGACCAGTCCTGGGGGATCTCCTGCTGCCCCCGCCGCTCTCCGGCGTAGCGATACCAGTCATAGCCGAACTTGGTGGCGATAACCACCTTGTCCCGCATACCCCCGAAGGCCGTGGCCAGCTGGCGCTCCGAGCGCCCGTTGCCGTAGGTGTCCGAGGAGTCGTAAAAGGTGACGCCCAGGTCGTAGGCGCGCCGCAAGAGGCGGACCGCCTCGTCGTCCGAGACCTTGCCCCACCAGCCCGTGCTGAGGGTCCAGCAGCCGAAACCGACCTCGGAGAGGAGAATGTCTGTCGAGCCCAGCTTGCGGTAACGCATGAACGTCCCCCTCTACCCTCACCCCGCCCTCTCCCAAGGGAGAGGGTCGCAGGCCGTCCTGGTGAGCCAAGAGTTTACCCTGAGCGCAGCCGAAGGGAACCACGAGCCCCACGACGGTGCCAGTCCGCCCATTGTAGCGGATGGTCGCTGCGCCCAGGAGAGGTACGGCTAGGGAAGGAGCAGCAGCTTGCCGGTGGTCAGGCGCCCGGCCAGCAGGCGGGGGGCCTCGGCGGCGTCCCCGAGCGGGAGCACCTTTTCGATCCTCAGCTTGAGCTGCCCCGGGGCGGCCCACCCCCGCACCTCCCCGG
>Ga0082335_1004637_pt1 | contig 20296 bp, 9 predicted proteins | sample Subgrocontami58m_FD_72375 | JGI IMG/M metagenome (GOLD analysis project Ga0082335, IMG submission 72375) | Subsurface groundwater microbial communities from S. Glens Falls, New York, USA - GMW37 contaminated, 5.8 m (SPADES assembly) (version 2) ... | reverse complement strand
CCGTCAATGTCCCGCGGCTGCTCCGCGACGCCGCGCGCACGATCGACGTACAGCTGGTCGATCACGTGATCATCGGCCGCGCCAGCGCCGATCCGCTCGGCAAGGGCTACTACAGTTTCCGCGAAGCGGGGTTGCTGTGATGCCCACGCGGTCCCGGCGCTGCTGTCGCGGGTGCTGCTTCGCCTCGCGCACTATGTCAATGCGCTGACCGCCTGCGGGGCGCCCGAACTCGCCAGCGGGGCGGAAACAAGCTCGTAAACCTCCACCGAGGCTTCGCCGGTGGTGCTGGCGACGCCCGACAACTGGGCGGGCCGTCTCTACAACAGCGGCGCGAGCAGCCGGCTGGGCGGACGGACACAGGGTCATGACGTGAATCGTAAATGCCGCAGCCGGTGAGAACGACGTACCATGATTCGGGGTTCGCGGAGGATTTAAGGCCGGGGCGCGTCGTGAGGCGTTTACGTCGTGGCGCGCAAGCTGCGATTGGAATTTGCCGGGACCTGTTACCACGTCGTCAATCGCGGCAATTACCGACGCGATTTGTTCGCGGGCAAGGGAGCGGCGATGGCGTTCGAGCGGTGCCTGCTGGAAGCCGGCACAGCATTTGGCTGGCGGCTGCATGCGTTCATCATGATGAGCAATCATTTCCATTTGGCCGTGGAAACGCCGGAGCCAAACTTGAGTGACGACATGAAGTGGCTGCAGGGAACGTGGGCGGCGCGTTTCAATCGGTTCCGAGGCGTCACGATCTCTGCATCGCGATTCCATATAGAAAGCCGCCGATCGACTGGCGAATCGATCTTTTCCGAAGGCGCGTTCACGAAAAAAAGCCGGCCGCATCGGTGCGGCCGGCCTTGCGAGCAGGTGAACGAGCGCGTGCATCGGCGACCCGACGCGCGCGCTCGATTCTCGCTATTGTTTTCGATAAACGTTCATGGGGACGTGAATAGTGGCATTCGAACCCGCTCCCTTTACTTCGTGCGTGTAGCTTCCCACCAGCACGTAGTCACTGGGCGCAGTCACGCCCTCCGCCAGGAACAGAAAGGAGCCGCTGATTAATCCAGGGCCGATCGGACCCTGCGGACCTACGGGTCCAATCAAGCCATGAGGGCCGGGCTCTCCCTGAACGCCCTGCGGCCCTTGTGGACCGGTCGCGCCGGTGAGGCCAATCGGTCCCTGAATTCCCTGCACCCCCTGCGGGCCGGTCGCGCCCGTTGCGCCGGTGTCGCCTTTCGGTCCTTGCGGGCCGGTTTCTCCAGCAATCCCTTGAGGACCCTGCGGGCCAGTTGCACCCGTGGCGCCCGTGTCGCCCTTCGGGCCTTGAGACCCGGTCGCGCCCGTAGGGCCCGCGGGACCCTGAGGTCCCGTTGCGCCCACCGGGCCAGCCGGACCAGCCGGACCTGTTGCCCCCGTTGCGCCCGCGGGGCCTTGCGGTCCGGCGGGCCCCGGCGGACCTTGAATCGTGACAGCGATCCCGGACGAATAGAGTTCGCCCAAATTGAGCACCGTACCCCCGCCCGGTGTGCCTCCGGCGACCAAAACCAATCCATTCGTCAACAGCGTCGCGGTGTGACCATTCCGCCCGATTGTCGGGTTCGCGGTGAGCGAAAACGTCCCCGTGATTGGGTTGTAAACTTCAGCGGTCGACGTGCCGCCTTGCTGCCCACCGACAATCAACACTTCGCCAGTCGGCAGCAGAGTGCCGGTAAGGCCGCTACCGCGCGTGGCCGTCATATTTCCGGTTGCGCTGAACGTTTCGGTCGCCGGATCGTAAAGCTCGGCGCTGCCCCAAGCCGAACCCGGATTGGACGGATTGTCCCCACCGGCAACTAGAACCTTTCCGTTCGGCAATAGGATGGCTTGGTGGCTTGCGCGTGCGACAGACATGCTCCCCGTGAGCGCGAACGTGCCGGAATTGGGATCGTAGATTTCCGCGCTGGAAACACCCCAGCCGCCGGTAACGAGAACCTTCCCGTTCATTAGCAGTGTCGCCCTGGGACCGTCGCGACTGGTCGACATATTTCCTGTGACCGAAAACGTGCCAGATACGGAGTCGTAGAGTTCCGCGATTGGGCCGATGGACAAGCCGCCGGCGAGCAGGACTTTCCCGTTACCGAGACGCACCATCGCATGATGAAAGCGCGGGCTCGTGGTGTTTCCGGTGGGCGAAAAAAGTCCCGTGGTTGGATCGTAAATCTCCGCGACGAAAATCCCGTTTGGGTTCCTGCCACCGGCGACGAGCACTTTTCCGTTCGTGAGCAGAATGCTGAAGTTGCCGGCGTATTCGTTGGTGCGAGCGATCTGCATGCTGCCCGTCGGTGCAAATGTGTTCGTCAGCGGATCGTAGAGCTCAGCGGTCGCCAGATAAGCGGTTGCACTGGTTCCCCCAGCAATAAGCACTTTCCCGTTGGGCAGCAGCGTGGCGGTTCCGCCGCCGCGGACACCCGTCATGCTGCCGGTCACCGTCCAAACTTGAGCGCGTGCCGCGTTGCCTAGGAAAAGGAAACTGGCAACGGCCACGCCGGCGAAAAGCGAACGAACGATGCGGTGACACTGACTGCCCGTGCGCATACGCGCTGGCGAAACTGCAGCGCCGGCAGGAAGCCTGGCGCCGCGGCATGACGTGATCCTGGTTTTCATCGGGGATAGTGGGAGGGCTGGAGTGGGAGGACTTGAAGTGACGCGTCGCCGCAGTGCGGCTCAGTGAGGATTCGATGGGAACGCTACAGTTCATCCGAAGAGGTCGGCTTGATGAAAGTGATGGTAGCGTGCGCCAACGACTCGCGCATCACAGTCATAAACCTGACCCCTTCCGCGGCGGACTCGCTGATTAACGCATGCTGCGTCCTAGCGTCGCTTATACACGTTCACGTCGAGATGCACATTGCTCGCCGGCCCGGTGGGACGGCTTTTCAGCTCGATCGCATAGGTGCCGACGTAGTCGTAACCGCTCGGCGCGGCCACGCCATCGACGAGATACAACAGCGAACCGGCGACGAGTCCTTCTCCGACCGCCCCCGTGAGGCCGATTGGGCCCGGGGCTCCGGTCGCGCCCGGATCGCCTTTGTCACCCTTGGGCCCTTGCGGGCCCTGTGGGCCAACGGCGCCAGCGGGCCCTATGGCCCCAGTGTCGCCCTTCGGGCCCTGCGGACCGGCGGGACCTTGCGGTCCGGGAGGCCCGGGCGGTCCTTGCACCACGACAGGCACCGTCTGTGTGCCCGTGATCGTCACTTCGAGGGGCGTGGTGCCATAGAAGTAACCGCCGAACACGGCGAAGTCCACGGTATCGCCGGGAATGACGTCCAGCGTGAGATCGAACGAGCCCGAGTCGGTGGCGTTCCACACGACGACATCATCGAACCGCACGGCGACCTGCATCTGCCCGCCATCGCCTGGCAGGAATCGCCCGGCGACGTGAATGGGGCCTGTGAAATCAGTGGGCGCCGTCCAGCGCAGCACAGTCGGCTCGGTCGCGGCCCCGGGATGCAATGAGAGGTCGCCGTTGGGTGCGTTGTTGACCGGTCCGCCCGTCGTGTTGATCCAAATGTTGCCCTGGTTCGGCATCCACCAGTGCGGGCCGCCATAGGTGTTTGGATTTGAATTATTCGAGCGCGTAAACGTGGTGAAACCCGTGTCCATCCACCCATACGACCAAACGCCGTTGGGATTGCCGTTGGTCAGCGAGAATTCGGTGGTGGGATTCCAGACGATGTCGGCCAACGCCGCCTGGAGCGGGAAGAAAGCGAGCATCACGAGCACTCGCACGAAGCAACGAGCTGAAGCAGGCAATCTGGTATTCATGGGAGGTGCGCCGTGGGGCTGCAGGGGCGGCGCGTCTTCCAGCGCGAAATTCCGCGCCAAAAAAGACCATCGACGGAAACGATTTTCCGGCAGCCGCCGGCCGGTCGGCCCCACCGCCTTCCCCTCTTTCACGGACAGCGCGCAGAGCTCACAGCGACTGCGCGAAAAGAGCAGCCTCGTGTCGTCGGGTGTCCAGCCCACGACGGTTCCCGCCGACTGATAGGCCACCTGGCCGCCGTCCGGCGCGATCGCGACGAGCCATCGCGTTTCGACGGGCAGCGCAACCCGGCGAAGGCACCGACGGGGTCAGACCGATCGATGTTCGCATCGGCTCGGAGAGCTGAAGGTTAACGGGCCTGAGCAGCAACTAGCGGCCTGACCCTCTTCGATCGCCACCACCCGACGATCGATTCGCTCGACAAAGTGAACCCCCGCGAGTTCCACCTCGGCGCAGCCGCACTCGCGGCGCTGATCTGGTTGGTGGACTCGCAGGGGTTGTGGCGCGGCCAGTCGGATAAGAGCGGTTATTTCCTGATTTCGATGCTGCCGCCGCCGATCGCCTGTGGGTTCGCGTTATCCAGAACGTCGGAAGCTCCCGGATTGTTGTCGTAGAGAACGCCGTCGTTCTTTGTGATTTTTAGCCGGAACTTGTCGATGCCGCCACCGCCGGGCAAATTGCCGTCTGTCGCGGTGAGGAGGAATTGGCAGTCGGTGATGTTGTTGAAGGTGCCCGTGCCTTTGTATTGAGCGCGCGCACCAGCCACGACGAGCCACTGGTAAGATGTGCTCTTGAAACGTATGCTTGCTGCTTGGAACTGGAACTCGGTGTTGCCGGAAGGCACGCTGGCGCCCGGCAGATATTTTGAGACGAAACCGAACGTCGCCTTGCCGGTCGCCGACGGATTGCTCGTGACCGCACCCGCCGGCGAGTTGATCCAGCCGCCGCCAGTGACGAATCCGCCGCTGGGATCGTAGATGACGATAAACTCGTAGGCGGTCGTCGCCGTCGCGCAACCATCGTCCAGCGTCAGTCGCACGGCATTCACGCCGGTAGTGGTGTAAGTATGCGTCACCGTCACGGAACTCACCCCCGGATTGAGGTTGAACGATTCCGTCGAACCATCGTCCCAATTGATCGTGAACTGATGCGATTGTGCCGCGTCAGGATCGGCGAAATTCACGGTGAGGGTCGCTGCAGCTCCCAAAGCCAGCGGCCCGGAGGGCCCGTTAACCGCAACGAAAGACGGCGCTGAATTGACGACCTCCACGGTGCGAGTGACGGTGCCGATATTACCGTTCGGATCCACTGCGCTGTAGGTAAGCGTGTAGGTGCCGACTGTATCGATGTTGACCGCGCCCAATACCGTAACCGGCAAGATACCCGCGAACACGTCGAGCGCGCTGGCGCCCGCGTCCGCAAACGAGGTGTGGCACGCGGCCACGACCGTGGGCGGCCCGTTGAGCGTGACGACCGGCGGGGTCGTATCGACCACCGTGATGGTGAACGCGCCCGCCGAAGTGTTGCCGGCGGCGTCAGTGGCCGTGACGTTCACCGTCGTGGTGCCGAGCGGGAAGGTGCTGCCCGAAGCCTGGCTATAAGCGATCGTGGGGAGCGCCACCGCGTCGACGGCCGTTGCGCTGAACGTCGCGCCCGCGCCGGCGGCGCTCGTTGCCTCCAGCGTTTGGTTCGCCGGCACCACCAGCCGCGGAGCCGTCGTATCTCTCACCGTAACGGTGAAGTTACCGGTCGCGGAATTACCCGCGCGATCCGTAGCCGTGAGCGTGACAGTCGTGACGCCAAGTGGGAATGTGCTGCCGGAAGCGGGACTCGCAACGGCGGCGACGCTGCCATCGACGATATCACTCGCACCCACGCTGAATGAAACCGCGGCGCCGTTTGGCCCCGTTGCCTCGGCTGTGATCGGATTCGGAACGGTGATGGCGGGGGGAGTCGTGTCGCGCACCGTCACCGTGAAGGTGCCGTTCGAGGTGTTGCCCGCGGCGTCGGCCACCGTGACATGAACGGTCGTCGTGCCGATGGGGAACGAGCTGCCCGACGTGGGATTGTAGGTGAAGAACGCGACGCCGACCGCATCCGTCGCCGTAGCGGCAAAGCTCACGGCAGCGCCGGCAGGCCCGGTTGCCTCCGCGGTGATGTTCGCCGGAACTGTGAGCGCCGGCGCGGTCGTATCGCGCACGGTAATAATGAACGACGCAGACGTCGTGTTGCCCGAGGGATCACTCGCGGCCACCGTCACGGTCGTCGTTCCGATCGGGAAGATCGTGCCGGAGTTCTGGCTGCAGACGATCGTCACCGATCCGGAATCGTCGCTGGCCGTGGCGGCAAACGTCGCGACGGCGCCGGACGGCCCCGTCGGTTCGACGACCAGGTTCGCGGGCACGGTGAGCACCGGCGGCATGTGGTCGACAGCGAGCGAGGTGTCGATGGCCACCATTTGCGGATAGGCGCCCGGGAAGCTGCGCCAAAGCACGGCGCCGTTTGCCGGATCGATTCTGGTCACGCTGTCGGAATTGGCCGAATAAACGCTGCCATCCGCCGGATTCACCGCGACCCCGTAACCTTGATTGTAGATGTTTCCCGTCGCGACCGTCCAAATCCTGTTCCCGGTGGTCGCGTCGAGCTTGGTGAGCTGATCGGTGAAATTCGGGTTGTAGGGAAAATTCTGATTCGCTGAGTAAACGCTGCCGCGCAACAGATCCGCCGCGATGCCATAGGTGCCCGTCACGGGGCTCGACCAGATGAGGTGCCCATCGAAGGCGTCTAGCATCGTGATCGTCCCCCCGTAGATGTTCGCGACGTAAATTGCGCCCACGCTGTCGTTCGTCGCAATTGCACTGGAGCCGGCAGGCCCTGCCGACGTCTGCCACAGGAGGTGGCCATCCACCGGTGAGAGCTTGATGAGCGTCCGATCGTAGCCGGCGGTGTAAATGCCGCCGTCGAGCGCGCTCACCACGATGGAGTTCGCGTAGTTCCTGTTGCCGGTGTTATAGGTCCAGAGCAGATGGCCATCCGTCGGATCGAGCTTGGTGACGGAAAAGACGTTGGCCGAATACACGCTGCCATCGATCGGTGAGACGGCGACCCCTTGCACGTAGGTGAAAGGCTGGGCCGGCGGACTTGTCCATACCAGCGCCCCGGTCTGGGGATCGTGGCGCGTAACGGTGTTGGCGCCGTGGTTGGCGGAGTAGACCGCACCGTCAAGCGGACTGACGGCGACGGCGACTTGTTCCCCGCCGGGGGTGGCGCTCCAGATGACGCCGCCGGTGGCGGGCGACAGCTTGGTCAGCGAATAATAGTTGGCGGAATACAGGTCGCCCGGGGCGGCCTTGGCCGGGGCCAGTGCAGCAATCGCGAACGTGCAGGCGACAAGAAAAACGCCGGATTGCCGACGCGAAGCCGACTGGCCGGAAGCGGCGGGCGAACTGAGTGGCGCCGAGTTGGTCGCCACTGCGTGAGGATGGATGATCGTTGAACGCATGACTTTGAATGGAGGGAAGCGGGAGGCTGGATCTACGTGGGGGCATTCACGGGCCTCATGGGTCGGAGAGCGGCGGCACGACAAACAACTCACAAGCCACGAACGCAGGGCCCAGGGAACGCATTGACATAACGCGACACGCGTGCCGCGCCGGACGGACGCTCGCTGGAGTGGGAAATGACCCCGCGGGAACTTGGGCTGTTTTCACGGGAGCTGAGGCCGGTGGGATGAATTCGGGCAGCCTGATATTCGGCGCACGGTTGCCCGCGGAAATGGGGCTACACTCCCCAGCGCGAAATTTCCGCGCAAAGGAGACCATTCCGACGCAAAAACATCTCAGCGACTCCTGCGAAGGACTTGCGCCGAGACACCCGGCCCCGCGCGCGCCCCCGGTCGCCGCGTCTACTGCAGCTCAATGCTCGCGACCAGACTCTCCCACTCCGGCCGCAATTTTTCGACGACGGACTGCGGAGCGCTCAAGCTCACGCGCAGGCAAAACCGCGATCCTTCCCTGCCGACCGTCGCCGAACATTCGGTCATCGTCCGCCCGCTCCGCTGATAATCGGCGTCCCAGCTCACCACGTGATATCCGTTCGTGATCCACGACGCGAAGTTTGCTCCACGCTGCTGGTAGCCCTCCTCGCGCTTCTTCGTCTGCCACCAGTTCGCGATGAACTCCGCCGACCGTTTGCGCAGCACGGCGTCGAGCTCAGCCGGCGTCGTCGGATTCTCCGGACCGATCGACCCGCAGCTCAGCAGGATGACCGCCGACGCGGTCGTCGGCAGGCTGAGCCGAATGATAAATGCACCCTCGGCCTTGCCCCGCCGATCCGCGCTGCTCGCCTCCCACCCGTCGGGAATCCTCGCGCGGAATCCCGCGGCCCGATCGACGATTGCGCGATCGGCGCCGAGGAACTCGCCGAACTGATCCTTGGTCATCTCCCCCGGCGCAAGTTCCGGCGGACTCGGCGCCGCGGCAATCGCGGGGACGCCGTCGAGCTGCCACACGTCGCGGCCGTCCGCCAGGCCCCCGGCGCGAAACGCGATGCGGTGACCGTCGGGATGAATCGCCAGATCGCGAATGCCGCGCTCGGCCAATTCGATGCGCGTGGATTCCCCGGTGTCGAGCGACAGCGACCAAACCTGCGTCTGGCCGATGACATACTCGTTCTTCCCGGGATCCTCGCGGTTGTGCACAAGACGGCGGCCATCGGCCGTCCAGGCGAGCGACGTGACGTTCTCGCGCGGAGCCATTCGCGCCAGCTCCCGCACGCTGCGATTCGCCAGCGCAATCATTCGAATCGCGACGGTGAAGTTTTCGCGCTTGTATTGATCCGAGCCGGCAAACGCGAGCCGACCGCCGTCCGGCGAGAGCGCGAGCGGGCACCAGATGTTGATCTTCTCCGCCGGGCCGTAAATCACCTCCTCGCGTTCCGACGCCAGCTCGCGTCGCACAATCCGATCGGTCCAGTCGTCGGTGCCGTCGAGCGCCGTCGCGAATTCCCGATGGATGTAATACACAAACTTTCCGTCGTGCGACAGTCGCGGCATGCAGTTCCAGGTGCCGGTGGATTTCGCAAACAACGTCTCCACCTTGCCTGACCCCAGATCGAAGCGATGCAGATTCCCGTTCGCCAGGAAGACGACGAAATTGCCGTCCTCGGACCACGAATACTGCTGGATTCGCCCGCGGAAATCCGGCGGAAGCGGAAAATCCTTCTGCTCGTCGCGCGCCGGCACAATCGTCACGAAACGCTTCTGCCCGTCCCAGATGTCCACCATCAACTTCTCGCCGGTCTTCGACCATTCCGGCAGGATTTGGAAGCCGGGGAATCGATCCATGACTCGGCGGGCGGGCTGCAGGAGGCGGCCGGTCTCGAGATCGGCGTCGGCCGCATACACCTGCGCCGTGTTCTTCGTTTCCGTGCAGTAAAGCGTATGGCCGCAGACGATGATATCCTCGCGGGGCGCAAGGCTGTTCACGCCGGCCTTCACCAGTTCAGGCGGGCTTGCCGCGCGCCCCTCGCGCATCGCGATGCCCCACAGCGCGCTCGCGCCCGTGCGCTCGCTGAGAAAAAGCAGGTTGGCGTCGTCGGCCGACCACCCGACCATCCGCGTCACTTCGCGCTCCACCACCAGGTGCTCGACGCCCGACGTGAGATCCAGGACGAACCCGCGAGCGATTCCGTCGGGCAGATTTCCCACCACGCCAGTGGAGCAATAGGCGAGATGCCGGCCGTTGGCGGAGAGCGCCGGCCGCGATAACATGCCCGTGCGCGTCGGCGAGGCCATGCGCCTTATTTCCCGGACCTGGCCGTTCGCGACATTCACCGCCGCCCAGATGTTCAACATGACTTCGTACCCGCGGTAGCCGACGATTAATTCGGTTTCGTCCGTCGACCAGCCAACCAGCGTGAGCGTCGAGTCGCGGTGCTTGTAGACTTCGCGATCGTCCGTGCCGTCGGGGCGAGCGACGTGGATTGACGCGCCGTTGAGGTCATACGCGATGCGGCGGCCATCGCGCGAAAACGTCGCGGTATTCCAGACCGCGTTGTTGTCGTTGCCCTTCGCGATCGTCCAGCTCCGGCCCGTGGCGATTTCCGTCACCGCGAGATTCGAAGTCCCCTTGGGCCAGTGCGCGGCGTATCGTCCATCGGCGGAAATCGAAATCAGCCAGTCGGTGGGGAGTGGAATCTTGCGCAACGTGAGCGCGTCCAAGTTCGTCGCAGCGCCCGCGCTGTCGCGCGAGATCGAGGCTTCGTTCCCAAAAGTAGAACCGGAACTGGAACTCAAACCACCCGGGGCGACCGGGCTCTCCAGCGGCAGAAAATTCTCCAGCACGCCAACCTCGGCTGGCAAATCTTCGCGCAGCGTCAACACGATCTTCGTGCTGTCGGGCGACCAGCTCGCTGCCGGTCCGCCGAAGAGATATTTCCGGCCCGTGTCCACGACCCGATCCGAGCTTCCGTCGAGCGCGGCGAGATGAAGTTGTTTGGATTTGTAGTTCTCGCCGCCCGAGACGTGATACGCGATTTTCGTGCGGTTGGGCGACAGGGTTGGCCACTGAATCGCGTGCGGCGCCTGTACACGGGCAATGATCCGCTGATTTTCAAAGTTCGCGTCGGCGATAATCAATCGCTGCTCGGCTGCGTCCTTCGCGACATAGATCGCGGTGGACTCGTCCCAAATCGCATCGTAGGCTTGCGCCAGCGAATTCTTGATTCTGGCCAGTCCGGCGGGCGCGGCCGTCCGCCGTTCGATCCGGGTCACAATGTCCACGCCGATGCGCTCATTTCGCGCCACGTCGTAAAAGAGAAACTCCTTCCCGTTTCGTGCGAAGCCGAGTTCCAGTCCAGCCGCGATGCGCTCGGGCAGCCGCGTGTGCGTCGCGAGCGGGAAGAGATAAAGCGCGGGACCGGCGCTGCGCTCCTCGCCAATTCCGCGCAACGCGATTGTCTGCGAATCCGGCGACCAGAACAGCCGGCTGATCTGCCGCATGCCCGAATCATAGACGTGCTCGATGCCGTCACTCAGAGAGAGCACGCATAGCGCGGGATGGCGCGAACCCGCTCCGCGAAACCGAACATAAGCGATCATCCCGCCATCAGGCGACCACACCGGACTGAGATTGCGACCGAAGAAAGCTTTCGCGATTGGAGTCGGCGGTGCGTCTTTCGCCGCGTTGCCCGCGGTTGCGGCGACCTCGTAGACATCGGTGGAGATGACGTCGTCGACGCCACTGCCCGAAATGCGGAAGGCCAGCTTGCCTGCTGCCGTCATCCACTTGTGGTGATCGCCGAAATCGTAGCGTACCGGAAAAGGCGCTCCCACGGTGGCGTGACCGTCGAACTTGACCGCCCACAGGTCCCACGTGCCGCGCTCATTTCCACTGAACAAAATGTAATCGCCCGCCGGGGAGAATATCGGGCAGCCGTGCTCCGCACGTGGCGCCGTGATCCGCGTGTTGCGGGCGCCGTCCACCGCCGAGACGAACACGTCGCGCTTCCCTTCGATAATTCGTTCGCAGACGACGGAGCGCGCGTCGGGTGAAAAACGCGCGTGCGCACCTTCAGGCCCAATGACACGAAACTCACCAGTCGCGACGTCCGCGGTCGCGAGCGTCGGCGGTCGCGAGTCCGTGTCGTAATGCGACCATTGGAGCAGCAGCGTCTTTCCATCGCGCGACCAGTCCGAAGGGGCAAAGCCTTCGGTTTTGCCGCGGCGGATAATCTTGGGTTCCCCTCCGGTCCGCGCCGTAATCCTCAAGCTGTTGGCGCCATCGTCGTCAGACCACGAATACGCAATCGATTTCGAGTCGCTCGACCAGACCGGATCCAGTGCGAACTCATAAGCGTCCTTCTGCTGGAGTGCCGCCGTGAGGGTGCGTGTTTCGCCGGTTCGCAATTCGCGCACCGCGAGATTCCCGCCGCGGCCATTCCAATCGATGTAAACCACCGCGGATTCGTCCGGCGAAAGAATACCGTTCGCGGCGTTGTCCGTGCCCGAAAACAGCGTCTTCAGCGTGGCCGCGTTGCCGTAGCTCGGTTCGGCGGAGCCTCTAGTTTGTGCCTGCGAAGTCGGCGGCTTAGCCTGCTCCGAAGAACGTGCTTTTTCAGGCCGATACTTTTCGCCAAGCACGATCCGCGACAGCGTCAATCCAGCGCCGAGAGAAAAAATCACCGCCGCCGCGGCAATCAGCCCGAACTTGTGCCGTGCCGTGAATTTCAGCGCGCGATACGCTGCGCTTGGCGGGCGCGCGACGACCGGTTCGTTGACCAGATGTCGCTTCACGTCGTCGGCGAATGCGCTTGCCGTGGCGTACCGCCGGACGCGGTTTTTTTCCAACGCCTTCATTGCGATCCAGTCGAGATCGCCGCGCACAACCGTCGAGAGCTGAGCGGGCGCGGTGCCGCGCCGCGCGGCGATCGCGGCGCGATCGGCGGCACCGAGCGAGTTCAGTCGCGTAGAGGGCGTCGGCGGCTCGACTTCGCGGATGATCCGGCGCACCTCGTCGATGCCGCTTTGGACGAGCGTCCTCGGGTCGAAAGGTGGGCGGCCGACCAGCAACTCGTAGAGCAGCACGCCGAGCGAATAGATGTCGCTGCGCGCATCGACTTCGAGGTCGCTCATCTGCGCCTGCTCGGGGCTCATGTAGGCCGGCGTGCCGAGAAACTGCTCGAACGCGGTGAACACGGTTTGGTCCGTCAGCTTGCCCTGCGTCGCCTTCGCGATGCCAAAGTCGATCACCTTCGGCACGGCGACGTCGTCGTGCATCGTCACGAGGATGTTCGACGGCTTGATGTCGCGATGGATGATCCCCTTCTCGTGCGCGTGTTGGATGGCGTGGCAGACCTGGACGAACAGCCCCAACCGCTCCGCCGTCGGCAGATTCTCCTCGTCACAGTAGCGCGTGATCGGAACGCCGCGCACGAGCTCCATCACGAAGAAAGGCCGGCCGATCTCGGTCGCGCCGGCATCAAGCACGCGTGCGATGTTCGGATGCTCCATCAACGCCAGAGCCTGCCGCTCGGCCTCGAAACGCGCGATCACCGCCTTGGTGTCCATTCCGAGCTTGATGACCTTGAGCGCGACGCGGCGGCGGACCGGCTCCTGCTGCTCGGCCATATAGACGACGCCGCAGCCGCCCTCGCCTATTTTCTGCAGAAGCTTGTACCGTCCGATCCGATCGCCGGGTTTTTCCTCGGGGAGCGCCGGCGCCCGGGGAATCGCCGGCTCGGCGAAATACGCATCGGCCTCTTCGCCCGCCAGCAGCAGCGCCTCGACGCGCGCGCGCAGCGCCGCATTGCCGCCGCAGGCGCGGTCCAGGAGCGCGCCGCGGTCCGTGGCCGGCGTTTCCAAGACGGCGGCGTAGATTTCCTCGTCGCGGGTCATCGCGATAATTCTTTCACGGTCGCCGTCGCAGTCCTCGCGTTGAGCGGAAGAGTTCGTTGCCACTCCGCGGCCTTCTCCGGGGTTCCCACCGCGTCGTAGAATGCTACGATCGGATCCACCACTTGCTGCTGCAACCAGCGCGCATCACTCGGTCGGAGCGAAGCGTGTTGCCGTCGAATCATGTCGGCACCGGAAATGAACAATGGTTCAGCCTCACTGTATCGCTTCTGCGCGGCGAGGGCCGAGGCGAGCATGCACTTGTTCGCGCCCTGCGTTACACTGCGCGGAAACCGCTTATCGTCGATCGCAACGGCTTCGCGCGCGGCCGACTCCGCCGCCACGGCGTTGTTTTCGCGTAGGTAAACGTCGGCCAATTCGCGCAGGTTCGTCGCGACAGAACCGTTGTCCGATCCGAATTTCTTTTTTCCCATCAGAATTGTCTCCTGCAGAAGAGTGCGGGCTTCTTCCAGCCGGCCGGCGTCGCGATAGGCGGTGGCCAAATTGGCCATGTAATTCGGAATCGAGCTGTCATCGGGACCGAAGGCTTCCCTGGCCGCCTGCAGTATCTCAATAAAAAGAGCGACTGATTCCTTTATTATGCCGGCATCATGTTGTAGCCAGGCCAGCGTATCCATTGCCTCGATCGTGCTGCGATCATGAACGCCCCGCGTGACCCTGAAGCCCGCCACCGCTTGTTCGGCAAGCGGAATCCCGGCAGCGGGCTTCGCGTCCAGCCGACAAGACCAGGCGAGGTTCGCCATTGCGCGCAATGTCGGCTGCGCGAGCGCACCGACAGAACGTTTCATTTCGTCGACCATGGCCTGCTCGATCGCTGCTGCCTCGGTTTGCCGGCCTCGTTGTGCGAGCAGTTGCTTCAGCAGAGCCATTGCGGTGCCGTTCGGCGGCGAGCCTTTTCCCACGAGCCGCAGATCCATCGCTGCCGCTTCACGGGCCAGTGATTCAGCTTCGACATCGTCGCTGTTCTGGCGAAGGAGCGCGCGAGCGAGGGTGGTGATTGCATTCGACGTATCGTTGTGCTCGCCGCGCTTTCGTCCGATCGCGACCGCCTCGCGGAGCACTGGCAGCGCCTCGGCTTGCCTGTCGCTGTGCAACAAAATGCTCCCATAGCGCATCAGGCAAAGCCCGGTGATCGGATGGTCGTGTGCCAGCACGCGGCGGCAGATGACAACAGCTTCCCGGGCCAACTCGAGCCCCTCCGCCCACCGTTGCGGCCCTTGCCGACCGACGATGAGGCCCAAATTGCTCAGCGTCCTTGCAACATCGAGGTGGTCGGGGCCGAGGAGGTTGCGTCGCAAGCGCAGGGATTCGCGATACATCGCTTCCGCCTCTGCCCACCGATTCTGGCGCTCGACGATTGCGGCGAGATCGTAGAGCGACTCAGCCACCGCGACGTGCTCTGCTCCGAATAGCTGGCGACGCGCAGCGAGTGCCCTGCGGCCCAGGAGTTCCGCCTCATCGTAACGCCGCTGTCGCGAAATCACGACGGAGAGCATGTGTTCAGTTTCGGCGACGGCGGCGTGCACGTCGCCAAACAATCGTTTGCGGATGGCCAGCGCCTCTCCCAGCAAGACTTCGGCTTCATTGCGCCGAGCCAGGAAATCGAGGGTGATGGCGAGATTGTGCAGCGACGAAGCCACCTCGGCGTGATCATTGCCGAAGAGCCGGCGGCGAGTGGCCAAAGCCTGCCGGTGCATTTCTTCAGCGCGGGCATACTCGCCCAGGTCGGTGTAGAGCGTCCCCAAAGTTTCCCGCAGCTCCGCCACGATCGAGTCCTGATTTTGCAGCTCAACATTCAAACGCTTTTCAGCTTGATCGAGGATTTCACGAACTGAAGTTCGTCCGAGGGCGACGCGGGGTCCGACGCTCGCCAGAACTCCTTTCAAATATTGCGCGACCTGCGCGCTACGCGCGGCCTCGGTCGCGGCACGTTTCTCCCCACTTTCGGCCTGCAGACGCAGCCGCGCTTCATTCGATCGCGCGAGTTCTGCCTGTTTGCGAAATATAATTTGTGAGTGCTCCGCTTCCACCGCCCTCTCATGCGCCGCTCGTTCCCGCAGATACAGGATTGCCGACACAGTTGCGCCTGCGAAGAGTGAAATCAACACCGCCGCACCTGCGCCACAAGCGAACTTGTGTCGCGCAATCAGTTTCTGAAACCGATAGGCTGTGCCGGGCGGCCTTGCCACGACCGGCTCGTTGACCAGGTGCCGCTTCACGTCGGACGCCAGCCCGTTCGCCGTCTCGTAGCGGCGCGCGCGATCTTTCTCCAGCGCCTTCATCACGATCCAGTCGAGGTCGCCGCGCACGAGCGTTGAAATCTGCGCGGGCCCCGTGCCGCGGTGCCGCGCCACGGCGAGCCGATCCGGCTCGCTCAGGGTGGCGAAGCGCGTGGAGGGCCGCGGCGGCTCGACATCGCGGACGATGCGGCGAATTTCGTCGATGCCGCTTTGCGCGAGTGTGTTGGGGTCGAACGGCGGCCGGCCGACGAGCAATTCGTAGAGCAGCACGCCGAGCGAATAGATGTCGCTGCGCGTATCGACATCGAGCCCGCCGAGCTGCGTCTGCTCCGGGCTCATGTACGCGGGCGTGCCGATGAACTGCTCGAACGCCGTGAACACCGTCTGGTCGGTCAGCCGGCCCTGCGTCGCCTTCGCGATCCCGAAGTCGATCACCTTCGGCGTCACCACGCCGTCCTGCACGCCGACGAGGATGTTCGACGGTTTGAGATCGCGGTGGATGATTCCTTTTTGGTGCGCGTGCTGCACGGCATGGCACACCTGCACAAACAGCCGCAGCCTTTCCCCAGTGGAGAGGTTCTCCTCGTCGCAGTAACGCGTGATCGGAATGCCGCCCACCAGTTCCATCACGAAAAACGGCCGTCCCGTTCCCGTCGCTCCCGCCTCGAGCACGCGTGCGATGTTCGGGTGCTCCATCAGCGCGAGCGCCTGCCGTTCGGCCTCGAAGCGCGCGATCACCTCCTTCGTGTCCATCCCGATCTTGATCACCTTCAGTGCCACGCGACGCCGCACTGGCTCCTCCTGCTCGGCCAGGTAGACTACTCCACAGCCGCCTTCGCCGATCTGCTGCCGCAGCTTGTAGCGACCGATCCGATCCCCGGGTCTTTCCTCGGCCGGCGCGGCGGGCCGGACGATCGGCGGCGCGCCGAAAAACGCGTCCGCCTCGTCGTTGCCGCGCAGCAACGCCTCGACGCGCACGCGCAGCGCCTCATCGCCGCCACAGGCGCGCGTCACAAGCGCGTCACGCGTCGCGGCCGGCGCGAGCACGGCGGCGGCGTAAATCTCCTCTTCGTGAGTCATGGGGGAAACGGTCTCGACCTCAACTCAGCGCGAAATTTCGATTCAGATCGGCCCATGGCGCCCACCGCGCCGCCCTGATTGTGTGCGGGCGGCGGCACGGTCAGCCCCGCATCGCCTTGATCTCCTCCATCAGCCACGCACGGGCGTAGCTCCAGTCCCGTTTCGCCGTCGTCTCCGAAATCCCCATGACCGCCGCCACCTCCTCGAGCGTCAGACCGACGAAGTAGCGTTGCTTCACCAACTCCGCCTTGCGCGCATCGTGCGCCGCAAGGCGGTCGAGCGCCTCATGGATCAGGAGGAGTTTTTCATCTGCCACGGGCGAGGCGAGATCGAGCGGCTCGGCATCGGCGCTCACCTTGTCGAGTTCGCCGCCATGCCGCACGGCGCGCCGGCGCCGGGCATTGTCGATCAAAATCCGGCGCATGCCTTCGGCGGCGGCCGCGAAGAACTGCGCGCGATTGTGCCATTGCGGCTGCTCATCTCCGCCGAGCCGGAGCCACGCCTCGTGCACCAGCGCCGTCGGCTGCAGCGTCTGGCCGTTCGCCTCGCGCGCCATCTTGGCCGCCGCGAGCTTGCGCAGTTCGTCGTAGACAAGCGGCAACAATCGCGCCGCCGCCGTCGAATCGCCCGCATCGATTTGCCGGAGCAAAAGCGTGACGTCGCCGGACGGCATGCCGTCAGAAGGAGGAGTCATGGGGGAACACGCGCGCGAGCCGGAAACTGGGGTGCGGCTCAGCGAACTGCGGCATGCTTGGTCTCTCGATTCGATCGAGCAATCCGTCATTTTGCGGATCGCTGGCAATTGGCATAAGTCCAATCCGGACTACCCAGGGTGTGCCGCAACGCCGGGCAACTTAACCGGGCTTCACCGACGTCTGCCCGTACTGTAGGTGACGTGCTCGTCGTGCCATGCTTGCCCGCCATCGGCGGGCTTGTGCGCCTTCGGCGCGTGCGCGGCCAGCGCGCACCCTCCAAAACATTGGCGCCGTCCGAGCGTTCGGATACCCACTCGTGTGCTGCCTCACAAGAACCGCTACGGTCCCAGCGTTCTCGCGGGGACCGCCGTCACGCCGAGGCCGAGCAGCGGGAGCAACTCGCGACTTTCGGCGACGCCGTAGTTGAAAATGACAAACCCGCCCGTGTCGTGGCGCCGCGTGACCGCGATTTGTCCGATGGTTCGATCCGCCGGCAGCCGCGAACTCGACGAACTGACGCCGATGCCGGGATAAACAGGCGTGCGTCCCGCCCACTCCTTCTGCATCGCCACCCAGTTGTCGAACTGACGGTCGCTGTTCGTGTAATCCATCGGGCACACGAAATCGAGCCAGCCGCGCTCACACCACAGCTTCCAATCCTGTCCAACTCCGTCGCGATCCGTCGTCCAGTTGCGGAAGACCGCCGCGGAGATTTTGATCTTCGGTTTCACGGCCCGCACTTGCTCACTGACGGCGCGCACGACCGTGGTGATATTGCTGCGACGCCAGTCGAGCCATTGCTGCCGCCTTGGCCCGGTCCCCAGCGCGTCCTCCGGCCAGCGCGTGAGTTCGGCCGCGATGGCTTTTTCGAACCGCGCGCGGCAACCCGGACAGAAGCAGTGATCGCCGTCCGGGTAGCGGATGTAATCGAAGTGGATCCCGTCGACGTCGTAGTCGCGCGCAACTTCGAGCAACGACGCGATCTCGAGCGCCTGGTTGTCGGGATGCGAAGGGCAGAGCCACGGTTCCTCCCTGCCTTTTGAACTCAGCTGGAGCCGGCCCTCGCGTCGCATCCGCTCGAGGAATTCGGCGGGAACGCGGCGGCCGGTATTCCAGTTCACCTTCCAGACGTGCATTTGAACGCCGTATTTTTTGCACGCCGCGAGGCACTTCGCGATTTGATCACCTCGGGCGCCGACGTCGGCGGCCACCGGCAACACTTTGCTGGGATAAAACGCCACGCCGCCCCAAAGCATGTTCGGGAGGATCGCCGTGAAACCGGCTTCGGCGAGCCGCTTGATGGCCTCGTCCCACTCCATGCCGTCGACGCCGAACGCGCTGTGGCACCAGAAGGCGCGGAACTCGCCCGGGCGCGACGACTGCGCAAGGCAGAATGCCTGCATCATCCGCTGCGCGGCGCGTGGCGTCTGGTCCATCGCCTCGGCGAATTTTCCCGCAGCGTTCAGTGCCAGAGCGCTGTCGCGCAAGGTGCGCGCTTCGGCGAGCGCGGCCGTGGCGCGCTCACGCGAGCCGGCCTGCCGCCGGATCAGCGCCGCGGCGTCCTCGAAGTTCCGGCTGCCGCCGACCTCGCCGATCTTCTCAATGGCCGCCGTTGCGCCCTGCTGCCAGAGGTCAGGCGCAAGCAGCCCGGCCATCGCCAGGAGCATCCGCCGCTGGTTTGCGCGGTCGTCGTCGAGCAGCACGTGGGTCATCAACACGGCATTGGCCGTCGCAATCACGGCGGGTTGTCCAGCCGGCCGGCCCTGGTCATCGAGCCACTCGGCGAGAATCCGCCCGGCGCCGGAGACCGGCTTTGCTTCCCGGATGTTCCAGGAGCGCTGTTTCACCAGGGGTGGCGCGCCGGGCAAGGCGCCCGGCGTGAAGCGAATCGCGGCGAAGCGGCCGGGACGCTCGTCGGCCTTGAGCTGCCGCCCCAGCTCGAGGCCGACGGCGGATTGCAGCTCGGGCGGCAGGTGATAGAAAGCGAGCAGCCGGCCGCCGGCACGGAGATATTCGCGCAAGGCCTCGCCGGCCCCGGCGGGCAGCGCGGGATTGTAAGGCAACACGGCCAGTTTCGCGCCCTGCAGCTGCGACCCGGTGATCCCGATGTCGTTCGGCGTGACGCAGCCGATGCCGAACGATTCGAAACCCGCGGCGATCGCGTGGGTGAACTGATCGACGCTGCGCGCCTCGGCGGGACTGGCCCGCGCCGAAGACTCGGCGCGGAGGATCGCGACATCGGCATCGACGCCGAGGACGCCGGCGCGGCGGAAGCCAGCCAGGCAGATCTCCGTATCCGTGTTTTTGGCACGCCAGGCGGAGACGCGGATCGTGGAGATGCGATTCCAGCCCGCGGGCTGCCCCTCGGTGCGGCAGGCGTTCTGGTTGATCGTGACCGTGCACCAGGCGTTCGTGGCCTCAGGCTGGAACGTGGTGGCATACCAGCCGCTGCCGCTCTGAAAATAGATGCTGAACTGCCCGACGGGCGCCGCGTCGGGGCAAAAGAAATCGAACCGGATGCCGCGGGCCGCGCTCAGGTCGATCGCGACCGCGCGGTCCCAAGAGGCGCGCTCGAACGCGGTGCCGGCAAAGTTGCATGGCAGCCGCACGGCCGCGCGGCCCGCGACCCGCGCGGCGGTTGCCGGCGCCGATCCCTTCATCGGCCGCCACGCCGCCTGGGCCGTGGCGTCGTCGCGATAATCGCAGGCGTCGAAGGTGACCGCATCCGCCCAAGCCAGCGACGGCGGGAGTGAGGCGAGTGCGAACAAAAGAAGGCGGACCACGGTTTTCATGACGATTGGACGGAGGCGGCCAGGAATCCTGACCGAGGGCGGAGCACGACGCGCTCCATTCTCTCGATTGGAGGGTTTCACGGCGAAACAAAATCGAACTCAAGCGGCACAGGAGGCGATGAGCTGCCCGAAGGCGCATCTCACTTTCTTGCATCGGGGAAAGCTGCGGCGTACCGCTGGCTGTGGGTGGCGCGCTTGCCGCGCAACGTGGCGCGGCGAGCGCGCCACCTACAAATCGCGGCGCGGGGGGGGGGGGTCCCCCCGGGAAAAAGCGGTTT
>Ga0082335_1004635_pt1 | contig 20307 bp, 16 predicted proteins | sample Subgrocontami58m_FD_72375 | JGI IMG/M metagenome (GOLD analysis project Ga0082335, IMG submission 72375) | Subsurface groundwater microbial communities from S. Glens Falls, New York, USA - GMW37 contaminated, 5.8 m (SPADES assembly) (version 2) ... | reverse complement strand
GCTCCCCGTCGGGAAATCGCGGCGGTAGACCGGCGCGTCCTCGCGGAACCAGCCGACCTGCGCCGCCAGCATCTGTCGCTTCGTCTCGAAAAAGATCTGCTCGAGGGTGACGAGCGTGGTGCCGTTGCGCTCGTTGAAATTATTCATCGCGGCGGCGTTGGTCCGGCTCCAGTCGTACAGCGACTTGTCGCTGACCGCGCCGTCCGAGGTCCAGAGCGTCTGCGTCGCCCGCAGCGTCTGCGGATTAAGGAACACATAATTGTTGCCGGTCTGGTTGTTGCTCGCCGCCGTGGTGAGCAGCGCGTCCTGCGTGGTCGTGCCGCGCGGCGCCGTCCAGTAGGCAACGCCGTCCTGATCGATCATCATGAGCGAGGTCCCGCGTCCCGTCGTCTGGAAGGCGCTGTTGAACACCTGGTACGTGTTGATCCGGGGGATGCCGCCGCCGAGCGTGCTGACCGGCCGGCCCTGGTTGTTCACGGGCGAGTCGCCGAGGTACGCCGTACTCGTCCGCGGATCCCACGTCGGCGAACCGGCGGCAATCCACTGCGAGACCGCATCGCGGGGCGTCACGCTGTTCGGACGGTGCCCGTACTGGTGGAAATACTGGTAGCTGCCGCTGATCGTCGTGTTCTTGAACGGACGGTACTTCACCATCCCGAGGTAGCGCTCCTGCTTCACGCCCGCCGGCTGGAGATCGAACTCGGTCTTCTGCAGGACCTGGCTCACGCGGAACGCGAGCTTGTCCTTAATCAGCACGCGATTGACATCGATGCTCTCGCGATAGCCCCCCTCGCCGTTGGCGCGGCCGAAACGATCCATGCGCGCCTGCACCTGCGCGCGATTGCGCGAAAGGTTGGCCGAGGCCGCCACCGTGTTGGCGGTGCCGGACGCGTTGCCGAGCCCGAACAGGCTGGAGTTTGGCCCGCGACTGATCTCGACCGCATCCGCATTGATCGGATCGAGCGGCACGCGCCGGCTCGTCTCGAAACCGGAATAGGCGACATTCGCACTCATCAGCCCGCGAATCCGGTTGGCCGTATTCGGGTTGTTCGAGAGCTTGTCCTCCGGCTGGAAGCTCTGGTTGAAGGAAAAGTCGGTGTAAGTCGCCGAGCCCTCCGTGCCGGCCTCGTAGGTGAAGATGTCGTTGATATCGAGCATCGCGAAGTCCTGCATCTGCTCCCTCGTCACGACGGTGATCGACGAAGCGAGATCCTCGATCTTCGCGTTGATGCGGGTGCCCGACATCGTATTGGCGCCGTAGTAGCCGCGGTCCTGGGTGCCCACGACCTCGAAGGGCGAAAGCACGACGGTCTCGTCGAGCTTGCCCGAACTGGTGGTGCCCGACGCGGGCGAGGTCGCTTGGGCGAAGGAAAATGCGGGCAAGGCGGCAGCCAGCAACGCCGCGCGCAGCAGAGTCGGAATAGTCATCAGAGGAGGATTGGTTGAAACGGAAGGAATCGCAGACTCGACAGCCAGACGGCCCGCAAGCGACGGGCGTTGCACCCCGATCGCCAGTAAATCCCCGGCCGGCGCCGCTGCGCGGTCGAATCTTCTCCTCCGTTTCGCGCGAGAGTGCGAGCCGCAATGACCCGCCCCCGATGATTTGCGGCGAGTCGTTCCCGGTCCTCGTTCCTCGTTCCCGTACTCTCAATTCCGGGATGACAGGGAACGTTTACGCGAAGGAGTACGATTGCCCGGACACGACCTTGGGTGGCGGCCTCCGCGGTGTGCTAAAACCGATCCGAATCGTTCATCTTTGCAACGAATTCAAGCCACTGAATCCTGCAACAACTAGCAGAGGGCGGAATTCACTTCATAACCTTTCGCTGTGCTCGCCGCGACCTCTTGCAAGATAGCTCGGGTTTGGTGGCGGCCTCAGGCCACGGCGGGAAATTTCCGAGCTATTACACAACGTCATTAATCCGCATCGCTGTGGGCGGGGTGCCCTCACCCCGCGGGATGGCGCCCTCGCCGGCCGCAGCTCGCGCGGTGGGGGCACCGCGCCCACACGAATGCGAAATTAGTTATGGCGTTCTGCATAGAACCGGGGCGTGCGTCCGCCGACGGCTTGCAGCTGCCGGCCCAACTCCGCGCGCAATCGCCCCAACTCCGCGGCCGCCGCGGGCGAGCCAATCGCGTTGCGCATCTCGTACGGATCGCGGTTCAAGTCGTAGAGCTCGTCGCTGTTCGGCAGGTCGACGTAGTGGATGTACTTCCAGTTTTCCGTGCGGATCGCCTGATAGCCCATCGCGCGCGTGCGCGGAAAGACGTTTTCGGAAAAATGCTCGATCAGGAACGCGTCGCGCAGCGCAGGCCCGCTGGCGCGGAACAACGGCACGAGCGACTTGCCCTGCAATCCGCTCATGGCGTTGGGCACGCCGGCGAGCTCGAGGAAGGTCGGCGCAAAATCCAGCGTGAGCACCATCTGGTTTCGCCTGGTGCCGGCCTGAATCAAGGGGGGATAACGCACGAGCAACGGAATCCGGATGCCCTCCTCGTAGGCGAGCCGCCGTTCCACGCTGAGCCCGTGTTCGCCATACCAGTAACCGTGATCGCTGGTGACGACAATGACGGTGCGGTCGAGCTGGCCGTTCTGCTCGAGCGCGCGGAAAAGATCGCCGGTGCTCTCGTCAATCGCCGCGAGCATCCGCAACCGGCCGAGAATGGAGTCGTCGGTCGAGCCCGTCGCCGGCCCCAGCGGCGGCCACCCGGGTGTGTCGCGCTGCAGCGCCGGTTTGCCTTTGGGTGGCTCGAGCGCGTTCGGCCGGCGCGGCACTTTCACGCCCGCGTACAGATTCTTGTGCCGCTCCGCCGGAATGAAGTTCGAAGCGTTCGGATCGGACAGCGAACCATCCGCGCGCTGCACCGTTTCGGGATGCAGGCCCTTGTGCGCGAAATAGAGCAGGAACGGCTTCGCGTGCGGCGCCCGCACGAATTCGAGCGCGTGCTGGTTCAGAATATCCGTGACGTATCCCTTCGTCTGCACCGCGCGGCCGTCGACGTTCAGCGCCGCGTCGAAGGAGGAGCCCTGCCCTTTCAGGCAAACCCAGTGATCGAAGCCCGGGCGGCGCGAATCGTCGTTGCCCATGTGCCATTTGCCGAGGAACGCCGTCTCGTAACCGGCGCGCTGCAGCGCCTGCGGGAACGTCGCCAGCTTGTGACTCGCCGCGCTCCGGTCGGTGTTGTCGACGATGCCGTGCGTGAAGGTGTGCAGTCCGGTGAGAATCGACGCGCGGCTCGGCGAACAAATCACCGTCGTGGCAAACGCGTTCCGAAAAATCACGCCCTCGCGGCCCACACGATCGAGTTGGGGCGACTTCACGAACGGATGGCCGAGGCACCCGAGATCGTCCCAGCGCAGATCGTCCACCAGGATGAAGAGGATGTTCGGACGATCGGCGGCGGCCAGGGCAAGCGTGGCCAACCCGAAAACGAGGCCGGCCAACGCGCGGTTGAGGTATCTTCGATTCATAAAGTCTCCAGCGTTCCGTGACGCGTGCCGCTGTTCCGCTGCGAGCGGGCGGCGGCCTCGGTCGCCCGCATCAGCCTGAGCGTGTTCTCGCCCCACAGCTTCGCCAGCTGCGGCTCGCTCCAGCCGCGCGCGAGGAGCGCCCGCGTGATGTTGGGATAATCGCCCACGTCGCGCAGGCCGGCGAAAGCACCGCCGCCGCCGTCGAAATCGCAACCGATGCCGACGTGATCGACGCCCGCGACTTCCGCCGCGTGCTCGATGTGCCGGATGAAATCGTCGAGCACGACCGTCGGATGGGGAAACTCGGCCGAGATGCGCGCGTACTCGCGGTCTTCCGCCGCCATGACCTCCGGCGACACCACGGCATCCTTGAAGCCCAGCAGCACCTGGCTGAGCGCGGCGGTCGGTCCGGCGCCCGGTGCCGCGCCGAGCGAGACCGGCAGCGCGTTGATCTGAATCACGCCGCCCTGGGCCGCGAGCGCCCGCAGCAGGTCGTCGCCGATGTTGCGCGGATGATCGCAAAGCGCGCGGCAATCGCTGTGCGACAGGATGACGGGCGTTTTCGAAACCCGGAGCAGGTCGTGCAGCGTGTCATCGCTCGCGTGCGAAGCGTCGACGACGATCCCGAGCCGGTTGCACTCCGCGACGAGTTCGCGACCGAACGGGCTGAGTCCACCCCACTCCGCGCCGCGTGGATCCGTCGACGAATCCGCCACGTCGTTGTTCAGCATGTGCGTGAGACCGATCATCCGCACGCCGAGGCCGTGAAACCTGGCGACGTGGCCCGGCTCGCGGCCCACCGAGTATGCGTTTTCCAAACTCAGGTAAACGGCCCGGCGGCCCGCGGCTTTCAGGCGTGGGCCATCGGCCGACGTCAGCGCCAGCTCGCAGGCGCCCGCGTTCGCACGCAACACCGCGCGCGTTCGCTCGAGGTGTTTGACTGCGAGGTCGTGCGCCGCGGCCAGCCCACTGGTCGACCGCGAAAACTGGCCGACGTACACCGCGAAGACCATCGCATCGATGCCGCCGTCGTGCATCCGCGGCAAATCGCACTGGGAATGATCAGCCGCGTAGTCGTGACGCGCGGCGAAATCCCAGCCCGGCTTCGCGAAACTCGCCGTGGGCGTGTCGCTGTGGGTGTCGATCGTGAAGAGCCGCTCGTGGAGTGCGGTCGCCGAATCCGTTGGCATTCCACGGCCAGCGTGGCGGCGGCGCGCAGCCTCGGCAACAGCGTTCCGCCCAATCTCCGGAGTTGCAGTCTCCCTCCGGCGCGGCTCTGTGTTTGCGTCTCCGCTTCTCATGTCCACGCCTTCCGTCGAAAACGTCGTCATCATCGGCACCGGCTGCGCCGGGCTCACGGCCGCCATCTACACCGCGCGGGCCAATTTGAACCCGCTCGTGCTCGAGGGCCCGCTCCCCGGGGGACAACTGACGACGACGAGCGAGGTGGAAAACTTCCCCGGCTTCCCGCACGGCATCGACGGCTTCCAGCTGATGCAGAACCTGCGCGAGCAGGCCACGCGGTTTGGCACGCGATTCGAGCAATTGCTCATCACCTCCGTCGACTTCACGAGCCTGCCGCGGAAACTGATTTCCGCCGACCGCACCGTGCTCGCGAAGAGCGTGATCATCGCGACCGGCGCGTCGCCGAGGATGACGGGCATTCCCGGCGAGAAGGAACTTTACGGCGGCAAGGGCGTGACGACGTGCGCGACCTGCGACGGCGCGTTTTACCGCAAGATGGATGTCGCGGTCATCGGCGGCGGAGACAGCGCGGCGGAAGAGGCGCTTTTCCTCACGCGGTTCGCGAGCAAGGTCTACCTCGTGCACCGGCGCGACACGTTGCGCGCCTCGAAGATCATGGCGGACCGCGCGACCTCGCACGAAAAAATCCAGTGCGTCTGGAACAGCGTGCCCGTCGGCGTCGAGGGCGTCGAGCAAGGCGGCGTGAGCGGGCTGCGCATCCGCCATGTGGCCACGAGCGCCGAATCCGTGCTGCCGGTGAAGGGTGTGTTCGTCGCGATTGGCCACGTGCCGAACACGAAGCCGTTTTCGCCGCCCCTCGACGTGGATGACAACGGCTACTTCAAGCCGGTGAACGGTTCGCAGATTCAAACGAGAATCCCCGGGGTGTACGTCGCGGGCGATTGCGCGGACCACGTGTATCGCCAGGCGATCACCGCGGCCGGCATGGGCTGCGCGGCGGCGATCGAAGCCGAGCGCTGGCTGGCCGAGCATGGCGCGTGAGGCGAGTCGGCGCGCAAGTTCGCGTTTAGTGCTCGTTCCAAAACTCCCAGAGCGAAAGCATGTCTTGCGTAGCGCGGTCAACCTGACCGCGTTCGGCTCACGGGGGAGCTCGCGCACGGTCAGATTGACCGTGCTACGGCGCGTTCGCCAGTGAAGTTTTTAAATGAACTCTTGGTAAATGGCGGGACGACCGCGGTGTCGCCCTGCGAAAGCCAGTCAGACCCTCGGTCAGACTCCGGATTGCGGCGCGCGCGGAGGCGGGCCCTCCAGGTTGAGTCACCTCCGATTTTTCGTCGATGATTCCGCGGACCACTCGCTGAAAAGCTGCCGGGCCACCGCGTGCTTCGGCGAGCCGGAACGCGGGTGCGTGTAGACGTGCACGCCGTCGGCGCAGCGGTGGCCGGCGACCATGACGTCACGGACGTAATCGACGGCGGATGCTCCGAGTCGACTGTGCGCGGTGGCGTAGACGTCGACGATGACCGGAAAGTCGGCGCCCCACGCCGCCTTGATGGCCCGTACCTCGACCTCGACCAGGCTCGCATCGGTCAGATTCGCCTTCTGCGACTCATGGCGATAGGGGAAGAGCAACCCGTCGAGGAGGCCGGCGTAGGCGCGCGCGACGTCCGCTTTCGCCGCATTGGGAAAATACACGCACGGCGCGAAGGCGAGCCGCGGGTTGATCTGCCGGGCCGCGTCGAGCACGGCGTGGAGGCGTTCCGGCGTGAACGTCTTCAGGTTGTGCGAAAAATCGTCGATCGACCACGCGACGAGGCTCGGCTCGGTCAGGCTCAGCCGCGCGAACTCCACCGCCCAGCGCTCGTAATCGAGCTTGAACGGTTCCGAAAAGTTCTTCGTGCGCGGCGGCGACTCCGTCGGCGGCACGAGGCAGGCCCACACGCGAATGCCCCGCTCGCGCGCCCGCGGCAGGAAGAGTTTCAGGTCATCCCAGTCGGTCGCGGCGGTCCAGATCAGCCAATGGTACGTGTTCGCGCGCAGTTCGGTGAGTTCGGCGACGAGTTGTTCAACGTTGACGCGACCGTCGGCCTGGCGCGGCTGGCCGGCATAGGTGCCCCACGACCCGCGCAGCGCATCCGCGCGCGCAGCCACCTGAGACTCCGCCGCGCGGTCCGCCGCCACCGCACGGAACTCGCACATGGCTGCTCCCAGCACAAAGCCAAGCACGGCTCTCGCGAGAATGGGGAGTTGGTTCCTGCCGCGGCTCGGCGGGCAATGGCGGACGAAATTCCGAAGAAGCATGCACGAGGGTTGGGGCTGCGGCTCACGCGACGCAACCGCGCGGATGACGTTGGTCTTCTGTTCAGGCTGTGCAGCTGCCGCCGTAATGTCGATGGGACGCGGAATGGGATTGTCGCGGTGCAGGAATCCGGAACGGTTTTGCGCCCGAACGCATGACCCGGACAACGAAGCCCAAACGCGTGCGCGCCTTCACTCTGCCGGCCGACTATGCACAAACGCGCAAGCTGCGGCGTCAGCGCGAGGCCACGCGGCTCGCGGAGGTCGGTCGCGCGGCAGACGACGGTCGATGGGTACGGCTCGCCCCGCGAGCGGCCGCGGCGTGGCGACGGATGCAAGTGGCCGCAGCGCACGATGGCGTCGAACTGCTGGCGCTCTCCGGTTTCCGTTCCGTCCGTCGGCAGCACCAGCTCATCGAGCGAAAGCTCGCCGCAGGCGAAACGCTCGAGGAGATCCTTCGTTATGTCGCGGCGCCGGGATTCAGCGAGCACCACACCGGTCGCGCGCTGGACATCGGGTCGCCTGAACACCTCGAACTCGACGGAAACTTCGCCCGTACTGCGGCGTTTCGCTGGCTCAGCCGGCGGGCCGCCGAGTTTGGGTTCAACCTCAGCTACCCGCGCAACAACCCACACGGCATCGGCTACGAGCCATGGCATTGGTGTTGGAAATCGGACCAAACGCGGCGTGTGCACGTGGATTAGAGGTGAAACGCGACCTCCGGGCGCGTTCCTGCTGCGGCCCGACGTCAGCGGCGCCGGAGGACGTGGCGGCCAAGTCGACCGGCCGCAGCACGTTCCACTCCATTCGCACGATTTGAAGCTGCGGTCTGCTGCGGTTTCCGCGCGCACTGTTTAGAATAATTCCAATTCTCACTTGCACCTTAGAACCATTCCAATTTGCTGACCCCTCCCAAAACCCATGTCTCCCACTCAAAACACCGACGCGCTCTCGCAGCGGCTGGCCGACAGCGGTCTCCGCTCCACCCCGCAACGCGAGGTCGTTTACACCGTGCTGCTTAAGAAGCGCGACCACCCGACGGCGGACGAGGTTTTCGCACGCGTGAAATCGGAACTCCCGGGCATTTCGCTCGCCACCGTTTACAACTGTCTCGAGACGCTGGTCCAGTGCGACCTCGTGCGCGCGGTGAACTTCGAACGCGGGCCGACGCGGTATTGCCCGAATCTCCGGCCGCACGCCCACTTTCACGACCTGCAGACCGGCGAGACGCACGACATCGAATTGCCGGCCGAGGTGCTCGAACGCGTCAAATCGATCCTGCCGCGCGGTTATGATCCATCCGGAGTCGAAATCGTTTTCCGCGGCAAGGCGGTCGTGAAGGGACCACAGGACAACGGGACGACAGGACAACAGGTCGCAGAAGCCGCGCCCGCGGCTCCGGCCGTTCGTGCTCCGTTCGTTCCCTTTGCTCCCGCCGCCGCCTCGTCCGGTAGTCCGGTCGTCTCGTAGTCCCGTCGTCCGTCAATTTCCATGCCCTCACTCGTCATCCAAGACCTCCACGTCGCCATCGCCGACAAGGAAATCGTCAAAGGCGTCTCGCTCACCGTGAACACCGGTGAGATTCACGCCATCATGGGCCCGAACGGCACGGGCAAATCCACGCTCGCGAAAGTCATCGCGGGCCACCCGGACTACACCGTCACGAGCGGCGATGTGTTCATCGACGGCAAGTCGGTCCTCGCCATGGAGGCGGACGAGCGCGCGCGCGCGGGCATCTTCCTCGCGTTCCAGTACCCGAGCGAGATTCCCGGCGTGTCGATCGCGAACTTCCTGCGGGCCGCCGTCCAGGCCCGGATGGCGGAGGGCGAGGAACTCGACGCCGCCGGCTACTACAAGCGGCTGTATGCGAAGATGGACGTGCTGAAGATTGACCGGAAGTTCACCTCGCGCGCAGTCAACGAGGGTTTTTCCGGCGGCGAAAAGAAACGCTGCGAAATCCTGCAGATGGCGATGCTCGAGCCGAGGTTCGCGCTGATGGACGAGACCGACTCCGGGCTCGACATCGACGCGCTCCGGATCGTCGCCGAAGGTGTCAACGCGCTCCGCGGGCCGAAGCTCGGCGTGCTGATGATCACGCATTACCAGCGGCTGCTGAATTACATCGTGCCGGATTTCGTGCACGTGATGTACGACGGCCGCCTCGTGAAGAGCGGCGACAAGTCGCTCGCGCTCGAACTCGAAGCGAAGGGCTACGACTGGGTGAAGCAGGAATTCGCGCTCGCGAATTCCTAGGATTGGACACGGCGCAAAAACACCATCGGAACATGAAACCGCCAACCGACACAGAGACAATCTCCACGCCTGAAATCGACGAAGCCGAGGCCAATCCTGCCGCGGCCAATCCCGTCGCCGGCATCGACCAGACCAAGGGCGATTTCAGCTACACCGTTGACTACGCCTTCGACGCCGGCACCGGCCTGAACGAGAAGACGGTCGACTACATCAGCGGCGTGAAAAAGGAGGCGGCGTGGCTGCGCGAGTTTCGCCAGAACGCGCTGAAGGTTTTCGAATCGAAGCCGCTGCCGACGCACTGGGCCACCCGCGATCTGGAGAACATCCATTTCGACAAGATTCGTTATTATCTCTCGCAGGGCCAGAAGCCGAAGCGCACCTGGGACGAGGTGCCGGCCGACATCAAGAAGACGTTCGAGCGGCTCGGCATCCCCGAGCAGGAACGCAAGTACCTCGCCGGCGTCGAGGCGCAGTTCGACTCCGAGGCCGCGTACTCGAACATCAAGGACATCGTCTCGAAGCAGGGCGTCATCTTCGTCAATTCGACGGAGGGTCTGCGCGAGCATCCGGAAATCTTCCGCAGGTGGTTCGGCAAGGTCATCCCGACTGGTGACAACAAGTTCTCGGCGCTGAACAGTGCCGTTTTCTCCGGCGGCTCGTTCATCTACGTGCCGAAGGGCGTCAAGGTCGCGCAGCCGCTGCAGGCTTACTTCCGGATCAACGCGGAGAATTTCGGGCAGTTCGAGCGCACGCTGATCATCGCGGACGAGGGCGCCGAGGTGACGTACATGGAAGGCTGCACGGCGCCGAAGTTCAGCACGTCGACCTTGCACAGCGCGGTGGTCGAGCTCGTCGCGCTGAAGGGCGCGAAGATCCAGTACATCACGGTGCAGAACTGGGCGAATAACGTCTTCAACCTCGTCACCAAGCGCGGGCTCGCGCACGAGGAAGCCGAGATCAAGTGGATCGACTGCAACATCGGCTCCCGGCTCACGATGAAGTACCCGGGCGTCGTGCTGAAAGGCCGGAAGGCGCGCGGCGAGGTGATCTCGATCGCCCTCGCGAACGACGGCCAGCACCAGGACACCGGCGCGAAGATGATTCACGCCGCCGACGAGACGACGTCGAACATCGTCGCGAAGTCGATTTCGGTGGGCCAGGGCCGCAGCACCTACCGCGGGCAGGTCTACCTGCCGAAGCACCTGAAGGGTTGCAAAAACAACACCGAGTGCGACGCGCTGCTGATCAACACCAACAGCCGCACCGACACGTACCCGGCGATTACCGTCCGCGGCGACGACAACTACGTGCAGCACGAGGCGAGCGTCTCGAAGGTGAACGAAGAAATGATCTTTTACATGCAGCAGCGCGGCCTCACCGAAGGGCAGGCCATGAGCCTCGCCGTGAACGGCTTCATCAACGATCTCGCGCGGCAGTTCCCGATGGAATACTCGGTCGAGCTCAAGCGGCTGATCGATCTCGAGATGGAAGGATCGGTCGGATGATCTTTTGAGACACAGAGATCACAGAGGATGCACAGAGGTCACGGAGAAATCCGACTCTGTGACCTCTGTGCATCCTCTGTGTCCTCTGTGTCACAAATCATGTCTTCGGTTACAACATCTCACTCTCCCGTCGGCACGTTCACACCGGACTTGTTTGCCTCACACCTGGCGGCGCTCCCGGCCGCGCCGGCGTGGTGGCTCGAACGCAAGCGCGCCGCCTACCAGCAGTTCGCCGCGCTGCCGCTGCCGAGGCGCACGGATGAATCGTGGCGATTCAGCAACATTCTCGGACTGACGCTCGATGGCTTCGAGCTGGCCCTGCCGCCCCAGACCGCGTTTGCGCCGTTTTCGGTCGAGAGCGCGGCGAGCCTGACGTTTGTCAACAACCAGCTGATGCGCGGTGCGGCGGCCACGTCGCAGCTGCCGCCGGGCGTCATCGTCACCACGCTCGCCGAGGCGGCAATGCGGCACCCCGATCTGCTGAAGGCCCACTTCATGGCGCAGCCGCAGAAGCTCGGCTCGGTGAAGTTCGCCGCGCTGCACGGCGCCTTCGTCGGCGATGGCGCCTTCATCCATGTGCCGCGGGGCGTGGAGATCGCCGCGCCGATTCTCGTGATGCACGTGGCCGCCGGCGCGGGCGCCGCGGTGTTTCCCCACACGCTGATCATTGCCGAGGAGAACGCGAAGGTCACCGTGGTGGACACCTTCGTGTCGGATCAGAACAGTCCGCAATTCGCGTGCGGCGCGAACGATCTTTATGCCGGTCACGGCGCGCAGATCACCTACGTCGGCGCGCAGGCCTGGTCGCGCGAGGCCCTGTCCTTCCAGTTCAACTCGACCGTCGTCCGCCGGGACGCGCGAGTGCAGTCGCTCAACCTCCACCTCGGCGGCCGGCAGTCGCGCCACGAATCGCTCTCGCAGCTGTCGGCGCCGGGCGGTTTTTCCGAGATGCTCGCGCTGACCGTCGCCGACCAGTCGCAGGAGTTCGATCAGCGCACCCTGCAGATTCACCAGGCACCCAACACGAAATCGGATCTCCTGTACAAGAACGCGCTGCGCGGCCGCGCGAAGACGATCTTCTCCGGACTGATCGTCGTGGATCCCGATGCGCAGAAGACCGACGCGTACCAGAGCAACCGCAACCTGATGCTCAGCGAGGAGGCGGAGGCGAACTCGCTACCGGGCCTCGAGATTCAGGCCAACGATGTCCGCTGCACGCACGGGGCGACCTCGTCCCGGATCGATCCCGAGCAGGAATTCTACCTGCAATCACGCGGGATTGACAAGGCGCTGGCCGACGAGTTGCTCACCTTCGGCTTCTTCGAGGAAGTCCTGAACCGGCTCGCGAGCGACGAACTCCACGAAGCGCTCCGCGCCTTGATCCAAACTCAATTCAAGAAACAGTGAAGTTGCGACACAGAGGTCACGGAGGATGCACAGAGAGCACAGAGGTATCTTTCCCTGAACTCAGTGATCTCTGTGCCACCTCTGTGCCCTCTGTGTTCCCAGCCCTCTCGCCATGAATCGTGAAAGAACGTTGAGCCGCGAAGTCATCGCCACGCAGATTCCATCCGGCGACAAGCAGCCGCTGGTCGCGGGCTCGCGGGTGTTCATTCACCAGACGCTCGGTGGCAGTTACACGGTGCAGACCGACTTCGGGCTGTTCCGGGTGGACGGCGCCGACGCCGATGCCCTCGGCGAAGAGCTCAAGGACAGCGTCGTCCAGGCCGCGACCCTGAACGACGGCGCGCCGGACCCCGACGCGATTTGGGCGCAGCTGCGCCAGGTATTCGATCCGGAGATACCCGTGAACATCGTGGACCTCGGGCTCGTTTACTCGATGGACATCGAGAAAACCGTCTCGCCCGCACCGGAGACGCAGGTGGGCTACAAAGTGAATGTCGCCATGACATTGACCGCGCCCGGCTGCGGCATGGGCCCGGCCATCGCCGAGGACGCGAAATCGAAGATTCTCCTCGTGCCCGGCGTCTCCGATGCCGACGTGCGCATCACCTGGGACCCGCCTTGGAATCAGCAGATGATTTCCGAGGAGGGAAAGATGAAGCTGGGCCTGATCTGAGTCGCGGCTGCAGGGCGGGGTCTCCCGACCCCGCCGTAACCGAAGAGGGATCGCTGCTTAGGCGGGGTCAGGCGACCCCGCCCTACATCGGCGTCCGCTCGTCGGATCCGCGGCCGGCATTCACTCAGGAAAAAGTCTAGCCATCCTCCCGGGAACTCTCCCTCCTAGTGGGTTTCGCAGCTACTCATCTCATGAAAAGAAACTCACTCATTCTCGTGGCGCTGGGAGCTTCGCTGCTCGCCGGCGGTTATTTGCTCGGCCAGGCGCCGGCCAAGAACACCGCGCCCGCCGCCGCCGCTGCCAAGCCGACCAAACTCGTCCGCGTTGCCACGCTGAATGGCATCCAGGCCAACCGCGAGTTCCAGGCCAACGTCCAGCTGGTGCAGGCCCAGCGCCAGGCGGTGCTCGAGATCAACGCCGCGCTGGATAAGGAAAAGGACGAGAAGAAAAAGAAGGAGCTGAAGGCCCAGCAGGAGACGATCCTCAAGAAGCTCAATGAAAACAACGCCGCGATGCAGAAGGCGTACGGCTTCACGCTCACTCGCAATTACACCCTCGAAATCGAGACCGCCCACATCCTGATGGAGGTCACGGAGGAGGAAGCCGCGAAGCTGGAGAAGGCGGAAAAGGACGCGGCGGCCGCCGCCGCGAAGAAAAAGTAGGCCTCATCACCAGCAGACCGCTTGCCATCTGGCGGCGCCGACTTCGGCGCCGCTTCTTTTTTTGCCGGCACCGCAGCTCCGCGGCGGCGCGCCGCGGCAGCCGGCTATCGACCAGGCCCGCGGTCGCTCAGCACCTGGCCATCCTGCAGCAGCCGGGCGCGCAACTTCGCATACGGCACGTCCTGCACCGCCACCTTGTCGTCAATCGCCAGCACCGCGGCCGTGGCCGCGGATTGTCCGAGAATCATGAAGACGGGCTCCATCCGAATCGAGCCGAACGCGATGTGCGAACTCGAGACGCACACGGGCACGAGCAGGTTCTCGACCTGGCCGCGTTTGGGCACGAGCGCGCCGTAGGCAATCGCGTAGGGGCCGCCGGTCGACACGCCGATGTCGCCTTCGTTCTGCACCGCGCCTTCGGGGGTGATGTAACGCTGCACGTTGTGCGAATCGATCGTGTAGCTGCCCATGCCGACCGAATCCGGCGTCGGCTTCTTTTTCCGGAGTTCGTTCTCCGTCATCACGAACAGGCCTTTCATCCGCCGCGCCTCGCGGACATAAATCTGGTGCGGCCAGCCGCCGTTGTCCGTGAACTCGTCCTTCGGCAGCCCGTACCGGCGCATCTTGGCCTGCACCTCCCGGGGCACCCGCGGATCCGTGCAGATGAAGTAGAGCCAGCCCTTCTGGTACGTCTCGTGTTCCTTGAGGATCTCGCGGCGGCGCGCGTAGCTCGCCTCCGGATAATCGTAACTCATCCCGATGTTGTCGGTGCTGAACGGCCCATGGTTGTTGGTATCCGTCTTGTGGTTTGGAATCGGGTCGAACTTGCCGAAGGTGTCCTTCCACCCCACGGCGTAGATCCGGGCGAGCAACTCGTATTGTTTTGCGTCGTAGCCTTCGGGCCGTGCAAACGGCATCCGGTTTTCCGGCACGTCGGTGAGGCACATCCGGTAGCAATACGCCTGCACACGCTGGTCGCCCTCCCCGACCTTGCCCGGCGGTGCGGCGCTCACGCGCGCGATGATGCCGCTCCGCGGATCCCCGGGCACCACATACGGGCTGATCTTTTCCTTCAACACGTCGAAATGGTGCGAATGGTGCAGGACCCCCGTCTGCACGCCGTTGTGCTCCTCGCCGTACACGCGATTCGCTTCGCGGCCGACGTGGTACTCGACGCCCGCGGCCGCCATCAGATCGCCCTCGTACGTCGCGTCCAGGAACATCTTTCCGCTGTAGGTCTTGCCGCTCAGCATCGTGATCGCAGTGAGGCGGGCGCCGGTCTTCTTCCCCCCTTTCGCCCGGTCGAGCCACTCGTCGCGATCGACGGGAATGCGGTTTTCGCGCACCAGATCCTCGTAGACCTTCTCCGCCGCGTGCGGCTCGAAGATCCACATGGTCCGCTGGGCGCCGTCGATTGCCGGCGTGCCCTGCCCCGTGTTCCCGTACGCGGATTTCTTCTGCCAGCGCCACGCCGCGTCGCTGTCGTAGTGTTGCCACAGCCGGTGATAGAATTCGCGCGCGAGCCCGCCGATCACCGCCTTGTTGCCTGTATCCGTCCATCCCAGACCGCCGCTGGTCAGCCCGCCCAGATGCCGATCGGGCCCGACCAGCACGACGGTCTTGCCCATCTTCTTCGCCTGCACCGCGGCGATCACGCCGGCACTCGTGCCGCCATAGATGACCACATCGTAGTCCGCCGCCCGGGCGGATGGCGCAGCCAGCCCGGCTGCGAGGGCAGCCGCCGTGACCATTCGGGGTAAACGCATTCCTCCATAAACGACGATCGCGTTTTCTTGTCGAGCGTCCGCGGCAAAACGGTGGGATTGCCTGAGGCCGGGGCGGGGCGCAGGTTCGACCGGATGCCCGAAGACCCGATGCGACCCGATTTTTGGGACCAGCGGTATGCCGCCGGCCGCACGCCCTGGGATCAGGGCGCAGTACCCGCCGCGACCGCGCGGTTTCTGGCCGCGCATCCCGGCCACGGGGCCCGCGCCTTGCTTCCCGGCTGCGGCTCCGGTCACGAGGTCGCCGCGTTCGCCCGCGCGGGTTATCTGGTCACGGCGATCGATTTCAGCGCGGCCGCCGTGGCGGGCGCCCGGGCGCGCGTCGGCGCCGACCTCGCGCCGCGGATCGTGCTGGGGGATTTCTTCACCTACGACTTGGCCGACGCGCCGTTCGACGTGATCTACGAGCGCACGTTTCTGTGCGCGCTCCCGCCGGACCTGTGGCCGAAGATCGCCGCGCGCACCACCGCCCTGCTCCGGCCGGGCGGCACGCTCGCCGGCCTCTATTTTTTCGGCGCGAAGGACGACGGCCCGCCGTTCGGGCTGGCGCCGGACGAACCCGCCGCGCTGTTCGAAAAGGAATTGATCCTCGTCGCCGATCACCCCGTGCCCGCGGCCGAATCGCTGCCGCTGTTTGCCGGCCACGAACGCTGGCAGGAACGGCGGCGCAGTGCGTCGTGAGCGGCGCGGCCGGCGGCCGCGGATCGGGCGCATCTCGCTTTCTTGCATTGGGGAAAGCCGCGACGCACCGCCGGCTGTAGGTTGCGCGCTTGCCGCGCAACGCGCCGTAGGCGCACAAGCCGGCCGGCGGCAGACAAGCCGCCGGCGGCGGGCAAGCGTGACGCGACGAGCCCGCCACCTACAGATGGGCAGCGCGTAGCGAGCGGCGGGCGTTCCCACCGCAACAAAGTGAGATGCGCCCCGCGGATCGCGGCAGTCGTAACGGCGTCACTATGATTCGAAATTTGCCTCCGCTCGATTTCCGGACCCATTTTGCCGCTTTCTTCCATGAAAGAACCGGACCTCGCCAAGATTGCAGAACACTATGCCGCGATCATCGCCGAGATTGGCGCCGATCTGAACTCCGAAGGCATGCGTGACACACCGAAGCGTGCCGCAAAGGCGCTCGTCGAGATGACGGAAGGCGCGCGCATGGGCACGGAGAAGCTCCTGACGATGTTCGAGGCCGAGTGCACCCAGGCGGTGTGCCACGACATGGTGATCGTGGAAGACATCCACGAAGTCGGATTGTGCGAGCACCACCTGCTGCCGATCATCATGTCGATCACGATCGCGTATATTCCGGACAAGAAGATTCTCGGTCTCTCGAAGCTGGCCCGCATCGCCGGCTATTTCGCGCGGCGCTGGCAGAATCAGGAGCGCACCGCGCACCTCATTGCCGAGTTCATCGAAAAGGTCGTCGCGCCGCTCGGCGTGGCCGTGATGATTGACGGCAAGCACATGTGTGCGATGGCCCGCGGCGTGCGCGACACCCACTCCGTGATGAAGGTAAACGTCATGCACGGCGCCTTCCAGCAGAACGAAACGTACCGCAACGAACTGTTCCTGCGGCTGGGCAAGCGGGCGATCTGAGCGCGGTGTTACCGCGCTCAAACACTCAACGTTCAACGCCCAACTATTAACGCTCAAATATCAGAGGGAGGCAGCCCCCTTGAGCGTTCAGCGTTAAACGTTGAAGGTTGAGCGTTGCGCGGCGCGCCTGGCGCTGCGTCACGCTTTCTTCGGCTGCTTCGGCGCCGGCTTCGGATCCAGGTTCGCGTCGAGATCCGCCTTCGTCACCTTCGATTCCACCCCGTTCGCCGGCACGTCGAGCTTCGCGAGCCACACCAGCGAATTCAGCACGACTTTGCGGAAATCATCGTTGCCCCAGTTGTCGTGAAAGTGCCCGCCGGTGAAACCCATTCCGCGACCACCGTCCGCCCGCTCGACGATCCACATCATCGCCTCGGGCCGGCCCTTCGCGGCCTGGATATGCGGATACGGTCCGGCCGGATGCACGTAAGGTCCGTTGCGCACCGCGTCGCTCGGCTTCGCCACCAGCACCGGCGTGAACTTCGTGCCATCGCTCGCGCCCGCCTTCTCCGCACTGAAGGAGTCGGCAAAACGGATGTTGAAGTACCACTCGTCCTTGATCTGAAACGGCTTCACGCCGCGCGTGACGGCGTGCCTCGGGAAACTGGCGAACGACGGCTCCCAGATCGGATTGCAGGAGTACTGATCCTCGTAGTGGCCGCCGATCCACCGCTTGAATTGGGCGCCCGCCTGACTCGCCACGACCTCGACGCCGTAGTGCATCATGCCGATGCTGACGCCGCGTTTCGCCCACGCGTCCACCTTCGCGAGCCGCGCGCCGCCCTCCAGCACGACTTCGTGCTTCGGGCCGCCGTCCATGTAGAACACGACGGCGTCCGCGCCCTCGAACACACTCTCGTCCTTCGGCCAGCCGTTGAGCACGACCTCGACCTTCAATTTCGGCGCGCCCTGGGCGAGCGACTTCGCCAGCAATTGCACGCCGGCATTGAACTCGTGCATCCGAGGCGGATGCGACGGCCTGCCCGCCACGAGCACGAGTTTCGCCTGGCCGTCGGCAGTCTTCGCGAAACCGGCGGCGGCGAGCAGGAGGAAGAGACAAAGGATTCGGGTTTTCATAAGAGCAAAGTCAGGGCGTGCGCGGCCAACTCAGGCGCGGATTTCCAGCGGTGTCGAATCTGTAGAGGCCGCGCAGGCAGCCATCCGGCTCCGACAGAAGGCGGGGCGGCACGTAGCGCGGGCAACCTGCCCGCGTCCAAAGTCGCGAGGATTCGCCGCCGCGGTTTCACGCAAGCCCAGGTTGAGCGTGCTACGGCCGGCGGTCTTCACCGGGCGCGCAGGTGCGCGACTCGGCCGGCGATCCGTCCGGGTTGGCAACATCACTTCCTCGCCAGCAGCCGATCCGCGATGGCCGCGTACAATTCCACGCCGTGCATGAGCGCCGCCTCGTCGAAATCGAACGCCGGGTGGTGATGCCCCGCGGCCAGCGCCGATCCGATGAGGAGGTACGTCGCCTTGCCGCCGCGCTTCTGCACGGCATTCATGAAGAAGGTCGCATCCTCGCTCCCGGCCATTTCCAGCGAGTCGACGACTTTCTTCGTCTGCGGCAACGATTCCGCCGCCATGTGGACGACCGCCTTCAACTCGGGGTCGCAGCTTCCACTCTGCGCCGAGCCGATCACCCGCACCTCCGCCGTGACATCGTGCGCGAGCGCGACGCCATCGATAATCCGCCGCGCCTCCGCCGTCATGAACTCGTTCACCGCCGTCGTCGCACCGCGGACCTCGAAGGCCAGTTCCGCGCGGTCGGCGATGACATTGCGGCCGCTGCCGGCGTGGAACACGCCCACATTCACCCGCGACTCGCCGTCGCCATGCCGGGTGATCGCGTGCAATTGCACGGTGAGGTTCGCCGCGGCGAGCAACGCATTGCGGCCCTCGTGCGGCTTGATGCCGGCATGCGCCGCCACGCCGCGCAGGACCGCGTCCATCTTCGTCGTCGCGAGAAAACCGTGCGAGCCGCAGCTCACCAATCCCGTCCGGCACGCCGAGGTGCCGAGATGACCGGCGATGAAGTAATCCACGTCGTCGACCACGCCAGCGGCGACCATGGCCGCCGCGCCCGAACACCCTTCTTCCGCCGGTTGAAAAATAATCCGCAGCTTGCCACCCCACCTTGCCTTCGCCGCGCGATCGGCGATCAGCGAGGCCAGCCCGAGGCCGATCGAGGTGTGGCCGTCGTGTCCGCACGCGTGCATCCGCCCCTCGCGCTGCGAGGCGAAGCCCTCGCGGCGCGGCAGGTGCGTATCCGCGGCGGTCTCACGGACCGGCAGCGCGTCCATGTCGACGCGAAACGCCACCGTCGGACCGGGCCGCTCGAACGCCCACTCCGCCACGACGCCGGTGAGCCCGTCGCCCATCGCCTCGACCCAGCGTCGATTCGCGCCCGCCGCGATGGCCTCGGCGCGGGCCGCCGCGCAGATGGCGCTCGAGGGCATGCCCATGCAGGCGGCCGGCAGCATCGCGTCGCGGCCGATCCGCAGCCTGCAGCCGGGCAGCGCGCTCAACACGTCGCAGACGCGCGCCGCAGTGCGGTATTCGAGAAAGCCCAGCTCGGGGTGCGCGTGGAGGTCGCGGCGCCAGGCCACGAGTTGCTGCGACAGCGAGGTCATGCTCGCGCAGTATCCGTCGCGTGGGCCGGCACAAGATCAAACTCGCGGAGGCGCGGGCGGCGCGGCTCGAGCAGCGCCGGCGGAAACGCCGTCTCGCCGACCGCGAAGTGTCGATGCGGTGCTTGACGTGCGTCGGTGGAACGCGACCTCCGGGCGCGTTCGGAGACGGCGCCCGGAGGTCGCCGTCCACCCGATCAAACCCGGCGCACTGCTCCCGGCACGACCGGCTGCCCGGTGTCGGCGCTTTGCATCGCGGCAAAACACAGCGCGAGGCTGCGCAGATTATCGCGCGCGTTGTTGAGCGGTTCGCGGTTGTCCTCGATGGCGCAGATCAGCTCGGCCATCGAACCCTGGAAACCGTTGGCAAACCACGTGCCCTCGAGCGGCACGCGCGCACTGCCCTCGGAGGTGTGCAGTTCCACGGCCTGCTCGGACAGGCTCGGACCGAAACTCCGCAGCGTCCCGCGGCTGCCGCAAATCACCGTGCGGTCCTCCTGCCCGTACTTCACGTGGCCGTTGAAATTCAGCCGCACCTGCACCTCGCGATAATCGATCGCCACCTGCGCGAGCATCGGCGGCCGCATCTGCTGGAACGACGTCCGCGCGATTGATGCCGAGACCCGCTGCGCGAGCTTTCCGCGCAGGAACCGCGCCGTGATGTCGAACCAGTGGATGCCAAAATCGAACAGCACGAGGTGTTTCACCTCCTCGAACGCCGTGCCCGCCGTCCACGTGTGATCCCACTGCAGTGTGAAATCGATGCTCGCGACGTCGCCGACGACGCCGGCATCGATCGCCGCCGCGAGGTAGCTGAAGGGCGGCGC